>Ga0307489_10000007_pt1 | contig 108434 bp, 98 predicted proteins | sample SB12metaG_FD_202247 | JGI IMG/M metagenome (GOLD analysis project Ga0307489, IMG submission 202247) | Sea-ice brine microbial communities from Beaufort Sea near Barrow, Alaska, United States - SB 1.2 | ecosystem: Environmental > Aquatic > Marine > Coastal | place: USA: Alaska | collected... | reverse complement strand
AATTTAGAAGGATCCTGTCATGAGTCTGATTGAAAAAGCCTTGGCTAAGCAAAAACTTGCTCATCAGCAAGAAGCTGAAACAAAACAAACAAATGGAACACTAAACGAGCCAAAAATTTTGCCTATAACTCAAACTGACGTTGTTTTTACAGAAACTGAAAGTATTGCTCACAACATAGGAGGTGTCGATATTGTCTTAGACTTTGAAAGCTTAGTTGAGCGCAGTTATATAGTAGATAATGCTAAAAACAGACTTAGCCAAGAAGAGTATCGCGGCATTAAACGAAAGTTATTAGCCAATGCCTTTGGTCCTCAGGCAAAAACACTCGATAACAGCAACTTAATCATGGTGACTAGTTCAAAACCAAATGAAGGAAAAACATTTATTTCTATCAACTTAGCGTTGAGTATAGCCTTAGAGCAAGATAAAACTGTTCTGCTTATCGACGCTGACGTGCTTAGGCCTAGCATCAACAGAGAACTAGCGTTTGAAATGAAAGCAGGCTTAACCGAATATTTATTATCAGAGGTCAATTCACTCAGCGATATTATTTATAGTACTAATATTAACAACCTTAAAATTATTCCTGCCGGTAAACCTCATAACTTAACTAATGAATTACTTGCCAGTGATAAAATGGAATCGTTAACCAAAGAGCTTGCCAAACGCTACCCAGACAGAATAGTGATTTTTGATTGCCCACCTATTTTAGGGGTGAACGAGACGGTTATTATCTCTAGTTTTATGGGGCAGGCAGTTGTTGTTGTTGAAGAGTCGAAGACAAAAATCCAAGACATTAACAAAGCTACCCGCCAACTCAGCGAAGAATTAGCTGTCGGCTTAGTGATTAATAAATCACTCAAGTCAACACAAGATACTTATGGGTACTATGGTTATGGTTATGGTTATGGAGCTAAAAATTAAAAAATTATTTATTGTCTGTTGTTCGATTTTTACCTTACCTTCAGTATCAGGGGAATTACGATTCGAACCCAGCATTTCAACAACAGGAACGTATAGCAACAACGTCGATAGAGTTGTTGCTGACCCTACTGCAAGCTTTGTTAATCAATTAATGGCGGGGCTTAGCGCTAACTATCAATCAAACTTAACCACGTTAGCTTTTTTAGGAACTCAAAGCTATGTGCTTTATAGCCATAACAGTAAATTAAATAATGATTTTCGTTCATTAAATACTCATGGTTCCTATTCTTTTTGGCGTAATGGCCCAACCTTAATTGCCAGTGCTTCAATTGCTAATATTAGTGGGAATAATACTAATAACAGTCTTGCCGATTTAGTGTCAGGCGGCACGATTGAACGAATTAATCAATCAGGTGGTTTTCAGTATAACGTCGGCAATACTAGCTACTCAGTGCAGTCGTCAGTAGTTTACAATCGTGTCAGGTATGGAGACGATTTAAATAATAGCGATGGTTTTACTGCCTCACTCAATAGTAAAAACGGTAATAATGCACGTACAGTATATTGGCAGTTAACTAGTCGCTACACCAAAAGAAAACAAGTAACTTCAGATGGCGCAAACTATACAGTTAATGCTTTAATGGGTGCCATTACTCCTTTTAACTTTAATCCCTTTATTCGGTTTTATGATGAAAAAATAACAGGCTCCATTGCTAATAAAAATCGACAAACCACACCTTCTTGGGGGCCAGGAGTAAGGTGGCTTGCCTCCCCTCATATACTTATTGATCTCTCTTACAATTTTGTTGCTGACGAAGCCGTTAGTGAAGACTATGTTACCGCAAATGTTAACTGGACACCCTCGCCAAGAACGTCTCTTGTTACTGGATACAGCCAAAGATTTTTTGGTGACTCTTATAATTTTGCGTTTAATCATAGCACCCGGCGTTTAACCAATAATATGTCATACGATGAAAGTCTGACGAGTTTTGATCGAAATAACTTCCAAGAAGTTGATGCCGGCTTAGAGCTCATTGAAAGTAGGGAGTTTTCACTTAATAAACGTTTTTCTTGGCAGTCAGTATTACAGCTATCGAGGACCTCTTTTGGGATTGACCTTTCGGCCAATGAACGTAAGGGCTTAGAAACAAATGTTGTTGATTATAACCTTGATGCCGGATTAACCATTACGCGTAACATCAGCCCTAACAGTAATTTGTCGTTATCAACAACATTCCGTTTTAGTGAATTTGATAAGGACAACCCAGAAGGTAGTCGACAAACAGATTATTATCGTACCCATATGATTACCTATGCTAAAAGTTTAGCATTATCGTTATCTACTAATTTCAACCTCCAACACGTGAATCGAAACTCGACTAATGACAAGAATAGTTATAATGAAATGCGTGCAGTCATTAACATAAAAAAAGATTTCTAATATGTATGAAAGTTATTATGGCTTTACAGAAAGACCTTTTCAATTAACCCCTGATCCTCGTTTTTTCTTTGCCACCAAAAATCATCAAAGAGCAATGTCTTATTTACAATATGGTCTAGATCAAGGCGAGGGGTTCATTGTAATTACGGGCCCTATAGGCACAGGAAAAACGACTATTGCCCGTAACTTACTTAATAGCATTGCTGATAATAATATTGTTGCTGCCCAACTGGTCACCACCAAACTTTCACCCCAAGAATTACTTAAAGTAATCGCTTCAGAATTTAGTATTCCAGTGAATAGTAATAATAAAGCTGAATTATTGCAGAGTATTGAAAAATTTTTAGTCAATTTAAACCGGCAAGGAAAGCGAGCGCTTTTAATTGTTGATGAAGCACAAAACTTACCTATTGAGACGGTTGAAGAATTACGTATGTTATCTAACTTCCAGTTAAATAATAAACCCCTTATTCAAAGCTTTTTACTTGGTCAGGAAGAGCTAAAAGATATTATTCATGCACCAAATATGGAGCAATTTAGACAACGAATTATCGCCTCGGCTCACTTAAAACCCCTGTCGGTTGAAGAATTAGGTCGTTATATTCAACATAGGTTGCAGCAAGCCGGTTACGACAAAGCCAGTTTGTTTTCCGAGGATACGTTTGAGCTTATTCATCAAAAAACTTTTGGTGTACCAAGAAAAGTTAATATTTTTATTGATCGGGTATTACTCTTTGGCTTTTTAGAAGAGTTGACTGAAATAAGCACTGAAGCTATTGAAGAAGTCGCTGATGAAATGGCGTTAGAGCTTACGGGGTCTTTACAGAGCCAGTTCGAAACGTTAACAAACAGTCGAACCGTGGTTGATTTGGATCAAAATTTCGATAACATTCGCGAAGTACTCCGTGAAGTTGAGGACATATTAGAAACATCGATTAAACAAAAAATCAAGATGACTAAATATGTCGATAAACTACTAAAACAAAAAAGTAGAGTTCTGGCAAAGGTCAATGTAGAGGCCGAGTTGTGAGTTACACGTTTATCACATAAACACTTCCCATGATAAAACCTACCCTATTTTATTGCTATTCGTCACGAATAATTAATTAGTAATGAATTAGTTAATATTAATACTATATTTTTCTATTAAACTATAGAGTGTTGGCCTACTTATTCCTAAGAGCTCAGCTGACTTAGACATGTTTTCTTTCGTCAATGCATAGGCTTTTTGAATTGCTAGTGTTTCTGCTTCCTCTCTTATTGCTCGTAAATTTAAAGAAACCTCATAAGTTTCAATATCAATGTTATGGAAGCCTAAATCAAAAGCCGTAACTTGGGCCGTAGTACTCATAATAACTGACGATTTAATTTTATTCTGTAATTCTCGAATATTTCCAGGCCACTTATGCGTTTTCAATGCATTGATCGCGTCATCCGAAAAAGATTTTATATTACGTCTATATTCTGCTGCATATTGTTGTAAGAAAAATCGTGCAAGGATAATCACATCATCTTCTCGGTCTCGTAGCGGTGGAATATTTAAAGTGATTTCACTAATTCGGTAAAAGAGATCTTCCCTAAATTCTCTGTTCTTAACCATTGATTCTAAATTTTGATTAGTGGCACAAACAACTCTTACATCTAATGGAATTTCTTTTCGCCCACCAAGGCGTTCAATCACTTTTTCTTGCAAAAACCGTAATAATTTAGCTTGTAAAGCAAATGGCATGTCCCCTATTTCATCAAGAAATAATGTGCCGCCTTGCGCACATTCTATTTTACCCATGGTTGTTTTGTGTGCCCCAGTAAAAGCCCCTTTTTCAAAGCCAAACAGCTCACTTTCAAGTAAACTTTCAGGAATAGATGCACAGTTAATCGCGATAAAAGGACTTTTGTTACGATTACTTACCTGATGTATTGCTTTGGCTGTAACTTCCTTACCGGTGCCACTCTCACCTAACAATAATGCGGTTATATCTGTGGGTGCAATACGCTGAATCATTGTTCTCATACGGTCAATGCTGGCGCTGCTACCAATAATACCCGTATTGACTCCTGCCAATGCCTTTATCGCTTTATTCTCATTTTCAATTTTAGCTAAACTAAACGCACGAGACACAATGATATTAATGACGTCAGAGTCTATCGGTTTTTGATAAAAATCATACGCTCCCATTTCTATCGCTTTTAATGCATTACTGCGATCATCATTGCCCGTTATAACAATCACTTTTGTTTGTGGTGCTATATTTAATATTTCTTGCAAAGCGGCCAACCCTTCGGTTGCATTAGCTGCATCAGGCGGCAAGCCTAAATCTAAGGTAACCACTTTAGGCTCGTAACGTCGAATTGCCGCAATAGCACTTTGTCTTGTATCTGCTAACAAAACATCATAGTCAGTTAAGCTCCATTTTAACTGTTTTTGGATACCTATATCGTCATCAACTATTAGTAATCTTTCCATGTTTTATAAGTCCTTATAATTGTACTAATCAAGATCATTCATTATTCAGTGGAATAGTTAATTGAAACATACTCCCTTCACTTTCAAAGCTTGTGACCTGCATAATTCCACCTAAACTTTCAATGAATTGTTTAGCTCCATATACACCAATACCCATACCTGCATTTTCTTTGGTAGTATCAAAGGGCTTAAATAATCGATTATGGATAAAATCTTCTGACATTCCACAACCATTATCCAAGATGGCTATATGTAATTCGCCTGAAAGCACAGAAGCTTTAATTTTAACCCAGCCATCATTACTTGTCGCTTCTTGCCCGTTTTGCAGCAAATGATTCAATACAGAATGCAGCATCTCTGCGTCAATTAAAATAGTGGTGTGCTCATTCGTTTCAATCGTAACCTTAGGCAGATCAACATTACGTTGCTCAACCACTTGTGAAATAAGTTCATGTACTTCAACCTGCTTTTTAGATGCTTCAACAACTTGTTTATTACACAGTTGCGTTAAAATTTTATCTAAGCGTGAGGTAGCAGATGTGATGGTTTCAAAAACGTCATTAATAAAATCAGGGTTATCCCGATGTTTTTTAGCGTTACTAGTTGTTAGCGCTAGTTGAGCTTGAACGTTTTTTAAATCATGTACTAAAAAAGCTGACATACGATTAAAAGCATCAAACTGTTTTGATTCCGCTAATTGATCATTAGCTTCATGCAGAGAGACAAAGTTACCGAGTTGCTTTGATACCGCAAACAATAAATCACGGTCCTCCCAATTGAGTGGTATTGTATCGCCAGCTAAAATAAAGAAACCGTAAAACGTTTGCCCAATATGTATCGGCACGATAATACTAATTTTTTGATTTAAAAATGGTTCGATATCTATATCTAAATCTGGATAATCACTTGGCCTTGCAGAGTATTCTTGTATATCAACAATCCAGTTGTTTTTAGCACAAAACTGACTGATTTTAGCCAGTTGCTTATTTAATTCATTGTCTGCAAACAAACATTGACTGTACTGCATTTTAAATTGATGCTCTGAGACTTGTTTAATAATAGCGCCTTTATCAACCGCTAATTTTGACATCATAATCTCAGTAGCCACCTGGTAATATGTTGCTGCGTTGGTTGTCTCTATTTTTTCAATCAGGTTTAGCCATTCATCTCTATATTCATATTTATTGGCAAAGAAATTTTTAGCGATAAAAACTTTAACCTTTCGCCTTAACGACTCAGTGATTAATAACACCAAGAGTACACCGATACTCAACACAAAAAATAAGGTACTGATAAAACTGCCCCACTGTCCGCCAACATAATTAATTAGATAGCCAGCAAGGGCCATGGTCAATAAATACATACCCGCAATCATTAACATTGAGCTATAAAAAACAACATGGCGAGAGACAAAAACTCTTACCGAACCATCTTTTATTCGCCTAGTGCTAATCAGTAATAAAGGCGTTGAAATTGCAGCAAAAAATCCCCTACCGTACCAAAAGTCAAAATTAAGCCCACCCACCATAGATGCTTGTGAAAATAAAACAAAATCAAATATTGTGATAGCTGCTAAAGCAATGACCAGCGGTAATATTGCCCAACGTATTGTAGAGTCACTGCTACGGTATAATTGCTCAAGCAAAACCAACATCCATAAATTAAGCGCAATAAACAATAAGAACAGATAGTTATAATCGTAATTAAAGAGGTAACTCGCTAACCAAGCAGAGATAGTTAATAACAACCAGATACTGATATACCGCTTAATTTGATTGTTGTTTAGCATCTGCTTAACGGTTGTCTCTTCAATGTTGCAACTAAGAATTAATAAGCTCCACATTGCTATTTTTATCGAATCAAAAAGAAATACCCACTGTAAGTTAAAGCCTAATTGCACTTGTAGTGCTGCAACAGTGTTGGTTATTAGGGTAATTAAGACACAAAATATAAGCCACTTAGCCAATAAGGAATTGTTGCGAGCCGCAAAAATTAATAGCATAAAAACGAAAGAAGCAAAAGCTGCAAGAGAAAAGCCGATTAAGCCAAATAAATTCATAAATAAAGGTACTTTTTATGCCGATAAACGAGTAAATAATTCAATTAAGATAGGGACCCATATAAAGTTTGAAAAAGCAGCAGCACACCGCCCTGAAATAAGTACAACAAAATAAACGCTAACACAGTGTAAAGTCCCTTTTTATAAGTAGTCGTTTGAGTAAAATCCAGATCTTTATTTGAAAAATATTGAAAATAAACAATAAACTAAGTGCTTATTATAGACCCTACTTTAACTATATTTAGAAAAACACACCAAAAAATGTAAATTTATTATAAATAGGACTATACCGTTATATCATCCGTAGTTTTAAGTTTGTCGAAAACAATAAGAATGGATGTTGATAAATATACCTTGGATGATATCCGCGAATGAATTTATAGAACATTCGTTAATTTAACAACGATGAACGATGAAATTGACCCCGTCAGATGCCCGGCCGGGCTTGAGCAGAATATATAGTTTTATCAGAAATATATTTTCACATAGCCTGAATACCTAAGTAATAATCTCGACTAATGTATTCAAAAAGAACGGTTATCTTTAGAATGGCTTGAACTCATCTGAAATCTGGTTATTAGTGGGATAGACTATTTACATTAGTTGATTAATACCACAATCATTGAAATAACTGACGTTTGAAATTGTTCAAAGCAGACTGTCGACATGACCATGCCTTTACTAACAAGCGGATGAGCAAGATTAGCGCATTAAAGTTGAGAATCAATCAGCGCCAAGGCCTCATCCAAAATAGCCCTAACCGCATTCTCTGCTTTCTCTGGATTGCGGGATTTAATGGTATTGAGTATATCGGCATGTTTTTGTACATCAGATCCGGGGACACTTTTAATCTTATTGGTATACCGAATACTGACTTTTAATGCTGTACCAATAAATTCAGTAAGTTGAATAAAAAAACGATTACCGCTAGCAACGAGTATACTGGTGTGAAAAGCAATATCAGCGTCTAATGGGTCATCTAAACCTTGTTCAGCTTCAACCATGCGCGCTAATGATGACTCAATATCTTCTAACTGCTCAAATGTTGCATTTATTGCAGCAAGTGCTGCTGCTTTAGGCTCTATTGCCAGCCTTACCTGAGTGAACTCTTTTAATAAAGCTAGCGAGGGTTTGCTACTCAATATCCAGGTTAATACGTCAGTATCAAACATATTCCAACTACTCTCAGGTAGTACTCTTATGCCTTGTTTAGGACGAGAAGAAATTAAGCCTTTTGCTGACAGCATTTTTACGGCTTCACGAGTCGAACTGCGACTGACTTTATACAGCAAACAAATTTCGGCTTCAGAAGGCAGCCCTTCGCCAATGGGATAGGTACCTTTTATTATTGCCATTCCTAGATCATGGGTAAGTTGATGGGTCAAATTTTGTCTAGGAAAAGTCTTCATTGAGTTAAGTTCCGCTGACTTCTTTAATATGTTATATCATATTTATTCTATACTATTATGATATAACTTTATCTACCTGATGAGGAATAATACAAAAACTGTTGTGTTTCATTCACTTTTTCAAAATAAATAGGTTAATTTTGGTATTTTAAATGTTGGAGCATTTACGTGGGTTTATCAACTCAATATAAAAGTTTAAAAAATAAAGTTGTCTTTATTACGGGTGGCGCTAGTGTTATTGGTAAAAGCTTTTATAGAACAAGAAGTAAAGTTGCCTTTATTGATTTAAACCAAAATATGGCAGCAGAGTTATTAGCTAGCTTATCATTAATATATTTCAATAATATTTGGTTTAAGGCGATTGACGTAACTCAATCTGAAGCATTGTAATTGCTTACTTTACGGAACATAGCACTAGACAAGATAATAGCTTAATGGTTTAATTTAATTATCCTATAAATAAGACTAAAAAATGAATTCGATCCATTTGAGTAATTTAATCGCCAAAGTAGAGATTGCACCTTCATTAGGGGGTGCCATTCTTGCTTATGATTCAAAAATTAATGGCCGATTTCTGCCTATTTTAAGACATACCAACAAAACAAAAACAGTAGGGCAAAGCAGCTGCTTCCCTTTAGTGCCCTATTCTAACCGTATTAGAGAGGGTCAGTTTATTGCTCAAGAAAAAAAGATTACCTTACCTCTCAATAATTTACCCGAAAAGCATAGTATTCACGGACATGGTTGGCAATTACCTTGGGATATTATCCATCAAACAGATAGTAGCTTAACATTGCAATATCACTATCGCGCGGCTGAATGGCCTTACTCTTACAGTGCTAAGCAGGTTTTCACCCTTAAAGATAATGCCTTAAATATGACTTTGTCAGTAATAAACACCTCAAATAATCAAATGCCTGCTGGGTTAGGGTTACACCCCTACTTTAGCCTAACCAATAGAACATTTATTCAATGCTCCGTCGATAAAATGTGGGCAATAGATGATGAATGTATGCCAACGACCCTGGTTAGTGCCCCTGAAAACATAAAGAATTCAAAAGGGTTATCGATAGCGGGTAGTGACCTAGATAATGTTTTTACTGGCTTTACTGGTAAGGCAACCATCAGTTGGCCAGAGTGGCAAGTGAAGGCGAATGTCACCACTTCATCTAACTGTAAATTTATGGTGGTCTATAGCCCTGAAGGCGAAGACTATTTTTGTTTGGAACCGGTAACTCATTGTACTGATGCAATAAATATGGCAAATAAGGGTTTGAATAATACAGGAATTCATTATTTAAACCCTCAAGAAACCATGACAGTGTCAATGCAAATTTCTGTAGAGGCTATTAAGGATTAGTGTTGATTGTGATGTCTAATTTACCCATTAGGCATCTCTTGCTTAAGATAAATTTCATCCATCACAGTTCGCTCATCAACTTTAGTCATACTAGCGTTAATCTCATTTTCATCAGTAAACTGTAAATAAATATCTTCCTAATTAACTCTTAAAATAGTACTACTCATGTCAGCTAATCTATCAACCACATACTATCCTTTATCACTAATAATCATTGTTTCAGAGTGATTCTACTCTTTGACGGTTTGATAACATATACATTAGATGGATAGTTGCTACAAAGAATTATTAACAGGACTTATAGTTGTCTATTCAAAATTAGAATTTCTGCTTTGATATTTGGTATGGGAAGATAAGATTCAAACTAGGTAGATATTGTTCCCACTATTGATACCTTAACAACGGTTTCGGCCGCAGAAGAAAACATCACAAATTAAAGGTCGATGACATGAATAAATTTTCAGGTAAAACAGTGGTTATTAGTGGTGGCGCCGAAGGCATTGGCTTTGCTATCGCTCGCGCTATGGGAAAACAAGGAATGAATGTTGTATTAGGTGATATAGATACTAATCAACTTAACATTGCCCAAAAGAAACTGGAAAACGAAAACATTAATGTATTAACCGTTCAAATGGACGTCACTGATCTTTCCCAGTGGCAAAACACAGCCGACAAAGCGATTGAACGCTTTGGAAAAGTTCACATGTTGGTGAACAATGCAGGTGTTGGCAGTAACCCTGGCATGATTGAGCAAACTGATGACAAAGATTGGCGTTGGGTGCTTGATGTCAATTTAATGGGGGTTATCTATGGTACACAAACCATGGTGCCGTTAATGAAGCAACACGGCGAACAAGGTTGGTTAATTAATGTCGCGTCTATGGCTGGCATGATGGGTGTACCAACTGCAGGTGCATATACCGCAACTAAGGTAGCGGTAGTCGGTATGTCGGAAAGCTGGTATGCCGAATTAAAGCCACACAATATTCAAGTATCAGTACTGTGTCCAGCCTTTGTTAAAACACGCATTAACCTATCTAACAGAAATAAACCTGCCGAATTGAAGAGTGAAAAAGAAAAACATACCGATAAGCCACATTCGTCTTCTGCTAAGCACATGCAAAAAGTAATTGATAACGGTTTGTCTCCAGAGATTGTGGGTGATCGCGTCGTGGAAGCGGTTAGTAATAAAGAACTCTATATATTTACCCATCCTAACTACCGTAAAGTGGTACAGAAGCGCTTTAAATCGATTGATGATGCTTTTGCGCGTGCCGAGTTAAGTCCGTTATTAACGAGTGTTCTTGACGAAGAAGTTGCAATGTTTACGAAATAACCCATTAACAAAGGGGGTCGACAGTGATGACCTCTTTTCATTCTTTAGCGTAAAACAAAAGGTAAAAATATGTCTTCAAATAAAAAATTTGGTGTAGTGGTCTATGGTGCTACAGGATATACCGGCCGTCTGGTGTGTGAATATTTACATAAGCAATATGGTGTGAATGGTGAGATAAAATGGGCCATGGCTGGTCGTAACCAAGAAAAACTTGTTCAAGTACGTGATGAAATGGGTATTTCAGCAGATGTGCCATTTGTCATCGCTGATGCTAACAAACCAGAATCAGTGAAAGCCATGGTTGAAAGTACACAAGTGGTTTTAACTACTGTTGGCCCTTATCAAAAATATGGTTCAGATTTAGTACGTATGTGCAGTGAAATAGGTACTGATTATGTTGATTTATGTGGTGAGCCTGCTTGGATGCATGAAATGATTGCCGCCCATGCTGACACGGCAAAAGCCAGTGGTGCTCGCATTGTTTTCTCATGTGGTTTCGACTCAGTCCCTTTTGATCTAGGTATTCACTTTTTACAAAATGCGGCTATGGAAAAATTCGCTCAACCACTTTCACGTATCAAAGGTCGCGTTCGAACGATGAAAGGTACTTTTTCCGGTGGTACTTTAGAAAGTTTTCGTTTAACAATGAAAGCGGCGGCTAAAAATCCAGACTTAATCAAAGTACTGACTAACCCATTTTCATTAACGGAATCATTTACTGGGCCAAAACAACCGTCGGGAATGGCTCCAGTTTTTGATGAAGACTTAAATAGCTGGTCCGCGCCTTTTGTTATGGCAACAATAAATACCAAAAATATCCATCGAAGTAACTTTTTATTAGCGCATCAATATGGTGATGACTTTGTCTATGATGAAATGATGCTTACCGGCCCAGGTGAGCAAGGTGAAGCGATGGCAAAAATGGTCGCGGCAGATAAATCAATGGCAAATGATCCGATGCAACCAGGTGAAGGTCCGTCAAAAGAGTCCCGTGAAACTGGTTTTTATGATTTATTATTTGCCGGCTCTAACAGTAATGGCGACAAATTAATGGCCAGTGTCAAAGGTGATAAAGATCCAGGTTACGGTTCAACATGTAAAATGATCAGTGAAAGTGCGATTTGTTTGCTGAAAAATTTAGATGCTGCCAACGGTGGTATTTGGACACCCGCTTCGGTAATGGGCACTTTATTAATTGACCGCTTGCAAGAAAATGCCGGCTTAACCTTTCAATTAGAGGGCTAGTTAAACCTCAGTTCAAAGTAAACTACTCAGTTTCATAGTGTATTGACCACACACTATAAAACTGATTAATCCTATATTCTAGTAATTTATTGAACAAGATCATTCAACCTCATTCAACTCAAAAATAAGTGCGCTTTGCGGGAACAATACCGGTAACTGCATACCAAACTGTATTAACACTTCACCAGTAAAGTTATCGCCATTAATTATTGATAATATTGAAGGCGAATACTCATTAACTACACTTGGCCAAATGAGTGCGAGTCGATAAGTTTTGCTTGCCTCAAGACCGACAAATCTAAATTTTGGTGGCGTAGTACGTTGTGTTTCTTTAACACTATTATAAGCATACAACGCTTGAGATTTTTCTTCGTTAACAATACCAAAGTTAATAGAGTCACCGTCAGAGTCAAGACGAATCAATTGACCACTATGAATTAATGCTCGATGTTTTTTATGTAACGCTACGGCTTGAGATAACTGATTTTGCTCTTTTTCAGTTAATTCACGTGGGTCCATTTCCATACCCATATGACCAAAAAAGGCGACCGCAGCACGCATGTCCATGTTTATATGGCGCCCAGTAATATGGCAATCTCTTGGTCCTACATGTGATCCCATCACTTCCGCAGGAAAAAAGAATGAACAACCGCGTTGAATTGATAATCGGTCTAAGGCATCGTTTGAATCAGAAGTCCATACTCTATCCGTATGAGCCAACACACCATAATCAACCCGAGCGCCTCCTGAGGAACAGCTTTCAATCTCGACATGTGGGTGTTGAACTTTTAAACGGTCAATTAATTGATATAATGCATGTGTTTGTTGATAAATAGCCGGTTTACCCAAAGCGTTACCAGCATGATTGATATCTCGGTTCATATCCCATTTTATATAAACTATCTGCGGATATTCATGCAAAATATCGTTAATGGCAGTAAATAAATAATCAACAACATCGGGGCGAGTTAGATCTAATACTAATTGATTTCTAAATTGCCGTTGTTCATTACCTTGGGTACCTAATACCCAATCAGGGTGGGCACGATATAAATCACTGTCGGGGTTAACCATTTCAGGTTCAAACCATAAACCAAACTCCATATCACATTGATTAACATGCTCAATTAGCGGAGATAAACCTTGTGGATAAATTTCTTTATCAACGGTCCAATCTCCTAGACCAGCAAAGTCACCTCTGCGGCCTTTAAACCAACCGTCGTCTAAAACAAATCGTTCTGCACCTAAAGCACTGGCTTTTTCAGCAAGCTGCTTTAACACTTCAACATCATGGTCAAAATAAATACCTTCCCAAGTATTATAATGAACAGGTCGTGGTTTTTTTTTGGTGGTCGCTAATAATAAATGGTGACGAACATAGTGATGAAAACCCGCAGATAAACCACTAAAACCATTAGCAGAGTATGAGCTATAAAGCGTTGGGCTAAGGTAAGACTGCTCAGGTAATAGCTCAACTTCACCCGGCAATAACAATTCACCACATTGCACATAACTGCGCCCTTCAGCTAATAATTCTGCTCGTATTTTATGGTTACCACTCCAGCCTAAATGAAAACCATAACATTCCCCTGATTGCTCATTAGTATGAGCAGTATGTATTACGAGTCCTGGAAAATTATCATGTGAAGTTTTACCTTTACGATTTTCACGGACAAAACTGCCTAAAAATAAATCCAATGATTTGCGTTGAAATTCATTTGACCAACGCCCTTCAAATGACATTATTTGAGTTAAGTGATCGGGAAGTGGTATGGTTGGCGCAGCACACCAATTAATTATTAAAGGTTTATTGGCTAAATTAATAATCTCTGATGAAGACGATAATACATCACTGCTTTGGTCTAGTTGTAAGGTATGAACAACCTTAATTTGGCGAAGAGTGTCTATACTTTCAAAGATGACTTTATTGCTCTCAACGTGAGAAATAGCCTGTAATTCAAGTCCTGTAGACCAAGCAAGTTCACCATTTAGCACTTCAAGTCCGGGCGCACCAGTAAAGCCTTGACCAAGTAAAGGAGAAAGAGAGATTGGCGCTTCAATAACCATAGAGCATTTAGCTTCTTGGCGAGTCGCTAATAAGGCTATCATCTGTGAAGATGCTTGCTGAGAAAGCTTTTTTCCATAATAACTGATCGATGGCGTTTTATTTTGACAATCAATAATTAGGCTGGTTTTTTTACTATTGAGTTCAATAATATCCTCTAACGATTTCACCTGAAATTTTCCTCTAAATAGCTATTTAAATTCGACTTATAATCAATGTTTATTAATTTACTTGCTATTGATTAAATATTAATAGTATAAAGATGCAAGATAAATTTTAAGTATTGATTAACAACAACAAAAGCAAAGTTTGCATCAATCTAACACATTGCTGTTATCTCTATATAATAATAGACAAAGAGTGAAAAATATAATGTTGGGTGTTTGTTACTATCCTGAGCATTGGCCGGAATCAATGTGGGCACAAGATGCCAAAGAGATGTCTGAACTTGGCTTACGTTACGTACGTATTGGTGAATTTTCTTGGTCAAGAATCGAATACCTTGATGGCGTTTATAGCTTTGAATGGTTAGACCGAGCAATTGAAACCTTAGCGGCTGCTGGCTTAGAAGTCATCATGTGTACTCCTACCGCTACACCACCTAAATGGTTAATCGATAAGTATCCTGATATTTTACCTGTTGATATTAATACCGGTACCACCCGCGGATTTGGCTCACGTCGTCACTATGACTTTTCCAGTGCACATTATTTTGATGAAGCGATGCGAATTTCTGAAGTACTTGCCAAACGTTATGGTAAACATCCTGCTATATGTGGTTGGCAAACAGATAATGAAATAGCCTGCCATGATACCGCTCATAGTGGCTCAAATTCGGCTAAAAAAGCCTTTCATCATTGGTGTAAAGCTCGCTACAAAACCATTGAAAAACTCAATGCTGATTGGGGTACTGTTTTTTGGTCAATGGAGTACCAGCGATTTGATCAAATCGAACTACCTATTTTAGCGTTAACCGAAACACACCCTGCACATCAATTAGCTTATCGTCGTTTTAGCTCAGATCAAGTGATAAAGTTTCACAACAAAATGATCAAAGTCATTCGCCAATATGCGCCAAATCGATTTGTTACTCACAATTTTATTCCTATGGTCGATACCCAAACTGATAATTATGCCTTAGCTGAAAATTTAGACTTTGTCAGTTACGACAATTATCCCCTAGGTCGTTCCGATTTGTTTTTTGCCAACAAACCTGCTGAAGTATTTAAACCTTACATGCGTACCGGTCACCCTGACTTTGCCAGTTACGACTTTGATCAAAGCCGAGGTATTAGTAAAAAGAATTTTTGGATAATGGAACAACAACCAGGCCCGGTTAACTGGGCACACCATAATCCTCGTCCAGAAAAAGGTATGGTCCGTTTATGGTCGTGGCAAGCTTTTGCTCACGGCGCAGATTGTGTCTGTTATTTCCGTTGGCGCCAAGCACCATTTGCTCAAGAACAAATGCACGCAGGCGTTAAGCGTAACGACAATTCAAAATCAGCGGCATGGCATGAAATTGAACAAATGCGTGATGAATTACAATCGGTAAAATTTTCAATCGATGACCAAGTTCAAGCACGAGTCGCGATAATATCAGGGACAACTAATCAATGGATAAGTGAAATAGAGCGGCAAGGGGATAGTTATAATCATCAACAGACAGAGTTTTCCTATTATTCAGCGCTTCGCCAGTTAGGCTTAGTGGTCGATTTTATTTCCACTGACCATGATTTCAACCCATACGATTTAATTGTCGCGCCCTGTTTACCCATTGTCGATGACGCCTTTATTACCAAATGTCAAAAGACCAAGGCGCATATGGTATTTGGTCCTCGTTCTGGTGGAAAAACAGATGAACTTTCTTTAGCTCCTAACTTGCCACCCGGTAAACTACAAAGCTTACTACCGATAAAAGTACTTTCTACTGAAACAATACGCTCTGACTGCAGTGAGCAGTTACATTATAAAGACAGTATTTTTGTAAGCCGATGTTGGCGAGAAGAATTGGCAATAAATAAAGATACCATTGTTGACGCCCACTACCATGATAAGTCACCAGCAGTTGTTCGTTATGGCAATACCAGTTATATCGCTACCCTGACTTGTGACAATTTTTTGATTGAATTATTTGCTCACTTAGCCGGTGAGCTCGATATTGAAACAATAAAACTACCCAAAGACATGCGGATTGTTTATCGAGGGAATCTCGCTTATATCTTTAACTATGCAGGGTATGCACAAACATTCCCAACAATTAATATTGGTTCATATCTATTAGGACAAGCTACTATGGCTCCTTATGATGTCGCCATTATTGAACTCAATCATTAAATAACTTATTAACTTTAATTTACCAGTATAGGTTTAACAAGGGGAATCCGTGAATATTCAAATAGCCGTTTTTTTATCTATTACTGTGCTCATTGCATTTTTAACCTACTTAAAATGTAGAGGGCACGGCAGGGGAAAAGGTAAAGATCAACAAAATAAAGAATATTTTTTAGCCGGTGGCGGTTTAGCCTGGTATTTTGTTGCTGGTTCAATAACATTAACTAACTTGAGTACTGATCAGTTAGTTGGCTCAAACGGCACGCAAATGGCCTTGTTAGCCTGGTGGGAATTTGCCGCTGTTATCGGTTTAATCATGCTAGCGAAAGTTTTTCTTCCCGTTTATTATAAATACAACTGCACCACAACCACTGAATTATTAGAGAAACGTTATAATAACAAGCATATTAGAGCAGTTATCGGCGCTATGTTTTTCCTTAGTAGCGCCTTAATCTTTTGTCCTGCGGTTATTTATTCTGGCTCGTTGTTCATGCAAACCATGTTTAAAATTGATATTCCCTTGATGTATATTGCTACCGCTTTTGCTACCTTAGGGGCAATGTACGCGATATTTGGTGGTCTAAGAGCGGTTGCCGTCTCTGATACTTATTCTGGTGTCTTACTTTTAGGGATGGCATTAGTTGTTTTATTCTTAGCTTTAAATGCTATAGATTATGATTTTTCAGACATTCCAGAAGAAAGATTGACACTTATTGGTGATAACGACTCACCAATCCCATGGCATACGCTACTCACTGGAATGATTTTTATTCAGATGTTCTATTGGGGGACAAACCAAGTAATTACCCAGCGCGCCATGGCAGCACCCAATCTTAAGGAAGCTCAAAAAGGCGTGTTTGCTGCAGTAATTATTCGAATTGTTATTGTTCCTGCCATTATCGTTATTCCAGGTATTGTTTCTTTTAAACTCTATGGTGATATAGGTGATACAGCTTATGGACAAATTGTTGGTGATTTACTTCCGGCATGGCTCTCTGGTGTTTTCGCAGCAGCAATGGCTGCGGCTGTTCTCTCAACCTATAATAGTAATTTAAATTCAGCAACCGCTCTTTATGTCTGTGATATTCATGAACCTTATATTAATAAAGACATCAACGTATCTAAACTAAGTGCATGGATAACCGTAGCGTTAACCATTATTTCCTTGGCGTTAGTTCCTGTATATCAACAAGCTGATAGTATTATTAACTTACTACAGCAGTTGTGGGGGTTGTTTAGTATGCCCATACTATCAATCTTTATTGTCGGCCTACTGTTTAAAGGCGTCCATGCTAACGCAGGTATCGCAGCAGTATTTTTTGGTGTATTACTATATGGTTCACTCTCATTTGAGTTCTCACCTTTTCATGCACCGTTTGGCTTACATTACATTCATTTAATGTTTATAACGTTAATTTCTTGTGTTTCTTTTGCGCTACTTATCAATCGCTTTGTATTTAAAAACAAAGCAAGTTTAGCGTTTACCAGGCAAAACACCGTAGCGACATAATTATTATTGTGACTATATAAAAAAGCCAGTCAAATGAATGGTTTTTTTCTTTATATTATCGTAAATAACTGTGATTTTAGTTAGACACTTGAGTTTTATAGTACACTTTATTGACTTACACCCATAATGCAAGTATTGCCATAAGAAGAGGCTAATAACAATGTCCAATGACTAGCTACCTTTACTTTGATGTTAACTTTGTACTTTATTTACCGCGGCTAACCATTTTTCATACAGTGTATTTCTTTCCTTGTTATCTATTTGTGCAGTGAAGCGTTGATCGCAGTGCCACATATCGACTAGTTCATCTGTGGAGTTATAAATACCCGCTTGTAACCCTGCTAAATAAGCAACACCTAAGGCGGTGGTTTCAATAATTTCTGGACGATCGACCGTTGCCCCTAAAATATTTGAAAGAAAACTCAACAGCCAATTATTGACAACCATACCACCGTCAACGCGTATCACTGTAGGCCTTAAACCATCACTTTCCATTGCCTTTTGTAAATCTTTTGTTTGATAACATACGGACTGAAGTGCCGCAGTAACAATTTCATTAATGCCTGAGTCTCGGGTTAATCCTAATATTGCCCCTCTGGCATTGGAATCCCAATAAGGGGCCCCTAATCCAGTAAATGCAGGGACAAGAAAGACACCATGATCAAGTGGCATATTTTCAGCAATAGCTTCTGCTTCACTGGCACTATTAATTAACTTTAGGCCGTCTCGAATCCATTGAATAGTTGCTCCCGCCATAAAAATACTACCTTCAATGGCGTAGGTTGTTTTACCCTTTAAGCGATAAGCTACCGTAGTGAGTAATTTGTTTTTCGATTTTAATGCTTTACTCCCTGTATTTAACATTAAGAAACAACCAGTTCCATAGGTACTTTTTGCCATACCTTCATCAAAACACGCTTGACCAAATAACGCGGCTTGTTGATCGCCCGCCATACTTAAAATAGGAATTTCACTGGTAAATAATGAAGATTCTGTTTTACCAAAATTAGCAGCAGAGTCCATGACTTCAGGTAACATCGATGGTGGGATGTTAAATAAATCAAGTAATTCTTGGTCCCATTCTTGGGTATGAATATTAAAAATCATGGTGCGAGAAGCATTAGTTGCATCAGTACGATGCTCTTTACCACCGGTAAGGTGCCATAATAAAAAGCTGTCAACGGTACCAAAAGCTAACCGACCCTTTGCTGCTTTCTCTTTTGCCCCTTCGACATTTTTAAGTATCCAACGAATTTTAGTTGCTGAAAAATAGGGGTCTAATAATAACCCTGTTTTATTGTTAATAAGATCTTCTATGAAGTGAGATTTAATAGAGTCACAATAGGCTGATGTTCTTCTATCTTGCCAAACGATGGCGTTATAAATAGGTTTGCCGGTATCTTTATCCCATACTAAGGTTGTTTCACGTTGGTTAGCAATACCTATGGCCGACACGTCTGTTGCATCTATATTGTTATTTGCTAATACCCTCTGGCAAGTACTCAATACTGTTTGCCATATATCATTAGGGTTATGTTCAACCCATCCATCTTGGGGAAAATGTTGTTCAAACTCTTGTTGTTCTACGGCCTGTATTTTACCTTGTTTAGTAAAAAGAATGGCTCGAGAGCTTGTGGTACCTTGGTCAATCGCTAAAATATATGTCGACATTTTTTTATTATTTATTATATTTATTTCATCGATCATGCACAGAGTTATTACTATTGGCAATAACTTTTTCTACTGACTAACATCATCTGAATAATGACTTTTTTGGTCCGGTTATCACTTTCGGATAATTTAATTTGTCGTTCACAACTCAATTAATGTATCAACCTAAGCTGGACATTCAAAATCCAACAACATAGTTAAAAAATATAATCAATAAAATCAGCTGTTTATTTAAGTTTTAATGCTATCCTGTCAAGTTATTGAGATGACTTTAAAATAAAAATTAGCTATGGTATTTTATGCTGTTTATAAAATAATCAAATCTTTATAAAATTTTTTACTTTCGATCACCTAACTTTCGATTACCACATTACAGACCTAATTAAAGAAATCGATAGCGAACCTAGTGTTGATAATCGAAATACCCCTATGGCCTGGAACAATATTATGAATAACTTGGAGTTTACTCATCGTAGGAAAAATCCATTGACGGGAGACTGGGTGCTAGTTTCGCCTCATAGAAACAATCGCCCATGGTCAGGGGCTACTGAAGTTGAGCCGGTAATTGACCTGACGACCTATGATGAAAATTGTCCATTGTGTCCTGGAAATGAACGCGCAAATAACGCGGTAACGCCTAACTACCTTGGTACTTATGTCTTTATCAATGATTTTGGTGCGCTGACTGAGGAACCTATAGAGCCCACTCAGATAAACAATAAACAACACCCTTTGTTTGAAGCCAATATAGCTCATGGTGAATGCCGAGTAGTTTGCTTTTCTCCTGAACATAATAAATCACTACCGGAATTAACTGTTGTTGAAATTAAAGTCGTGGTTGATACTTGGCAATCAAATTATGTTGAGCTTTCAAAAGCATATGTTTGCGTGAATATATTTGAAAATAAAGGCGAAATTATGGGCTGTTCTCAGCCACATCCCCATGGACAGATTTGGGCACATGATCACTTATCAACTGAAATAGAAAAAGAAAATCAGCAACAACTTACTTATCAGCAGAATTCTGGAAAAGCATTGTTAGCCGACTATGTTGAACATGAAATATCACAACAAGATCGTGTGGTGGTTGAAAACGACCATTGGTTAGTGGTTGTGCCTTTTTGGGCGGCTTGGCCTTTTGAGACTTTATTAATTTCCAAAGATGATATTCAACATTTTGGCCAATTAAACGAGCAACAAAAAAATAGCTTAGCTCAAATATTACAAGAGCTAACGATACGTTACGATAATGTATTTAATTGCAGTTTCCCTTATTCAATGGGCTGGCACAATGCCCCCGGAAATGACGATGATAATAATCATTGGCGTTTACATGCACATTTTTACCCACCACTTTTACGCTCATCGGCAGTGAAAAAACACATGGTGGGTTATGAAATGCTCGCAGAGAGCCAACGAGACTTAACCGCTGAAACCGCTGCTAAAATTCTACGTTCGGTAAGTACCACTCACTATAAAAAAGAGTAGACCAATGCCAGTTGATTTCCGTAATGACCAGTTTAACGATAAGTTTGAACAACTTTACAAAGCGCCTGCCCAAGGCATATCATCAGCACCCGGGCGTGTTAATTTAATTGGTGAATTTACTGATTATAACAATGGTTTTGTTTTGCCTTGTGCCTTAGAGTTTGACACACGAATACTCTTTAGAAAACGTGATGATAATCACGTTATTGTTCATTCCTTGCATTACCCTGGTGAGCGAGATAAATTCAGTGTTGATGGTGAGATTAGACAGGGTGATTCTCAATGGGGTAATTATATTCGCGCCGTTGTCTATGTATTAAAACGTCAAGGCCATCTGTTATGTGGCGTTGATTTACTTATTGACAGTAACGTACCACAAGGCAGTGGTCTATCGTCTTCTGCTGCTTTAGAAATTGCTGTTGGTGGTGTCTTCAATCACCTGTGCCAATTAAATTTATCTGGTGAAATGATCGCCTTATTAGGTCAAGAAGCTGAAAATGATTTTATGAATTGTCAGTGCGGCATTATGGATCAATTAGTCTCTGCGAATGGACAAAAAGGCCACGCATTGCTCATTGACTGTCAAAGTTTAATAACTGAGTCAGTCGCAATTCCTGAAGATTTATCTATTGTCATTGTTAATTCAAATTATCCTAGGAAATTGGTTGATAGTGAATATAATCAACGTCGGATTGATTGCGAACAAGCCGCAGAAAAGATGTCAGTGACGAGTTTACGTGACGCCACGATTGAAAAATTACATGCCACTCGATCGATGATGTCAATTAATGAGTATAAGCGTGCTCATCATGTTATCACTGAAAATATACGTGTGATTAAAGCCACCCAAGCTTTAAAACGCAATGATATGCCAACGTTACGAGACCTGATGACAGCTTCTCATCAATCGTTAAAAGATGATTTTGAAGTTACCGTGCCTGAAACTGATGGTTTAGTTGAAATATGTCAAACCGCGCTAGGAAAAAGCGGCGCGGTTCGAATGACAGGCGGTGGTTTTGGCGGAGCAATTGTCTGCCTATGTCGCCATTCAGATATCACTAAGATTAAAAGTGCAGTAGAAAAACACTATTTTTCTCGCTTTAATATTCAGGCGACTATCTATGTTAGTAAAACTGGTGACGGTTTACAAGTGACCGTATTATAAAGTAATTTATCTCTTAAAATAAATTTAAAAAGTACCGAGGCTAAATATTAAGCATATTAATTTTGGGGTTATTGGTTGTGGGAACATTGCACAATTATTTATTAAAGGTTTACAAAGACTAGATCATTGCTCCCTACTGGCAGTTGCTTCGCGCACCACCAACCAGGCTAAAGAGTTCGCTAGTCAATATAATGCTGAACGCAGTTATACTGACTATAAATCCTTAGCCTCAGACCCTGACATTGATGCGATTTATATTGCGACCACCCATAATTTTCATTTTGAAAATATTAAACTTTGTTTAGAAAATGGTAAACATGTCCTGTGTGAAAAACCACTGACGGTTAATGCTCAACAAGCAAAAATACTAGTAGCATTAGCTCAAAAACATCAATGCTTCATGATGGAATGTTTATGGACTCGATTTTTACCGGCAATAAGGCACTTAACGGTTTTATTAGAACAGGGCGTGATTGGCGAGATACAAACTGTTAAGGCCAATTTCAGTATTTTAGGCGATTTTTCTCCTGAACATCGATTAAGAAACAAAGCATTGGCCGGTGGTGCTTTGCTCGATTTAGGCATTTACCCACTAACGTTAGCAGCCTTGGTTTTTAGTGAAAACCCTACCAAGATACAGAGCTCTGCCGTACTAGGGGCAACAGGTGTTGATGAAAGCTCCTTTTATTTGCTGGAGTATGCTCAAGGGCAGCGCGCAATGTTGTCTTCCTCTTTTGTAGATGGTGCGCCAACAGAAGCGGTTGTTTCAGGCAGTAAAGGTTATATTCGGTTACCCAATTTCCTTGCCTCTCAAACATTAGAGCTTTATATAAATAACAATGCAGTTCAAACCTTCGCATTCCCCTTTGATGAAGATGAAAGTTTTACCTTTGAAATAGCTGATGCCATGCAATGTATTAGGCAAGGTAAAACCCAAAGTGATACTTTACCACTGGCTAAAACAGTTGCGGTGATGACAACCATGGATACCATTCGAGGCCAATGGGGTCTTAAATACGCAAATGAGTCTTAGTCATAAACAAAAATAAAAACAAACGGAACTATTATGCAAGTTGAATACAAAAAAATATTATTAATCAGCACGCTACTGTGTTGTTATTTGCACTTTTCAAATACCGTACTTGCGAATACTCCATCAAAAACTCAGATCACTCTAGTACCGGAGCAGTTATATTCACCCTTACCCTCAGATGTTGTTCCTGAACTCGCTTCATTAGGTAAATTTAAGGTGGGCGTTAAAACAATAGCGATCGTCAATCCTGACCAATTTGATACTGCGACACAAGCAACAAAAGATAGAAAATTAGCCATTGAAGTTTGGTACCCAAGTAATGCTACTAGCACGCGTATTAAAACCAGCTATGAAAACGAAACGCGCACAGGCATTGAGTTTTCGATACAAGCTGATGCCTATCGCGATACTGCTATATTTACCTCAACAAATGAGGTTAAGTTCCCCTTGGTTGTTATCTCTCATGGGTATACCGGTTATAACACTATGATGTTTTATTTGGCAGAGCACTTAGCTTCACATGGTTATATTGTTGCCGCAATTAATCACACCGACTCAACGAATGCCGAGGTTGATATAATAAAAACTCCTTTTTCAGGTTTTTTCAGTACCTTGTTAAATCGCTCTCGTGATCAACAATTTACCCTTAATTACCTGACAACTGAGCCACACTTTGCTTCTGTCGCTATCGACAATAGTAAAGCGGGCCTAGTGGGTTTTTCAATGGGCGGTTACGGTGCAGTTAATACTATCGGGGGTTGTTACAACTTTACTCAAGCCGCAGCATCTACATTTACTGGCATTAAGGACCCTGAACAACTAAAAAAAATAATTACGCTGCTTAATAGTTGTGCTGGCGGGCAATATCAAAATGTCAAAGTGGACTCAAAATGGCAAGCTGTTGTTGCTATGGCTCCATGGGGTGGACAGCACCAGCTATTTAGTGAAAAAGCATTAGCGAATATCAATACCCCGATATTATATATTGCCGGTGACTTAGATGATGTTTCAGGCTATGACGCTATTAAGTCACTCTACAAAAAAACAGGAACAAATAACAAATATTTATTAACCTATCAAAATGCACGACATAGTATTGCTGCTCACCCTGCACCACTTTTAGCTAAAACTAATGAACTGGATCTTGGGCATTATTATGAGGGAGCATGGGACAGTGCAGTGCTCAATAACAACAATAAACATTTTACCCTGGCCATGATGGATTGCCACTTAAAACAACAACTAGAAAAATGTAGCTACCTTGACTTATCAGCTGACTCTAACCAAAAAGCGATAGATGGGAAAATCCCTAAACCGTGGAAAGGCTTTGATCACCGCTTTTCTGTCGGTATGACTTGGCAACAAGCAAAATAATATTTAATTTATGATAAAAATGGCTCAAACCTTACTCGTATTTTAGAGTAATATTATAAATGCAATCTTTGGACTAAGCATACAAAAATGCTTATCTCAGTAGGAATCGCAAAACCCAGTACAAAATATAGATAATCAAGGGATACTAAGTTACTCCAGTATCAGCAATACTTTGGGATATGACCACCAAATTAGTTTCCATTTGAATTAGAGAGACAGGCGGTTAACGACGATTTCAAACATATTTCTTACTTCAGACTCATCAACAATACAAACAACACTAAATTTAAGGTATTATATTATTTATAATGGCCAGACGGATAACTCAGTGCCATTTTGGTACTCATTAATTTGTTTCCATGCTATTTTCACTTAAATTAATTACAGTAAGGGATATATATTATTCATACCCCACTAAAAAATATCAATACAATAGCACTATTTATATTTTGTCTACTTACCTTTAATGTTGATGCCAATGAAGTAGAAGATTTGTTCGAAAAAGGATATGAAGCATATCAGGCAAAAGACTACAAACAGGCTGTTAAGTGGTGGTCAAAAGCTGCCAAGCAAGGTGACGTAGATGCTCAATATAATCTTGGTGTTATTTATGCTAATGCTACAGGCGTATCACAAGACTACGAGCAAGCTGTTAAGTGGTATCTAAAAGCTGCAGAGCAAGGCTATGCGCAAGCTCAATACAATCTTGGGATTATTTATGCTAATGCTACCGGTGTACTACAAGACTATAAGCAAGCACATAAGTGGTATCTAAAAGCTGCAGAGCAAGGTTATGCGCGAGCTCAATATAACCTTGGGATTATGTATGATAATGCTACCGGTGTACTACAAGACTATAAGCAAGCACATAAGTGGTATCTAAAAGCTGCAGAGCAAGGTGATGCGCAAGCTCAATATAACCTTGGGATTATTTATGCTAATGCTACAGGTGTACCACAAGACTACAAGCAGGCCGTTAAGTGGTATCTAAAAGCTGCAGAGCAAGGTTATGCGCGAGCTCAATATAACCTTGGGATCATGTATTCTAATAACTTAGGTGTATCACAAGACTACAAAAAATCCGTTAAATGGCATCTGAAAGCTGCTGAACAAGGTGATGCAGACGCTCAATATCATCTCGCGATCAGGTACAAAGAAGGTCAGGGTGTTATGCAGAGTAAGAAAAGATCTTATATTTGGAATACGATAGCAGCAGCTAATGGTCATAAAAAAGCACTAAAAAATAGAGACCTAGACGCTGAAGACCTATCACCTCGCGGATTAGAACAGGCGCAAGAGGAGGCAGTGAAGCTTTATGAGAAAATCAAAAATAAATATTGGCATTAGAAACGATCCTTGGTTTGTATCCACCAAATGTCTGTTTTAATGATAGGGAATCAGCACCATGTATACTTCTGGTGGCTCTAAAGTAATCAGTTTTACTGTCCTTCTTCGTTGTTTCTCTTTTTCACACTTACCGCTTAATTCAGGTGTAGCAATGCCGAGGATATTTATACATTAAACTATATCCAATACTTTAAGCATAATAAAATCGTACGCCCTTAATTTACAGTCCTGTGCCAAATTAAACATTGTCCATTCGCTTATTAGCGAGTTCTAATCATATGATAATCGACCATGCTTCTTCAAATTTAAGCGGACGTTATTGGTTTATTAACTTGAAGTCACCCAATAAATGCATACAACCACTATTTATTAATTAATAATAAATAGTGGTTGCTTAAATTTTCCAAACGGCTACCAACGATCATTAATGCAACTAAAATTTCTTTTTACGGTGTGTTTTTTGATGCAAGAAATTTTAGCCTTTTAATTGCATGGTGGCTATTTACGACGTTTGAGTAAGAACAAGCTACTCCCCAGAAGTAATAACAAAGTGCTTGGCTCTGATATGGGTGTACTGGGGCCGAATGTTGCTGTTGCAATAAAAATCTGTTCAAAACCATTGTTTATATTTTTACCAAAGCCACTAACGGCACCTGTACATATTTCATCGGATGCATTACCAAATGCTGGATCGCACCCGAGGCGAAGGTCTAAACTCATAGTGTAATCATCAAGACTCGTACCAAGGCCAAACAAGCCATCTAGCAACGAATTTAGTTCAGGAGCGACCACAGCATACGCAGCGCTATCTGCACCCAAATTATGATTAATTGGGCCAGTATCAGCTGCTGAATTGGTACAAGAAACAGGAGTAGGAGGGGATGTGTCAGTATCAATACAGAGGGGACCGCCAGAAAGAACATAATCTGTACTTGTATTATCACCAACTAATGGCCCGGTACCGACAGAGTCGTACGCAATCGGATCGCCAAAGAATGTTCCTCCCCCCCCTTCACTAACAAGTCCGTAAACTCCCGCATTATTAGTAAAGTCAAATGTACCGAGTGTACCGCCTCCAGAATCTGTGACGTTCACTTGCGCCCAAGCTGCTAGACTTTGAAGATTTCCACCATTCAAATTATTATTGTTAAAAAATAACACCATGTCTTCACCGTTGAGATAATTCCTTAACGCAGATAAACTAGTATCCCAGGTATTACTCTGATCCCCGCTAAAACTAGTTACTTGAGCAGGGTCTGTACTCGTACCTGTTGAAAAAAAGTTACTCCCGCTATTACCCGATGGTGTTGAATACGCATTATCCATTCCAGCAAAGTTTGTGTTAACCGGTTGACCATTAGATCCTGTGGCAACCACAACAAAATCATCTATATGGCCCGGTGTTGATTGAACGTTGATACCCGCTATCGGCAATGAGTATGAGTTGAAATCACCGTAAGTGACATAGCCTTGTCCTGAAAGATCGATCAGAGATGCATGGCTATTAGAACTAACAGCTAATCCAATTATAGCAAGCATTAATCTAATGTTCATATTAAAAACCTCATATTAAACCGTTAAAATTCGCATCTCATAATACTTGTAATAAGTTGCACTTTATTATTTAAACTTCGTAAGAAATATATTTAATCTTTAAACATTAGCAAAATCCATACCACAAACTAAATCATTGAAAATAATGGAATTTATTTTAATCTGAAAACAGTATTATTTTTTTTGTAAAATATACTGACAACTTATAGGTTATTAAGATGACTATTAAGTGCTGGACAATTCAAAAACAGACTGGAGTAGTTTAAATATTCCGCGTTGCAATGAATGCTAATCATCCAGCGCGGAATATTACCTTTAGTAGTAAGGTGACTAAGTAATACGACTAACGACATCAGCAAACGCCAAACTAACTGATGAATAAGTACCAAAGCACGCATTCTACGTTTATTAGTATACGGAGAGTATAACTAATTCGTCATTATGGCGCATGAAACGCTTAACCTGCGCAATCAAATAGAGAGCATTTTTTGCTTTAGTTTTGACCAATCCACTTCGTCGCTGTTAGGGAGTTTAGCTTTGGTAACGATTGCTATAATCAATTAGCTTAGTTGTTTTAGCTAACACGAAATGTAACAAAGTGGCAAAAGCAGACATACGCGGTTTAGAATTTTATGAGAGACTTCTGATGATTTCTTTACAAAATACTGACTCACCTTGATAAAATGTACCCAGTATCAGCGCAATATAAGCTATTTCCGCCTCTGCGAGCTCCACCAAACAATTCGACCATTCTACGCGACTTCAATTATGGGGCATAGGCTATGGCACCGCCATTATTAATGGAATTCTGGCGCAGAATTCATGCTTTTGGTTAGTCTTCTTTTTTGAATCGGTGTTACACCACCAATTCCCATGTTAGGTCGTTCGTCATTTGTAAAAGTAGTTTTGGCCATTTTTCAGCATACGCTACTTTGGACAGGGGAGAAGATTCGTTAGGGTAATGTAGTAATCAAAATCACAAACTTGAGAACGCTCAAAAAGAGAGTTAGCTCTAATCCTGTGACCTGAAAAAATAACGCATTCACCACTGGCAAAGTTACTAGCCTGATTGTAGACTCTTGCTCCATTTTTTACGTCAAAGTTTACAAAATTTACGTTTGCTCCGAAGTCAATATGAATGCTAGCTTCACTACCACCTTGATCGGTCTTTATATTGTCAATTCGTCCACGTTTATTTTGGACAGCGGAACTCCTCAACATACTCTTATGGTTATTGAAAACATTGCTTTTCTGGATTTCATTTTTTGCTTCTTCATACTTTTGACACATTGCTTTTGATTTTGTTACAAAGTCTATTGGGGTCGTTTGGGCTCTTATTTTTTCTTTCGCCTCTTTAACCAATCTCTTCGCTTCTTCTAATGCTTTCCTTTTCCTTTCTGCTAGAATTTTTGGTTCTAATATAGCCCACCTAGCTTTGCCTGCTGCTGTGTAAAGTGTATTAATTTTTTTGACTGTATCAGGAGAAAGAGATGAATTCTTGTTGACGGTGTAGTATTTTTCGTCTCTCACTCGTTGTTCTAATTCGGTAGGAGGCATACTTTCTACTACATTGATTATCTTTCTAGGATCAGAAATTAGCCGTTTACCATAATCGTCAAATGTTTTTTGTTTCTCTAACGCTTTTATTTTTACCCGTTCTGCCCGTTCAGTGGCTTCTTTGTCTTGTTGAATTAAGAATAGTATTGTGCCAACAAGTATCATAAAGAAACCTATGGCGTATACCTTTAACATTAGTGATTTAGATCCTTCGACAGGCGGATTATTTCCCTTTTGCTTCATTGGGTTGCCACATTTCGGGCAAGCATCTGCTTTGTCATTTATGTTTTCGAGACACTTAGAACACTTAATCATAGTCATACTTTACTTCCATTCTGCAAATTGCCAAAATAAAATATAGTAAAGCCTTTTCTCTGGGTTTAGCTAACTTAACTTTTGTATTAGTTAGAGGGGTGACTTTAGCCATAAATGTAGTACCAATAAAACCATATTGTTGTAGTACTACATACAGTACTACTTAATATTTAGGTTGTCACTGATGATCATTAGGCGTTAATGGCTGCTAAAACGGGGCTTTTTATTGATTTTATTAGGAAAATTGTTCTTTATTGGTTTTTATTAAATTAGAAGATGGCGCTCTCGGCAGGAATCGAACCTGCAACCTAGACTCCGGAGGTCCATGTGAGATCCATTTCACCACGAGAGCATATCCGTCAGGGATTCTATTCGATTACCTTGACGATTTCTATAAAGTTTTTGATATTTTTTCTGTTTCATTACTATTACTCAAATTGATCTATTAAAACAATTCTTAAATATAACTTTAATAGTCATGAGTTAATTGCCACGCTGTAACTTTTATTCGTTAATTTTGTTTTTTGCTTCGATCCATTGCGCCATATATTTAGTACTTTTATGACTATGATGGGCAAGCATACTGCCAATGAAGTTTTGGTGACGATGTTCCGTTATATTTTTCAATAGTGCGGTTAATACCTCATCAAATTTAGCAAAATGACGCTCAAGTTGATACATAGCTTTAGCAGTATCAATCCCATTTTTACTGGCGTGTTGCCATAAGGTTTCATCTTGATAAAGCGCAATAGCTTGTTCTGAAAATAAAACAGGATCATTGGTAATCGCTCCACCCCAAGGTTTATCACTTTGCATGCCCTCTGCACCAATATCTGTAGTGACTGATGGCGTTCCACATATCATGGCTTGAGCAAGCTTACCTTTTATACCCGCACCAAAGCGGAGTGGTGCTAAGCATACCCGCGCTGATTGCATAGCAAGTTCAGCCTCATCAACCCAACCTTTGACCAAAAAGCCAGACTTTTCATCGTGCAATGCCGTCGCTTTGGGGGGAGGATAAGCACCATAAATCCATAATTCAGCCTGAGGTAATTGAGCTTTAATTAATGGCCAAATTTTTTGTTTTAACCACAATACAGCGTCCCAGTTGGGGGCATGCCTAAAATTACCTATAGAGATAAAGTGATGCCGTTGTGCATAAGCAACTTTATCTTTCTCTAGTTCTTGCTCATTGAACATAAACGGACTGTAATGAAGAAGGTTACTAGGTACTTTAAATAAACGCTGTAATAATTCAATTTCAACTTGTGAGATCATTAATGACAAATCACAACGAAATATAGCCGCTACCTCGCGCTTTGAGATATTCGAGCTTAATAAATCATTATCGACTAGCTCTCGGCCTTTTTTAAATGCATCATGGCGAGCATGGCGCAAACAAAAAAGGTCTTCACTGTCTAGAATACGAAAAGCTTGAGGACAACACTCGCTAACTCGCCAACCAAATTGCTCTTCCATCATAAAACGGTCAAAAAGCACAACATTCGGTTGTAGCTCTTTAATAAAGTAATCAAAGCTTTCACAATTTAATGTTATTGGTTCAACCTTAATATGCAGAGCTGTAAGATCAACCATATGTTCGGAAAACTGCGCTGGGCTGGCAAAGGTTATTTGGTAATGCTGCCACTGAAAGAAAGCAATCAGTTGCATCATTCTATGACCAGCAGCAGATGAATTTGGCTCAGGCCAAACATAACCAATAATTAACAGTTGTTTCATCATGCTCGCTTACATTCGTTTAAAATTTATGACTTAAATTTAGGGCAAGTATTTTGTCTGAACCAAAACACTTGAAGTACATCGCTGGATAAATACATCCCGGTACAAAAAAAAGCGAGCCAAGCTCGCTTTTTTTTATAATTAACTAAACTTATCGCTTAACAATATTGGCTGATAATATTTATCTGCGCCTATAGTTTGTCGCTTTAGTCTTTAACGTCTAATTTAGGAACTTCAACCGCGTCTTGCTGCACTGAACCTAACTCAACAGCTGGTTCTGCTTTTTTAATTTCTAATAACTCAATTTCAAATTGCAGAACAGCATTACCAGGAATCGTTGGTGGGTTACCCTTGGGACCATAAGCTAGGTCTGAAGGAATAGTGAATTTATATTTAGCACCGACTGACATTAGCTGAACGCCTTCAGTCCAACCACGAATGACACGATTCAATGGAAATACTGCTGGCTGACCACGTTTAATTGAACTGTCAAATTCTTCGCCATTTAGTAAAGTACCGGCGTAATGAACAACAACAGTATCAGTTGCTAATGGTTTTTGACCGTCAGCTTCAACAATAACTTCGTATTGGATACCAGAAGAAGTGACTTGCACACCTTCTCGTTGTGCATTCTCATCTAAAAAACTTTGTCCTTCTGCAATACCATTTTCAGAAGCTTCGGCAGTCATTTCTTGTTGTTTAGTTTTCATTTGCTCGTCAAGACTCGTTAATAATACTTGAATCTCTTCTTGTTCTAATAAAGACTCTCCATCAAGACTGTCTAAGAAACCATCGGCAATTAGTCCCTTATCTAAGTCTAAACCTAACTTACTTTGTTGCTCTAGGTTACGTTGCATGTACATACCGATAGAGGCACCTAAGCCATAGGCTTGCTTTTGAATTTCAGTATCAAGTACTGCTGCTTTAGTTGTATCCTGCTTGGCTTCTTGACTACAGCCTATTAATGCAATCATAGCAACAGTAATTAATGTCGGTTTGAAAAACTTCATTTTTTTCTCCATTTATTAACACAGCCGGAGAATTCCCCAAAGCTTGTTGAAATATTTAGTTATATCGATCTTGTAAATTGCCAAACTATTTGGGAATTACATAAAAAACGCTTTATACTAACGATAAATGCAACAAGACAAAAGACTTAAATGTTGTTGAAGTATAATCACCCAAAAAATAACAATAGTCGAAATGCCATACTAATCATTTTGTCCTTGATTATTAGTGCCTGTCAGCCAACAGGAAACCAACCGATTAAACGTTGGCAACATGCAATCGATGGCGCTTACGCCGCCAATATTTCTAATGACGGCCATTATAGTGTTATTTCTTCTATCCACCATGGCATAAGCTTATGGGACCTCAAAAAAAACGCGCTAAAATATAACTGGTCACAACAGCAAAACAGCAGTGACAATTTAGTACTGACCCTTGATATCAGTAATAACAACAGTCACGCTCTATCAGCAAGCAGAACTGACTTTGCTTTGTGGAATATAGAAACAGGTCAATCAGAGGGTTATTGGAAAGTTAGAAACTCTACTATTCGTGATATTGCTCTTAGCAATCATGCCGATCATTTATTAATAGGAAAAAGTAATGGTGATATTGTCCATGTCACTATGTCAAATGGTCGTCGACTTGAGTTTTTAGGCCACACTGAAAAAATTAACTCCGTAGATATGTTACCCAATGGACGCGTAGTAATTTCAGGAGGTAATGATTTTATCGCTTATGTCTGGGATACGGTTACCGGACAAGTCATTTATAAATTTAATCATCCCAGCAGAGTATCAAAAGTTGCATTAGATGCTTATGGTCGTTATGCCTTTTCGGCCGACAGTATGAATGGCGCACATATTTGGGATTTAAAGACAGGTAGCCTGATGAGCAATTTAAAAGGGTTAAAACGACAAGAAATTTTTAGTTCTGTCACTTTTTCTAAAGATGGCAAAACCATGCTTACTGGTGCTGCAACTAAAGAGGTCAGTGTTTGGGATGTTGCCTCAGGAAAACGTTTGTCTCACTGGCAAGTTTCACCTAAAGAAAGTAAAAGACCAACAGGTACAGTTGTGTATAGTGTCGCTTTTGGTGATAATGGCAACATATTAACCGAAAGCTCTTCAGGATATGCTGAATTATGGCAAACACCCCAATAAATAAAAATTTAACAGAATTACTCGAGTTACGCTTAGACGCGTTAGAGTCTCGTAATGTCTTTCAAGACGATGTCATCGAACAGCTAAGTGCAGAGTTAGCTATCCATCAAGAAAAAATTGCTGAATTAACAGGTCAGTTACAACTAGTGGCCACACGCTTAAAAGAAGCCAATTCTTCTATGCCTGAATCAAGTCAAGAAATCGAACCACCACCACCACACTTTTAATTGATAACCGGTGACTTAATTATTACTGTTTAAAAACACCTATTACTTGCTCATGTTGCCTAACCGCTTCTTCAACATGGGCTTCAGGTTGCGTCATTTGCTCACCACAAATTACACAAGTCACTGTTTCAACGTCATTTTCTTTGGTTAATGCCAAGGTATCTATAGCCTTGCACTTCGGGCACGCCGCACCCGCAATAAAGCGTTTTTTTTGTTTAACTATCACAATAGACTTCCAATTATTCAATGATTTTATCATTTTACCTTGAAGTACCCCCATAGGAAAAGAGACAATGTACACGCATTTTTATTACGCTTAAAAAACAGCTAAAATAATAGAGGACTACCGATTGATTACTGCCAGCGAATTAGGTTTAGATAGAGGGACTAAAAACCTCATAACATCATCTAGCTTTACTATTCATCCTAACCATAAAGTTGGTCTAGTTGGTGCTAACGGCTGCGGTAAGTCATCACTTTTTGCCGCGTTATTAGGTGAATTACAACCCGATAACGGTGACTTATCTATGCCAGCAAGTTGGAGTATAGCCACTGTAAAACAAGAAACGCCCGCATTAGAAAAAACTGCACTTGATTATGTCATGGATGGTGACAAAGAATTTCGCCAACTTGAGCAAGAATTAACACAAGCTAGATTAGCCGATGATGGAAATAGAGAAGCGACATTAATTAATAAAATTGACAGTATTAATGGCTATAGCTTACCCGCCAGGGCAGGTGAACTCTTACACGGTTTGGGCTTTTTACAACCACAGCTTAGTCATACGGTAAAAGAGTTTTCTGGTGGTTGGCGCATGCGCTTAAACTTGGCCCAAGCTTTAATTAGTCGAGCCGATTTATTATTACTCGATGAGCCAACAAACCACTTAGATCTAGATGCTGTAATATGGCTGCAACGTTGGTTAAAGCGTTTTACCGGTACACTGGTATTAATTTCTCATGACCGTGATTTTCTCGATACCGTCATCGAACAAATACTGCACATTGAACACAAGAAAGCTAAATTGTATGCGGGTAATTATACGGCATTTGAGCGACAACGTGCTGAACACTTAGCCCAACAAGATGCTCAATATCAAAAACAAATAAAAGAAGCGGCCCATCTTACCGCTTTTGTTGATCGCTTTCGAGCCAAAGCCAGTAAAGCAAAACAAGCACAAAGTCGCTTAAAACGCTTAGAAAAACTGCCTGACTTAGCTCCTGCTCTTGTCGATACACAATTTACCTTCCGCTTTGAAAGGCCTGAAACCTTACCTTATCCATTATTAGCACTAAAACACAGTGAGTGCGGTTATAATTCAGAAACAATTATTCTAAAAAATGTGACATTAACTTTAGTGCCCGGCAGTAGAATAGGCTTGTTAGGTCGTAATGGTGCAGGAAAGTCTACGCTAATCAAGTCACTTGCTGGCGAATTGTCACTGCAAAGCGGTGAACGTTATTGTGCTCAAGAATTAAAAATTGGCTACTTCTCTCAACACCAACTTGAACAACTGCACCTTACCAGCAGTCCTATTGAACATATTATAAGAGCTAAACCAGAGGTGACAGAATTACAAGCCCGTGCTTTTCTGGGCCGTTTTGGTTTTAGTGGCGATCAAGCATTATCACCTATCGCAACAATGTCTGGTGGTGAAAAAGCACGCTTGGTATTAGCACTTATTGTTCAAGACAAACCACAATTATTATTATTAGATGAACCAACCAACCATTTAGATCTAGAAATGCGTCAAGCATTAGTATTTGCACTACAAGATTTTGAAGGCGCTATTATTCTAATCGCTCATGACAGGTTTTTACTTGAGTCTTGTGTTGACGAATTTTATTTGATTGCGAATGGTCAAGTCAGCGATTTTAATGGTGACATCGACGATTATCAACAATGGCTTAATGACGAAAAAAAACAAGTCATTAAAAGTAATAAAGCCGCCAATGAAAATACTGTCGACAAAAAGCAGTTACGCAGAGAGCAAGCCGAGTTAAGAAAAAAAGCAGCACCACTTCGAAAACAAGCGGATAAATTAGAAAAACAGATGCATCAATGGCAAGAGGATTTAACGCAAGTCGAAAAGTCACTGTCAGAAAGTGATCTTTATCAAAGTGAGCATAAAGCAAAACTGACACAATTAATTAAACAGCAAGCACAATTAACAGGTGATATTGAAGAGAACGAAATGCACTGGCTTGAATTTGAAGAGCAAATTGAAGAAATAATGTCTCAAGTTACCTAAAGCTGATAATATTGCTACACTGAAGATGTATTATTAAACGCTACGGTGTTCAGCAATGATTACTCAATATAATAAGGATTCACTATGAAAAAGCACTCATTATTGATATTACTCGTTACGCTAATGTTACCTTTAAGCTCGGCTGTTTTAGCAAATGATTATCAACTTGGCATATATGAACTCAATCGCGGTAAATTTAAAGCGGCAATGGCGCAATTTGAACCTTTAGCTAAGGATGGTTTTACTCCTGCGCAGTATCAACTCGCTATGATGTATAAAAATGGTCACGGTGTCGCCAAAAACACCAAAAAAGCGTTCGAGTTATTAACCTTAGCTGCAGAACAAAATGATTCAGATGCTCAATTTGATTTATCTTTGATGTATTCAGAAGGTAACGTTGTTGAAAAAGATCTTATTAAAGCCTTTAAATTAATGGCTAAATCTGCAAATAAAGGTCTTGCCAGTGCCCAATATAATTTAGGCGTGATGTATTACAAAGGGCAAGGTGTGGCTAAAGATAATATAGAAGCCGCTCATTGGTATCAAAGTGCCGCTAAATTGAATTACGCCCTTGCTCAATTCAATTTAGCCTTGATGTATTTTGAAGGCGAAGGCGTAGAAAAAAGTCAAGAGAAGTCATATGTTTGGAATGTTATTGCCGCTTACAATGGTTATGAAGACGCCGCTAAAAGCCGTGATATGGACGCCCATAAATTAACGAAAAACCAAGTGACTGCTGCGCGAGTTAAAGCCGATGAAATATATCGTAAAATCATCCAACAAGCAGAAATAAACGCACAAAAAGCAAATGAAAAACGTTTCTATTAAGCTCAATTAAATCGCTAATATTACACTTTAATTATAATACTTCATCTTATAATTAAAGTGTATGTGATGATGAAAATATTGGCTTTGCTATCGCCAACGCTGATCAATAAAAAATGAATACCCTACCTCAAGTTAGCATTTATTAGTAATAAACAGAAAGCCTACCTAAAGAGCGTTTATTTAATAAGGCTATTTAACCTTTACTTCGTTAAACTGTAGTTCTGTGTTCTTTGGGTACTATATTTGCTTTGCTGAATTAATAGCTCTCAGTTACTGCAATGATTTGTTTTTCTCTAAGGCTAACGTACAATAGCTTATCTCCTTATGCTCAGTTATTGTGCTACCAACTATGTTGACAAAAAGTGATTTTAAAGCCTCATGGTGGCTTACTAACCCTCATTTACAAACTATTGCGGCTAAGTGGTTAAGACGACAAAAAAAGCTAGCTACGCTTACCGAAACATTAGAGTTACCTGATGGCGACTTTCTTGACCTTGCTTGGTCTCAATTACCCAGTAAAAACAACTCAAAGCCCATTGTAGTAATTCTTCATGGACTTGAAGGGTCAGTAGAAAGTCATTATGTTAAGGGCATAATGGCAACAATTAAGCAAAGAGGATGGATAGGTCTATTAATGCACTTCAGAGGATGTAGTGGACGTGCCAACCGATTACTGACGGCTTATCACTCAGGTGATACTCGAGATATTACCTATTTAGCTAATGTACTTGAAAAACGTTATGACTCTTGTCCTTTATTTCTGGTGGGCTTCTCACTAGGTGGTAATGTGGTTAGCCGTTATTTATCGTTGCATCCCCAGAACCCTTTTACCGCAGCAAGTATTGTCTGTGCACCCTTACACTTAGCCAGTTGTAGCAAGCGTATTAACCAAGGCTTCTCTAAGGTTTATCAGAAATACTTAGTGAACATGCTAAAAAATAGTATGCAAATTAAAATAGCGGCAAAAAAGGTGACTAATATTTGTCCGATAGCATTTTCTCAAATTAAAACTATTCGGGATTTTGACCATCTCATTACTGCGCCAATAAATGGTTTTGACAGTGCTAACGATTATTATCAAAAATCGAGTGGTTTATTTGTACTCCACCACATTAAACAACCCTGCTTAATCATTCATGCTGCCGATGACCCTTTTTTAAGTCATCAAGCTATTTCTTTTACGCACACTTTACCTGAAAATGTTACCTTTGAAGTCAGTGAGCGAGGTGGCCATGTTGGCTTTATTACCGGTATAAACCCACTCAATCCGATCTATTGGCTTGAGCAACGTATTCCTCATTTTATTGAACAGCATTTACTGGAATTAAACCAATGATTATCCCAATTAAAGAATTATCAAATGAAACCTTAACAGCCATTCTTGAAGAGTTTGTGTTAAGGGAAGGTACCGAATATGGCGCTGAGGATGTCAGTTTAGATAATAAAATTGCGCAAATTAAAGAACAACTTACGCAAGGTTCTGTTGTCCTTGTTTATTCAGAGCTGCACGAAACTGTTAATATTTTACCCAAAGAACAGTTCTTAGAAAGCCCTGACGAACAAAACGAATAACTAACATATAATTATTCGAAAGTTAGGACAAAACTCACTGGTACGGCATTACTGATACTTGGCAATTTTGCCAGTGCTTGAAGTTTTTTAACGCCTTCAGTTAAGCCAAACTGTTGGGCATTTAATATAATAGGCTTCATCGAACTTACCACAAAGCTTTTCTCAGAAAGTTTTGCGACTAAGATGTCACTTTCCACTTTTTGTTTTTGGCCATGTAAGTCTATTTCACCCGTGAGTGTTAATTTACCTGTTCGGCCTATAGTGATCAGATTGAATTTTTTCATATCAAGTTGTGCATTAAAGCTTGCTGTTGGATAGAGTTCAGTATTAAATAAAAATTCTTTCATTCGCTTATTTCTAATGGCGACATTGGTATCAACACTCAAGAGATCTATAGTAAAACTGACTTGTCCATCACTTGTGAGGCTGCCACTGAGTTGATTAAACTGGTGAGCTTCAGCCACTTCTGCTTTTTTAATTGAGATAAAACTTAAAGAAGAATGCTGATTGTCTAACTGCCATTCACTGAGTGCAGGGAAGGTAACTAAACTAATAAACAATAAAATAAAACGCATAATAACTCCGGTTAATTAATCCTTTAAAGGATGAAATACCATCGGTGACTACCTAGTCGCTCGATGTTTTCTGATGATTTTTTGCCATGGAAAATCGTTTGAGCCCAAACTTATAAAATCAGGGTTAAGCAAACTTTCGCGCTTATTGTAGCTGAGTGGCAGGAATTCGCTATCAATAATGCTCCCGCCGGCCTGTTCTAATATGCATTGGCTGGCACCAGTATCCCACTCACCCGTAACGCCAATCCGTAAATAACAATCAGCACTACCTTCGGCAATCAAACAATTTTTTAACGAGCAACTTCCTAATTCAATATATTCATAACTAAGATCAGTATTAAGGTATTGGCCCATTACATTCAGTTTTTGTCGGCGACTTACGGCAACCTTTATAGCGTTACCACGATGATATTCTGCCACACGAATTTGATGACTTGTTTGAGTATTTTCTTTGAAGGCACCGGTATTTTTCTGGCCGTAATAGGTTAATTGATGATCCGGGGCGTGAATAACACCAATACTTGGCCAGCCATTATCGATCAAAGCAATATTAACCGCAAAGTCACCACTGCCAATAATGAATTCACCCGTACCATCTATTGGGTCAAGAAGCCAATACTTATCCCAATGTTTGCGTTCACTTAGCGGTAATGCGCCTACTTCCTCAGAAATAATAGGAATATTTGGCGTTAATGTTTTGAGTAGGTCCATTATAATATCGTTAGCGGCTATATCGGCGCTGGTAACAGGACTATCATCTTCTTTCATGTGAGCGGTGAAATTACCTTGCTGGTAATATTTCATCACTTCTACACCTGCTTTTTTTGCACTATCAATGGCTATATTCAATAGTTTTTCGTTACTCATAACGAGTTTCTCAAGTGATTAGGTTGTTTTAAATTATCTGTAGTATTTTTTGCAACGAAGTCTCTTATTAACATCAAAGCGGCAATGCTTCGTGCTTCATTAAAGTTTGGTTCTTCAAGTAAAGCTTGATAATCGTCCAATTTCCATGTCACCACTTCTAAAGGTTCAGGCTCATCACCTTCAAGTTTTTCTTGATATAAGTTTTGTGCTAAAAATATCATCATTTTGGCATTAAAAAATGCCGGAGCCATCATCACTTCTCTTATCGGAATTAGTTTGTCGGCGCCATAACCGATCTCTTCTTTTAGCTCTCTATCAGCCGCTTGTACTGCAATTTCCCCTTCATCGATTAACCCTTTAGGAAAACCTAACTCATAACTGTGAGTTCCGGCACAATATTCTCGCACTAATAACATAGTATTGGCATCAAGCATTGGCACAATCATAACCGCGCCACTACCCGAACCCTGCATGCGTTCGTATTGACGTTTTTCTCCATTACTAAAGGTTAAATCAAGCTGCTCAATACTAAAAAGTCGACTTTTAGCCACTCTCTTTTGTGCATTGATTATTGGTAGTTTTTGCTTGTCTGTCATCATTTACCTTTATACAAAGTGCTGATACCACAGGGCTATAAATGGTATGATTAATTGTCTCCCTATAATACGCTGCTTTTAAGAGAAAAATCTATGCTTGATTGGTCACAAATCAAAACTGTTTTACTGGATATGGATGGTACATTACTTGATTTACATTATGACAACCAATTTTGGCTAGAACATTTACCCAAAAGGTACAGTGAAGAAGCAAAAATCAGTCTAGAGAAAGCAAAAGAAAAGTTAGGCGACCATTACCAAAAAGTAGCGGGTACTATAGATTGGTATTGCCTCGATTATTGGGCTGAACAAACACAACTTCCTATCACACAGTTAAAACGTGAAATAGAACATTTAATTGAATTGCGTAGTGATGCTCATGATTTTCTGACCGCATTAAAAACCAGTGGCCGTGAAATTATTTTGGTAACAAATGCTCATCCTGACAGTTTATCCTTAAAAATTGAACGTACTGAGCTCGATAAGTATTTTAATGTTCTCTATTCGACCCATGAATTTGGTGTAAGTAAAGAGTCACAACTTTTATGGCAGCGTTTACAAAAAAAACAGCCTTTTGAACTCAACAGCACCTTATTTGTTGATGACAGCTTACCCGTTTTACAATCCGCAAAATTATTTGGCATTAAACATTTATTAGCTATTACAAATCCTGATAGTAAAAAACCAGAAAACGTGATTGACCAATTCCCAGCAATTAACGATTACGGCGTGCTACTTCAGGATATTTTAAACAACCCAGTATAGTCAGGATAATCAACGTTTAGAAAAACAGACGATAACGTCCTTGCTTATTAGGCTTACCCAAAAACGGTAATACTGCCTTTAAATTATCAGGGAAGTTTTTAGCTGGCTGAAGGTGACCATTACCACTAACCTTTTTTGGCCGAACATAAGTGACAAAAGATAAACCTAAGTCATTTTCATCATCAATGGTTATCGCCAAAGCACCTTCTTTGCAAGATAGTTTGGCCGCCAACTTACCGAGTTTAACTGTCTCATTAAATGCCGACAGCGAAGGTTTTTTCCAGGTAATATTTCCCTGTATATTTTGGCAAATAGGCTGACCGACAATAAATGTTTTAATGAAGATGTTTACATCGCCACTAGCCACTAATGGCAAAGGTAGTGTTAATTGCTGAGCAATAGCATCGGCCGGTATTGCAACGCTGGCATCACTAATGGTCAGATCGGCTAATAACCCGGCTACTGATAACCTACCACTAGGTCCAACACTAAAGTCATCACCAAACTCAAGATCAAAGCTTGGATCTAAGGACATAAATGACCAGATATTCAATGACACTTCCACATTGTCAAGGGTAACCTTGGGGTGAACTACTTGGTCAACCGTCATCTGCCAAATAGTGCCCTTTACGCCATTTAGCGCGATATTGTTCGGTACTTTCACGTAACTTAGCACAAAATTAGCGGGAATTGCGACAATAATGAAAGCCAAATAGACACTGATAAAAATTGCCGCAATGGCAAACCACTTCTTCATTTTATATACCTACACTTTGAAACATTAATTTTTTCCTAGTTGTAAACGACGTACCCGAACAACACCCGATTGTTCACCACGAGTTAAATCGATACCTTTAACTTGCAACCCCTCACTGAGAGAGAGTCGGTCTAACCATTTCAGCAAGTCTTTAAAGGCAACCTCATCAATCCAAACCTGCAATTCATAACCTTGAGGTTGCATACGAGTGACGTTGATTTGATAATTGCTAGCCGTACGGTTAACGATGCTAGATATACTGCCTGTGCTTTTTGTATTGCCACCTGTATTCACCTGCTGGTAAAGTGCGGTATTGTTATTTACCCAAGTTAATAACGCTTGTTGTCGCTCAAGTTTTTTTGTCGATTTAGCCAAATTTTCATTTAACGGTTGCCAAATAATACTATAAAACACGAATATGACTATTACTGTCGCCATAGCCGCTACTGATTTTTGTTCACGAACATTAAGCTCTTGCCACCACTGCTTCATGATTTGCCCCTTTTACTACTTTGATCAGAAATACTAAATGAGCCTGAGACTTGTTCATTTTGGTTACTTTGCGCACCTTTTTTGACAGTTAATTGATTTTTTTCAATTTCAATTTTAAATTTATCAAAATATTGATAGTCATTGGCAATTGCTTGAAGGCGAATTTCTTGACGTTTACCATCAAATTTTAATGATTCGGGCTTTAACTCTGGCACCGCCTCAAAAGCTGGACGAATCTTACCTAACATTACTAAGAAGCCTGCTTGAGATTCTCCCCCACCCGCTTCAGTAAGTTTACGTTTCAATTGAGATTTAATCGTGTTGACTCTCACGTTTTTACTGTTTGGGAAAGTCACTTTATAGCTTTTTATTATCTCTTGCTCAACAGAGTCTAGTTGTGAGTTCACCTGTAATAATTGCCCACCTTTTAAGCCAACATTAAACAACAACGCGAAAATTGCAATGCCTGCCACCCATAACCAATTGGCGATTACCGGTGAACGCTGTTCTTTATATTGAAATTCACCTTGAAGTAAATTAAAAGGTTGCTTTATAGCCTGTTGGGCAAGTAATGCTAAAGGTAACTCCTCTGGCATTGCTTGAATATTTAATTCGTCAGTACCACAAGGTAACGCAGAGTATGCCTTGATCAGGAGTGGACTACTGTCATTTTTATCTGTTGCGTCTTTCTTTTTATCTTCCGCTGTATTGATCAATTGTGCGCTGATAACTGCCCACGCCTGAAAGTCGAGGGTCATTCCTTGCCAAGCACCTTGGCGAAGTATGACTTGTTGATCTAAAACAATCGCACTAAAGCCATTGTCGACAAGAGGCATTGCTAGTGCATCAGGCAACATTTTTTTAAAGCTTATCTTGGCATCAGCAAACCACTGCTGCCATTGCTGCATTAACACTCTATCAATTGCTGCAACAAAACAGTTTTGATTAGTTGATGTCTTTTGTCCATGATTAGCAACATCACCATAAGCAAAAAACATTTGCTCTACATCTTGTGCTAGTTCTTCTTCCAACATGTAAGGTACCGCTTGGTGGATTGCCCGGGCTGATTTACTCGGTACACTTAAGCTTTTTAATACCAGATCACAACTTGGCACTAAAACTGTGACGTCCCTTTGCTGAGCTTTTTCAGATAACTGAACTAATTCATTGGCATTACTTAGTTTGCCACTAGCAATTATCTCTTCGTCGATAGCTGAGCGAATCAGCCAATGAATCGCATCTTTTGCTTGGCTACCAATGCGGATATATAAAATTTCGGCCATTAATGTCGTCCTATGGTACGGCTAATCACGGTAATATTTTTATTATTTACTACTTTCATCATGGAATTAAGTGCGAAATAACTGCCATTAAAACTGGTAGTCGTTTTAAGTGTAAAGTATTCGCTATCAACTACAAACTGATCTTTTATTTCATCTGATAACTTTATATTGCTCATTTCAGGCAAACTAAAAAAGTCATTTAAATCTTTAAAGCCATCTTCTTCTCGTGCGGACAAAATTTGAGTCGCTTCATCCAGACTGCTCTTTAATAAAGCTTGTAATAATTTAGCACTTTCTGTGCTAATGGTATTAATATTAATTTTGTGTAAATCAGTCGTTGGTAAGACACAAACATAAGGTTTTAATGCATAAATGACTGGTACGGTAAAATGTGCAATGACCCTCAACTCTTCAATACTGGCTAAAAAATTATTAGCCGCGAGGTATGGAAACTCTAAGGAGGCATAATCATTATCTTCAGCGCCTCCTGCGCTACTGATCCCACCGTCGTCGTCAAGCCAATCTGTTAACGCATCAGCCATTGATTCTGCTTCAAACTGACCAATACCTTCGATATTTAATGCAATAATAAGGTTTTCAAGTACTGCTCTGGCAGGCACTTTTATTTCTTCTGCTGAACGACCTTTTTTAGCTTTTGCTCGCAAAGCATTTAAATTTAAGCAGGCTTGTGAGTCAATAATCTCACCTGTAATTTGTCCATAATCAACAGGGTAAGTCGTTTCACCTTGCGCCCATATCTGACCTAAGTTGGTGGTATTGGCATGCTCGTCAAAAGTGGTAATCAAAACCCGTTTAGCGAAAGCTTCTGCTCCCATGGCATACCAATAAGCTTGTTGATTAAAGTTAATATTGGTTGCACGCTGCATTTGCAATTGCAAACGGGCAGTCATTTCGGTGGCTAAAATAGCAGCTAAAGCAACAATTAGTAAAACGGTAACTAAAGCAACACCTTGTTGTTTATTACTGACCATCTCCATTTAAAGGTCCAACCTACGACGAGACCTTGGTGAAGGATTTGATGAGTTATTTTTATTTCTGGAATTACTATTGTTTAGCTGTTTAGACTCTCCAGCGATAAGGAATTGCCGACGAACTAGGCCATAATCTTCAAGTTCAATTTCTATCGCGATAGCGGTAGGGATTTTTTCGCTGTCTAATTTTTTTTGCCATACTTTACCGTCGTAAAATTCAAAAGCTAATTGCTCAACACCCGTAATTAAAGGTCGAACTCTTGGCTCTTGACCAACAACAGCATCAACAAAGTTAAAATGTAAGCGTTCTAAGGTTTGTTCATTTAATTGATAAGCCACTGACTGCATATTACTTCGCGGTAACAACAGCCCTGGGTTTGTCCACCCACCCCGAACAAAACCTAATGTTTGAAAATCAGAAGAAGTGACACTACTCTCTGTATAGATAAACTCTTCAAGTGGTTCTTCCCCATTGAAACGTATGCTTCGGTGAGCAATTTGTAAAAAATCACGCTCAATTAATAAGAATGCTCGCTGCAATTCATTTTGTCTTGCACTGCTTTTTTGTGAGTTTTTATCTGCATTTAAAATAGTATCAAATAATGTAAAACTTGATAGGCTGATCACTGAAAAAATAGCAATGGCTAATAACACTTCAAGTAAAGTAAAACCTTTTGCCCCTTTTAACTGATGAATTACATTGGCTGTTAACTTCTGCATTACTTTTCAACTTTAGATATATAGGTCATCAAGCTAGTTAACACTTGCTTGTCATCTTCAGCGAGACGGACTTCCATCACAATAGCTCGCATGTCATCATCTGCAGTTTTAATAATTTTTTGTTGCCAATACCATTTACGTCCTGCCATTTCCACATTGCCTTTTTTGTTGTTTTTAGGCGGCCACGTTTGGTCGATAGTACTAGTGACTAATTGGTTAGAGGCAACCCAACTCGCTAGCATTTTTGTTTCTAGATGACCTATATTGGTAAAATTATTACCTGCAGCACCCAATAACGAAACCCCCGCTATAGCAAAAACTGCCATAGCAAGTAGTACTTCTAATAGAGTAAAACCTTGGTTATTAACTTTATTTTTATTCATCTAGTCTGGGCCCCTCTATTTTAAGTGGCACGCTATAAATTCCGGAGATGCGATATAGAGGTTGCTCTTGATCAAAGCCAATATTGTTAGAGAACTCATCATTCAAATAAAAAGTTAAACTAAACGGGCTGATGTCTCCACCTGATAAAATGTACACTTGAGGAATGAGTTTTTTGGTTCTTTGGTTACCCGAGCTATTTACTTCAGTGCCTCTATCATCAGTATTGATTTCTGCTTCTATCGTCTCATCATCAAAAGCACTTTCGTCATCATCACCATTAGTAAAACCACTTTCTTCTAATAATTCAGTATCAAACAATAGCGGTTCCTCAATAGGTAAATCATCGAGCTCTAAAGCTATTTCTATACCTTCTGGTAAATCTATTGAGACGAGTAACTCATTTTCACCAACATCGGTCCAACGACTGCCATCATATGCCAAGAAACGATAACTGGTTTTATCAACGAGTAAGCCTAATTCAACATTATTAAGCATGGAATATTCGGCAGCAATCTCAAAAATCCCAGCAAAACGCATGCTGGTTTGTTTTAATAACTTTTCTTTTTTATCACCACCAGCATTAAATTGAACGAAGGTAGCCATTACGCCAATCAACATAATCACTAGCATCATCTCTATTAAGGTGAAACCTGATATTTTTTTAATGACCTGAACCGTTGATAATGGCTTCATCTTCATAACAATTTCTCGTCAATAACTTATCTAAGAAACGTTAAATTTATTGATAATCACCCAAATTCCAGTTGCCAATATCATCTTCTGTACCTGGTTCACCATCGGGTCCCATAGAGAAGACATCCATCTTACTATTTTCACCTGGGTTTAATAATTGGTATTCGTTACCCCAGGGATCATTAGGTAAACGTTGAACATAACCACCTTCAGGAAATCGACGTGGCTGAGGCTCAATATCAGTTAGTGTGATTAATGCTTCTAAACCTTGATCGGTCGAGGGATAATCATAATTGTCCATTTTGTACATTTTTAATGAGGTTTCTAACGCACTGACATCCGATACCGCTTTTTGCATATTTGCACGCTCTTGGCTACCCATTAAATTGGGCACAACCATACTGGCAAGGATACCTATGATAACAACGACTACCATCATTTCTAAGATAGTAAAACCACGACTTATTTTAAATTTAGCTTTCATAATATGTTCCTAACTACTGGTTAAAGTTTACCCACCCACTAAGGTGTTTAATTGTAAAATTGGTTCTAAAATTGCCACAACAATAAATAAGACTACTACCGCCATTGATACCATCAGCGCGGGTTCAAAGGCTTTAAGCGAAATGTTGATGAGTGCTTCAAATTCTCGGTCTTGGTTATCAGCGGCTCGACCTAGCATATGCTCTAATTTACCGCTTTTTTCACCACTGGCAATCATGTGTAGCATCATAGGTGGAAACAGTTTGGTTTGCTCTAGAGCGACTCGTAAACTTGCCCCTTCTCTTACCCGGTTAGAGGCTTCTCTGACTTGCTTTTTCATGTATAAATTATCTAACACATCACCTGAAATTTTCATGCTATCGAGTAAGGGAACAGCACTTGCTGTTAATATACTTAATGTCCGCGAAAATCGCGCTGTATTAACACCTTTGACCACCTTACCAATAGCAGGTACTGCAATTAACCACTGATGAAAAGCGAGTTTAAACGCTGGTTTTTTTAATAACTGACTAAAGACGAATAAGAGTCCCACAAAGCCTAAAACCAAGAACAAGCCATACGCTTGTAAAAAGTCACTACTTGCGATTAAAAATTTGGTTGTTCCCGGAAGATTTTCCCCCATATGCTCAAATTGACCAACAATTTTAGGCACAACTTTTGTTAATAATATGGCAACAACACCAACAGCGACCACGGTCATAATAATCGGATAGACTAACGCTTGAATAAGCTGTGAACGCATTTGCTGACGTTGTTCGGTGTAATCGGCTAAACGGTCAAGTACTTTATCAAGGTGCCCTGATTTTTCTCCTGCAGCAACCATAGCGCGAAATAAGTAATTAAACACCTGTGGGTATTCCGCCATACTTTCTGCCAAAGCATAACCTTCAGTGACTTTAGTACGTACCGCCATGATCATACTTTTTAGACTGTTTTTTTCACATTGTTCCGCCACTGCCATGAGTGACTCTTCAAGCGGTAAACCAGACTCCACTAGGGTGGCTAACTGACGAGTGATTAACGCTAATTCACTTGAGGAAACTTTACCGCCCTTTATTTTTCCTTTGCTAAAGCTTTGACCTGAAGACTTTTTCGCTAAACTAGGTGTAACTTCTGTTGGCATCAAGCCCTGTTCACGCAGTAAATTACGTACTTGCCTAGCGGTATCACCTTCGATGACACCTTTTTTACTTTTACCTCGGCTATCTACTGCTTGATAATCAAATGCTGCCATAATTAACCCGTCTAATCCTCACGTGTAACACGTAAGACTTCTTGGAGGGTTGTGATACCGTCCATCACCCTATCAAAACCATTGCGTCTAATGCTAGGGATTGATTTACGTAAATATTTTTCGATGGCTTGTTCACCTTTACCGTTATGAATAAGTTCACGAACTTTTTCATCAACCGGTAATAATTCATGAATACCTGTTCGACCACGGTAGCCTTTAAAGTTGCACTCTGCACAGCCAGCAGCATGATAAATAACTGCTTGGTTATCTTTTGGCAAACCTAACAAATGTAATTCTTCTTCGTCAGGTAAGTGTGGTTCTCGGCAATGTAGGCATAAAGTTCGCACTAATCGCTGCGCTAATACACCCAGTAAACTTGACGATAATAAGAAAGGCTCAACACCCATATCTTCCATACGGGTAATAGCACCTGTTGCGCTATTAGTATGTAAAGTAGAGAGGACTAAGTGGCCGGTTAAACTCGCTTGTACAGCAATTTGTGCCGTTTCAAGGTCACGAATCTCACCTATCATCACTACATCAGGGTCTTGACGTAAAATAGCACGTAATCCTCGAGCAAAAGTCATGTCCACTTTAGTATTAACTTGAGTTTGACCTATACCTTCAATAGCGTATTCAATCGGATCTTCAACGGTTAAAATATTACGTTCTTTAGCGTCAATTTGTGTTAAACCGGCATAGAGCGTGGTACTTTTACCTGAACCGGTAGGACCTGTGACTAGAATAATACCATGAGGTTTTTCAATAAGCGTTGAGAATAGCCCTCGATTAGTTTCTGTCATACCGAGGTCTTCGAGATCAAGACGCACTGAATTTTTATCAAGTAGCCGTAATACGACACGTTCACCGTGCCCTGTCGGCATAGTAGACACCCTGACATCAACGGCACGACCACCAATTTTCAACGAAATCCTCCCATCTTGAGGGATCCTTTTTTCAGCAATATCTAATTTTGCCATAACCTTGATACGTGAAACTAACAAAGAGGCTAACTTACGATGTGGTTTTAATACTTCCCTTAAAACACCGTCGATACGAAAACGAATTTGAAGCGAACTTTCAAACGTTTCAATATGAATATCTGAAGCATTTTCTTTGATGGCTTCACTTAGCATAGCGTTGATTAGTTTAATGATTGGCGCATCATCTTCATTTTCTAATAAATCTTCACTTTCTGTTATCTCATCGGCAAGGGAGTACAAGTCAACTTCATTACCGATGTCTTCCATCATTTTCTGTGCTTCAGATGAATCTCTCTGATAGACTTCCATCAATAAATTTTCGAAATCATTTAGTTCGAGAAAGTCAAAGCGAAATGGCGCGCGAAGAATCCGACGCGCTTCTAGGATAGCGGCCTGACTAACATCTACTAAGCAATGCAAAACAAAATCATCATCATCTTGACTGAGTAATACATTAAAACGTTGTGCATAACCAAAAGGAAAACGTAAACGTCCCGCTATTTTTTCATCATCGCCATCTATAATATTTTGCTCTAGGCCAGTTTTTAGCAATGTTTCATCCGCTAAGTTATCTATGAACAAATCATCAACCGCGGCTAGAATTTCGCTCTCTGTAGGCTCTGTAGGCTCTGTAACATTAGTCATTAGTGAACTTGGTTATCTATACTAAGAGGTTGAACCTCAGGAGTCGCTGAGTTATTAAGCTCATCTTTGCTGCCTTCACTATTCTCTTGCTGACCTTCACCCATATATTCATCAAAGGCAGGCGGCAGTGTTAAAGCGTCATTCCACTCAGGCAATAATGGCAGCTTTTCGTCGTGCATCAACGATAACCCTTCTTCTTGTTTACGTAATTGATCAGCGCGAATAAAGTTATATTTATCTTTTGCCATGGTATTCATCATTGCACTACTAGTGATAATGGTTGGGCGAATAAAGACCATTAAGTTACGCTTTCTAGTGGTATTGCTTGTTGACTTAAATAAGTGGCCAATAAAAGGCAGATCACCAAGAAGTGGTACTTTCTGGACATTCTCTTGAACATCTTCATCAATCAAACCACCCAAAATCACTGTTTCTCCGGTATTGGCCATAACCGTTGTTTTGATTTCGCGTTTATTAATTGAAATATCAACACCCGTAGTACCACTTACCGATGAGACTTCTTGTTCAATGGTTAATTGCACGCCAGAGCCTTCATTCACTTGCGGTGTGACCAGTAGTTTAATCCCAACTTCCTGACGATCTACCGTTTGGAAAGGGTTATTATTATTACTGCCCGTTGCTGAACCAGTAATAATCGGCACTTCTTGGCCAACAATAAAATAAGCTTCTTCGTTTTCTAACGTTGTAATACTCGGCGTTGCTAAAATATTAGAATTAGTATCGCTACTCACCGCTTGAATGATTGCACCCCAATCATTCTTCATAATACCAAACATCATGCCGCTAACAGAGCCTAAGGCGTTTGCTAACAGTGAATAATCACCATTGGTATCTGGTTTATTGTAACCTTCTTGAACTATTTCACCATTACTCGGGCTAAAGACTGGCGGCACATAATCACCAGGAATATTTTCTGCTGCAATAGCTCCACCGACTACAGAACTAATCGGTGCCGCACCATTATTAAATTGGGTAAAACCACCTTGTTCGCTATACCACTGAACACCTAACTGCACCCCATCACTTTCAAAGACTTCGACAATGATAGCTTCTATAAGTACCTGTGCTCTTGGCACATCAAGCTTATAAATCACTGAAGAAAGTGAACTGAGCATATCGGGTTGAGCGGTAATAACTAAAGTATTAGTCGACTCATGGGCTTCAATACTGATTTTACGCTTTTTATTGTTGTTTGTAGTTGACGATCCCGATTGAGAGTCTGCTTCAATAGACTCACTGACACCTTTTAGCACTTTTACTAATTCTTTTGACTTGGCATATTTAAGATAAAATACGCGGGTATTACCACTGGACTCCAGTTCGCTGTCTAAGCGTGATATTAGTTTAATAATACGCTCTCTTGCTTGTATTTCACCACTGACAATTACACTGTTGGTACGTTCATCAGCGACGACTTTAGGAATTAAAAACGTTGGTGTACCTGATTTGCCTGAAGTTGATTTATTCATCGCTTCAATGATGCGAACAAGCTCAGCGGCTGAAGCATATTGTAATTTAACAATCTTTACGTCTTGATCACCGGCCCTATCGACTTTTTCAATAATTTTAACCAAGCGATTAACCACTGCAGCAGTTCCGGTTAACATAATAACGTTGGCAGGGTCATAGTTAACAACATTACCACCACCGGCTTGGTCAGAAAGCTGACGAAGTAGTGGCACCAATTCGCGGACAGTCACATTTTTAACTTCAACCACTCGGGTGACCATTTCATCACCCATACCAGGATTTTCATTACTCACAACCGGGATGGCTGATGTTTTAGCATCCTTATTACGAATAATTTTAATGATATTATTGTCCATCTGCACCGCAGCAAACCCGTAGACTTCTAATACATTTAAGAAAAATTGATAATATTGTGCTTTGGTTAATAAATCATAACTACGGACATTGATTTTTCCACGCACATTGGAATCAACAATCATGGTTTTTTTCAAACTTTTACCGACAATATTAACAAACTCGGTAAGTTCAGTATCTTTAAAGTTAGGTGAATAAGTTGTCGCACTTGCTGAGGCACTGATGAAAATACCATTGACCAATATTACTGCAATCAAAGCGGAGCTAGAGTTTGTTAACGAATGTGTTCTGCGACTATTCATTATAAAAAGCATTCGTTTACAAAGGTTGCGCATAAAAAAATTCCTCATCACTTCTCTATTTTTATTAGTTTATCTAGTTATTTATATATGTCTGTAATTTTAATTATCTATACTAAACAATATTTCTGTCATACCATCGTCACGCTTTACTAACAAAGACACTTCGTTATCTTGTCTTAACGCCATCATAGCTTGTCCAGCTTCACTCGGCACAGTTAAATCAAAACCATTCATTTGTACGGCAACATCACCCGATTTTAATCCAGAGCTGTTGAAAAATTCTGGCTTTTTACCTGGCATTAAGCGATACCCCAAAATATTACCGCCATTACGCTTAGGCACTATTCTTAAATAATCCGTTATTTTCCCTGGGTCTTTAAAAATATCTGCTTTAAGACTACTTGCCTGTTGAGATAGTTGCTTATTCTTACGCATATCAATCACAGTAGAAGTGGTATCTTTTCGTTTTTCGTGTTCTTCAGCCTTATTAGGTGCCCTCATCGACAGTTTTTCATAATTAATACCATCAAGCATTAATGTTTCCATTCGCCCCGTTTGTTTAATAAGTACTCGATTAGTTAATACCTGCTCCAAGGTTGCATTAGTTCCCTTGATGACATCACCAATACCATAAGTTTCTTGTCGGCCATTGTTTTCAATAATGGCCGCAGAGGCACTAAGGTCGTTACTCGCGACTGCCGCAGATAATATTAGATTCAACCTTGTTTCTGGGGCGTCTTGGATCTCAATGATTTTAGCTGACGGTGAAGCATTATAAACACCAAATAAGTGCAGCTTCTCTAATCCACGAATACTCACGGCTACCTGTGTCTTATCTTGACTATTTTTCGACGTTTTCACACCTTGACTTGATATTTGCTCACTTGGCACAAACATCCAAGTAGCTTGTGCGGCTAAATAGGCAATATAAATCAGTAATACACCGCTAAGTGTTTTGGCTATTTGTTGTTGAGGCAGTTTAGCTAACGCATACGTGAATGAAGCCAAGTTATTTGGTAATTGCATGATTTTTCGATAATTAAGAGTTATTTTGTTAATGAAAAGCGACTTACTTAGCGTTATTAAAAATTAGATACTTAACGATAGTACTTGACCCGTGCTCAAGCGACAAGCAATGTCCGAGCTTTTTAACGATTTTTAACAATTTAATTGGGTAAATGATATATTTCATCTCTGGTACTGCCATAACAACATCGCAAAGGGATTCTAATAGTGGCCACAAAAAGTAACGCTAAAGAACTTAGCAACACGGCTATTCGGCTTGATAAATGGCTTTGGGCCGCGAGGTTTTATAAAACTCGCGCCATTGCTAAGCAAATGATAGACGGTGGCAAGGTCTTCTACAATGGGCAACGAACAAAATCAGGAAAAAGTGTTACTTTAGGTGACTCCATTAGGATACGCCAAGGTTTTGATGAAAAAGAAATTACGGTAATGGCACTTGCTGATAAAAGAAGAGATGCAACTTTTGCCTTAACTTTATACCAAGAAACAATGACGAGTATAAAAATCAGAGAAAAAACATCACTGGCTCGTCAACAGGGCATACTACTTAGCCCAGCAAGTGACAGTAAACCAGACAAAAAACAACGCCGACAAATCCGGCAATTAAAAGAAGGATTTAATGAATAATGACTAGCCCCGATGTTTTAAATCGCTATTTATTTGATGACCTGCATGCTCGCGGGGAATTAGTACAACTATCAAAGAGTTATCAGCAATCTATTGATAAACATAACTACCCTCAAGGGGTGCGTATTTTGCTCGGTGAATTGATGGCTGCTGCTTGTTTATTAACGGCAACCTTAAAATTTGAAGGCGACATCACAGTACAATTGCAAGGTGATGGGCCGGTTGCTTATATGTCGATGAATGGTAATAATAATCAAGAAATGCGTGGCATAGCCCGCCTAACTGAAAATACCAAACTATTAGGCTTAAAAGCTTTGATTGGCAAAGGTAATATGATTATTACTATTAGACCTAAAAATGCTGAAGCTTATCAAGGTATCGTTGCACTAGAAAAAGAAACCTTAGCAGAATGTTTAGCGCATTATTTTGATGTGTCTGAACAAATCCCAACAAAAATTTGGTTGTTTAGTGACGATGAAAACCAACAAGTTGCTGGCAGCTTAATTCAATTATTACCCGGAAGCGATGAGGCTGATGGTGGCGATAAAGAAAAGCAACAAAGTGACTTTGACCATTTATGTCAATTAACCAACACCATTAAAGCCGACGAAATTTTTAGTCTTGATGCTCAAAGCTTGTTATATCGGTTATACCATCAAGAACAAGTGAGACTTTTTGATCCCCAGGCGGTCTCTTTTGTTTGTGGTTGCTCGAGTGATAAATGCTTATCGGCTATGGCTCAAATTGAAGCTAGTGAGGTTAAATCTATTATAGAAGAACAAGGCAATCTCAGCATGACTTGTGAATATTGTTTAACAACCTATGCCTTTGATGAGCATCAACTGTCTAGTTATATGGATGAGGTTAAGCATTAGATGATCGTGTAGTTAATCGGTAAAATGGTTACTTAATTTCTATTTTAGGTAACCAACGATTGGTTAATTCTAGTTCGTCAATGTTATCAAAGGTTATCGGCGGTTGTATTTTATCTTCTGGCGGTGCCGCTAACAAGTTAAGATTAAGTGCCATTGCTGTGCCTATCAAGGTCCCTGATATTAGTTTAAAATCATAATAAATACCATTATAAAAGTTAGCACCGAAGTCTGATTTTTTTATACATAAATAATAAATCATGTGATAACCAGCTAAGATCTGTTTTCGTTATATGTTGTGGATTATTGTATGGATAGGCTAAATGACACCATAATTCAGGTCCTTCTAAACATTTCATTTCTTTCATAGATAAAAAATAGTCTTGAAATAATTTGTCTCCCAAATACATTTGGTAATGAATAATGGCTTCTTGAGCTAAAAAGTTAATAGAACCTATGAGCACCCTATTACCCTTATTATCAAGTAAACTTATTTCCTTTGTACCCTGATAAAATGTATCCGCATTTACGAGAGTGTTCTGCTCAACACAAGAAACATTTATTAATGCGAGTAAAATTATTATGTATTTATACATTATATGAATTTTTAGTAATGGTATTAGGTAACTTAAACTGATTTATACTAGGTGTATATGACACTTAAGGACGAGATTATTAAACTCTGTAGTAATTAATAGACTGTTGATTTTCATTTGAGTTAATAATATTTCGTCCTTATCTAGATTTTTTCAAACTAACAACCAAAATGCCTGTTAAAATTAATCCGCCTGATATCACTAATTCATACGTTAACGCTTCATTGATAAAAACAATACCGCCCAATGCAGCGATTAGAGGTACGGATAACTGAAAAATAGCCGCTTGGGTAATTGATAAGTTTTTTAATGCCAAATACCAGATACTATAACCTACGCCAGATGCCACCGAGCCAGAAAAAACCCCATAAAACATGCCCTGCCAGCTAATAGAATAAGTCAATAAACTTATCAGTAAAAAAACAAATGCTATTGGGATACAGCGAATAAAGTTTTCACTGGTAAGTAAAATAGGGTCTTCCACATTTTTTCCCGCCAAGGTATAAAATGCCCAAGAAACACCAGCAATCACCATTAATATAAAACCACTAAAAGCGGGCTGCGTTGCACTAGGTAATATTAGTAGTATAAATCCGACAGATGAAATGAACACTCCTAGCCATTCGATAAGATATAAACGATGACCTTTACAAAGCGTCACTCCGATCATGGAAAACTGAACACTGGCAAATAGTATTAACGCGCCAGTTGCTGTGTTTAATTTAACGTAAGCGAAAGAAAAAAAAGCCGCATAAAAAAATAGCATGGCTGATGCAAACCACCCCTTAGTATTGTCTAAACTAAATATGCGTTGCACAGAAAGTTTATTGGTATTTGTAAAAAGAACAATAACACTTAGCGTAACCGCACCCGATAATATTCGAATAGCAGTAAAGCCAACTGGGTCTATATCTGAGCCTCCTAAAGCAAGGCGGCATAAAACAGAATTGGCGGCAAAAGCAATTAATGCTAAGCAGCTTGTTAATATAGTTTGCTGAGTTAATGACATGTTTTTATTTTTTTTGTTGCTGGTTACTAGTGCTTTTTTTGATTAGCGTAACTGATGAATAAACTGTTATGACAAAAATACCACCATTAGGCCAATAACTAAGTGATGATAATTTTATATCTTTTAACGTCGCAGTGCAAAACCATTAATTCATGATCTTCTCTATTTATATCTTCCGGTTTATTGCCGTTATGTTTACTTTTGATCACGCTTTAATGCCAGTACTCAGTGTTAATGACTATGACATTATTGCTGCGCTTGTATTAAGGTCTTTTATTTTAGCTACGGGGGGATTTGCAGACTCATTAATAGTTGAGCCCAGGCGTTTACTCAAATTTTTTGAAGACTATATTTAACGAGATAGCTTGCAGCATCATCAACTGTCAAGGGACGACTAAATAAATATCCTTGTATAATATCGCACTTCATGTCTCGCAAAATAGAATATTGTAGTTCTGTTTCAACACATTCTGCCACTAGAAGCATATCTAGGCTTTTTCCTAGCGTAATAATAGACTGCACTATCCCGGTATTAGAATGGCTTACTCCAAGTTCAGTGATAAAACTCCCGTCTATTTTAAGCGTTCCAATCGGCAAGTCCTTTAAGTAACTCAGACAGGAATATCCCGTTCCGAAATCATCAATGGCTATATTGATACCAAGATCTTGCAAGATTCGCAAGACCGACACAGCAGTTATTCTTGAATTGATAAAGGTATTTTCTGTTAATTCTATTTCAAGGTATTTTGGGGCCAAACCGCTATCGGAGAGAATGGATTGAACGTTTTTCACACAATCTGGATGCAGAATAAATGAAGCCGGAAAATTCACGGCTACCGTTACCGGTAAGAGCCCTGCTCTTTGCCAGATTTCATTTTGCTTACAGGCTTGAGCTAATATCCACAGAGTTAACTCATACATTAACCCTACTTCTTCTATAACCGGTAAAAATTCATCGGGAGGTACAAACCTACCGTTAAGGTTCCACCTTATCAGCGCTTCAAAACCAATAATACACTCACTATTAACCGCCACTTGTGGCTGATAAACCAAAAAGAAATCCTCATCTTTCAATGCTTTATAAATCTGAGCTTCTATTGTTAACCGTTGTACTGAGTCGTTAAGCATACTCGTATTAAAATATTCATACTTCCCAGGTCCTTTTTCTTTAGCTTTGTACATACTAATATCTGCATGCTTTATTAAGCTAAGACTGTCTTTGCCATCTTGTGGAAAGAAGGCTACACCAATACTGGTAGAAATATGTAATAGGTGATTTTCCAACATCATTGGTTGATCGATCTCTAGCATAATTTTTTCAATGATATGCTCAACGTCTAAAACTTTTTCCACATTCTCAATCAGAATAACGAATTCATCTCCGCCCCAACGGCTTATAGAGTCAGATTTACGCATAGTGTTAGATAGCTTAGCCGCTACCTGCACTAGAACTTCATCGCCGATACGATGCCCAAGACTGTCATTGATTATTTTAAATCTGTCTAAATCAAGAAACAATAAAGCCATTTCAGTTTTGTTTCGCTCTGCAGCATGAATTCCGTGCTCAAGCCTTTCCATCAGTAAATGTCGGTTGGGTAATTCGGTCAATTCATCGTAGTTTGCACGTTGAAATAATTGTGTTTCATGAGTTTCTATTGTGTCTAACATTGTGTTGACACCTAAAATAAGATCACCAATTTCATCATCACGATCAATATAGAGTCGCTTGTGGTATCTCTTGTTTTCGGCAACGTAGCTGACCAAAGTAATCAACTCTCGAATGGGTGCAGTGAGTCTTCCTTGTAATTGCCAATTTAGTATAAATGCCATTATCAGGCTGGCAAGAAGAACCGAACTTGATATTAGTAGGTAGTTGTTTTTCTGAACGTTTAAAGTATCGGTATTAGCTGATAAGACAATGACGCCAAGATAATCATCACCCATCATTATCCGTTGTGACAGGTAAATATTCTCATTTTTGAAAAATGCATTGTTTTTATAATCCTCAGCAGGTACATCAACAATCTGTCCCAGACGCTTATATTCAGCAAATAATTCCATATCAGTATTATAAATTTGCACATAGCGGGTCGCAGTATATTCTTTGAGGGAAGCGAGTAAAGTGGTTGCTGCTTCACTATCGTTAAAGACTAATGCAGAACGACTTGTCGCTGCTAATAAGGATATTTTGCTGCTCATCACCTCTATCAAATTATTTTTATAATCGGTAATAAAATTGGTATATAGCATCGTAGACATGACTAATAAGGGGATAATATTAATTCCCATCACTGCGATCATTTGTTTATAAAAGAAACTGACTCTACTTTTGTCAGGACTTTTTTGCAGAATAGTCATGACCTAACTCTTGCTAATTTCAATAATTCAGAACTAACAACAACATTTAGCGACTTGATTTTTTTCAGATCAATTTCAAAACGTAATTTACTTTTTTTAACGTAAAAAAACATTGCCACATTGGGGAAATAAACACTAGCTGAATCAGCTACGACGACTGTATGGTTTAACTTTATAGTTAGTTTCTTCTCTCCCCCCCTAACAAAAAGTAGTTCGCATCCACCTGCTGTTTCAAGGGACAATACCTCCACTGTTTTTTGAAACTTGCCGACTCTCCTATTAGCAACCAATTTCGCCAAGAACTGAGTAAACGCAGATGAGTCATCTACACAAATTCTTATTGAAGAAGGTCGTTCACTTCTGCCTAAGGTTGGCCACTCAATAAATTTGGTAAAGTTAAACAAGTAGGCGGCTTTAAGTTTATCTTCCTTACTTAATAAATTTTCTGCGTTGACGCTACTATAGAGTAAAAGACTCAATAAACTTATAAGGCACCCCCCAGACATTATTTTAAATAATTGGTTTGGTCGTATTATAAATCGCATATTTATATTACATTGCTCTTGAAATCGAAAAAGCGCTTTGCCATTTTTCTTTGGGCTGTGGCCCATTCATATTTTGGTAAACAGGCTTGCCTATTTCTAAGGTCAGACGATAGTCTTTGGTCATTTTCCATAAAATTCCTAGTCGGACATTAATTTTCTTACCCCCATAAAGATCTGGGTTAGTAATACCTGCTGGATATGGAAAGGGTGAGTTAACTAACAGCGAATCATCTTGACCATGAATGGGAAGGCTGTACATAAAATTTACTCTAGCAAAGGTTTGGATTGTTGGGGATAAGTCAATTCTATAACCACCATGTAGACTATAATTGTTGCCAAGTCGGTAATTTCGATCATTGGCGCCTGACCGTATATTGGCAGATAAGCCAACGTTAAAGTCATGTGCGCCTGTATTTAGATAGCTAAGTTCAAACGGAAAATCATAGGTGCCAGAGCCCAATTGCATAGTGTAAGGAAGCGGCTGTTCACCTGGCTCTCTTGGTGTATCGCCAGTTTCATCAATTGAGCCAGTGGGTAAGTTTATACCGAACGAGAATCGCCAGACTCCGGTGTCGGAATCGGCATCGAACCATTTATAACTCGCTAAAATCGAGGCATCACCCACGCCTTGGGTTTTAATGGTAAAAAATTCATAATTACCCACAATACTGATGTGATCGGTACGTTGTTGAATATAAGGTACCGAAATATGCCCATGCCAATGAGGACTAAACTGATAGCCTAGGGCAAAAATTTGGGCTTTTTGAGTTATCAGAGTAGGTAAAATTGGGAAGTTTTTAGCGGTTCGCGGTTCACTTGGTCCATTCCAAAGCACTTCGTCAAAACTTAAAGTGTTGGTGCCATCAAGATATCCCTCAAACTCCACGGTTTTATATTGATAGGTCAGCGACCATGGTGACGTATGATCATTATAGAGTTTAACCTCATAAATACTTTCATTAAACAGCTGCTGCATACTCATTTCGGCGAATTCAGTTGGCGTATTTTGTCCAATAGCCTCAGAGGAGAGTAATATTAACGATAGTATTAAATATTTCATTCTAATTGCCTCCGCTATACAGCGTAAAAATGATAAGCATTCATCATAAAATATAACGCATTTTAGTCTAAAAGCCACCTTAGCCCTTCTAATTAAATATTAGATTTTTTTTGTTTAAGTAGGATCTTTTAACGCCATTAAATTCTTATAACAGATAAAAATTTAATCACTTTTTACTAATAGTTATTATTATCTATTTTTTATGACAACTTTAGGGCAGGATAGTAAATTAAATAGAGTGACTGTTTAGTTTGATTTATCACCGCCAACACTCAATCATTCAAATATAAAGAGCGCTAAACACTTATTAAAAGTTAGGTAAGTAACCACTTAACTTAACTTTAAAAACATTAACTTTAATAACCTATTAAATCATTGATAATAAAATCAATGATTATTTGTCGGTGATTCAGTAGTTTTCATTGACACGCCGGCTCTAACAAACAGGAGATTACGACTTTGGATGTAAGTAAACATGGCTTAAGTAAAAGCCTTAAACAAGTAGATATTTTAGTCCTTTCATTTGGCGCTATGATTGGTTGGTCCTGGGTGGTATTAATTTCACAATTAATGGAAAGAGCAGGTAGCTTTGGTGCAATTATTGCGACTTTAGTTGCCGGTGGCGTCATTATCGTTATTGGTATGATATATGCTGAACTTACTGCAGCCATGCCTGAAGTTGGCGGCGAGCATGCCTATAGTTTGAGGGCGATGGGCAAAACCTCGTCATTTTATTGTACTTGGGCAATTGTTTTTGCCTACATCTCTGTCGTTGCCTTTGAGGCAGTGGCATTACCCGATGTATTAACACGTGTATTCCCCGGATTGGGCAATGGTGAGTTATGGACAATTAATGGTTATAGTATATATCTAGATCAAGTCCTCATCGGTTCCTTAGCCTCAATAGTCATCACCTGGATCAATATTCGTGGGGTAAGAATTGCTGCCATAATTCAAGGTGTGGTGGTCGCAGTAATTGTCTTATCTGGGCTGGCGTTATTTATTGGCTTAGGCTCACATGGTGAAACCATTAATATGACCCCGCTGATTGTTGGTGGTGGTACCGGTATTCTTGCTGCCATGGCATTAGTGCCCTTTATGATGGTTGGTTTTGATATTATTCCACAAGCCGCTGAAGAAATTGACTTACCACCAAAGAAAATTGGTCAGCTCCTGGTATTGTCTATAGTAATGGCTATTGTCTGGTACTTATTGATTGAGCTATCAGTTGGTATGTTGCTCGACGCTGATGCTCGAAGTATGTCCAAATTAGCCACCGTTGATGCAACCGAAGCTGCTTGGGGACGCACTGGCGCTTTGATCTTATTACTGGGTGGTGTGGCGGGTATTTTAACCAGCTGGAACGGCTTTTTATTAGGTGGTAGCCGTGCTTTATTTGCCATGGCGTCGAGTGGTATGGTACCGAGTTTCTTAGCTAAAGTGCACCCAAAATATAAAACACCGGTTAATGCCATTCTCTTCATCGGTGTACTCGGTACCCTAGCACCATTTTTAGGACGCCCTGCGCTACTTTGGTTTGTAAACGCTGGCAGCTTAGGCTTAATGATATCGTATATTTTTGTTTGTGGTTCCTTTTTATTGCTTAGGTACAATGAACCTGATATGCCACGTCCTTATCAAGCACCCGGTGGTAAAGTATTAGGGTGGTTTGGTTTACTGGCCAGTTTGCTGATGATCAGTCTTTATTTACCCGGCATGCCCGCTGCATTGGTTTGGCCACAAGAATGGATTATGGTCATTATATGGTTTGGCGCTGGCAGCATACTTTATTTTTATCCAAAAAAGGCTGTGGGCACTCAAGCCTATAGCACTTTAGACGACAAGGGCTAGCTCCCCACTGTTATAGCTCACTAACAAAAGGTCGCTTAAATAAGCGACCTTTTTGATTTTTAAAATAAATAGTGCTCAATATAATTACAATTCATAATAGAAAAAAAACCTTCGCAGTAATGCGAAGGTTTTATTTTTAATAGGTGAGCTGACCGTAAGCCGGGTTTTGTCTAGGACAATCATTCGTCTAGGCCTTAAATCACTCTAAGGCTCAAGCAACCTACCCGGTTTCCACGCGAGCCACGCTTATACTATTTAAAAATAGTCATGAAACCCTATTTGGTCTTGCTCCGGGTGGAGTTTACCCTGCAATTACTGTTACCAGCAATCCGGTGCGCTCTTACCGCACCCTTTCAGCCTTACCTGTGCCTCTAGAGGCCATCGGCGGTCTTCTCTCTGTTGCACTTGTCGTCGGCTTGCGCCGCCCAGGCGTTACCTGGCACCCTGCTCATTGGAGCCCGGACTTTCCTCCCCTTTACCCGTATACCTTCAGTTTACACCTCAGGTACAACGATAAAGCAGCGATTGTCTGGTCAACTCGACGCGCATTCTACCCCTTGAGTCTACTTGGAGCAAGTACAAGCTAAAGCGCTAATGAAACGAAGTAACAATTTCTCTAAAAAAAGCGATGGTTTCTAACTTTGAATTTCGGCTATCCGAAAAGTTTTTATCGGCACTATTTTTAACAATGATGATATTTTCTTGTTGATTCACATAAATATATTGGCCATAAACACCTACGCAAAAAAACTCGCCAGCAATGGCCTCTGGTGGTAACCAAATTTGAAAACCATAACCAAGTTTATTCTCACCTGATTTCAAGTAATCGGCACCTGCGGTAGTCGATGCCTTCAGCCAATATTTAGACACTAGCTGCTCACCGTCCCAGTTACCATTATTTAATAATAATCGGCCAAAACGGGCATAATCACTGGTAATGACATTTAAGCCACCTAGGGCAAAAGCAACCCCTGTTGAGTCAGTGATCCAAGCGGCATCACCTTCCATATCGATCTTATTCCAAATACTGTCTTGTAATAATTGGACTAATGATTGGCCGCTAACTCGTCTAATAATCATACCAATGACATGAGTGTCCATACTGACATAATGAAAGGCTTTTCCTGGTTCAGCTTCGCCTTCAAGCTCGGTCGTCATTTCATCGAGCGAACCTCCAACTGCCAATACTCTGCCCATTTTATTAATGTCTGAGTTGAAATCATGATAATTTTCATCCCATTTAACACCCGAAGACATTTGTAAAACATGCTTCACTTTAACGTTTTCATAACCAGAGCCTTTCATTTCTGGTAGATAAAAACTAACGGATTTTTCAATATCAATTTTTCCAGCATCAACTTGCATACCAAATAATACGGAAACAAAAGATTTAGCCATTGACCAAGAAATACGTTTATCATTCCTTTTAGTGCCTAAATAATAATTTTCGAAAGTAACTTCATCATTTTTAATCACCATAAGTGCGGTAGTTGCGCGGCGTTTAAGAAAATCGTTAACGGCTAATGATTCTTTTCGGTAGGTAAAATTTTTAGGAAGATCTTTGCTTGCTTGTTTAAATTGAAAGGTTTTACCTGTTTTAAAAATGGGCAGAGAAAGCGTAGCCTGTTCCATGTTGGAAAAATTACCAACAATTCTATCTTGATCAAACAGCGTAATAATGGCGTGTAACCTATTAATTTTTTCCCAATTAAACACCGCTATCATTGTGAATAAAACAACAAGCGATACAATTATTTTTTTAATAGCATTCATTACTTCTCTTTATTTAATTATTATTCTAATGAGAATAACGTGTTTTACACTTTTTGTAACTCTTCTAAATAAACATCCAAGATCAAATGACTACGAGCGCCTTTGCTGATTATCGCTGAAAAATTAGTATAAAAATTACGGCCATCGGCCTCAATAGAACGAAGTTTATCTTTGGCTGCCCAACGTTGAGCAAAGTGAATAGGTAAAAAACCAATAAAACGTCCGGTTAAAATCAAAAATACGATACCTTCTCTATCCGTTGATGATGCCGTTGCCTTTAGTCTTCGTTGTTGCTCTTTAATCTCTGGTGATTGTGGATAGCTAGGGACAACCGCATCGTATTCTGCTAATGCATCATCGCTTATTTCATATAAATGCTGTTTAAATAACGGATGTTGTTCACTGCAGTATAATAATGATTGTTCTTTGTATAACGGCGTATAAGTGAGTCCGGGCAAAGTCCGTAATTCAGGTACGACGCCAATATGTAATTTACCATTTAATACCCCACTTTCTATTTCGTTAGGTGGCATCATTCTGATATTAATCACCACGTCAGGCGCACGAAATTTTAAGGCACTTAATGCTTTGGTGATGCTCATCTTTTCGAAAGTGACTAGATTATCGGTGATCCCTATATTAAGTTCGCCGACTAAGTCGGTATTAATCGCATTAATCTCAGCACGAAAATTTTCTATACTACCCAATAACTGCATAGCTGATTGATAAACTTGCTCACCTTGGGGGGTTATGGAAAATCCTGAACGACCTCGATGACATAGTTTCATACTCAACAAAGATTCAAGTTCGGAAATCGCTAAACTGATTGCTGGCCGACTGATATTGAGCTCAACCTCGGCAGCAGCAAAGCCTCCTGATTCGATCACCACACGATAAATGCGCAACAGCCTAATATGTGCATCTCCTAGTTGCCGAGGTAATAAGTTTTTATTTTTTGTCATTTTATGTCTCAACCATTCAAAATACACGTCACTAGATAAAGCTCAACGGTGGTAAAACTTTAATTTAAAATTAGATAAGTAATTGCTTAACTTAACTTCAAAAACATTAGCTTTAATAACCTATTAAATCATCGATAATGAAGTCATACAATCGCTAAAAGCGAAAAAAGCAAACTGAACATATTGTGAGGCAACAAAAATGAATAATAACCCAAAAAATGACCACGGCATCAGCCAAGCACAACTTGACGCACACTGGATGCCTTATACCGGTAATCGTGAATTTAAAAAAGACCCACGTATTATCGTATCAGCTAAAGGTCATTATTATACCGACAGTAAAGGCCGACAAATATTTGATGGCCTTTCTGGACTTTGGACTTGTGGCGCAGGACATTCCCGACCAGAAATTACTGAAGCTGTCAGTAAACAATTGGCAACCTTAGATTATTCACCCGCCTTTCAATTTGGTCATCCTAAATCATTTGAATTAGCTCACCGTATTACCCAACTAATGCCTGAAGGCTTGAACCGAGTATTTTTTACCGGCTCTGGGTCTGAGTCAGTAGAGACTGCATTAAAAATTGCACGCGGCTACTGGCGCAAAAAAGGCATGGCGAGTAAAACGCGTTTTGTTGGTAGAGCAAAGGGCTATCATGGCGTTAACTTTGGCGGCATCAGCGTAGGCGGTATTGGCCCTAACCGAGCAATTTTTGGTCAAGGTATTGAAGCGTGTCATTTAGCTCATACCATGACCAACGAAAATAGGTATTCAAAAGGAATGCCAATACAGGGGGCAAATTTAGCCGATGAATTGGAACAAATGGTTGCCTTGTATGACGCTTCCAATATTGCTGCGGTTATTGTTGAACCACTTGCTGGTTCAGCAGGGGTTATCCCACCACCCGTGGGTTATTTAAAGCGTCTACGCGAACTATGTACTAAACATAATATTTTATTAATTTTTGATGAAGTGATTACGGCGTTTGGTCGCATGGGGTCAAATACAGGGGCAGAAGAATTTGGTGTAACACCTGATTTAATGACAGTAGCAAAACAACTGACTAACGGTACCATTCCTATGGGTGCAGTAGTTGCCAAACAAGAGATATATGATACATTTTTGGAAACAGGGGGCCCTGAATACATGTTAGAACTCCCCCATGGCTATACCTACTCAGCACATCCTGTTGCCTGCGCAGCAGCATTGGCGTCATTAGACATTTTAGCAAATGAAAAGTTGCCAGAACGGGTTAAATCAGTTGCACCGTATTTTGAAGAGGCCTTGCATGGCTTAAAAGGGTCAACCCATATCACTGACATTCGTAACTACGGCTTAGCAGGCGCAATAAGTATTAGTCCCTTTGGGGCTGAACAAGGTAAAGCTGAACCGGCTAAACGGCCTTATGAGATTGGCATGAAAATGTGGCAGAAAGGTTTTTATGTCCGCTATGGCGCCGACACTATTCAGCTAGGATTACCATTTACTACAGAATCATCTGAGATTGATAGTGTAATAAATGCCCTGGGCGAAACACTTAGCGAAATTAAATAACCACAATATTATTCTCGATAAACACCGAGAATAATCTACAAATTTACCGATTTAAGGAATACAAAATGACTACTGTTGGCCACCTAATTAATGGTGAAATGATTAATAACGATACTCGTACACAAGAAATTTTTAACCCAGCAACAGGCGAGGCAACTAAAAAAGTAGCACTTGCCAGTAAGCAAACTGTTGAGCAAGCAATTGCTGCTGCAGAAGCAGCTTTTCCTGCATGGAGAAATACCCCGCCCATTAAGCGTGCTCGTGTGATGTTTCGTTTTAAAGAGTTGTTAGAGAAAAATGCTGATAAAATTTGTCAACTCATTGGTCAAGAGCACGGTAAAATTTGTCATGATGCCGCAGGTGAATTACAACGTGGAATTGAAAACGTAGAATACGCTTGTGGTGCACCTGAGTTATTAAAAGGTGAGCACAGCAAGAATGTTGGACCAAACATTGATTCTTGGAGTGAATTTCAGCCATTAGGCGTGGTTGCTGGTATTACCCCCTTTAATTTTCCTGCCATGGTACCCATGTGGATGTTTCCATTAGCGATTGTCTGTGGCAATACCTTTATATTAAAACCGTCAGAACGTGACCCAAGTTCAACTTTACTGATTGCTCAACTACTCAAAGAAGCAGGTTTACCTGATGGCGTAATGAATGTCGTGAATGGTGATAAAGAAGCAGTTGATACCCTACTTAACGATCAACGCATCAAAGCGGTAAGTTTTGTTGGTTCAACACCTATTGCTGAATATATTTATGCCACCGCTAATGCAAACGGTAAACGTTGCCAAGCCTTAGGTGGTGCAAAAAATCACGCGATTATCATGCCTGATGCCGATATGGACAATACAGTAAACCAATTACTTGGTGCGGCCTTTGGCTCATCTGGTGAACGCTGTATGGCACTTTCTGTTGCCGTTGCCGTAGGTGATAAAGCTGCTGATGAACTAATTGCTAAAATAACTGAAGGCATGAAAGGACTCAGTGTCGGTGAGTACAGTAATGCTAATAACGATTTCGGCCCAGTAATTACTGCTGCACACCGTGATAAAGTCAATGGTTTTATTGAAAATGCTCAAGAAGAAGGTGCAACGCTTGTTGTTGATGGCCGAAACCCAAAAATTGATGGTTTTGACAATGGCTTTTTTGTTGGTGCAACTTTAATCGACCATGTCACTCAAGATATGCTGAGTTATCAAGCTGAAATTTTTGGCCCTGTATTGCAAGTCGTCCGTGTAAAAACGATGGAAGAAGCTATGCAGTTAATCAACGATCATGAATACGGTAATGGTACCTGTATCTTTACCCGCGATGGTGAAGCAGCTCGTTATTTCTCTGATAACATTCAAGTTGGCATGGTAGGTATTAATGTCCCATTGCCAGTACCGGTGGCGTACCATAGCTTTGGTGGTTGGAAACGATCTTTATTTGGTGACTTGCACGCTTATGGTCCAGATGGTGTTCGTTTTTATACTAAACGTAAAACCATTACTCAACGTTGGCCATCAAGCGGTGTTCGTGAAGGTGTAAGTTTCGCTTTTCCGAGTTAATCATTTATACCGGTAAAAAATCAATAAGACCTCAACATTAATTTTTTGAGGTCTTTTTTTATTTACACTCGTGTATAATCTTTAACAATAGAGTCCCGCAAAAAAACTAGAATAATAAGCAGGCCTGCACCCCCCTATTTTAATGAGCATGTTATGTCAGATAAAAAAATCATCCACTTAAACCCTATACCCCAAAGTTTAGCTCAAATAGCTGATGTATTGGATGATAAGATGTTCGAGTCGCCAATACCAAAACAACATAGCCATCCTTATTATGAAGATGATGAAATAGGTCTCTATATTGGTGTCCGAAACACAACTGATATGGTTGCAAAGCCATCGCCTTATGCTGGTGATGAGTTTATGGTGTTACTTGAAGGCCAAGCATGCATTAAAAATAGTAAGACGGGTGAGCTTGAGAGAGTTAATGCTGGGGAAGCTATTGTTATTCCTAATGGTTATGACTGTCAGTGGCAACAAAATGGTTATTTGCAAAAAATTTTTTTTATATCAAAACACCCAAATCAAATAACGCCAGTTGTACCTACTTTTGAAGGTATTATTAATATCAGTGAAGTCCATCAACGTGCGACCACCAGCACTAAGCCCGCAAGCAATATCAAAGTCAACATGATTGGTGATAGTTTTATTATGAAAACGGGTAAGTCGGTAAAGAAAGGGCAACATCTTTACCAAAGCCATAGTGGCAATTTTTTCTCGGGTATTTGGCAAAGTGAGCAGTTTGAAACCCAGCAGCAAGCATTCCCGCGCAATGAGTTTATTTATATTGAGTCTGGCGAATTAGTGTGTATTGACCAAGATCACCAAACGCATAAATTTACTAAAGGTGACGCATTATTCATTCCCCAAGGCACAATCTGTCATTGGCGTGTAGATCAAAGTGTTTGCACTTTTTATGCAGTTCTTCAATCGACTAACTAAACTGAATAACCCCATTTTAAGGTGTTAGGCTACTTAATAATAAATAATATTTTCAAAGAGCTAACTTAAGGGAGACTATTAGGTATACTTCACCTATTGATTTTCACCTTTTTTTTAGAGCGTCTTTCTTGAAATACTTTTTGTCCTTATTACTTTATCGCTTAGTATTACTGATACTTGCTCCAGTTATCCTTATTTTTTTATTGGTAAAGTCCCGGAAAAACTCAGCCTTTCGCTTTCGTTTAACTGAACGTTTAGGATTAGTGCCCCGCTCATTAAAATCAGCAGGGATTGTAGTGCATGCATCAAGTGTCGGTGAGGTTATTGCCCTTAAACCTTTTATAGAGGAACTCCTCTTAGCCTATCCTGAATTACCGATTACTTTAACCACTTTTACTCCTACAGGCTCCGCTCAGGTTAAAAAATCATTTGCCAAACGTGTACAACATTGCTATTTACCTTTAGATATTTTTATTTGTACCTGGTTTTTTCTCAACAAACTAAAACCCCAAGCCATTGTTTTTATGGAAACAGAACTTTGGCCTAACTTAATTGCTCAAGCGGCTAACAAGAAAATAAAACTGCTATTGGTAAACGCCCGGTTATCAGGGCATTCTTTGAAAAGTTATAAAAAGCTTAGCTGGTTAATTCAACCAACATTAAATTGTTTTGATGTAATTCTGCCACAGTCAAAAACTAACCTTACAAATTTCATTGAATTAGGAGCACAAAGATTACGATGTCAAACAGTAGGTAATTTAAAATTTGATATCAGCCATAATGCGAATATTGAGGCTAAAAGAATAGAGTTAAGCAAATTATTACCGAAAAACCGTAAGATGTGGTTAATTGCGAGTACTCATCAAGGTGATGAAGAACTGGCGATACAAGCCTTTAAAAAACTAATGAAAACCCAGTCAAATTTATTGCTTATTTTAGTCCCAAGGCATCCAGAGCGCTTTGATAGCGTCGAGAAGCTTTGTAAAAAACATCAATTATCAGTTATTAAGCGCAGTGAGCAACAGCAGGTAACTGAGTCTACTCAAGTGTGGTTATTAGATTCTATCGGAGAGTTAATGGCAGCATACGGCCTTGCCAATATAGTCACCATGGGGGGTAGTTTTAACCAAGTCAATGGTCATAATCCTCTTGAGCCAGCACTCTTTAAGAAGGCCATAATTGTTGGCCCCTGTATGGCCAACTTCTCAGAAATTGAGCAGCAACTTACGAGTATTGATGGACTAATGCAATTGGCCTCTAACGAGGTTGATGAATTGGTTCAAGCAGTGGAGTTATTAATTATGGATGAGTTAAAACAAGAACACTTAGGTAATAACGCATACCAATTTGTACTAAATAATCAAGGGGCTAGTAAGAAAAGTGTGATGAAGTTACAAAATCTAATTGAAAATTCAACAAAAACAATCCATCTTCAAGTCGATAATATTTACTGTCAATATCAGGTGAATTTCTTAACTAATTTTAAACCGGAGATGTTATCAAGCGATTATTGGGAACAAAAAAATTCGATCGTTGGCTCCGCACAAGGCCGAGGTACGACATGGTTTGTTAATCATCAAAAGCAGCAATGGGTATTACGTCATTACTATCGAGGCGGTCTAATCGGTAGACTTAATAAAGACTCTTATATTTTTACTTCTCAAGCATCGACCCGTGCCGCCAAAGAATTCCAACTACTAAGTGTTATGCAAACATGGCAATTACCCGCACCAAAACCAGTGGCTTATCGAGTGAGACGCCAAGGACTATTTTATCAAGCAGATCTTTTAAGCACTCGCATAACCAATGCTAGAGATTTAGTTGCCATACTAACCGAGCAATCAATTAGTGATAATATTTGGTTTAACATTGGACAAATAATTAAAAAATTTCACAACAGGGGCATTTACCATCATGATTTAAATGCCCATAATATATTACTGGATCATAATGATGAACCTTGGTTAATCGATTTTGACCGTGGAGACTTACGGGTAATAAATAAAAGTTGGCAGCAAGCTAATCTGCAGAGATTACTCCGCTCATTTAGAAAGGAGCGCAAAAAACTACCCGACTTTTTATGGCAGGAAAAGGATTGGAAAATATTGCTAAAAGGCTATCGTCATTTACCTGACTTAACGTCTGTTTAGTAAAAAAAAATCAATCACCTTATTGATTTTTAACCGCAGCTTGCCTCAGTAAATTCACTATCATTTTGCTCTGCAAAATGAATAAAAAAGACAAAGAATGATGAGTATACCGCAGATTTAATGAAGATAAATTCATTGATCTGCTGACTATATCTCATGTTAACTATAGGTTAAATTTAAGCGTTCTCTGAAGAATTTTCACATTTTTGCATATACATTTTACGTGCTTTCATAAGTTCAGGTAACCCAATCTCAGTAGTATAGGGGCGAATAATAACTAAAATCTTTAATACCCCTTCATAAAACACAGCCTCATTGATTTCAACATTATTATTCTGTGTTTGATAAAAGCTTAACCAAAACGTATTTACTAAACGTAATAAACTGACAATATCAGCTAACTCATCGTTCTCAAAATTAATGACATTGGCCTCTTTGAGAGAAATCATCATATTACTAACCCTAACAGTAATAATATGCTGAACTTCAACATACTTATCATGGAGAGCCGGGTCTCTAGCTAATAAAACAGGGAGATTACTATAAAAAAAACGGAATTTCATCATCGCTTGAAAAACAGCGTCCATATACAAAATAATTACATCAAGCGGTTTTCCACTCTGTGTAGATTCGGGGATAGTATCAAGCACAATATTTCGCGCATATTCTTCATAAATAGAGAGAATAATATCTTCTTTGTTGCGAAAGTGATAATACAAGTTTCCAGGGCTTATACCGAGATGAGCAGCAATATGGTTAGTAGTAACATTTCGTTCGCCTTGCTCATTAAATAGGGCAATGCTCGCTTGTATGATCTTATCGCGTGTTTTCATTAAGTATGACTATTTATACTTTAAAAGGTGATTGGCCATAATACTATCAAAAAGTGCTTAACGGGAAGTCTTTCGAGTAAATACTTTAAGAAAAGTTGTCTTGTTGGTTTCCATTTGGCAAAAATTCGCTTTACAATGGCGCTATCAGCGTTCAAATTTATAACTAATTATGACAATAAAAGCAATTTATCCAGGAACTTTTGATCCAGTAACCAATGGCCATACTGATTTAATTGAACGCGCAAGTCGCTTATTTAATCAGGTAATCGTTGGTATTGCAGCAAGCCCAAGTAAAAAACCACTATTTGATTTAGCTCATCGTGTTGAAATGCTGGAAAAAGTTACTCAACATTTACCCAATGTCACTGTTATCGGCTTTAGTGGTTTATTAGTAGATTTTGCTGAGGAGAATAATGCTCAAGTATTGATCCGTGGCTTACGCGCGGTATCTGATTTTGAGTATGAATTCCAATTAGCCAATATGAACCGTCGATTGTCACCTGATTTAGAAAGTGTATTTTTGACACCCGCCGAAGAGAATTCTTTTATTTCATCAACACTGGTAAAAGAAGTTGCCTTGCACCGAGGTGATGTTAATCAATTTGTTCATCCCGTGGTAGAAGCCGCTTTATTAGCTGCGCTTAAAAAATAATGTTGGCCGCGGTGGCCTAACTGATTAAATTAATCGGTTTGGCAGCTTGGGCAATATACTGAACTACGATTAGATTGCCTGACTTCTTCTAACTTATCTTTGCACGTTAAACACTTTTCCCCGCCTCGGCCATAAACTAACAACGATTGAGCAAAGTACCCTGGCTTACCATCAGCTTGAGTAAAGTCTTTTAATGTTGTTCCACCTTGCTCAATGGCATCAGAGAGAACTTGCTTAATAATTTTTGTAAGTTTATCAAACCTTAATTCATTGATAGTGCCAGCTAATGTCGTTGGTAATATACCCGCTAAAAATAACACTTCGTTGGCATAAATATTACCAACACCGACGACAATATGGTTGTTCATTAGAAAATTTTTGATCGGGACTTTTCTGTTTTTAGCTTTATTAAATAAATAACCTGCGATGAATCCTTCACTTAAAGGTTCGGGACCCATCTTAGCTAAGAGACCTTGTTCATCAATATGCTTGTCAAACCAAAGAACTGCACCAAAACGTCTAGGATCATTTAGTCGTAATGTCTTGTTATGTTCAAAAACCAGATCGAAGTGATCATGTTTAATTACCGGTGTACTGCTGTCAATAATCCGGACAGTACCTGACATACCAAGGTGTAAGACCAAAGTACCACTTGAAAACTTTATTAATAAATACTTGGCTCTACGTTCTACTTTCTCTACTTTTTTCCCTATGAGTAATTTAACCTCGTCAGGGATTGGCCAACGCAGTCTTGCAACGCGAACGGCAACATCGACAACGGTTTTATCAAGGATATGTGGGCTAATGCCTAAACGGCACACTTCAACTTCGGGTAATTCAGGCATGGCTGGCTTCGCTATTGTTGAGTCGGATACATTAATGACTTATTTACTTCAATAGGCATTAATTGTCTGTAAAGTTGTGGCGCCATAGCAAGCCACAAATTAAGGTTGTTATCGTGAATCAGTAACTGATCGATTAATGGATACAAGGTTAACCTTTTAGTTTCTGTAGCGCCGGCCACGTTGATTAAGACATCAACACCCTTTTGACCCAAAACGTCGATACTGCCCGCTTGCAATAAACCGCTACTTTGCTGCCAAGCCATCACCATTTGCCTAATGGCTTGTTTATTAATGTCAGTTAAGCCTCTTTCAGCTTCAATACGCCACGACTGACCTATACGTTCAATAATAAAATTATCTTGAACTTCCAAGGTTAAAATTACCGCATGAGCCGATAAAATGAAATGTTCGCCTTCGGTATTGCGTATCCTCTCATTATCATCAGGAAACAATTTATGATTCATTAAATTAATCAATAAGATCATCAGCAAAGCACTAATGATGATGACGTTATTCCAAGCAGAGCGTGAGAGTTTCATAGGCAATTAATATAACTTTTATCATTGGACTAAAGAAGACTATCATACTGAATTTTTGGCAATAAAAAACCCGGTAAAGCCGGGTTTTTAAAATTCTAGAGGCAAAATTACTTAATTTTAGCTTCTTTGTAGATTACGTGCTTACGTACTCTTGGATCGAATTTTTTGATTTCCATTTTTTCAGGCATAGTTTTTTTATTTTTATCTGTAGTATAAAAATGACCAGTACCTGCACTAGAAACTAAACGAATTTTATCACGCATGATGATTCCTTAAACTTTTTCGCCACGGGCACGAAGATCAGTTAATACTGCATCGATGCCTTTTTTATCGATAATACGCATTCCTTTCGGAGTTAAACGTAATTTAACGAAACAATTTTCACTCTCAACCCAAAAACGGTGAGATTGAAGGTTAGGTAAAAAACGACGACGAGTCGCGTTTCTTGCCTTCGAACGGTTGTTTCCAACCATTGGCTTCTTGCCGGTTACTTGGCAAACTTTAGACATGTGAGTCACTCCAAAAATTAATGTCAGCTCGAGCTATTTTTCCCCTAGGCCGTCGCCTAAGGATCGTAAAATTAGGTGGCACATTATAGAGAAAGTAAATGTTGAATGCTAGCTTTTCTGACTTTTAAAGAGGGATGTTTACTTTTATCTTTGTTTTACAGGGGATTAGCTGAAAAAACTCACGGTTGTTCACCGTTTTCAATACAGTTTTGTCGTTTAATCGATCTCTTTTTGTTCTTTCCTTATATCGTTTGTCATCAATTAATTAATCAATTTCTGATTTAAGTAACCGAGCCAATTTTTTCTGTTGCTCTTCATGACATAATTCATTCACTAAAATTCTAATAATATGAGATTTAGCTAACTTACTTTCTTTAGATAATAAGTTTAACTGGGCAATAGCCTCTTCACTTAAGGTAAAGGTAGAATGACGTTTTGGCGGTTTAGATCTTTTCGAACGATTTTTGGGCCAATCGGCCTCTGCAGCTTGCTCTTTGATAATAATAGCTGGATCGACATTCATCTTTTTTGAGCTGACAACCTTAGGCTTACCTACAGCATAATTTTCTGCATCAGCAATAAATTCATCAACAGTAACTTTTTTCTTTTTAGCTTTGCTAACACTGGATTTTTTTAAATCAATTAAACTCATATGAGTCATCCGGTGTCATGGCCATAAGTTCTTCCGCTATAGCAATCATTTCTTTCGCCGCCTTACCTTCAGGATCTAGTTCTAGTACCGATAGACCTTGCTCCTCACTATCATCATATATATTACGGCTATAAGTCACGGCCTTAAGTACATTTATGCCATATGAACTGCAGACCTCTTTCGCTTCATTAATACGTTTTAATTGACTAGGTAATGCAGGACATTGCGCAATGAGAAATGATGCCAGTAATTTAGGGTTAACCATTTTACAAGTACTTAGCATATCTTCCATATGGGGCACTGTTTTTAAATCACGCCTTTTAGGCCTTAATGGGATAACTACATGATCAGCCACTGACATCGCCGCTCGAAGGGCTAAGTTATCTTGACCACCACAATCAATAATCACGTAATCATAGTGTTGATTTAAACTCAGTAAATCATTTCTAATTTTGCCATAAAGTTGAATACAATTAATCGCTGGAAGTGTTGGATCTGTATTACGAGCTTGTATCCAGTCGGATGTAGTTCTTTGTGGATCACAATCAACCATTAAAACAATAGCATTTTTCTCACGCGTAAAATAAACCGCTAAATTTTGAGCAAGACAACTTTTACCACTTCCCCCTTTTTCACCACCCACTAATATCATCATTCTTGTATCCCTTGTCACTCTATTTGTTCACGACAATGTTAATTATAGTTAACATTGTTTATATCATTATTTTTTATTTCTATGACTCGTCCGATATTTCTATAATTAAAACTATTTCAAACCCACCATGTTTTTGTTTTAAACAGCGCAAAACCTTACCTTTCAGTCTTTGATTTTTAGGCGCTGCGGCTTTAAATATCATTGTCACAATAACCGAAACGGGAATCGGTTCATCAGATTTTATTTTTAAGCCGCCACGAGAAAAATCAGAACACACTATTCTTTTATTGTTATGGATACCCTTTTCGTCATGCCAAGTGATGTCTATTAATTCTTTTTCCATATCGAGACGAAAAAACTGTCGACGCTCTATTTTCTTTCCATTGCTTTCATTCATAAATGACCTTATTTAGCTACACAAAATCTTGTATTAAAAATTAGTCCGCATTTAGTCTTATTGTTATACTTTATTTTTTATGTCTCCGTTTTCTGCAAAAGAGTAACAGCGATGACCGACAACAATAATATGGTCTAAAACCCTGACATCAATCAATGCTAATGCTCGTTCAAGTCGAGTTATTATCTGTTTGTCTGCAACACTCGCTTCTGCAAAACCTGACGGGTGATTGTGACTTAAAATAACCGCAACAGCTTGATGCTCTAACGCTTTTTCAACCACAATTCGGGGATAAACTGCAGCCGCGTCTATTGTGCCAAAAAATAAAGTTTCAAATTTTAAAATACGATGCTGATTATCTAAAAACATTACCGCAAATACTTCACGTGTTTGATGGCGCAGCGCTGTTATTAAATAATCACGAGTTGTTTGGGATGAAGTTAAGGCTTTGCCTTGTTTGAGTTCTTCAGATAAATAGCGTTTAGACATTTCTAAACATGCTTGTAATTGAACAAATTTTGCCGTGCCTAAACCGTGTTGTGCACAAAAGTCTTGTTGGTTAGCTTGATAAATTCCAGAAATACCGCCAAAACTTGACAATAACCTTCGCGCCATGTCGACCACATGACAGCCTTTAACTCCTGTTCTTAAAAATATAGCCAAGAGCTCTGCATCACTTAAACTATTCGCCCCTTGATTAAGTGATTTTTCACGTGGACGTTCATGAGCAGGCCAATCTTTTATCATTTTTGCATCCTTGCATTTTCAACGGTTAGTAATAAATGCTATCTTAGCGTCAAGCATTTATAATTTTAAGATTAGCAGGTTATGCAAATACTTCAGGATAAAAATATTGTTCTTGGTATCACAGGTGGTATTGCTGCCTACAAAACTCCCGAGTTAGTCCGTCGGCTAAAAGATAATGGTGCCAATGTTCGTATTGTTATGACAAAAGGTGCTAAAGCTTTTATTACCCCTCTGACCTTACAAGCTGTATCAGGTAATGCCGTTGCCGATAGTTTACTTGATACTCAAGCAGAGCTAGCTATGGGACATATTGAATTAGCAAAATGGGCTGACTTAATTTTAATTGCACCTGCTACCGCTGACATTATTGCTAAAATAAGTTGTGGTTTAGCTAATGATTTACTTTCAACACTTTGTTTAGCAAGTGCTGCACCTATTGCAATTGCCCCAGCAATGAATCAACAAATGTGGCATGCACTCGCCACACAAGACAATATAAAGACCTTAACAAGCCGAGGGATAAACATTTGGGGCCCTGGTTCAGGTGAGCAAGCTTGTGGTGATGTTGGTTTAGGACGGCTGTTAGATGCCGATGAACTAGTGAAGCTAAGTTGCAACTTTTTTTCAATGAGGCACAACTATTCACTAAAAGGGCAACACTGGTTATTAACGGCAGGGCCTACTAGAGAAGCAATAGATCCCGTACGTTATATTTCAAATCATAGTTCAGGAAAAATGGGTTATGCCATTGCCAAAGCAGCCCTAAATGCTGGTGCAAACGTGACAATAGTATCAGGTCCCGTGAATATTGAAGCGCCTGATAATTGTAAGCTAATTAGGGTGAATAGTGCACTCGAGATGCATCAACAAGTGTTAGAGCAAATAGGTAACGCTGATGTGTTTATTGCCTGTGCGGCTGTAGCAGATTACCGTATTGCTGATATTAGCGAACAAAAAATCAAAAAATCTAATGATACCCTGCAGCTAAACTTGATTAAAAATCCTGATATTGTTGCCGATATAGCAGCGATGACCAACAAACCTTTTACTGTAGGTTTTGCCGCTGAAACTGAAGACATTAGCGAATATGCTTTAAAAAAATTACAAAAGAAGAACCTTAATATGATTGCTGCTAATGATGTTGCTAAATCAGGGCAAGGCTTTAACAGTGACAACAACGCATTAACAATTTTTAGTCAACAAGATGGTCAAGTGACTGAAATTGAAATACCATTAGCAAGTAAGCAAGTAGTTGCTAACCAGTTAGTCACTATAATATCTAATAGACTTTAGAAAAAAATAACAATAATAACCAAAGAGAAGTTAACATATGATGGCCAGCGCAAAACCTAACCGTAAACAGCAAATTTTAGAATGTTTAGCTTTAATGTTACAAACTGGTCAAGGGCAGCGCATTACCACAGCAAAATTAGCTGCCCAAGTGGGTGTTTCTGAAGCCGCCTTATATAGACACTTCCCATCTAAAGCAAGAATGTTTGAAGGGTTAATTGAGTTTATTGAAGAGTCCATTTTTTCACGTATTAATTTAATTTTATCCGATCATAAAGAAGCCCTAGTTCGCTGCCACCATATCTTACACGTGCTACTTATTTTTTCAGAGCGAAATCCTGGCATGTGTCGAATTCTTGCTGGTGATGCGCTCATGGGTGAAAACGAACGCTTACGTGCCCGTGTTCATTTACTCTTTGAAAAATTAGAATCACAATTTAAACAAGTATTACGAGAAAGAAAATTACGAGAAGGCAAAGGTTTTACCATCAATGAACAAGCCTTAGCTAACTTATTAGTTGCTTATGCCGAAGGTAAAATTAGTCAGTATGTTCGTTCTAATTTCACTAAAAAACCAAGTGAGAACTTTAATGAACAATGGCAGTTCTTCATGGCTAGCGCATAACTGTCAGATATATTAATCAGGATATCCAATGAGCACACTCTCACAACTTAAACCGACGGCTTTATGGCAATTATTTCAAAAAATTTGCAGTATTCCTCACCCTTCGAAACATGAGCAACAAATATCGTTGTGGATCCAAGAATGGGCACAAGAACTTGGTTTAGCTGTTAGAGAAGATGCTGTTGGTAACTTATTTATTAAGAAGCCTGCTACTCTAGGTATGGAGGACCGTAAAGGTGTTATTTTACAAGCCCATATGGATATGGTGCCGCAAAAAAACAATGAGACGGTTCATGACTTTTTAATTGACCCTATCCGACCTTACATTGTCACTGAGAGTGACGGTGATTGGGTCACTGCTGAAGGGACAACTTTAGGTGCAGATAACGGTGTTGGCTTGGCCTCAGCACTTGCTGTGCTTGCTAGCCATGATATCCCTCATGGCCCTCTTGAAGTATTGGTCACCATTGATGAGGAAGCAGGCATGACCGGTGCTTTTGGTTTAGAAGCTGGTTGGATAGAGGGTGACATTTTAATTAATACCGACTCTGAACAAGAGGGTGAAGTTTATATGGGTTGTGCCGGCGGTATTGATGGCTCTGCAAGTTTTGATTTGATCTTTGAAGCAGTCCCAAGCAACACCCAGGCCTTTAATCTATCAATTTCAGGCTTAAAAGGGGGTCACTCAGGTGTCGATATCCATACCGGTCGCGCGAATGCCAACAAATTACTTGTAAGTTTCTTATTAACCGCAAGTGTTCAATTTGGTCTTCGCTTAACTGAACTTAATGGTGGCAGCTTACGTAACGCAATTCCTCGTGAAGCCAACGCCAGTTTTGTCATTGCTCAAGATAAAATCTCATTATTAAAACAAGCATTAAGTGACTACCTATCAACTATTCGTCATAACTTAGGATCTGTTGAAACTGATATTGATATGCTATTAATATCACCAGAAGACTTTGATCTATGCTGGACATCTGGTACACAAAACCAAGTTTTACGTGCCTTAAATGCCTGTCCAAATGGTGTAATGAGGATGAGCGATGATATTAAAGGCGTAGTTGAAAGTTCATTGAATCTAGGTGTGATGCGCTGCAAAGGTCCTACATTTGTTGCCATGACGCTCATTCGCAGTTTACATGACGGTGGCCGTTTAGACGCTCAACAAATGGTACAATCGGTATTTGAACTTGCTAGCGCTAATATTAAATTTAGTGGAGCATACCCAGGCTGGCAACCGGATACGAGTTCAACCATAATGAAAACTGTACGTGATACTTATCAAGCGTTGTTTAATAAAATTCCTGAGGTCATGGTTATTCATGCTGGCCTTGAGTGTGGTTTATTCAAAACCGCCTACCCACATTGGGATATGGTATCTTTTGGCCCAACAATTAAGTTTCCTCACTCTCCGGATGAGAAAATTAATATAGCAAGTGTCGCCCAATACTGGCAACTATTAGTGGCTACCTTAAAAGCGATACCGGTTAAATAGCGATTAATGATTATCGCTATTGTTAACAACAAAAATTAGGATAGAATACTTTAGCATTAATGCCTCAATTTATTATGAGTTAAACACAAACAGGAAACAGTATGATTGAGCCAGAAAAAATAATAATAGCTGATGATCATCCGTTGTTTAGACAAGCGTTGTTGGGCACACTCAAAACAAAACTTGTCACAACTCAGTGGTTTGAAGCGCAAACAATTGAGAGGTTAGAGCAGTTATTAACGGATAATAGTGATAGCGATCTAGTGTTACTTGATCTCAATATTCCGGGTGCCCATGGCTTTAATACCTTAATTCACGTTAGAAATCATTTTCCTCAAATTCCTGTGGTTATTGTTTCAGCTCATGAAGACCATAATACGATAAGTAAAGCAATGACCTTTGGCGCTGCGGGATTTGTGCCAAAATCAACGCCTGTTGATGAGATATTTAACGCGATTCAACAAGTACTTGCTGGTGAGTTATGGTTGCCCGCTAAATTTCAAGAAATTGAAAAATCAGTAGATTACAGCGATATTGCTGACCGCGTTGCAAGCTTAACGCAGCAGCAATACCGTATATTAATGATGTTTGCTCAAGGCATGCTTAACAAACAGATAGCTTATGATTTACATGTCTCAGAGGCGACAATCAAGGCTCACGCTACCGCAATTTTCCGTAAACTTGACGTGCGTAATAGAACCCAAGCGGTTATTACCATTAGCCAGTTAGACTTAACAAATACTGGCTTGTCTGAATAGCACAAAAGCTAGAATTAAACATTTTTATGTTAGATAATTCGCTAATAACTGCCTCGCTAATTTGGCACTCATCATTGCTCTAAGTGCTGCGGGTTTTACCAATTTTTTCATATAGCTAACATCATCCTTTCTAGCCATATCTTCAATACCCTCATCTGTTTGTGCCGTAATTAAAATGGCAGGTATGTTATGTTGGCATTGAGCTCTTAGATCGCGAATCAGTGTTAAACCATCCTCATGGTTACTTAATTGATAATCTACTAATAGAATTTCAACCTCATCACTGTGTTCACTAAAGACCGTTAAAGCGTTACTCACCGAATCAGCCGTTAATACGTGGCATTGCCATGCGGTTAATAACTCTTTCATCCCGTTTAAAATTTCTAAATCATTATCAATACATAACACACTAACACCTTTTAACCCGTGATTACTTTTTGGTATTGATGACGGGGTAATGACTTGCTCAACAACTTTAGGCAAACTTACAATAAAATTACAGCCCTTTTCAGGAATAGATTTTAACTTTAATGGATGATTAAGTAACTGGCAAAAACTTTGGGTTATATTAAGTCCTAACCCTAAACCTTTCATTGCATGTTTGTTATTCATCGGGGTATCTAGCTGGATGAATTGCTCGAAGACTAATTCCTGCTTATCATAGGGGATACCTGGGCCATCATCAAGAACATGAATACTCACGATATTATTTTTAAACCTTGCGCCTAAGATGACTTTACCAGGACTGGCATAACTAAAAGCATTGCCAATTAAATTTTGAAGTATACGGTGTAATAAATTTTTATCGGAGCGTATCCACGCTTTTGTTTTGATCACTTTAAATGCCACATGATATTCTTCCGCTTTAGCGGCAAATTCTAGTGCCAGGCTATCAAAAATTTCGGCTAACGAAAAACTTTGTATGCGGGGCCTAATATTGCCACTTTCAATACGAGCAATCTCAACCAAGTCAGCCAATAAATCATTGGCAACCTCCAACGAGTGATCAATATTTTCAACCTGCCTTTGTTGGCTTTCAGTTAGGTTATCTTGCTCGCCAAGAGCAGCAGTAAATAACCTCGCGGCTTCTAGAGGTTGCATTAAATCATGACTACAGGCTTTTAAATATTGACTTTTTTTAATATGAGCTTGCTCAGCCTTTTCACGGGCTATCGCTAGCGCTTCATTGGTTTGCGCTAATTTTTGAGTACGCTCTAACACGCGTGTTTCTAAATCCTGGTTTGCATCTTTTAATAAATTTTCAGCTTGTCTATAGGCAGTAATATCAGAGAAAACCATGACAAAACCACCACCAGGTAGCAGATTACCTTCAATACGGATCACTTGACCATTATGATGTTGACGCTCTGACCTATGCTTTACGCTGGTACGTAAGTATTCTAAGCGCTTGTTTACCATCTGATTGATGTCACCTGGACCACACAGGCCGCGTTCAACATTACACCGAATCAGTGACTCTATCGGACTACCAACAAAGATGAGTTCTTTCGGGTAATCAAAGAGATCTAAATATTTTTTATTCCATGCCACCAACTTTAACTCATGATCAACAATCGAAATACCTTCACTCGCATTTTCGATGGCACTACGTAATAAATTTTGACTAAATTCTTGTTGCTGATTTGAAGCATCTTCAACCAAAGCCGCAACTTCATCAAGCGCAATATCACGACCATCAAGTGCTGAGGACAAGACCAAACGAGCGCTAGATGTTCCCATAACACTCGCTAAGATACTCTCGGTATGGTGCCGTAATAACTGATTGTAAGCGTTATTATTATTTTTATTAATAACGTGCTGTGATTGAAATTCGCTAAAACTAGTAGACGCTTTTTCGATGCCAACAAAACGTGAAGCTAGCAGCTCTAATTCCCGATAATCAAGCAAACGATTCTTTTGGAAACTGGATAACTTAGGCGGCTGCCATTCTAAAAATAATGACGCCTGCACTCGCTCTTGCACACTCTGACGACTAATTTTAGTCAGTGCCCACATCACTATAAAATTAGCAGCTAAACTCATTAGTGTTACTGTGGTATTGGCAGGTAGAAACCCTTCTTCAAAGGGTTGTTCGTAAAGGCCAAATTGAGGCACGAAATTGAGTGTTAACCACGCCATAAAACCAACCAATATACCCCCGTAAACGCCAGTTAAACTGGCTTGGCGCCAATAAAAAGCAGCAACTAATGCGGGTCCTAGTTGGGCAAATGCACCAAAGGCTATCTCACCAAGTGACGATAGGGTATCGGGTGATGCCATCAAAAACACACCGTAGCCGAGTAAAATCACCATTAGTACCAGCAGCTTTCGAATATTTAACAGATGAATTCTAAATTCTGAAAAATCCCGATCTTTAGTTTTTGATGATCGAAATAGTAATGGAAAAACAATCTCATTACTTAACATAGTACTGAGTGCTATTGCAGAAACAATCACCATTGAACTGGCGGCTGAAATCGCACCTAAAAAAGCAAGTAATGTTAGCCATGATTGCTCACCTGTCTGTGGTAAAAACAAAACATAGGCATCGGCAGGTACACTGCCGTCCAATAAGAGTTGCCCCGCCAGACCCAAAGGAATTGGAAATAAAGCAAAAATCAATAAATAGATTGGAAAAATTCGACGACTCAGCCAAGTATCTTTTTCATCTTTTAATTCCACTACCATCATTTGAAATTGTCTGGGTAATGAAATAAATGCCGCCATTGAAATCACGGTCATGGCTAACATAGCACTAATATTTGGCATTTCAAGTTGTTGCTCTAGTAACTCATTGGCACTGGCTTGACGCCAAATATCCATCGGTGAGTCAAACAAAACAAAACAAACAAATAAGCCAACAGCGACAAAGGCGATAAGTTTAATTAAAGACTCAAAAGCTATGGCTAACATCACCCCTGGATGGCGTTCAGTAACATCGAGATTGCGAATACCAAAGACTATGGTAAAACCAGCCAATACCAGACTAACAATTAAGCCAAAATGCCAGGAAATTTGATTAGGCTCACTTTGCAGTTGCCCAAAAGAGTAGACAATGCCTTTAAGCTGTAAAGCGATATATGGCATAGTGCCGACTAACGCAACTAAGGTCACCATAATAGCGAGGTTATGAGACTTGCCAAAACGTGAGGCTAGCAAGTCAGCAATAGAGGTTAAATTAAGCTTCAAACTAACGCGGATAATGCGTTGAATAAAAGGCCAGGCAAAAACAAATAATAAAATTGGCGCCAGATAAATAGGTATATGAGAGAGGAAATTAGAGGAGGCTTGACCAGTAGTACCGAGAAAACTCCACGAGGTGCAATAAACACCCAGACTAAGTGCATAAATTATTGGTTGAGATTTTTTAACTAAACTATGACGAAATTTATCACCTAAGTAAGCAACCAAAAAAACTAAACCAATATAGGTGAAACTTAAGGTAATGAGTTGCCAGTTAGGAAACATATATACTCAATAAAATAAACGTTGATTTAATAATGTTGTAGCATTAATTGGCCGCATCGTCTCAACTTATTTTGTCGTTTGGGTATAAAACTCAGCAATATAACGACCACCTTTAATATTGATAATCAACCGCATTTTATAACTTTGACCCTTTTCACCGACTAGATTTCTCAGGTTGGTTTTAGTATGCCAATAATAAGGACTTTCAATCATACCTAATTTATACTGCTTAGGGTTATTCTCTTTATCCACTAAAAAGAGTGTTGCTGTATCGAGAGGAAAAGTCGAATTTACCGTAGTCATGCCTTTTTTATCAAACACATTTACTTCAAAATCACCTGCTTTTAAGATACACGTTTCATTAATAACATCACAATGACCGAAAAGCACAAGTTTAATGATTTTATCATCGTTTGCTTGATTTTCTTTATAATAATCAGCAGCAATGTAACCTATAACCGCAAGAATTGGCGCAATCATAAAAGCAATTCTAGTATGTTTATTCATTAATTTGTCATCTTATTTTAATTGAAAAAAACTTTGAGGTGAGGATGAATCGTCACTTCCCCAACTCAAAGTTTGTTACATTTTACATCTACTTAGTGTGCATGAGCTTCAGTAGCATTAATGCCTGGCTTACGCATATTATCAACCATTGTCTGGATATGCGCTGGTGCTGGGCCTGTTACTCTAAGTACTGTGAATGCTACAGCAAAGTTAACAATTGCACCAACAACACCAAAAGCGTTAGGTGAAATACCAAAGAACCAGTTTGGATCCATACTACCAAGGAACGATGTACCGTCAATAAATAATATGCCTTTATGTTGGAATACATACAACATAGTAATACCAATACCTGAACACATACCTGCTATTGCGGCAGTACCACTCATCGTTTTAGAAAATATTCCCATCATTAACGCAGGGAAAATTGATGATGCAGCTAAACCAAAGGCTAGCGCCACCGTTCCTGCCGCAAATCCTGGGGGATGAAGTCCCAAGTAACCCGAGATTAATATGGCGATAGTCATAACAATTCGACCTGCCAATAACTCATTCTTTTCTGAAAGATCGGGCGTTAACACTCCTTTCATTAAATCATGGGAAATTGAGGACGATATTGCTAATAGCAAACCAGCAGCAGTTGATAGCGCAGCGGCTAAACCACCAGCAGCCACTAAAGCAATGACCCAGTTAGGTAAATTCGCGATTGCAGGATTAGCAAGCACCATAATATCACGATCAACTTTCACCATTTCATTGGTTTCGCCTGCCGTATATTGAATTTTACCATCACCATTTTTGTCTTCAAATTGTAATAAACCCGTTTTTTCCCAGTCTTTAAACCACTGAGGACGCTCAGCATATTCCATATTTTGACCCGCTACTGGCTCAATGGTATTCATTAAGTTCAGACGTGCCATGGCACCAACTGCAGGAGCAACGGTGTATAATAAGGCGATAAATACTAAGGCATAACCTGCTGAAGAGCGTGCTGCTTGTGCAGAAGGCACAGTAAAGAAGCGCATAATTACGTGAGGAAGGCCTGCAGTACCGATCATTAACGACATAGTGTATGCGAACATATTTAATGTACCGCCCATGTTGTCTGTGGTGTACTCTTTAAAGCCTAAATCAGTAACGACCATATCTAACTTATCAAGCAAATAAACACCGCTACCATCAGCGAGTGTGCTACCTAAACCAAGTTGTGGAATTGGATTACCTGTTAACTGTAAAGAGATGAAAACGGCAGGAATTGTATAAGCAAAAATCATCACACAATATTGAGCAATCTGAGTATAAGTAATGCCTTTCATACCACCAAGTACGGCATATACCCAAACAACAAACATACCAATACCTAAACCTAGAGCATAGTCAACTTCTAAGAAGCGTGAAAAAGCTACGCCCACACCTTTCATTTGACCAATGATATAAGTTAATGAAGCGATAATTAAACAAACGACAGCAACAATACGAGCAGCTTTTGAATAATAACGATCAAAAATAAACTCAGGTACAGTAAACTTACCGTGTTTTCGCATATATGGCGCAAGTAACATGGCGAGTAATACATAACCACCGGTCCAACCCATTAAGAAAACTGAACCACCGTAACCTAGGAAAGAAATCATTCCTGCCATTGAAATGAATGACGCAGCACTCATCCAATCAGCACCAATCGCCATACCATTTTGCATCGGTGTAATACCACCACCAGCAACATAAAATTCGCTAGTAGAGCCTGCACGAGCCCACCATGCTATACCGAAATAAACGGCAAAAGAGCCGAAAACGGCAATATAAGTATAAAGCTTTAACTCATCCATTATGACTCCTCGACGTGATATTCGTCATCTAGTTTGTTCATTTTACTTGAGTACCAAAAAATCAAACCAACAAACGTATAAATTGAACCTTGTTGAGCAAACCAAAAACCTAGTTTATACCCACCAAGACGAAACGCGTTAAGCGGTTCTACTAATAACAAGCCAAAGCCAAATGACACTACAAACCAAATGACCAGACATATCATTATTAAGCGCAAATTTTTCTGCCAATATGTTGTCTCTTCCACAATATTCTCCTAAACGTCAGCGTTTTTAATTATTTTATACGCCTAAGCTTTTGTAATTACCGTTGCAATAAAGGTTATAATAAAAATTATAATACTTTGTAATAATATAAGGAAAAGATAACTATAGATTTACTTTTAATAAGTCTATTAACATTAAAAATAATATCGAGAATTGATTAAAATCAATCCATATTCAACTTATCCTCCTAAATACACTAGCAAGTATATTTTTTCCCGGGTATTACACTTTAGTCTAGATCTTCATTTTTCAGTTGACTTAAATTAACCAAAGCCTCTACATTAAATAGTATCAAGCTATTATTTAAGGCCTTTGAAATGGATGCTGACTTATCTGAAATAACAGTTTTTATAGAAAAAACACCTCCTTTTGATTTATTATCACCAGCGATTATTAATAAACTTGTCCGTGAAATAAGTATTTGTTATTTAAGAGCAGGAACAACACTACCACCAAAAGGAACGCCTCAAGCCAGCTTATATATATTACGCAAAGGCGCACTTGCTTATTTAGCTGCCAATAAAGAACTGATTGCGAAATATGGTGAAGGCGATATTTGTACTGTTTTTTGTCATGACGAACAAGTTCGCTTAGCTAAAAAAGAGCAGAATGGCTCAGCGATTAGTGTCATTATCGAAGAAGATGCCTTACTTTATACTATCGATTACCTCTCCTTAAAGGCTCTAGTACAGGACACTCCTGAAGTTAGCGCCTTTTTTGAACAAACCGCAGCCCAACGCCTTAATAAAAAAATGCTTCAACTTAATGAAAATGCTCTTTTAGCCTCGTCATTAACAAACACTTCAGTGCAACATTTTTATCACGGTCCACTTGCGACAATTTCGGGAAATGCCAGTATTCAAAGTGCCGCAATGAAGATGACCGCGCTTGGTTATTCTTGTTTGGTAGTTGTGAATAAAAATAATGTAGATGGCTGTCCAATTGGCATTATTACCGACAAAGATATTCGTCGTCGTTGTGTTGCTTTAGGCTTGCCTACTACAAAAAAAGTCACTGAAATAATGACTGGTGACATCGCCACTATTGATATAAAAAGTAATGCCTTTGATGCGCTAATTACCATGACAAGTAAACATATCCATCATTTACCTATTACTTGTCAAGGTAAGCTTGCAGGTATGGTTACCGTCACCGATTTAATTAATAATGAAGGTAATAACGCCATCAACCTAACAAGTATTATTAAGAAAGCCCAAAGTGTTAATGAGTTAGTAGAAATAAGCCAATTATTAATAAAATTACAGATTAAACTCACTAAATTAGGCGCTAGTGCTGATCATATTGGCAAAAGTATTAGCGCAATAACCATGGCCTTTACCATTCGTTTAATTGACATGGCTGAAAAACTTTATGGTGAACCGCCGGTGCCTTATGCTTGGTTAGCTGCTGGTTCTCAGGCTCGGCAAGAGCAACTTGTCCACTCAGATCAAGATAATGCGCTGATTATCTCAGATGACATGAAACCTGAAGATGATGATTGGTTTCAAAAACTGGCAAAATTTGTTTGTGATGGTTTAGCTGATTGTGGTTTTATCTATTGCCCTGGCAACGTTATGGCAACCAATAAAAAATGGCGACAACCACAGAGCCTATGGCAACATTACTTTGATCAATGGATTGATACGCCAGACCCTTCTGCATTATTGCACAGTAGTATATTTTTTGATTTAACCACGGTTTATGGGGATTCAGAGTTACTTACTCAGGTACGAAATAACATGTTGAATAAAACCAAACATAGCACTTTATTTATCGCTCATTTATCTAGTAGTGCGTTAAATTTACACCCTCCACTCGGTTTTTTTAGAGACTTTGTCTTAATTCAAAACGGTAAACATAAGGCCACCCTTGATATTAAACATAATGGCATTGCCCCTATTGTAGATTTGGCAAGAATTTATGCCTTAGCTGAAGGCATTTCTGCCGTTAATACCATTGAACGTATTCAACTATCAGCAGGCAGTGCTTCATTAAGTCGAGCGTCAGCTGAGAACCTTATTGATGCTTATCAGTTTTTAACTATGGTACGTTTAGAGCATAGAGCAAAACAAATACAACAAAATATGACTCCCGACAATTATATTTCACCAAAAGAGATATCAAAACTTGAACGGGAACATTTAAAAGATGCCTTTAGGGTAATTAAAACACTACAAGATTATCGTCAGTCGGCGGTATTCTAAGGATTATAAGATGTTATTTAATTGGTTGCTCAGCCATGAAATACAACGTAAATGTTTATTAAAAAAAGTGCCTAATGGTGCCTTAAAAGACTTTTTGTCTGTACCTTTTCCTAATAAAAATAGCCTGGTCAATGAGTTAACTATTTTATCTGTTGATTTTGAAACCACAGGTTTAAACGCCATCAATGATAAATTACTCAGTGTGGGTTTTGTTGAGATTGTTAATCAACAAATTAAACTCAACACCAGTTACCATCAGATTATTAATACAGAAAAAGAACTTGATGCAAGTAATGTCATTATCCATAAAATTACTGATAAACAAAAGTCACAAGGAAAGCCTTTAAAAGTGGTAGTAGAAAAGCTACTTCAGGCTTTAGCTGGCAAAGTAATGCTGGTTCACTTTGCGCGCATCGAAAAGCAATTTTTAAAGCAAGCCTGCCTTAAACTTTATGGCTTTTATCCTCCTTTACTCATTATTGATACTTTAGCATTAGCCAAAAGAAAGTTAGACCAACGTGATATCGCCTACGACTCCTCCGAATTAACATTATCTTCTTTACGCGAAAAAAACGGCTTGCCTGAGCACTTTGCCCATAATGCATTAAATGATGCCATAGCCACCGCTGAACTATTTCTTGCCCAAGATAGCCACCCCAACTTAGCACTTAAGGCATTATGTTAATTAAAGATTCACCCTATTAAATAATGCAGCTACTGAACTTTGACCGGTTTGGTATCTGTTGATTTTTTTAATCATAACCCAAACGTTATCGTTAAAATAAACACACTAACCTGTTGCCCTTCAATACATTCGTTTGGGATTTTGGCCGTTCGTCATGCGGATTGGAATTTTTAATAAGCACCATACCTTCCTTATCTCACTTATTAAATAAATTTAGATTGTCAAGGTTATTGAGCACAGTTAATACAGGTATTCGTATAGGGAAGCGCTTTTAAACGTTCACCCGCTATTTTCTTTCTGCACTTAATACAATGACCGTACTCGCCGTTTGCAATACTTATTAATGCAGCATTTACTTGATGTAATTCAGCTTGCGCTTCATGACAAACTTCATTGAGGACCTCATCATTTTCACTTTCTGTCCTTTGTCCGATAAAGTTTGCTGGGCGCCCTTTTTTAAAATCCTGTTGAATGGCATTTATGCGGGTAATCAGCTGTGCTTTTTTCTCTTTTAACATAATTGAAATATCGTTTATAGGCATCTTACTCTCCTTGTTATTGACTCTTCACAGATGTTAATTATCAAATTAATTGACTGAACTAGAGCAGCATTTATTTGCAAATTAATATACTTCAACCTTTATATTAGACCAAAGTATTAGTTGACGTTTTTATCATTCAAAGTCAGTAAAAATGTAGACGTTAATACTTTTGGTTTACATCTTAGACTTAGGTCTAATTACATATTTATATTTAATTACATATCTTAATAACCAAGTTGTATAAAACACAGTCAAAAAGCAAATCAATAAGGCTTTGGCTAACTTTTAAAAATGGGGATATAAAATGTTCAACAAAACAAAAGTGTTACTAGCCACTGGCTTATTAACAATGGTTGGTGCTGCCAATGCCGGTTATGAAGTAGAACTCGGTGAAGATCACAAAATTACTTTTGGTGGTTACATTAAAATGGATGCTCGTTACCTAGATGGTACAGTGTCAACTGGAACAGTAACCAATGATGATTACTGGATCGGTTACGGTGCAGTTGTTGATGATATGACGAAAACTAAGTTTTCAGTCAATGAAACTCGCTTTAATACTAAATATGTCAATGGTGATGTTACCGGTTTTATTGAAATGGACTTTCTGGGTGGCGGTGGTAATCAAATCATTTCAAACTCCTCTCATCCAAGACTACGTCACGCATTTATTAAATATAAAAATATCTTAGTCGGTCAAACATGGACGACTTTCATGAACACCAGTTCACTCGCAGAGGCGGCTGATTTTGGAGGTCCATTAGTTGCTTCAGCCTTTATTCGTCAAAGCCAAGTTCGCTATACCATGGGAGGTCTTCAAGTTTCATTAGAAAATCCATTTACTGACAAAGGTGATGCCAGCCAAGACTCAGTACCTGATGTTATTGCAAAATATACATTTAAAGGGGATTGGGGTAATGTTTCTGTTTCAGGTTTATCTCGCCAATTAAACACGATTAATGGCTCTGATTCGGCGCTAGGATATGGTGTTGCTGGTCGTATCAAGACTTTTGGTAAAGATGATGTTCGCTTTCAAATTCATGGTGGAGATACTGGCCGTTATGTCGGCGTCGTTGCTGCAAGAGATTTAGCAAACAGTTTCACCGAAGTAGAAGAAACAACTTCTGTCATGGTTGCCTACCGTCATTTTTGGACTAATGACATGCGAAGCACAGCATTTTATGGTTCGACTAAAGCGGATATAGCAGATACAGAACGTGTCCATTGGGGCGTAAACTTATTCAAAAATTATAATAAAGAGTTATCTTTTGGTGTTGAAGTAGGTAATTTTGAAATGGCAGAAGTTAATGAAGATACTAACTATCTCCAGTTTTCAGCTAAATATGTTTTATAAATATATTTAATAACAGTTCCAACCTTGCGTGACGACCTCCTTTGAGGTTTTTTTGGGGAAGCATATGCTTCCCCTTTTTTACGCAAGATATGCTTTATTTTTTCAACTTAGCAAACGCATCGGCAAAAGCATTACCCATAGCGGCATTTTCTGACTCTTTGACTTTATTGACTGGTCTAGAACGTTCTTGTTGTAATTCTTTTTGAGGCAGTTTGTTGCTATCCCTTGACGATTTTTCAAACTTATTTTTTTGATCATTCGCATTTTTTCTAGTCGGGTTAGCATCGTCTAAACGCATTGTTAAACTAATACGTTTACGAGCTGGATCTACTTCAACAACTTTCACTTTAACAACATCGCCTGCTTTTACAATTTCTCTTGGGTCGCTAACAAACTTATTCGTTAATGACGAAATATGTACTAAGCCGTCTTGATGGACACCAATATCAACAAAAGCACCAAAATTAGCCACATTAGAAATAACCCCTTCTAAGATCATACCTATGGTTAAATCAGCCATTGTATTAACGCCGTCTTTAAATACCGCGGTTTTAAACTCAGGGCGAGGATCTCGACTTGGTTTTTCTAACTCATTGATAATGTCTTTTACTGTTAGTTCACCAAAACTACTATTGATCAATTGGTTAGCAATGTCACTGCTATCAATTTTATTTAGCTGCTCACTGTTACCAAGCACGGATTGCATATCAATATTGAGTTTAGCAATGATAGTCTCAACAACTGGGTAAGTTTCTGGATGAACTCCCGATATATCTAAAGGGTTCTTTCCGTCAGTGATCCTTAAAAAACCGGCCGCTTGTTCAAAGGCTTTTGGTCCCAAACGTGGTACTTTTTTCAACTCTTTACGGTCATTAAATCGTCCATGCTCATCGCGATAATTCACCATGTTTTGCGCCATGGTTTTATTTAAGCCCGAAACACGTGTAAGCAGCGCAGCCGAGGCACTGTTTAAATCAACACCCACTGCATTTACACAATCTTCAATAACATTATCAAGGGATTGAATTAACTGACTTTGACTGACATCATGCTGGTATTGGCCAACACCAATCGCTTTGGGGTCAATTTTAACTAATTCTGCTAACGGGTCTTGAAGACGACGAGCAATAGATACTGCACCTCTTATGGAAACATCTAAATCAGGAAACTCATTAGCGGCAAATTCAGACGCTGAATAAACTGACGCACCGGCTTCACTAACAATCATTTTTGTTAATTGCGTTGCTGCTTTCTCGGGTGATTGCTCAGCCAATTTAGCTGACAATGCTGTGATTACCTCACCGATAAGTTTGTCACTTTCTCTTGACCCTGTACCATTACCTATTGCGACTAATTCCACTTTATGTTGTTGACACAAATTAACTAGGGTGCGAACCGATTTATCCCAATGATTTTGAGGGGCATGAGGGAAAATAGTAGCGGTTTGTATTAACTTACCTGTGCCATCGACAATAGCAAGTTTACAACCAGTGCGCATACCTGGGTCTAAACCTAAAGTCGTTTTGGCACCTGCTGGCGCTGCCATTAACAAGTCGCTTAAGTTGCTAGCGAATACTTTAATCGCTTCAACTTCGGCTTGTTCTCTAAGATTTCCTAATAGATCAGTCTCTAACGCTTGAGACAATTTAGTTTTCCAAGCGCTTCGAACGACTTTGGTTAAAAAGGCTGCACCGGCTTGTGAGTTAAGCCGTAAATTATAATGTTCGCTAATAAGTTGCTCAGCACTTGAGTAACTATTAGCTTCTTGCCCAGGATCAACATCAATATGTAACTTTAAAAAACCTTCGTTTCGACCACGTAGCATGGCTAGCATTCGGTGAGAAGGCACTGTCCTTAGCTTCTCAGAATGGACAAAATAATCTTTAAACTTAGCACCTTCTTGATTTTTCCCTTTGACGACTTTACTACTGAGGTGTGCTTGTTTTAATAAATGTTTGCGCAGTTTTTGTAATAAATTAGCGTCTTCAGCAAATCGTTCGATAAGAATGGCAAGTGCACCATCAAGTACTGACTTTTCATCAACCAAACCAACGGCTTTATTGATAAAGCTTTGAGCTTCATCTGCCGGTACTAACAACCAATTTTGATAGAGTTTATTAGCCAGTGGTTCAAGGCCTGCTTCAATGGCAATTTGCCCTTTAGTTCTGCGTTTAGGTCGGTAAGGGAGATATAAATCTTCTAAACGTGTTTTGTTATCAGCTTGTTCGATCTCTTTTTTTAATGAAACCGACAACTTACCCTGTTGTTCAATATTTGTTAAAATGAGTTTGCGGCGGTCTGCTAATTCCCGCAAATAAGCCAATCGTTGATCGAGCTGACGTAAATGATTATCATCTAACCCTTTGGTGACTTCTTTTCTATAACGGGCAATAAAGGGCACTGTAGAGCCATCATCTAATAAAGCGATCGCTGAGGTTATTTGTGATGTTTTTACATTAAGTTCTTGAGCTATTTGCTCAGCGATTGAAATCATTAAGTCGAAAATCCACAGCTAGTCATCTTTAAATTAACCGCATTCTACCAGTAATTTCAATGAAATCTAGTACTCCCTGAGTAAGACCATATAAATGGCAGTGCTCACTAGCTTGGGTTAATCTTTCATCTATCGTCAATTCCACTTACAATGTCTTTAATAATGATAATGCTATGACAAATAATTAATGAAAAAATCAAACTACATCACTCGGGCAGGTTGGGACCGCCTTGATCAAGAACTTAAATTTCTTTGGAAAGATGAACGTCCAAAAATCACCCGTTCAGTTTCCGAAGCTGCAGCTCAAGGTGATCGCAGTGAAAATGCTGAATATATCTATGGTAAAAAACGATTACGTGAAATAGACCGCAGAGTAAGATTTTTAATGAAACGACTCGATGAGCTCACTATTGTTTATCCTGAAAAACAGCAAGAAGGAAAAGTGTACTTTGGCGCTTGGGTAACCTTAATTAATGAAGAAGATGAAACCAAAATTTATCGACTCGTTGGCCCTGATGAATGGGACGTAAAACAAGGCGATATCAGTATAAACTCGCCTATGGCAAGAGCCTTGTTAGGTAAGCGAGTAGACGATGAAGTTGTCGTAACAACCCCTGAAGGTGAAAAAGTCTTTGATATTGTTGCTATTTGTTATACGGCAAACGTTTAACAAAAAAATTATTTTGATCCTATAAATACCCCCTGCTAAGTATTTATTCAAATCATCTCAGATCTATCCGCGCAGCAAATTTAGTTCTTCACTAATCTACTTCTAACGGGTACTTGGCAAACATCTAATACCGGTGGCGGTTTATTGTAGAAAAATTGATTTTCTCTAGCACGGCGTGCCACTAACATTTTAGCAAAGTTTTTATCTTCTGTATCTTCAACTTCAATGATGATTTGTTGATCTTGAGGAACGTCTGTCATCAGCTGCATACTCATTATTTTAGTATGTTCTTTGCTATTAACAGCAAGTTCTCCTTCAATGGTTGAGGTGCGCTTAATTGATTGTATATGCTCCATGCCATAAACAACTCGGCCAAAAATGGTCATTAGCCGATCCAAATACCGAGGTGCTTGGCCAATGACAAAATAGAAATGGCTGGTCGCGGTATCTGCAGAGGTTTGACGCGCCATGGCTAAAGTACCAGGGCAATGGGTTAACCACGCTGCATTTTCTTTAGGTGAATGGCCAATTGCAAAGCCTTCTTTGAACCCTGTTTGCTCGGCAAACAAATCATTGTCTTGCACCTTAGTAAATGAAAAGCTTTCATTGGTAGACCATTGATCTTCGACTTTTAATTGAGTAATAGACTTATCTTTTTCACCGCCATCTTTAGGGCCCGCTTGTGCAACAAAGCCATCAATAACTCGATAAAAGCTTGTTCTGTTATAAAAACCGTCTTTCGCTAGTTTTTCAAATTGAACGACATGGTTAGGCGAAAACTGGGGAGCGAGCTCTATAACTACTTTTCCCTGAGCTAAGGACATCAAAACAGTATGTTTGCGATCTAATTCTCGCCAACTAATATCACTTGTATCGGCAGCTAAACAAGCACTGACTAACAACAGAGAGGTTAATATCATTATTATTTTCATAAAAGTCGCCATGAATAGTAAATCTTGTCGTTATTATTACTAAAAACACGCTTAAAGTTAAGTATTTTTGCTATCATGCACAACAAAATAACGTCAATGAATATGAGAATTATCGTGAATAAAAGTATTATCACTAACCTTATCGCTTTAGTTTGTACTTTAGCTGGCTACTTTCTGGATCAAAATCTAGTCTTTACTATCGGTTTGTTTGCACTCTCTGGTGCCATTACCAACTGGTTAGCAGTGCATATGTTATTTGAAAAAGTGCCGGGATTATATGGATCGGGAGTAATACCTGCGCGTTTTGAAGATTTCAAAATTGGCATTCGTAGTTTAATGATGGATCAATTTTTTACCAAAGAAAATATTGAACGATTCTTATCTGACAACTCAGGTAAGCCAAGTACTATAGATTTATCACCGATTATTGCTAAAGTAGACCTTGCTCCAGCATTTGATAGCCTAGTTGATGTTATCGAAAATTCTTCTTTTGGTGGTATGTTAGCCATGGTTGGTGGCACCGATGCCCTAACACCATTAAAAACACCTTTTATTGAACGAATGAAGGTCACAATTACCGAAATCACGCAAAGTACCGAATTTAATGATCTGTTACGTAAAGAACTCGAACAGTCTGATGTTATCGATGGTATGCAAGACAAGGTCGGTAATATTATTGAACAGCGGTTAAATGAATTAACCCCCGAATTAGTCAAAGAGATCATTCAAGCAATGATCAGAAAACATCTGGGCTGGTTAGTCGTTTGGGGTGGTGTTTTTGGTGGTGCTATTGGCTTAATTGCCGCGCTAACAAATAACTTCTAATGACCTTCGGTAACTATCTATAATTTTACATAAGTATTCACAAGTTAAACAGCAGCTTCATTTAGCTAAACTAAATTAAACGAAGCTGCTCAATACTCTAATCTTCAATGCTGACCTTGACCCGATAATGATAATGCCAAGCCAATGTAACCCCTCGTGCGAGTAAAAATAGTGATAACGCAGCCCACAAAGCATGATTGCCATAATCTTTCAAAACAAACCACATGGGGAAAAAACCGGCAAAGGTGGCGATAACCATGCTATTTCGCATTGCCTTAGCCCGCATTAAACCAATATATATACCATCAAATAAATAACACCAGCAACCCAGCATGGGTAAAATCATTACCCAAAAAAGATATTGATTAGTAAAGGCGATTACCTCCTCAATATCCGTTATCCAAGTAACAAAAATCTCACCCGCAAAGACAAATAACACTGAATAACTTAATGCAAATATTGCTGTCCAAAATAAGGAAATACCCACAGTAATATTTAAGGTAAGGTAATCTTTTGCGCCTTTAGCTTTGCCAACCATGGCTTCTACGGCGTTAGCTATACCATCTAAACCAAAGGAAATGAGTAACACAAAATTCATTAAAATCGCATTAGCCGCTACCGCATTATCACCTAACCTTGCACCTTGAAAGGTAATAAAAACAAAGCAGAGTTCTAAACATAACGTTCTAATGAGAATATCTCGATTTAACTGAAAATATGCCAATAATTCGTTTTTTTCAAAAACGGATTTAACTAGTTGTTTCTGTGTATTGAATGCCCGCTTAATTGCCTCATTAAAGTTAACACCTATCACAAAAAAGCCAAGCATTAAGCCTGAATACTCAGCAATTAATGTCGCTGTTGCTATGCCTTTAACTTTCCAATCTAGTACTAGTACAAAAAACAAATCTAACGCTAAGTTGACCAGGTTAGTAAATATAAGTAACCACATAACTGTTTTCGTTTGATGATTACCTAATAACCACCCTAAAATCACTAAGTTAGCCAGTGCAGCTGGCAAGCCCCAAATACGAATATCACTGTATTGACGGGCATAAAACTGAACTTCCTCTGAACCACCAGCCAAAAAGAGCGCACCATCTAAGTAAAAAATCTGGCAAACAATTAACGTTAATCCGACTAAGAAGGCAACTAAAGTCCCTCGAAATAAAATAATAATACCCAGCCGACTATCTAATGCACCAAATGCTTGGGCAGCCAATCCTGTAGTAGACATTCGCAAAAAACCACAAAGCCAAGTAATAAAGGTAATCACCATGGCACCAACTGTTGCACCCCCTAAATAATAGGCATGGTCTAAATGACCAATAACAGCAGTATCCACTAACCCTAAAAGCGGCACAGTAATATTTGAAAAAATCATCGGTAACGCCAACATAAACAAATTTTTATGCTGTGCTGAGTTTTTTATATGAAACAATAATTTTCCTAAATGTCGGCAAACCGCAACTTGTGCAAAATATACTATGTTTTGTCATGAAAAAACGTTATTTTTACTCTGCTAACATTTACCAACACCAGTATAAGGCGAACAAAATGCGAAATACGTTATTCATTGTACTATTATGTGCGCTAAACTTTCATAGTGTCGCCGCTGTTATTCTTCAATATCATCATGTCAGTGATACCACCCCCAAAAGTACCAGTATTTCTCCTGCTCAATTTGAAGTGCATTTACATTACCTTAAAGATAATAATTTTAACGTTGTGCCATTATCTCAATTAATCAATGCGATAAAAAACCAACAGCCCTTAAAAGATAAAACGGTGGCGATAACCTTTGATGATGCTTACCAAGACAATGTCACTTTTGCAAAACCGCTACTTGATAACTTTGGTTACCCTTACACGATTTTTGTTAATCCAAGTATTATAAATGGTGGTAGAAAAAATTATCTTTCATGGCAGCAATTAAAGGCATTAGCCGATGACGGAGTTATTATCGCTAATCATGGTTATAACCACGACTCTATGGCAAGAATTCCCCATGAACTGAGTCAACGTGATTGGTTAGCGCACTATAGCCAATTATTACTCGAGTCAGAAAAAGTTATTGAACAAAAAACAGGAAAAAGTTGGCGTTATTTCGCTTATCCTTTTGGTGAATATTCGCCAATAGATCAGCAATGGATGAAAAAGAATAATTTTATTGCCTTCACTCAACAATCTGGAGCGATTGGTCTGGCGACTGATTTATCGATAGTCCCAAGATTCCCCGCATCACAACCCTATGATTCCATCGCAGGTCTTCGCGATAAACTTAGCTCATTGCCGCTTGTTGTTCGTTTGGTTGGTCAAAATGCCAAAACCATTTTTGATTATAAAACAACCACTTCAATCACCTTTAATATCGACATTAATGATTTCAATAAGTCACAACTCAATTGTTATATCTCTGGCCTAGGCCGCCAAGCTATTCACTGGCAAGAAGACAATAGTTTTTCAATTAACTTTAGTGCAGACCTACCGACAGGTAGAGTGAGGTGTAATTGTACTGCACCGAGTATCAGTAAGCCGGGTCGTTACTATTGGTATTCAAAACCTTGGTTTATATTAAAAGAAGGTGGGGAGTGGTATCCGTTGTAATAAGTAATAAACGACTCTAAAGCCAGATTCACTAATTGAGGTTTACAGAAAGTTAGCAAGGTCTATTTATGATAAAGAAATTAATGACATCACCAACTTTGACTTACCCTGAATTAGCTTTTTAAAATAATCTCACTATTTTTTCAAAGTCGCTAATAAGTTTTTCGCCATCAATGCTAGGTACTTGTCCAATCTCTTGTTCTGGTTTAAAAATTGCGGCAATTTTTCCGTCAGGATTTATAAGCACCATAGATGCGCTATGATCAACTAGGTATTCTCCGGAATTACTCGTGTTTTTATTGTCAGTAATCGCATACATTAAGCCCATATTACGGGCGAAAGGAAAGAGTAAACCATGATTGCCTCTAAGCGCTTTAAATTCTTCATTAAAGTAAGCAATATATTGCGCCAACTTTTCTTGACTATCACGCTGAGGATCTGCAGATACCAACAATACTTGGGTGTCCGCAATAGCAGTTAAATCATTATAAATGAAATTAAGCTCTTGTAGGGTAGTTGGGCAAACATCAGGACAAGACGTATACCCCAAAAATACCCAAGACCATTTCCCTTCTATCTGCTTATTAGTAAATAAATTACCTTGGTGGTCGGTTAACTGGAAAGGCTTTATTACTCTTGGTTGTTTATAATAAAGTGCATGTTCCGGCTGCATTAAATAAAATGATTTATAAAAGCCTAAAAATCCGGCGGCAAGGGCGACTAAAGCAACAATAACATACAGTAATTTATTCACTATTTTTACTTATCCTTAACTTAACGGCAAAATGTAATGATCGAGTAACAAGACAATAAATAAAGCCATCAAATGAACAATAGAAAATTTAAAGGTGTCCATTGCTGTATTTTCATCAGCATTGAATTTAAGCTTCCACGCGTACATGAAGAACACTAAATTGAGTACTACAGCACCGATTAAATATATCCAACTACTCATACCCACTAAGTAAGGTAGTAAGCCAACAACGAATAACAATACGGTATATAACAAGATCTGAGTTTTAGTGAAATTAACACCGTGGGTTACTGGTAACATAGGTATATTCACTTTGGCATATTCATTTTTACGATGAATAGCTAACGCCCAAAAATGGGGGGGTGTCCAAGTAAAAACCAAGAGAACTAATAATAACGCATGGGGATGAATTTCGTTGGTCATGGCTGTCCAACCCAACAAAGGTGGAATCGCACCAGCTAAGCCACCAATAGTAATATTTTGAGGCGTTGCCCTTTTTAAGTACAAGGTATAAACAAAACTATAACCGACTAACCCAGAAAGCGTTAACCACGCAGTTAATGGATTGACTAAACCATAAAGCAAAACAAAGCCAATAATGGCAATAGTTACAGCAAATACAATGGCATTATTAGTCGTTATTTTACCTCCAGGTAAGGGTCTATTATGAGTACGCCCCATAACAGCATCAATTTTTTCATCAACAATATGATTAATCGCTGCGGCCGCCGATGACAATAAACCAATACCTAACATTGCTGGTAAAAATAGTGCCCATGGAAGTCCGCCAGGCACCGATAAACTCATACCAACAACTGCTGTTAATACGAGTAAGGCAACCACACGGGGTTTAGTAATTTCGTAATAAGCGCTACATTTACTCATTATTGTAATTTTTTTATTATCTTTTACATCAATTGGTAATGCTGAAGAGTCGCTCATATAAATTCCTTAAAATCTTAAATTTTTCGACGGAGGCTGTAAGTTAACATGATCAGTGAAAGCATCAAACAAGCCGCGACTATATTATGACCAACTGCTACTGCAAGGGGTAATGAAAACCAAATATTACTTATACCCAAACTAACCTGAGTGAACAATAAAACAGCGACAAGAGCTGATAAATTTTTAAAGAATATTGTTTTAGACTTTATAAAAACCATCAGCAGTAACCAAGCTAAATATAACGAAGTAATAATTGCACCGATACGATGTACCACATGAATAGTTAACCTTTCGTTATGATCTAAATGGCCAAATTCGTAAGTCTCTTTTTCTGGTGGAATAAGATCAAAAGAGTCCTCAAATGTTAAGCGCTCTACCCAGCCAGATTGACAAATAGGCAATTCAGTACAGGTTAATGCGGCATAGTTCGAAGATGTCCAACCACCAAGCGCTATTTGCGCCGTTAAAATGACTATACCAATTAGACCATACCGACCATATTTTTTAACTGAAAAATCACCAGTGCTCAACCGATAGGGGTTAAGTCGCAAATACAATAAAAACAATAAACACAGGGTAGTAAACCCGCCCAACAAATGACCCATGACAACAATAGGCATCAGTTTCATTGTCACTGTCCACATACCAAGCGCTGCCTGAAAGGTAACAATGACTAGAATGAGTAATGGTAAGCGAAGTGGTGTACCTTGCCCGCGATTTCTAAACGACAAAAATGCAATAGCTAAAATGAGTAAACCTAAGGCACCAGCAAAATAGCGGTGGACCATTTCGTTCCACGCTTTTTCAGGGTCAACAACTTGATCAGGAAAGGCCTGTTTAGCTTTATTTAATTGCTCAGTGCTTACAGGTACATCTAGCATCCCGTAACAACCTGGCCAATCTGGGCAGCCTAAACCAGCATGTGTTAATCGGGCATAAGCTCCTAAACTGACCACAATTATAGCTAACAATATACTGAGTAAAACAAGTTTTCTAATAGTTAATTTTTTTTGATTATACATATCAGCCAATCCTCGAATACTTCAATAATTTTTTCATATCAGCCAATATTTGTTTACCGAAGCTAGACAACTCAGCATTATTTTCAGGTATAGAGTGACTTAAAAAAACATTACCCTGGGGATCTGCCACTAATATTTGTGGATGATCCATCATATCTTTAGCTAAATTTGGCATAGGTATCAATTGCCATTCACTGTCGTGTACCCGTGCTATCTGTTGTGATGTTAAACCTTGGCTAAGGGCAATAGGAGTGACCCTAGGCATCGCTGATCCTAAGGCAACATAACTATTGTGTACGCTCTCAAGTGTTTGTTCACAATGACTATCACAATTTTCTGGCATCACGTAGAGAATTAACCATTGTTCATCAAAGCCAGAGGTAGTTAATCCCAACTTTTCCAGCGTTAACTCTCCCTCAATTAGTTGACCTTGGTTGGTCACACCATAAGCTAACCAATTATTTTCTAGAGCAAGTTTTGCCAAAATAACCGGCAGTGAAAAAGCGATTAACATCAAAATAAAGCTACGACGTGACTTTGCCTTACTTTCAGGAGCTACTTGGTTTGACTGATTAGCTGCTTCATTTTCTGAGGTGTCATTACTACTCATTCCTTCCAACCTTTTTATCATTATTCTTTATTATTAACATCGCTATCTCGACCAGATCGATAATTTGCCCAGATCATTAATGACATCCAAGCTACAGCTAAACTAAACCATTGAAACGCATAGGCTCGATGTTTTTCGGGTGGCATAACAATGGGTGTCCAATTTTTTTCAAAGCCTAAGGCTTCATTTTTATCTAAGTAGACAACAAAGGGCAATAGTTTAATGCCTATCAATGTCGAAAATTTTTCTAGCTCTATTTGTTGCACCCGTAGAGGCCATTGGTTCGTTTCAAAATTCTGCTCAGCCAACATAATGCCTTTTTCTATAAAACGAATATGACCCTCAAATTGAAACTGCCCAACTAATGGAGGCACTATAGGTAACTCTTGCCGATTAATTGACCCCTGTGTCCAACCTAAGTTCACCAATACAGCATGTTCACCCGATTGTACCACTTGATAAACTCGATAACCTAATGAGTTTTTATTGACTTGATTATCGAGTAAAAAGACAGTGTTAGGAAGAAAGCTTCCATCAATTGTAACCGGAAAATCATTCGTGTAGCTAACTTGAGTAGTTAACTTTTGTAGCGCCAGCAGTTTGGATAAAGAAAGCGAATTTTGCTGTTGTAAATTAACAATACGTTCAAGGCGCTGCTCTTTTTCTAAAGCTCTTGAACTCTGCCATAACCCTAATTTTATCAAACCAGCAAAAATAACTAAGGTAAAAATTAACCATGGCAGGCGAATGTTTGATAAGCTAATTTTAATTAAATCTGAGGTTGAAAATTTACGGTTTTGCACTTGAATTTTACTTCCTTATTACAACAATCCTACTTAGGAAGAGTTTTAGATGGTATTAAAAATAGTTATCGTTGGTCTGTTGGCCTTTATGGTTTACAACTTATTTAAAGCATTATTATTAATGAATAAAAACGACCCAGATAAACCGTCAATGACTAAATTCATTGGTAGACGACTCTACATCTCTGTCGTCATAGTTTTATTATTACTCGTTGGATTACTCACGGGTATTATAACGCCAAACCCCCGACCTTATTAGCCTAATAAATCTATCAACACGTTAACAGTCAAGATTACGCCTATTGTTATCAATAGGCGTAATATCAATCGCTATATAATATAGACGAAGACGAATAGCATGACCCATACTACGTCAACAAAGTGCCAGTACCAGCTTGCTGATTGAAAAGCAAAGTGCTTCTCAGGTGTAAAATGGCCCTTTAATATTCTAAAGAACATGACTATAAGCATTACTGTACCTAAAGTAACATGCATGCCATGAAAGCCAGTCAAGAGATAGAAAGTATTACCGTATATGCCACTCGATAAATACAGCTGCATCTCTTGCGAATAACCGTGAGAATATTCTAGCACTTGAAAAAATAAGAAAGCACAACCTAACAAGATGGTCACACCTAACCATGCTTTTAATTGTGGACGTCTATTTTTCTCTAATGCAACATGGGCAAAATGAGCGGTAACAGATGACGTCACTAGCAATATAGTATTAATTAATGGTAAACCATACCAACCCATTGCGGTAGTTTCAGTGCCATCAGGTGTTTTTATTAACGGCCAAGTGGCGGTAAAGTCTGGCCATAAAACTTCGCCTGTCATAAAGTTATTACCGGCACCGTCTAACCATGGTACAGAGAATGTTCTTGCATAAAGCAAAGCACCAAAAAAAGCGGCAAAAAACATAACTTCGGAAAAGATAAACCACATCATTCCTTGTCGAAATGAATGATCTAATTGTTTGCTATACTTTCCTGCCATTGATTCAGAAATAACATTACTAAACCAACCAAACATCATAAAAATAATTAAGGCGATACCGGCTGATAAAATTAGGCCGCCATAACCACTTTCATTATTGGATAAATCAGAAACATAGTTACCTGCGCCAATAGCGATTAAAAATAATGCGACCGCGCCGACAATAGGCCAGTGGCTTTGATCAGGTACATAATATTTTTCATATTCTTTTGTTGTCATTTTATTCCCCTTGTGTGTCTACACTTCCCCTGTTAGGAGGATGAGTCTACGCTGCCAGTAATATCGTAAAGCGTGTATGATAATGTTAATGTGGTGATTTCAAGTGGTAAGTCTACATCCACATAGAACTGTAATCCCATTTCAACATCTTCATTTGCTTTTAATGGCTGCTGGGTGAAGCAGAAGCACTCTATTTTTTGAAAATAGCTTGCGGCCATACCCGGTGAAACTGATGGTACTGCTTGCCCAACAATGTCACGCATAGATTCATTTTTAGCGTAAAAATTAACAAATTTAACTTCACCTGGATGAACATCTACTTCATTAACTACTGGTTCAAACTGCCAAGGAATTCCCTTAGCCATACGAGTAATAAATTGCACAGTGACCGTGCGAGAAGTATCAACACCATCTGCAGTATAAGAAACTGCAGTGCCATTGGTTTTTCCGTTTAATCCGGTGATATCACAAAACACGTCATATAAAGGCACCAAAGCGAATCCAAAACCAAACATACCAAAGACTATGAGTAATAGTTTTTTGATCACTTGGCTATTAGTTGAATTGGAAGAGCTAGCAACTGCTTGCTGCTCTTCATCATTCAATTCCTGCTTTGGGCTTTTATCCATTATTAATCAATTTTAGGTGGTGTTGAGAATGTATGGTACGGAGCGGGGCTAGCCACAGTCCATTCCAAACCTTCAGCACCATCCCATGGTTTCGCCGGTGCTTTTTCGCCACCACGAATACATTTAATCACCACAGCTAAGAAAATCAATTGTGATAAACCAAATGCAAAACCACCTATACTGACCCATTTGTTAAAGTCAGCAAATTGCAAAGCATAATCAGGGATACGACGAGGCATGCCTGCTAATCCTAAGAAATGCATAGGGAAGAACAATAAGTTCACCGAAATTAATGAACACCAAAAATGCCAGCTAGCCAACGTTTTGTTATACATATGACCCGTCCATTTTGGCATCCAGTAATAAGCCCCTGCGTACATTGAAAACAGAGAGCCGGTTACCAATACATAATGGAAATGAGCAACAACAAAATAGGTATCATGGTACTGAAAATCAACTGGCGTTAATGCCAACATCAATCCAGAAAAACCGCCGATAGTGAATAAAATCACAAACGCAATAGAAAACAACATAGGCGTTTCAAACGTTAATGAACCGCGCCACATTGTTGCTACCCAGTTAAACACTTTAACACCCGTAGGTACGGCAATTAACATAGTGCAATACATGAAGAACAACTCACCAAAGAGCGGCATCCCTGTTGTAAACATGTGATGTGCCCAAACAATAAATGATAAGAAGGCAATAGAGGCTGTTGCATAAACCATTGAGCTATAACCAAACAATTTCTTACGTGAAAATGTTGGAATAGTAGTTGAAACAATACCAAATGCCGGCAAAATCATAATGTAAACTTCAGGATGACCAAAGAACCAAAATATATGCTGGAACATAACTGGATCGCCACCACCGGCAGCATTAAAGAAGCTCGTACCAAAATAAGTGTCCGTCAATACCATCGTTACCACGCCTGCCAGTATCGGCATCACGGCTATCAGTAAGTAGGCGGTAATAAAGAAGGTCCAAACAAACAATGGCATTTTCATGTAGGTCATACCTGGAGCACGCATATTCATAATGGTTACCACGATATTAATCGCGCCCATTATTGATGATATACCCATAATATGCACAGCAAAAACAAAAAATGCGGTACTACCATTTGAATAGGTCGTTGAAAGAGGCGCATAGAAGGTCCAACCAAAATTAGGTGCACCACTTTCCATAAAGAATGAACTAAGAAGAATGCCAAAAGCGAAAGGTAAAATCCAGAAGCTCCAGTTATTCATTCTTGGTAAAGCCATATCCGGCGCACCGATCATCATCGGTAGCATCCAGTTAGCAAAGCCAACAAAACCAGGCATTATGGCACCAAACACCATAATTAAACCATGAACTGTTGTTAATTGATTAAAAAAATCAGGTTCAACAATTTGTAATCCGGGCTGAAATAACTCTGCACGAATTACCATGGCTAAAGCGCCACCAATTAGTAACATGATGAAAGAGAACCATAAATATAATGTACCTATATCTTTATGATTTGTAGTATATAACCAGCGTTTAATACCAGTCATCTTGTGATCGTCGTGATGCTCACCTTCGTGCGAGTCATGATCATTTAAAACATCTGTAGTCATTTAAATACTCCTTAATTCGCACTTGCGGCAGTGACATCTGCAGCTTGTATTAGATCGCCAGTATTATTACTCCAAGCATTACGCTCGTAAGTGACAACTGCGGCAATTTCTGTCTTGGTTAATTGAGATGAAAACGCAGCCATTGCTGGGTTTTTCGCACTACCGTTAACCACTATATCAAGATGCTTAGCAACATCACCTGTAGCAATAGCGCTACCATCTAATGCAGGAAAAACAGGGGGCATACCGTTACCCGCTGGCTGATGACAAGCAACACACGCTTTATTATAAACGTCTTCGCCCATAACCATCATTTCTGCCATCGAATAAATTTTAGCCAAATCTTCAACAGGCGAAGTAATAGCCTCTTCAACAATCGCTTTAACTTCTGGAGCAGGTGCACTAGTGTCCACACCACCGGCAGCAGCTTTAACATCTGATGCCTGAATTATATCACCGGTATCATTGCCCCAAGCATTTCGTTCATAAGTCACAACAGCGGCGATTTGTTTCATACTCAGTTGTTTACTATAACTTTGCATGCCAGTACCCGAGCGACCATTTAAGACAATTTTAATGTGATCGTCAGTAGAACCTTCTGTAGTAAAAGGCGTCCCCTTAAGGGCAGGAAAAGCGGGAGGTAAACCTAAACCGGTCGGTTGATGACAAGCAGCACAGTAAGCCACATAAGTCGTTTCACCAAGCGCCATCAACTCATCGATAGAGGCGGATGCATTTAGTGAATCTTTTTCTGCTTGAGCCGCTTGTGCTGCCATTTGGTATTGTTCATCTACCCATAAGGCATAATCAGCTTCAGATTTAACTTCAACAACAATCGGCATAAAACCATGGTCTTTACCACAGAGCTCAGCACATTGACCGCGATATACACCGGGCTTATCAACGTTAGTCCAAGCTTCATTAATAAAACCTGGATTAGCATCTTGTTTTACGGCAAAAGCAGGTACCCACCATGCATGAATAACATCATCAGAGGTAATTAAAAACCGGACTTTTTTGTTCACAGGGATAACGAGAGGCTTATCCACTTCAAGTAAATAATTTTCACCTTTTAACGCTGAGTTACCGTCTTGGTTTTCATATTGATCTCGAGGAGTCGATAAAACAGAGTAATATTCAATATCTTCATCAAAATATTTGTAATGCCATTTCCACTGTGATCCAGTCACCTGGATAGTAACATCCGAATTATCATTATTTTCCATATCTATTAAAGTGCTAGTGGCTGGAATCGCCATAACAACAAGAATAACAATAGGAATTGCTGTCCAAAGAATTTCTACAGTCGTGCTTTCATGAAAATCGGCTGCTTTATGGCCTTTTGATTTACGGTGAAAAATCATTGACCAGAACATTGCACCGAATACCACTACACCAATGGCGGTACATATCCATAACGCAAACATATGCAGGTCATAAACTTCTTCACTAACTCTCGTAACACCTTGTGTTAAGTTTAGTTTCATATCGGCCCAAACTGAACTAGAAA
>Ga0307489_10000006_pt1 | contig 110547 bp, 80 predicted proteins | sample SB12metaG_FD_202247 | JGI IMG/M metagenome (GOLD analysis project Ga0307489, IMG submission 202247) | Sea-ice brine microbial communities from Beaufort Sea near Barrow, Alaska, United States - SB 1.2 | ecosystem: Environmental > Aquatic > Marine > Coastal | place: USA: Alaska | collected... | reverse complement strand
CGGTTGGCGCAACGCGGTTGGCGATAGAGGTGAGTCAGAGCAGCCAATAACGCTGTAGCTTCAAGGGCGACGGGTATAACTAGGCCACCTGCAGTGCATCTGTGCTGCAGGACTTTCAGTGGCGCCCATAATAAGTTGTTTGTGGTGCGTCAATGCAAGAATAAAATACGGAGAAATGATGAAATATTATGACTTATTTTGGGGAGTGAATTATGACCTTATGGCTTAATGCAGGCATCATTTTCACCCTGCTGGCAATTGTGCTTATTTTATTTAAGTGGGGTAATGTAAGAGTTGTAGGCGTTACGCCGGTTAAAACATTCACCTTTATTGCCATTTTATTTACCTCAGGCCTGGATGTTGGCCTGATTATGTTTCCACTGACTGAGTTTGCCGGTTATGCAGACATAAAAGCAAGCCCTGAGTATGCGTTTGCCAATCCAATGGCCATTGAATTTGCTTATTGGGGCTTTCTGATCTGGGGATTTTACTTTGTTACGTGCTTTTATTTCTGTGTAATAGAACCTAAGGTGAAGTTTTTCGACATTCCCTGGGTTAAATTCATCAATAATGTGGTTATTATTGGTACGTGTGCCTTTACTGCCTTTTTGCTGCTCTCCAATCTACCCTGGTATTTACCTGCCATAGGCGATGGCGAGTCAATTCTCCCAACCTTCTATTTAATTGTCTTGGCAGCGATATGCTTTTCTGTGTATTCAAGTACTGACATTAAATACGTACGTTTATTAAGTATTTCTACCACTTGGTTATTTATGGCGTTAATTGGCTTTATGTGGCTGGGCGCGTTTATGGGCAGTGACAGTCAAGTGTCGGAATTTACCGATAATATCGCGCTGATAGGCAGCTACTTTGGCAATATTAATGATTTTGTGTTGCCGCTGAACGCTTACCATGAGTTCTATTTATTTTGGTGGTTTGCTTGGAGCATTATGATCGGTCAATTTACCTCGCGCTTTGTCGGTGGCCTAAAAACCTATCAGGTATTGGGTGCGATGTTGATCTTTCCTTCCATTCCCATTGCCGTTTGGTTTAGCGTACTTTATCAATACCATGAAGCGGGTATACCAACCGCTGGTTTGAAAAACTTTGCAATGGCCTTTGTGGGTATTGTATTTGTGATCAATTCACTTGATTCCCTTATTCGTTTATACACAGATAACTTAAATATGACCGTTAAGCGTTTAGGTAAATTTAATTATATGGCTTTAAATGTTGTCGCGCTTTCCTTACTAACCCTGTTATTTCAGCTGAACTTTTTAGAAATTCAGTGGGTGGGTGCATTAGTGATTGGGCTGTTCTTTGCTTGCGCCGCCTTTATTGCTTACAGCAAGTTTAACACGGTAAGTAATATAGTCAGTTCACCAGAAGACAACGAAATTGACTACACAAAAATTGAAAAGGCAAGCTAATACCAATTCGTGTGAGGAAGTAAGCGCTGGGTCGTACCTTCTCACTTTAAGATATAATTGTTAAGCGCGTGAAGCGGCCTATATGGCCGCTTTAATGTGTAAAAGTAAATACAGCAGGTCTTTGGACAAAGCAGCAGTCTAAGTAAAATTAAAAAGTATTTAACAGAACACTATTATTTAATGCCAGAGTCAAAAAGTTGTCAGCTAGTAATCAGCAACTTTTCATAGTTATAAATCATCTTGATTTTAAAAGACTATTACAACTTGGCACAAACTCTGCCGTAGTCTTGTTTAATTCGGTTTATTATTCAATAGAGTCGCAAGTGTTGCACCTTAGCTCGGCGCACATCACCATTAGTTCAGCACGTGCCTCAGGTACACAACGCCCTGCCGGCAGTATCTTGGCTAACAGCTCGGTACTTGATTTTCTTATGCCACAGTTATCTGCATGGCAAACCAAGGGGCATAAACTGCAACAACGGCTGGAAAATATTGCCCCCCTATATATTGCAAGAAACAGAGCAATTATTGGAACGCGTGAGCACCTTTTGCTTGAGACTAAGATTATGTCAGTCGACTAGCTTTTCTATCAAACTGGCTAAGCCAGCCCTTTGTATAAGCGGCCCGTTTGCGCAAAACTGCAGCTCGATGAATTGGTCAATCAAGATCGCTGGATAGGCAGGGCGTTTAATTGGTTGCATGGAAACTACAGCGTATTGGCTCATTCCCAGGAGTTAATTAGCTTTTCTAACGCCTATAAAAAAGATCGTCATCAGGCCTAAGGCCAATACTAACATTTCGAACAGCACAATCAGGGTATGGACTGTTACGTAAACTGCCGCCTTGCACAAGGTAAAGCTCAATTAAGTTGAGTTGTAGAGTCGCCCGTTAGTATTTATCATCTCAATAATTGACTGTAAAGAAAGTTGACCGCACTCACTTTTAAACCTGGCCAGTAGCCGAGTAAAGGAGATCACTTGCCCCTTAAATCTGGGCTATTTTTTTATTTCTGGCTCAAAAATTGGGGTATTTGTACCTCAACGGGCTATTCAGCTGCGCGCTCGGTCAATACCGTGGTGGAGCGATTCTTTGGTAGTTTAAAATATGACTGGATATTGAAGATAGCGCAACTGACCTGGGAATAGATGAAATCTATCACGTTCATGGGAGCTCCAGACTCTATCTTGGTTCTGTCGCCTATTTAAATATCCATTGTTGCTAACCGGCGGCGTAAGTTGATACGCACACCAGTTAACTATGCTACCGCTGTTATCGCCGAACGCCGATCCTGATTGGGTGAAATACCAAAATAGCTTTTGTAGTCACGACTAAATTGATGAATGCTACCATAACCCACTCGAACGGCGGTTTGACTAACATTGATATTGTCGTGGGTCAGCAGCAGGCGGGCTTTAATCAAGCGTAATTGTTTCAGGTACTGGAGCGGGGCTAATTGGGTAACAGCTTTGAAATGTTTGTGAAACGCCGATGCACTCATAGAAGCCTCACTAGCCATGTCCTCGACACGAATAGTGTTGTCATAGCGTTGATGTAAGTTGGTGAGCACCTTAATAATACGCGAATAGTTGCCCTGATTACTGACCAGCGCCCGAAGTGCTGGCCCCTGTTGATCCTTTAGCGCTTCGTAAATCACTTCCCGCACTCTTTCCCGCCCCATAACTGCCGCGTCAGCAGGGCTGTGCAGGGCGCGAACCAAGCGAGTAACCGCTTCCTCCATGGCGGGACTCATAGGCACCGAGGCCATGGGAGTCGGATCAGGCAACAGCAATGCTGGCATTTCGCTCACCAGCTCCGCCAATACCAGTGGGTCAATAGAGACAGATACACCCAACAAGGGTGTGCTGGACGAGGCCAGCGTTTCACACTCAAAAGGTAGTGGCAACGTTTGTACGAGGTAATGTCCGGGATTATAGTGGAAGGTTTTATCTGCGAGATAACCCGTTTTTTGACCCTGAGCAATAAAGATAAGACTTGGCTCATACATAAGGGGAGTTCGACCCTGGGCCTGGTTGCAACGCAACAAAGAGACACCATCAATAGCGGCAGCTGACACGCCATTTTGGCGACCAAGCGGGCTGCTAGGTAAAGGTTCCAGCAAACTTACCAGTGTCGAAAGGGTCATTTTTTTATCAAGCTCCAAAGTAATGTGGCCGCTGATAGGATCTGTAGGTCTGCGCTACACCCACACCTACCTCATAGCTTTGAGGATATAGGGTTGCCCAAAGTATTTACAGGATTGTGATAATATTTTGCAGTTATAGCAACTATTAAACCCCAAAAAAATAGAGGATCAGGCAAAAACAGAACAGGATCGTGAATGGCTATCGCTGCGCGCAACAAGGATAATAATTGTAGTGTCTATTGCACCGCGCTCATCATCCACAGAGTATCAATCGGATATGAGCCATATCAACAAGGAATATTTTCATGACGCAAACCACGACCACAGAAACACCCCCGTCAAACACTAAGGCCTACGCTGCACAATCCTGCGATACCCCTGTCGCACCTTTTTCCATCCAGCGTCGCCCGCTGCGGCCAGAAGACGTAGCCATCGATATTCTCTATTGTGGCGTTTGCCATACTGACATTCATTTTGCTGAAAATGATTGGGGCAACTCAGTCTATCCAGTTGTGCCTGGCCACGAAATCATTGGTCGAGTATCAGCCATCGGTGACACAGTCAAAGGCTTCAAAGCAGGCGACTTGGTTGGCGTAGGCTGCATGGTCGATTCCTGCGGAACCTGCCCTGCCTGCTCAGATGATCTGGAGCAATATTGTGGTGAGGGCATGGTCGGCACATACAACGGCAGCGACCGTCATGACAAAACACCCACCTATGGCGGCTACTCAGAGCACATAGTCGTCAAAGAAAGCTTTGTACTGTCGATCCCAACGCAATTGTCGGCAGCTTCGGCGGCGCCTCTATTGTGTGCCGGCATTACAACCTACTCACCACTTAAGCATTACGGTGTTAAGCCAGGTGACAAAGTGGGCATTTTGGGCATGGGCGGTCTGGGCCATATGGGCGTTAAATTTGCCAAAGCTCTTGGTGGCGAGGTTACTATTTTCACTCGCTCTGAAAGCAAGATTGCCGAAGCGAAAAAACAGGGAGCAGATCATGTCATTGTTTCCTCTGACCCGGTACAAATGGCTGCGGCGGCCGAACATTTCGACTTACTGCTCGATACCATACCCGTCACCCATGATCTGAACCCTTACCTTGGCTGCCTCAAATACGATGGTCAGCATATTTTGGTAGGTATGTTAACCCCCGTAGAACCGCCACTCGCTGCCGGTGAACTAGTTTTGAAGCGACGGGTACTGGCTGGTTCACTGATCGGCGGCATTGCCGAAACCCAGGAGATGCTGAACTTTTGTGCCGAACACAGTATTAGCTGCGACGTGGAAATGCTAGACATCCAAAACATCAACGAAGCCTACACCCGGATGAAAAAAGGCGACGTAAAGTACCGGTTTGTGATCGATATGGAAACACTAAAAAACAGCTAATAATAATCAGTACTTACCGCAAGGCAAGGCAAGCCAATTTACCGTCAGAGACGAGGCAGCCTCATAGCTGGTAGCTGCCGTCCCCCCTTGACGCTAAACATAATGGTTCCTGAATATTTTACGGTACAAATAAAGATAGCCGGTGATATTTGCCGGCTTTTTACTTTTTAAGAATATGACAAAAACAGTTATGCTCCCCCCCCCCTCTGTGGGCACTTAGTAATTGTTTAAAAAAATGGTGAATTGAATGCCCCTGCAAAGCGCACACGAATGCATTAAATGAATATCACTCAAGAGGAGACTTTCCAAAAAACTGGTGCTCCTCTCCTTCAGTGTCCACGTTAGTGGGAAATTAGCCATTTTCGCTGGCGGACTGGAGCAAGGTGATGACTGCTGATCGCTACGCTGTGGCCTCATCCTGCCTAAGGAGAACGATTGGCAACTTGCTTATCTACTGTTGCAGGTGGCTGTCTTATGGCACTTTTCACTAAACATAAAGCGTTCGACGATAAAACACTCCTCCACTATGCAATATAACCCCTGAGCGGTCTGTGCGTTGAGCGATGCATGGCCGTTTGTGACTCCTGTAGCACAGCCTCGCAGCCATTTACCTGCGCCTCAACATCTGAGGCGCACGGGTCGAATTTGAAAGTGTATTCTGGTGGCAGAAACACCTGCCAATATTGCTAATTCGCACAAGTTAGGATGAAAATAACAGATTATCGGCGATTATAGATGGTAATAAGCTCTTATTAGCGATTATTACCGATATTGACGACAGATTGAAAGCTATTGGAGTGGCGGTTATCCGGCAAAGGAACTCAGTCCCGTAAGCTTAAGCATACGGGTGTAGACACATCCAGCATCACAACCTCAGGCTGAAGGTTTTATTTTTACCTTTCTATTTATTTTTTATTGAACGGTCAATTAACCAAATTTGATTTTAATTGAATGATCAATTAACATTAATACGCTTACGAAATTAGTACCATGTACTGAGGATCTTCACTAATACACACTAAACAGGATTTTTTATGAACACTTATGTGCCTATGAAGCAAAGTTTAATCGCGTTATCTGTGCTCTCAGCAATATCTATTACCTCGTTGCCAGCAATGGCTCAAGAAGCTCAAGAAGCTCAAGAAAAACCAGCAGAGACAGAAAAACAACAAGAAGCAGTAGAATCTATTGTCGTTACCGGGCGCAGCGTTTCTTACGCCAATGCCGCCTCATCTGCTGAAATGAAAAAACAGCAAACGCCCATGACAAGCCCTTTATCTTTAATTGATAACCTGCCAGGCGTATTGGTTAACGAAGGCGACCCCTTTGGTTCCGATGAATGGTCAACCAGTATTTCAATCCGCGGCTTTGAGTTGAGCCTAGCCTCTCAGCAAATTGGTATGACGGTTGACGGCATATCTAACGGTAATTCAAACTACGGCGGCGGTACTAAAGCCAGCCGCTATATCGATACCGAAAACTTACGCGCCACTGAAGTATCCCAGGGTACAGCTGACATCAGCTCTCGCTCAAACGAAGCCCTGGGCGGAACACTAGACTTTACCACCATACTGCCAGCGTTAGATGAGAAGTTGACAGTAAGCACCACCTTAGGTGAGTACAACGCCAAGAAAGTGTATCTGCGCTACGATACCGGTGAAATTGCCGAAGACACTTTCGCGTGGGTTTCTGTATCCAGCCAGCAAAACGATGACTATATGGGCGGTTCAGTCACTAACTCACGGGATCATGCTGAGGGTAAAATAATCACTACCATTGGCGAAGTCGATTTAACTGGTTATATCAGTTATGACGATGCCCAGGAATTTACTTACCAGCGTTTGTATGGCCTTGCGCAATATGAGCAAAGCCCTGATTGGGATGGTTTAACCAAAGGTTTTACTGGCGTGCCTTATCAAGACCAGGTCTTTCGAGAAACCTGGATTACTGAGCGTGAAAATCTTTTTGGTTACTTAAAAGCAGATTTCAACTTGGGTGATGTGGCTGTTAGCTCTAACGTTTATTACCACGAGAATGAAGGCACCGGTAAATGGATGCCCTACTACATGGTTGATGTTATCGATGATGGCGCGGGTAATGCTCACTCAGAGCTAGATAATTCAAACACCGTATACGGCGGCGCGTCTCAGGGTACAATGTATTTTGTGGACAAAGCCGGTAATTCACTTTCACCTATTGACGGTTGTGCCAGTTCTATCGGCGCCCCCTATGGTGGTGGTGGTGCAGCAGTCGATCCGGGTTGCTACGAGCAAGGCGCTATGCCAGTCAGCTCGAATCGTCACAGTAATTACAACAAGCAGCGCTATGGCGTAAACGCTGACTTGATATGGAAAACCACCATCGCAGGTATGGCCAATACGCTGCGCGGTGGCTTCTGGTATGAAGATTACCAGCGTGATGAAAACCGTAGCTGGCACAAAACTATTGATGCCGCGACAAGCCCTCGTGCAGAGAGCAACCCTTACTGGATCCAGTACAGTCGTGAGTTTCCAGTCGAGACCCTGATGTACTATGTTGAAGACGAAATTGATACCGGTTTTGCCAAAGTTCGTCTGGGTGTCAAAAAGTTTAACGTTGATGTAGTTAAAGAAGACCAATTTACCCCAGCCAATGACTTGAGTGTATCATCTGACTCAGACGCTTTAATATCAGCGGGTTTTGTTGCCCCTCTGCCCTTGCGTGGCCTGGAAGTATTTGGTGGTTATGCAGAAAACTTTGCAGCCATTAAAGATGGCGTATTAGAGCGTGACGATACAGACTTGAGCTTAGTAGAACCTGAAACAGCCGATAACATTGACCTTGGTCTGCGTTATTCAACCCCTGGTTTCAACGCGAGCATCACGTACTACAACATCAAGTTTGAAAACCGTATTACCTTTGTGAGTAATGAAGATGTGAATGGTATTGATTTCTTGGAAGCGGCTGCCGGAGGATACATCAACGACGGTGGTATTGAGTCCGACGGTATCGAAGCGTCTATTGATTACAATCTTACCGATAATCTGGGCATTTACGTTTCGTATACCAAAAATGATGCTACCTACACGGACGAAGCCTTTCGCGGTAACACCGTATTAGGCAGTGCTCAAGATATGGCGGTCGTTAGCTTTGATTACACCAAAGGTGACTTGTATGCTGGTTTTAGCACCAAATACGTCGGTGAGCGCTTCTTAGACCAAGCAAATACTCAGGAAGTTGACTCTTACATAGTCAGTGATTTGTATATTGGTAAAACGGCATATGATATTGGTGAAACCATCGACAGTATGGAACTGAGCTTCACCATAAACAATGTCTTTGACCAAGACTATCTTGGTACCATTGCGCCAAATGCAGGCTGGATTGGTGCCCCCCGTATAGCAGCACTGAATGTGAAATTCGTCTTATAACGTAACGTTAAATTCGTCTTGTAACACAAGCTTAATAAGCCACATGCAATAATATTGTATGTGGCTTATTTTTTGGCTGGCAAAAAAGGCAATACCCATGTTGAGATTATTAGTCATTTCTACTTTATTGTTAACCACTGTGGTCTGTGCCAAGGCACCAAGCCGTATTTTGTTTGGCTCATGCTCCCACCAAGATAAAGACATTCCCATTTTTAAGAGCATTATTGAGGATGATCCTGAGATTTTTATTTTTCTCGGGGACACCGTTTATGGCGACACCCAAGACATGGCGGTGTTGCGCCGCAAATACCAAAAACTGGGCGCTAAGCCGGGTTTTAAAAAGCTAAAAGAACAGGCTGAATTAATCGCCATCTGGGATGATCACGATTTTGGCACTAACGATGGGGGTAAAGATTACCCCCAAAAAGAGGCCTCGCGAGGGATCATGCTGGATTTTTGGCAAGCACCTGAAAATTCCCCCCGCCGCACCCGTGAAGATGGTATTTATACGTCTTACCTCTACGGCAAAGGCGAACAGAGTATTCATGTTATATTACCGGACTTGCGCTGGAACCGTGATGCCATCGCTCGCGTATCGCCCGAAAAACATACGAATCAACGTAAACCGAACAAAATGGGCCCGTATAAAGCAAACCCCAATCCAAACGCCAGCATGCTGGGTGAAAAGCAATGGCAATGGCTAGAACAAGAATTACAAAAACCAGCGCGTATAAAAGTTATCGGTTCGAGTCTGCAACTGCTGGCAGACTTTACCGGCTGGGAATCCTGGGCTAACTTCCCTGCTGATCGTCAGCGGCTGTTCAAGCTGATTAAACAGCATAAGGTAAATGGTGTGGTGCTCATTAGTGGTGATACGCACTGGGGTGAAGTTAGTTATTACGATAAGGATCTGGATTATCCGTTATGGGAAGTGACCTCTTCAGGTTTAACTGAGGAATGGAAGAACGTCAGTCCAAACAAATATCGCATAGGTCAGTTTACCCATAACGTAAACTATGGTGCGCTCAAGGTAAATTGGCAAAAGGACGACCCCGTTATCACGCTAGGGCTTTATGATAAGGCGGGTGACGTGGTTAACGAACATCGCTTTAGGCTCTCAACGCTTGAAGCTTACTAACATACCAACCGTATAGGGAATATATGCCAAAAGTAGGAATGGAACCAATGCGTCGTCAGCAGCTGATCGATGCCACGATTGAGGTGGTTGCAGACGTTGGCCTGGATGGCACGACAATTAATCTTATTGCTCGTCGCGCTGGCATGTCATCGGGTATTATCAGTCACTATTTTGGCAGTAAACAGGCGCTTATCGAAGCTTCTGTTCGCTATCTACTGACGCAACTCAAAATGCAGTACTCGCCGGATAGCCCCTATGAACGCTTAATGAAAATTGTTGATTTAAACTTTTCAGATATGCAGCAGGCAGATTCAAGTACTAAAACATGGATGAGCTTTTGGGGTCGATCAATGCATGACCCGAAACTCTATCGCTTACAGGAAGTCAATAAACGCCGTTTAGTGAGCAATTTACGTTATAGCTTTAAACAATTATTAGACCCGCAAAGTGCCAGAGAAGCAGCCGAAGTGACGGCTGCATTAATTGATGGATTTTGGTTACGTTGCGCACTAAGTCGCACCAATAAAGAGCGCTTTAAACAAGCAAAAAGTCATTGTAAAAGATACATTAACGACGTGCTTAAACTGCACGGTGTTCGTTAAAACATTGCCAATATAAATGAGAGTTAGCGTTTTTGTTTGTCTCTACATTTTATTAAACACTCCTTCAGATAAAAAGCAGGCTACCGCGTCTGCCCAAGGTACACTGTCATGATTAAACCGTTTCGGAACACCCTGCTTGTTACTGCCCTGATGTTAACTGCTGGTTTAGCTATCACGGCGCAAAGCCATGCAGCTGTCAGTATTATTCAGGGCAAGACTATTATCCCCGCCGGTAACGCCACGTCTGATAAAGACTTAACCATCATGAATGACAAGTTGGCATTTTCGTTAGCGATAGGCTCTGCGCCACCTTGGGGTGTCGCCCGGGGGTGTATTGTTGATATTGCCAACGTTAAAAAGGATGGCTCATTAAGTCATGATCGTGTCGCCTTTGCTGATTTCATGCCAAATAACTGGTCAAGCTGGCCGAACACTTATCAAACTCTTGACATCATTAAAGATAGTCAGAACGAGGCCATAGTTAAGATCACCCGGGATTTTGGCAAAGTGATCATCAGTACTATTTATAGCCTGGCAGCAGGCTCTGATCTTATTCATGTAAACACCACTATGACCAACGAGGGTGAAGCAATAGCTGATATGTTATCCGGTTATGCATTGTGGCCAGATGGTGGTTATAAGTTTGCCGTACCTGGTTATGCGGGTAAAGCAGAGGCGCTGGTTGCTAATCCTATCGCTGACCGTTTTGTTGGTTATGGCGCTGATTGGGCCGTTGCATTACATGCACCCTATATGACAGAGCTGAAATACCAATCACGGGATCTCTATACAAAACATAGTCTGGAAAAATCACAATCAATGTCATTTGAAGGTGACTATCAGGTGCTGCCCAGTGGCGATATCTCACCCGTGGTAAGGGCTGAAATTGAGCGTAAAAATTTACAGGCGGGAACCCTGACCGGCAGTGTAAAAACGCAACAGGGTCAGTCTGTAGATGAGCCAGCGGTTGTCGTGCTTAAAGATGGCGTGCCGTACATTTGGGTAATAGGTAACAATGGCCAGTATAAGCTTGAGTTACCGGTGGGAGATTACCAGGTATATGCCGCGGGTAAAGGTTATTCAGCTAGTACCAAACATGACATCAGTATCAAAAATAATGTGTCGCAAACACTTTCATTCGCTGACGTTTTAGCCCCGGGCGAAGTTAATATCCAGGTAACAGATGCACAAAAAACGACTGCATTGGACGCTAAAATTCAGATCGTAAAGGGTAATAAACCACTGATTGAATTTTTTGGCGCCAAAACATTCTTCACCGAATTAGACAGTGTTGGGCAGGCAAAATTTACCCTGGCCCCTGGCGATTATCAGCTAAAGGTTTCTGCAGGCGGTGATTTTTTAGCTAAAGCTGTATTGATTGATGCCAGCATTGCTCCCAATAAAACAACCCACTTGGCCAGCCCAATCCCGGTCAGTACCTATCCCACGCAGCACGGCTGGTACTCGGGTGACTTGCATCATCATTCTGATGTGTTAGAAGGGTCAACATCACCCCAGTATCTGGTGCGTTCACAGCTGGCAGCGGGTCTTAGTGTTACCTTTGTCAGTGACCATGACTCAACAAAAAACAATGCGGCTATTAAAGCGATATCAGATAAACGTGGCGTGCCCTTTATTCCTTCCATAGAAATCTCACCGTCCTGGGGGCATTTTAATGCGTTCCCGATTGAGGCGGGCGCGCAGTTATCAGTCGATCCCGGCGTGGATGATATCCATAGCATCATTAACGATGTCCGGCGTATGGGGGCAACGATCGTCGCTTCTAACCATCCCTATATTCCTTATGGTTATCTGAGCAGCCTGGGAAAAAACACCGCACCGGGTGGCTTTAATCCAGGTATTGATCTGTTCGAAATAAATGCAGTGGTGGACTATCAAAAGGTGGTTGAGAAAGCCCGTCAGCTATGGTCCCAGGGCTTGCCTTACTACTATACTGCCGGTTCTGACACCCATGATGTGTGGAATCAAACCAGCGGTCTTAACCGTATGTTTGTCTATACAGGCAGTAAACCAAACGCTAAAGCGTTTGCTCAGGCCATGAAAAACGGCCACTCCTATGCGTCGTTTGGCCCGCTAATATACCCGCAAAATATTATGTTTGGCGACACCATAAAGCTGGCTGAAAATCAGCCCCAATCCATCCGTTTTGACTTGCTATCGGTCAATGGGCTTAAGTCGGTGCAGTTAATCGGCAATGATGGTGTGATCAGCCAGCAAACGTTATCAGGCGACAATGCAGCTGTGGTATTTGCTGTGCCACAAAAATCAGGGTGGGTCAGTTTAGTCGTAGAAGATAACAAGGAACACAAAGCCTTCTCAAACCCAATATGGCTGAAAATGGTGGAAAAAGCACAATTCTGAGTGTCCAGTAGCATCAAAGGTGATTTTAAAGCGCGCTCTGTTGAGGATAAAAACGGGATCATGTTCGTCCAGCATCCCGTTTTTAGATCATTTAAGCCTGGCGTTTTCCCTATTTAAGTAGAGTATTATGCTGATTACAGTCGGTTTTTACTTATTTTTTAGCGTGATTTGCAAGCAGGTACTTATGATTTGGATCAAGGTGATCATATCCCAAACCGCTTAATGTCTTGAAGACACGATTATGCCACCGATGATCAGGAAAAATGCCAATAGATGGTAAAAATGAGGCATTTCGCCTAAAAAAACAGTGGATATTAAAGCGGCAAACAGGGGGGTCAGGTTACTGAAAAAACCTGCCACTGTTGGCCCTGCCTTTTGTACGCCCGCTCCCCAACACCGAAAGGCTATAATGGCCGGACCCAGTGACACAAATATCAGTGCCCCAGCCAAGGGCCAGCTCCATATTATCTGCGGCTTGGTGATAAGCCATTCGCCACTGCTAAAGGCACTGGACCAAAACACTCCAAAAGTAACTTGCGCCAGCAAAAAAGCGGCCCAATTACTACGTATAGCAATGGGCACACCAGGTTGGGTTAGCATCCAACTATAGAAGGACCAAACAATAGTCGCAGCAATCATATAAAGATCGCCAACCACCCATTGCATAGCGAGTATCTGGCTCAGGTCTCCCCGGCTAAGGACTAACAATACGCCAACTATGGATAGTCCGGCTCCTACCATCTGCCTGATGGCTATCCTGGTTTGAAAAAATAATCGGCCAATGACTAACATCCACACTGGCATGCTAGATGCCACCAGAGTGACATTGATTGGCGTGGAACTTTGCAGGGCAAGATACTGCAGTGAGTTGTACAGCCCGACACCGAGTAATCCAAGCAAGGCAAAATGTCGCCAATGTAACCACAGACCGCTGCCCCGGCGCAAAACCCAGCCCCCCAGAGGAAGCAGGATAATCAGCGCCAGGCTCCACCGCAGCAGATTTAACGTCATAGGTGGCACCCATTCGTGTATCAGGCGCCCAATCACGGCATTACTGGCCCATAACAGTGGAGGCACGGTTAACATCAAAGCTGTCATGGGGGTGATTTTACGGGTCATAGGAAGATAAACTTTCTCGTATAAAGGTGCTGAGGGGCTAAACCGTCACTCAAGGAAATCTTAATCCACTAAAGTTACCGATATTTTGTGCACCTAGGTTAGATAGCCAGTCAGATAGTGGCTGTGTTGAATTTTTCAGGCCCAGACGACAGTTTATTGCTCAGTATAATAATAGCCATTACTTCTCAATGGGCCGATTGGTTGGCAACAAGAGGCGCTAGCAAGGCTAGCGCCAACATTGGTTTTTTTATAGCTGTGTTTTATTACAGAATAAGATGTTCAGGGAACAAAATAACCAGTAGTAGCACGAATACCTGCATGAAGATGAAAGGAATAACACCTTTGTAAATGGTGGTCGTTTTAAAGGATTTAGGGGCCACACCTTTGAGATAAAATAGACTAAATCCAAAAGGTGGGGTTAAAAACGACGTTTGCAAATTCATCGAAATAAGGATCGCAAACCACACCAAATCCACATCTAAAGCGATTGCCACTGGCGTTAATATTGGTACCACCAAAAATGAAATTTCAATGAAATCAATGAAAAAGCCCAGTACTAAAATCGTTAACATGGCCAATACAATAAAGGTCCACTTATCGCCGGGTAATCCGGTAAAGAAGTCTTCAACCAGATATTCACTGCCTGAATAACTAAAAACCATTGAAAACGCCGTTGCGCCTACCAGTACTGCGAAGATCATAGACGTTACTTTTACCGTATCACCGGATATAGCATGCAAGCCTTTAAAAGAAAAACGCCCATATATAACAGATAGCACTACTGCACCCACAGCACCGATAGCAGCTGACTCTGTAGGCGTCGCAAGACCGGTGAATATTGAACCGAGTACCGTCACGATTAGGATCAAGGGAGGCAATATGTCTTTCATCGCCTGCACAATAAGCGTTCGTTTATCTTCAGTTATTTCCATGGGAGGACAAAATTCTGGTTTGATTTTACCCAGTACTAATATGTATAGGGTATATACAACTATCAGCAATACGCCTGGAAGAACCGCAGCGCGGAATAAGTCGCCAACCGGAACACCCATTACATCGCCCAGTATAATTAAAATAATCGACGGGGGAATGATCTGGCCCAGGGTACCCGCTGCGCAAATGACACCAGCAGCAGTGGGTTGGTGATAATTATTTTTGAGCATCACGGGTAATGAAATCACACCCATAGCAACTACGCTTGCACCCACCACACCGGTGGAAGCAGCGAGTAAGGCACCAACGATAATGGTTGAGACAGCCACACCACCGGCAATACCACCAAATAATTTGGCAGAAGATTCAAGCAGGCGCTCTGCCAAACCTGTTTTTTGCAGAACTATGCCCATAAAAACAAACATGGGGATAGCCATCAAGGTGGTGTTTTCCATGATGTTCATAATGCGATAAGGCATAAAGGCGAATAAATCTGGGCCCAACATTATTACGCCAACTAGCACAGAAACACCGGCAAAGGTGAATGCTACTGAATAACCCAGAAATAAACATACTAAGGCGATTGCAAATAATACTAAACCGGTCATTACAGCAGCTCCTTATGTACTATCGTTTCCCAGGATTTGGTAATAAGACTTTGAATTTGTTTAAGTATCACGTGGATGGCACACAGAACGAGAAAGCCTGAAGAAATAGGAATAACACTGCGAATAATAAAGCGGTGTGGTAATCCACCCGGGGCAGAACTGCCCTCGCCCATTTCATAGGCGTCAAGGGTGTAACCCCAACTGTGGTACATAATTAATAGTGTGATGGGAAGCACGAAAAAGACTGCGCCAAAGATATTAACGTATGCCTTGGTTTGAGGAGAAAAATTGTCATAAAACACGTCTACACGCACATGTCCGTCATCTTTTAAGGTATAGCCAATGCCAAACATGAACATAGCGGCAAACAAATGCCATTCTAATTCTTGCAGTCCGATGTTTACTTCATTAAAGAAATACCGCATGACTACGTCATACATCACATTCAATATCATTAAAATCATCAGTAAACTACATAAATGCCCGATGGCATTAATGAAACTACCCAGTAATTTAATCACTAACTTCATAATACATCTCTTACTTGCTCCAGGCTTATTAACAGCAATGCCGCAAGGTAATCATTCAATAAGGGCTATAAAAAGCCTTAAATGGGTTGCTCAATTACGTTACCGTAATTGAGCAACCCAGGGGCGTTATATTCTATAAACTTAGTTAGACGTGTCGCTGTTAAGATAGGCTTTATCAGCAAAGTTGGTCCAGGCACGAACTTGTTTCTGGTAAGCTGTAATTGAGTCCAGGATTTCTTTTGTTTCTGGATCTTCTGCTGCAAATTTCGCTAACAGATCAGTGTTTGCCTTACGAAGAGCATCCATAACAGGTTCTGGGAATGAACGTATTTTAACATCAGGATATTCCGTTTGCAGGGCCTTAAGGTTTACACCATTTTCATGGGTTGACTGAGAATACATATCGTAAGCGGCAGCTTTCATAGCCACTTTCAGTATTTTTTGTAAGTCAGCAGGTAAGGTGTCATAGGCTTTTTGATTAACCATAAACTGCAACTCTGTAGCAGGCTCTTGCCAGCCGGTATAATAATAGGGCGCTATTTTATGGAATCCCATACGTAAATCTAATGACGGTCCAACCCACTCAAGTGCATCTATGGTGTTACGTTCAAGGGCGGTATATAGTTCTGCTGAGGCGATGTTAACTGGGCTGGCACCTAATTCTGCCAATACTTCACCGGCAAAACCGGGAATACGCATTTTTAAACCTTTGAAATCTTCAACTGTGTTGATTTCTTTTCTAAACCAGCCACCCATTTGCATGCCCGTGTTACCACCAGGGAAGGACATAATGCCGTATTTGTCATAGGTTTTTTTCATCAACTCCATGCCACCGCCGTAGTAGAACCAGGCGTATTGCTCTGGTGCTGTCATTCCAAAAGGCACTGTGGTGAAAAACATGGTGTTGAAGTCTTTGCCTTTCCAATAATAGGAAGCTGAGTGTCCCATTTGATATTGGCCACTTTTGACAAAATCAAATATGCCTAACGCAGACTTGTGTTTGTTAGAGGAATCGATGCGAATAGTTAATCGCCCGTCGGACATTTCGTCCACCATTTTTGCCATATTTTTAGTGGCGTCACCAAAAATTGGGAAGTTGGCGCCCCAGGTCTCGGCCAAGCGCCAAGTGTATTTTTTGTCGTCCGCAGCGCTGGCTCCAGCACTGAAACCCAGCGTTAAAGCCAGTGCAGTGATTAAAAGGTGTTTTACTTTCATGAGATGCCCTTATAAATATGTGAACATAAGCTAAGACGACTTGTAATCGTCTGGCGTAAAGTGTTATTGACATGTTAAATGTTTATGTGCGATTAACTACTCGTATTAACACCCATTTTTGCTAGGTGCTTATACCTAGGTGTAAGCAGGTGTAAATAGGTTCGCGTCAGCGTAAGAAAGCTGGCACAATAAAAATTAAAATACAATTAATTTTCTTTTTTATTACAAATAATTAACTGCCGAATCTAATTCGGCTGCAGGCATAATACCCATGACGTTGCCTTTAAGACTGTTATTCATTGCGGTACTGCAAGTCTTGCTGACTTCCATATTGACCTATTTCCTAGTGACAAAAGAATACCGTGATTTATCTAATCAGAGTGTCGAAACATTAGAGAATTTTCTTATCGAGCAAAAACATCAGGAATTAAAAAATTACACCTTGCTGGCCGTGTCGGCGATGACTGATTTATACCAAAATACTGAGATCTCCGAAGCGCAGGCCAAAGCTCAGGTGACCGAGATTATCCATGACATGACCTACAGCGGTGATGATGGCTATTTTTTTGTCTACGATGGTGAAGGCAATAGTATTGTACATGCAAAAGAGCCTTTCAGAGTGGGTAAAAACTGGTGGAATTTAGAGAGTTTTAATGGCGATAAGACCATTCAAATACTGATCCATAATGCGAAAAATGGCGGTGGCTTCCTCAGGTACCCCTGGAACAAACCCTCATCGAATAAGATGTCAGAAAAAATGGGCTACTCAGTGTATTTAGAAAAATGGAATTGGATGATAGGCACAGGCGTGTACCTGGATGACGTTAACCTTCAATTGACTAAATTACAGCAAGAAATTGATCAACACATCAATAAAACTAAACATATTATTCTGCAGGTAGCCATATCATCTATTTTTGTAATTTTTCTATTGGGGTTAATATTGAATTTGCGTCAGAAGAAAAAGACCGATCAAAAAATAAGCGAATTAGGCCTTAAAATTATCAATATGCAAGAGGAAGAGCGCAGGCATATTTCACGGGAGTTACACGACGGCATAGTGCAAGTCCTGGTGTCGATAAAATATTCCCTCGAAGCCACTGGATTGTGGTTGCTAAAATCCAAGTTGGAAAAACCAGCTCCCCTGCAACATGCTGAGGCTAACCTGAGTTCAGCGATCCAGGAAATCAGGCATATTTCCCATCATCTGCACCCACGTATTCTTGACGAATTGGGTCTGTCGGCGGCGATTGACGCCCTGGCGATGGAATTCAGTGAACAAACAGACATAGAGGTTAGTGTCACCAAACCTGCGGTGCGTAAATTGGTGCAAAACCACATTAGCACCACGCTTTATCGGGTGGTACAGGAGTCACTTATTAACATACGCAAACATGCTGGGGCCACACACGTTCAGATTGATCTTTCTCTAAAAAACCGTTGGCTAACCTTGAGTATCAGTGACGATGGATGTGGTTTTGACACCCAATTTAACAACAAAAAAGAAGAATATGGCATCGGTTTACGTAATTTAGCCGAACGGGTTGAGTATCATCAGGGGGAGTTTAATGTGCAATCTTGTGCAGAAGGCACGAATATTACGGCACGCATTCCCAAAACCAGTTACGCTAACAAGCAAACCTGGTCACAGGCTAATTCATGATAAACCACACTACCAACGACCCCGTCAGGCTATTACTAGTTGATGATCATCCTATGGTGCAAGGTGGCCTTAGTGCTTGCTTATCCTTTTATGAAGATATCGAAATTGTGGGCTCGGCTCACGACGGTAAGGGCGCCCTGGAAATGGCGTTAGCATTAAAGCCTGATGTGATTTTAATGGACATCAGCATGCCTTCTATGAATGGTATTGATGCCACCGAAATCATAACTGATCGCCTGGATAACACTAAAGTATTGATTTTTAGCATGCACGATAGCCCGGAATTTGTGACCAGCTCTATCCAGGCTGGCGCCTCAGGCTACATTCTAAAAGACACCACATCGGAAGAGGTTTATTACGCCATAAAAGCCGTGGCCAAAGGGCAAACTCATTTTAGTAGTTCCATTGCCAAAATGCTGATCGATAGACCCCCTCGGGACACAAGCCAAAAATTAACAACCCGAGAGCAGCTGATCCTGACTCACGTCGCACAGGGTAAATCTAGCAAAGAAATTGCCCGTATTTTAAACATCAGTTTTCGTACCGTTGAAGCCCACCGACGTAATATGAAAGCAAAGCTCAATATTGAATCACTGGCTGAACTGATTTGTTATGCGGTGGATCACGGTTTAGTGGATAAATAAAAGGGCTATCAACTTAACGCCCCACACCACTTTATGTTGTGTTTGCTCGATTTAATCTTGTCGACCTCTGGTGTTAACAGGCGGACGTTTGCTAATGCCAATATATGGATGAATATCTTCACCCGCCAGCTGCATTCTCCAGGCGAAATTACGCTAGTCGACTAGCTGCGATGCCACCATTGCGAACATAGCTCGATGGGTCAGAAATAACGCATTTGTGCCATTTTCAGATCGGCATTCGACCTTGATTGAACTGGCAGTAACTAGCAGATTGCAGACGGTTGATGAAATTGGCTGTATGACTCCTCTGATGTAGATTATCCGTTATCTGACGGTCACACGGATCATCGCTAGCTCACCGAACATGGGTCAGATGATGGATAATCTCTCACGGAGAAAACCCCGGGGGGTATCTGTGATGTGTCGTTGCTATGGGTATTTCGTTGGTGGGTCGGCGGATATTGTTTTGCTGCTTGCCCTGCATGATTTTTCGAACCTGTGATAGTCGAATAACATTAATCTTTACTGCCTATTTCGTCCTCTATTTATCGCCTTTTTCGCCGTGATTTCACAATATTTAAGCTTTCAACCATAGTCGGCCTGTCATCGCATTTTGACGATGATATTGACGTTTCGTTTATACCTTACTCAACTTTATCTTGGCCTTTAATATTTGGGGGGTGCTCTGGGTAAATACACGGTTAGTATCATCGCGACAATTACCATGAATTGACCGCATTCACGGCAATGGAACGCTGTGCTGTCGTTACAGAATTAGTCAGGCGTTGGCGCGATATCGGATGGTGTCATATCTAAGAATTGTCTTGCCTGGGCCAGTTTTTGTTGACTGGCAAACAAGCCGAAGTGGCGAATACGGTAAAACCCGCATGGAAGTATATGCAGTATAAATCGGCGAATAAATTCGTTCGTTTCTAACTGCTTGGCTTAGTGTGCCCTTTGAGACGATAATTTTTGTAGGTAAAGGTAACCTTGTCACGATCAACCTCTACCAATCGACTATGGGCGATCGCCACCCGATGCGTGTAACGACAGAGGTAGGTCAATACGGCTTCAGGGTCTGCAAAAGGTCGTTTGGCCTGCACCACCCATTCTCTGCCCTGTTGTTGGCTGCACCAATCACTGAAGTCTCTGGACGCAATGAGATGAGATTCGTCATATCGCCGTAAAGCCCTAAGGCATGATCAGCAAACAATTGGCGTAAGCCTTTTATAAATAGACGGCGAAACAAGCGGGACAAGACCCGTACGGATAAAAAACCGGCTTTGCAGGCTTGCCAGTGTTGCTTGTCCAAAGCTATCCCCCAGGCACAATACAATGGACATGAGGATGATGGGTCATGGCTTAGCCCCATGTATGCAATTCCATCGACATGCCAATCTCTGCCCCAAGGTGTTTGGGATCCCACGCAATGGTGAGCAAGGTAAACACCACATGGTAATACGCTCTGGGCAATAACTGGCTTTTCCTGGCGTCAAGCTAACGTTTGGCCGCCGTGGATTGACACTTGGGGCTGTGACGGTTATGACAGGCGTTATAGGCCATGATGTCAGAGTCCACCCTGTGGGCAATGTAATTGGTAACCGCCTAAAGATACACTGCGGCAGCGCTCAATGACTGACATGACCTTGAGTTGATTGAGGCTCAGATGACCCTGTTGTGTCTCTCGCCAATCTCGACCATGTTGACGAAAGATATCGGCCACGTCCCATGAAGTCCGGTGCATGCCATCTTACTCAATGTTTAAGCTTGAGTGCATCGAGTTAGCTGACGAAGGGGATGAACGGTTTGGTGCAGTTGTTTCATAATGATTATCCTAAGTAGACTAAGGGCGAAATACCCTTTACTAAGTCTAGAAGCGGATCAGTAATGATCAATTAAATGATGAGATAAAAGCGGCAACCCTAACGCACCAGCGTTTTACCCTAAAAAGACTTAAATGACAAAATAAGGGAGCCACTATATCTCGTATCTGGTGGAGCTAAGTGTATAGCCCTTTTATTTTTTGCTGACGTCGACAAACTCTCCGTTGTTAAAAGCGGTGGAGTACAGGGCAAAACCTTTGTATTAGTAATCAATTGTGTCATTGGATTATTCTTACACAATTTACGGTTTGGATTGGATAATGAGTAAAATAAAAATCTAATTCATTAGAATAGAATTTAGTAACTCATATTATTCAATTGAAAAGCATTCAGTACAAAAAACCGTCCACAAGGGTTGCAGACGGATTGAAGGCGTTCAGGTAGGTTACCTGATGTAGCGCGCAGTAAATTAACGAGACAGTGAAGCCGTCAATTTACCTATCTGGGAGAGTTCAGTTTCAACAAACTTTGACCATTGCTGTGCCATACCCTTACTGCTTTTATATTGCTCAGCCATCGCCAATTCGCTCAGTGCCTGGTTATATTTCCCCACGTTGAAATAGGCCATACCCATAACCAGGTGTGTCGTCCCTTGGTTACGTAACCCGCCTTTTCGCAGAGCGATCTTAGAGACACTTATGGCCTGCTGCCACTTCTCTAAATTCAGAAATATTTGCCCAAGCTGGGCATCCATCTCCCCATCATTAGACAGTTTAGCCGCCGCCTGCAATACGGGTACGGCTTCGCCTCCTTCTTTGGCTAGTAACCAGCACTGGGACAAAAATTTAAGGTTTTTCAGATTCTTATCCATTACTCCATCGTTAAAACCCTTCTCAATCAAGCGCGCGCCTTTATAAGGCATCTGATGATAATAATAAAGTTGGGCTAAATTGAAGATATCTGAACCACTTTGGATAAAGCCTTTTTGATAGGCGCTTTGCAAGATGGCCAGTTGTTGCTGCTCTTGCCCTAATTCGCCGTACATGCCTGCGAGTTGTACCCAGTACTTTGGCTCGTCAAAGTGTCTTACCAACTTAAGCAGTACATCTTTAACTTTTTGTGGTTGCTTCAATTCATAATAAACCGCCCGTTGCAGCACATACCAGTTTTCATCTGGCACCTTATCTTTGGCTTCTTCGATTGCCACTGCTTTATCAATAAAACCAGCTGCTTTTTGATAGGATTTCTGCTGATACATGGCCTGAGCTTTTAAAACGTAGTTTTTGCCGGGAATGTCAGCACCAGGATTAACCTGGGCGTTTAAACTTTCCCATCGTTGCAAAAAGGCCACCGTGTGATCAAAGTTACCCCGCATCATATGTAGCTGAGCCAAGCTGAACAACGTGCTCATCTCGAAGGATTCAGGAATGGGCTGTTGCTGTACTACTGTTTCAAATGCAGTGATAGCATCATCAAAACGCTCAACATTGTAATAAATAAACCCATAAAAGTTGTACATCATAGCCAATTCGTAAGCATTCATCGAACCGGCTTTACCTTTAACATTGTCTAAAGCGGCTATGGCGTCTGCGGTTTTGCCCTCATCAGCCATGCCCTGAGCTCGGGCCAGTTGATCGTACACTTTAACCCTCAGGGCTGGCGTACGGCGTGTCTTTTGTTCACCAGCATCGACTTCCTGGGCCATGGCATTGTTCACCATCGCAGGTAAGACATTCCCGCCTACAATGAGTATCATGAGTAAGGTAGCGGATAAACTTTGGCGGCACAGATAACGCCATGTTGGGTTGAATAACATCATTTTTACTAACTCCTTAACCGTTAATTTCAAACGTAATGCGATTTTGCACACCAGAAACATCCGTCGCTTCACCATTAACTACCCTGGGCTTGTATTTAAACTTAAGTGTTGCATCGATGGCAGCCTGTTCAAAAAGATCCGCCGGTTCGGCTTTGATCACAAAAGGATCTTTTACGGAGCCTTGTTTGGATACCGTAAACTCCACAATCACATATCCCTCTATACCCCGTGACAATGCACGGCGAGGATAAACCGGCGCCACTTTAACTATGGGCAAGTATTCACCATCACCGGATTCCAGTGCTAAGCCCCCCCCCAAGGTCAAATCGGCACTGATATCTGCGCCGAAATTCATACTCTGACCTTCTGCATTAGGCGTAGCCGAGTCCAACTGAGGTTGATCCATAGCTGGCGGAGGTTGCTCGGGCTTAGGAGGTTTGTTGGGTTTACGATCTTTTTGCTGTGAGACTTCATCTTTTTTCACCCGCACAAAGTCAAGGACACTGCCCTTAGCTGGCTCGGTAAGCGCGCTGCCGCCACTTTCGATCAGCGATTGCATCACATAAAACAACCCCAAAGTGACAATGGCTGACAGGACGATGGCTATCACATATCTGGACATCATTTAAAGCTCTTGAGCCGCGATAGAAACATCGGTTATACCCGCCGAGCGAGAGGCGTCCATTACCTTGATAAGGGTCTCTGTGGTGGACTTTTTATCGGCCTGGATAACCACTGTCCCCTGAGGGTTTTCTGCATGTAAACGTTCGATATTGGCTTGTACTGCTCGGACATCAATACGTCTTTTGTTGATCCAAATCTCCCCTTTGTCACTGATCGCCACCAGAATGTTAGCCCGGTCTTTTTTCACTGCTGTTGCGGCCTCAGGACGATTGACATCAATCCCAGATTCCTTAACAAATGAGGCAGTAACAATGAAAAAGATCAACATGATAAACACCACATCCAACATGGGCGTCATATCGATTACGGCTTCTTCTTCATCCATCAAGTTTTGAAAATGTTGTTTCATAAATATCTCTTTTGGGTCCCAAAGATAAACCTAGCGCTCTATTGGCAAGGCGTCTTCTATATGTGTTCTTTCTGATTTTGTGGTTCGTTTGAGCCAGGTAGAGGCAAATACCCCAGACAAGGCACCGACCATTCCTGCCATAGTGGGTATCGTGGCTTTTGATACCCCCGACGCCATGGAGCGGGCATTACCCGAACCTGAAATCGACATAACATCAAAGACTTCAATCATGCCTGTTACTGTGCCCATCAAACCTAACAGGGGGCAAAGTGCCACCAGCGCCTGAATAATGGGAATGCCTGAGTTTAGGCGCAAGCTAACCCGGGAGATCATGGCCTGACGAATTTGTTCGGCATTCCATGAACGTTTATCCTGACGGGCCTGCCATTTAGCGATGGTGGCTTTCTTATAGGCCTTATGCCAGACAAACACGTACAGTGCCCGTTCCAGAATAAGCAACCACATAACGAATATCAGTAAACCTATGACCAGTAAAACCTGGCCACCGGTTTCTATAAAATCCCGTATTTCTGCAAAAAATTCCAACATAACCGCCCCCTTTATGTGCTGGGTGAAGCGGGAGTTCCCATGCGCTCCGCACGCTCGGCAATAACGCCTGATGCTTGTTCCTGCAATATAAACACCACGTCTTTGGAGCGGGTATTGAGCATGGCGTACAGTAGCGTCATTGGAATAGCGACCACTAAGCCTAATACAGTTGTCACCAGGGCGGTGGAGATACCACCGGCCATCAATTTTGGATCACCTGTGCCAAACAGGGTGATGGCCTGGAAGGTATTGATCATACCGGTGACCGTTCCCAGTAAACCCATTAACGGTGCCACTACCGAGATGATTTTGATCATAGTCAGGTTGCGACTTAATTTGGGAATTTCCCCCAGGATGGCTTCTGTGAGGTGCAACTCTAATGCCTCGGTATTAGCTTTAGGGAACTTGTCGCGGACTAACATGACCCGTCCAAGAGGATTAGTATCGTTAAAGGTATCTGATTTAAGTTGCTTGTTAACTTTGGTCTTGATAAGCGTAAGGGTGATCAAACGCTCCAACGCCAATAACAAGCCAAGCGCCCCCACCACCAGGATGATATAACCCACTAAACCACCCTGCTCCACACGCTCTTTCAAACTGGGCGCCTGAACCAATAATTTAAGGATAGAGCCTCCTGTTGGGTCCAAACCAAACTCAACTAACTGCCCACTTGAGGCCTGAAGTTCTTCGGCACTATTGCCATAGCGTGAAGCGGGTTGGCGAATAAGCTCGCCCAGTGAATCAGTGCCACCTTCGTAATCTAGGTATTTTCCATCCGCAATCAGAGCAAAAGTACCCACCCGTATAACTTCCTTACTGACCTTGCTGCCGTCGGCCTCTACCACCTCGGTGGTAAAGCGAGTTATCTTGCCTGATTCAGTCATCTCTCGCTGGATTTCAAACCATACACGTTCAATTTCATCAATGGAGGCCAACTTGGAGCTGGAACCCATGGACTGGGCCATTTCATCCAGAAACTGGGCACGGCCGGGGATCTGTGCTGAGATAACAGAGTTCTGTAACTTGCTTTTGGTATCACCTGCGACCTGTTGCAATACACCAAACAGCTCTTTAAGCGAACCTAAACGTTTGGTCAGCGCCTCGTTTAAATCCCCTAGTTTGAATTCATTTTCTTCAAATGAGGTTTCCAGGGCTTGTGAGGTGGCAAGTGTGTTATCACGTTTGTCGCCAGCGTCGCGCAAAATTTCATCTTGCTGGGCACGGCGCTGCGTAAACTCTTTTTCACGCTGATTATTTTGCTTGGCTTGGGCAAATTTACCCTCTTCGAGCTGTTTGAGTAAAACATCCAAATTTAGTGCCCGGTCTTTAGGAGCCGGCATGGGTTCAGCTGCTATAGCCGATGTGATCGTCAGTGCGACCAGCAAGGTCAGGGCAATATTTCTTAATAAGTGGTTCATAATCATTACGCTCTTAATCGGTTATCGCAACAGGTAGCATCAGTAAGTCCGGTGCCATTTGTTTTTTAGCCATACGTAAACCCTTGGTCACTTGGGTACGATAGCTTGAGGGCAGCTCTTCCCATTCACGGGTTTGAGTATTCCAGGTGCCCTGCATACTCGCGTCACGGGTTTGGTAAATAAGGGCGGTACGACCAACACGTAAAAAGTCAACGTTTCGCTCCTGCCCCTCTATTTTGTGCAAACCAGCGTAGGCTTCCAGTGTGCGTCCGTAGTCCATTTCGACTTGGTAAGCTTCCATTACCCGGCGAAATTTTTCAGAAGGGGCAATTTGGGCACTGTCCATCATCTCTTTTAAACCAGTAATACGCTGCGCTCGTTCGACCGGCAGGAAGGGCACGTCAAGAGCAACAAATTGTTGCAACCCTTCAATCATGCGCATCATAAGGGGCGTGATTTGACGTTCGATAACGCTGACATCATCAATGGCGGCATTTAAATCTGCCATTTCCTGAACCTGGTTATCAATCTGCTTGCGAAGTTGGCCGTTGTAGACTTGCAGACCTTCGGTTTCTTTATTTATACCTTTGAACTGCATCAACTTATTGTCAATTTGGTCCGTGATTTTATTAATTTTTTGCTGCGAATTGGCCGCTGAGTCAGTGATCTCAGTGGCTTTTTTAACGGCAGGTTGAAGATAAGTTTCTTCCTGGGCGTACCCGGATGCCGATAAAAGCAAAGTAACACTGAGCAATCTGGCAGATAATTTTTTAGTTAACTTCATGTACACAAACCCTATATGCAGGAATTGGTGAAGTGGCTAAAGATTTACTATTTAAGCCAATTCATTAAGAATTTGCGCAAGGATAGGCCTAATACGTGGCATTTTTATGACGGCAAGATTACATATTAGTGACACTGATATTGCAAAACCATGACACCCAGGCAGGGCACTAATTGCAGAGCTTCTGACCGAACCCGTCTCCCCAATGGATGACGTTATTGTGTTCCTTACAAGCCTAAATATTTCAGCTCATCGTTCGTGTGCTCTCAATAGCGCTATCGATAAAGCATCAGAAGTACCTAAAAGTAAGCGCTAAAAGGGAGTTGCCAGCACCTTTGGCTGCAACCATGTGTTTGCATGATCAATGCAGGTAAACAGCTGTGTCAGGCAACTCTTTCAGGAGACTTGGTAGGGATAGCTCAACAATTTTATGCAAAATACCTTATGCTAGGGGTCCGATTAACTTAAAAGGTAGAAACGCCCAATGGCTAAACCAAATTACGCGTTCGAGAAGCGCCAGAAAGAAATTGCCAAGAAAAAGAAAAAAGAAGAAAAACGCTTATTAAAACTCGCGGCCACCGAGAACCCACCCAGCGCTGCCCCAACTGCTGGCGATAATAATAGCGATACTCCCTCTCAATAAATCAAATGTTGCGACACTCACCCTGCATTGAGTATCAGCCAGAATTGAATAGACATCGGGGCATAAAAGCTTGGTCGCCATGAAGAGCTTAAGTCCAGGCTTTTAGCCCCGAAAAACATATCGATGTATAGTCTTTGGCGGTTAAATTTGACACAATACCCGTCCATCGATCGACCGAAAAAAACCACTCGATACAAATTATCCGCTAACAGGTATTTAATTTGCCGTATGACTTTTAGGTGATTGATTAAATTAAACAATGAGCGGGCAGCATAATAAAATACTAAGATATTATCGTCTCTGTTCATATACACATAGATAACACACACATACTAGCGGTAACACAATGACAAATTTAAACAAAGCGGCATTGGCTCTGTGCATTCACAGCGCTTTATTCAGCCCGATAATTAACGCTCAACAAACCAGCTCTGGTGCCGAAAAAGGCCTGGAAAAAATCACAGTGACAGCGCAAAAGCGCACCCAAAGCATTCAGGATGTGCCTATTTCTATCGCCACCTTAAACGGTGAGCGCTTTGAGAGTATTTTCTCCGGTGGTGATGATATTCTGGCGTTAGCCGTTCGTGTACCTGGTTTATATGCAGAATCATCAAATGGTCGCGTGGCACCGCGTTTCTATATTCGTGGCTTAGGCAATACAGATTTCGATTTAGCCGCCTCACAACCCGTTTCTATCGTGATGGATGATGTGGTTAAAGAGAATGTTATTTTAAAAAGTTTTCCATTATTCGACGTTGAACGCGTCGAAGTTATCCGCGGGCCACAGGGCACCTTATTCGGTCGCAATACCACAGCCGGTATCATTAAATTCGATTCAGTCAAACCCAGTAGTGATTTTGATGCCTATTTGAAAAGCAGTGTGGCTAATTTAGGCTCGGTTAACTTTGAAGCGGCAGTGGGCGGTGGATTAGCCGAAGATTGGTCCGGGCGTATATCTGTGTTATCTCAAGAGCGCGGTGATTGGATTGATAACGCCTACACAGGCCAAGAAAATGCGTTTGGCGGTTTTGATGAAAAAGCCTGGCGCGGCCAGTTGCTTTACTCTCCCAGTGAAGATTTCTCTGCCCTGTTAAATGTACATGGCCGGGAATTAGACGGCACCGCATCGGTATTTCGCGCCAACGTATTGACCAAAGGCAGCAACGATTTAAATGCAAATTTCGATCGTGACACAATCTATTATGATGGGGATATAGACGGTAATGGTGCTGATAATAATCCGCAGAAATATGAAAATTACGGTGGTTCATTAAAGCTCGAAATGGGTTTTGATGACATGTCATTGACCTCTATTACCGCCATAGAAAAAGCTGAAGGCTCTAGCCTGGGTGACATCGACGGTGGGGTGTTCCTTTTTGCCCCTGCTGATATCAATGGTGATGGCACCGTTGAAACAACCTACCCAGGCAATATTGCCTTTGGTGCGGTTACCGAAGATAAATTGAACGACCTTGAGCAGTTCACTCAGGAAATCCGCTTGGCCAGTGAAACCGGCCGGGCCCTTAGCTGGCAAGCCGGCGCATTTTATTACGATTCATCCTTTAATGTGACCAGTACAGATGGCTATTATGGTGCCACCACCGTTTACCATGCAAATACTACCTGGGCAGTATTTGGTCAAACCTCCTATGACGTAAACGAGAAACTGAATATTACTGGGGGTCTGCGTTATACCCATGATAAAAAATCACTGCGCGTAGGTGAACAAAACGTAAATGGTTTCGCTCTAGTAACAGGTGATGCATCGATACAAGATTACGCTGATATCAATGTAGACGATGGCCAAGTAAGCTGGGAGCTTAGCGCCAATTATAAGATTGACAGCGATACCTCATTGTTCAGTCGTTTAGCTAATGGCTTTAGAGCCCAATCTATCCAAGCTCGCGATGTGGCCTTTGAAGGGGCTCCTTCTGTCGCTGACGCCGAGACGATAAATTCTTTTGAAATTGGCTTTAAGTCTGATTTATTAGACAATACTCTGCGCTTAAACGCAGCGACCTTCTACTATCAGATTGATGATATGCAGTTTTCTGCCATAGGTGGCGGCGCCAATAACACCGCCCTGGTCAATGCCGATAAAGGCACCGGCTATGGTTTTGAAGTCGACGCCCAGTATATCGCCAATGACTACCTGACTCTGACCGCAGGTTACAGCTACAATAAAACCGAAATCAAAGACGATACGCTGACAGTATTACCTTGCGGCGCTAACCCTGCCTTTGGTGCTACAGGTAACTGTACTGTGCTTGACCCTCGCCCCAGTGGCTTTAACGCCTCTATCGACGGTAACCCCTTCCCCCAAGCGCCTGAAACCATTTTTACCTTCACCGCACGCTACGCTGTGCCTATGGGTAATGATGGCGAGTTTTTTGCTTACACGGACTGGGCATACCAGGGTAAAACCAACTTATTCTTATATGAGTCAGTTGAGTTTCAAACAGACGGTAATGTAGAAGGTGGCCTGCGCATAGGGTATGAAAACTTTGAACATGCTTATACCATCGCCTTGTTCGGTCGTAACATTACCGATGAAGAAAACGTGAAAGGCGCCATCGATTTTAATAACCTGACCGGTATCGTTAACCAGCCGCGTATGTTTGGTATCGAAGCTAAAGTAAGCTTTTACTAAACCCTGTTCGCCATCAGTAATGCATCCCACAGGATGTGTTGCTGAGGATGACTAATACACCTGATACAAAAAAGGCAGATCATGATCTGCCTTTTTTGTATCAGTTATTTAATGGGCTACGAGCGGTGAAATTCAAAGTAAAAAAAAGCCACCAAGCTTACCTTGGTGGCTTTTTTTTCACGTAAACTATTAAACTAGGAACATCAAAATTCGTAGCTATAACTCAGTGATACAGCTGTACCGACTTCCTTGGCACGTACTACTATATCCGATTGAGTCACTTGTTGATCCTCACCCAGTAGGTTTTTCATTTTCAATTTAATATTCGAATTAAAATTCGGGTAATAAGTATAAACGACATCTAAGGAATTAAAGGGCTGTTCATAAGCATCTTCTCGTCCCGCTACACCTGATGCCAAAATACGTTCACCGGACATGTTGTAGACCAACGAACCTGAGTGTTCACCGTTAGCTGAATCATAATTAAGCTGCAAATTCACCACATACTTTGAGTGGCCAGTCATGGGCTTGGTTGGATTAGTCAAGTTGCCAGCCAACGCCGGATCGATAACCGCTTCAGAATCGCTGATGGTGAAATTACCTGATGTAAAAAAACCATCGGCCAAGTAAGAAAGACCGTGTAACCACTCAGCTTCGACGCCATAAACTTTCGCCGACTCTCCGTTTATGAAGGTTGCTGAATAGTCTTCATCTCCGATACGCAATACTGTCTCAATTGGCGCTTGAATATCCTTATAAAATCCGGCAATTGAGTAGTTATCACCATTGGCTAAATAACGTTCATATCTCAGATCATAATTTTTAATGGGGCTACTTTGCAGGCCAACTCGACCAAAGGTGCGGATGTCTGTCAATGGATCAAAATAAGAGACGGGTACCACTTCTCGAAGATCCGGACGTACTACGGTTTCTCCATACCCCATTCGAATTTGGTAATCATCGCCGCCTACGTAAGTAAATGAAAATGCGGGATAAAGATCATCAACTACAATACTGCCTGCTGCGATTTTATCAGGTGCATAGTAAATATCTAAATCTTGTTCGGTGAAGATCAAACTGGAGGTGCCAATTGAAGTCTGTTTGAATTGTTCATAACGCAACCCACCACTAAAACGCCAGGTTCCTTTATAAAAAATATCAAACGAGCCGTAGCCCGCATCAATTTTTTGTGCCGCTAAATAATCATCTGCATCAGGAGCTGTCGGCTCATTGAAGGCAACTAAGATCCGTTGGCCTTCGACAAACTGATCGGTTAAATAACCGCTACTGTTTAAAGCGGATTGACTGCCATCGTTTACATCCAGAGCTATCCCTGTGTCATTATTAACCGCAAAACTTGAGGTGTTGTAAACTCTGGCCCGGTCTGAAAAGTCATAACCGGCTTTAAACTCGATTTCCACATTTTTAAACGTCATAGGGTAGGACAAATTCCCACCATAGGAAGTAACACGATCATCCATATCGGTGTATGAGTAAATGACGCGGTTCGCATCTCCGGTTATCTGGGAGTTAGCATAGATACCCTTTTCAAAATTATCGCGAAAATTAAATTTCACATTGGTGGGTATATCGGTTCTTGCATGTGAACGAGTATATTGCCAATCCGCACCCAGCCCTTTTAAGTCTAGAAACGTATGTTTACCCACAAATTGAGATACTTTAAGAGAGCGCTCTTCATTATTAAATTCATGGGTACGGTTGGCACGATCATCCCTGGCGATAGTAAAGACGGTACTGCCTGCAGGACTTTGCAGTATAGAAACATCGTTCTCATCTTCGTTATCAGCCAGGTACAAGTTAGTCCATGATACTTCATGGGTACCCAGTTTATAGCCAAGGTTTAGTACACCGTTATAACGTTCGTTTTCAGTAGTCGTAACCGTGTCTGTCACGGTATTAAAACAAGACTTGCTCGCGTCTTCGTCAGTGTTAAGTGTGGTAGCACAATCAGCACTCACATCTTGCGAAATAACCGCCGTTCTTTTTTCAATCGATTGCCAGGTGTTATCGTAGGAAGCTGACGCCAGGAAACCTAACGTGCCACCTAACCAGCTTTCTTTAAAGCTGTCGCCAATATGCGCTTTGGCATTGTATGCAGGGTCAAGGGATTGCTCTTTGAGAGCGAAATCGCGAGGCAAAGATTTTAATAAATCACTGTTTATGGCTAAAGCCTGTTCTGAACGAGTTGCAGCGTCAGTATCGACTAAATGGTCTCGACTGATAATATTATTGAGGTTAAAATCGCCTCGATATTGCGTAATGGCATTTCTAAGAGGAGCAGGGATCCCGCCGTTAGCACTGGAATAGGTATAGCCATCACCGGTAGTATTGCTATAACCGGCCCCGACTTCAAAACCCGACGTAAATTCGCTGGGGACTGATTTGGTGCGAATGTCTATACTACCACCACCGAACGCCGCAGGCATAGACGGTGAAAACACCTTCTGTACAGACAGGCTTTGAATGATACTTGATGGAATAATGTCCAGTGGTAATACGTTTCTGGTCAAATCGGGGCTGGGAATAGCCGCGCCGTTTAAGCGGGCGCTAGAATAACGTTCACCCAAGCCTCGTACGTAAATATATTTACCGTCTACCAACGTTAATCCGGTTACCCGGCGAAGGGCGGATGCTGCATCACTGTCGCCAGTTCTTGCTAGTTGTTCAGCACCGATTATATCCGCGATAAAGGCTTGATTTTTACGCTCTTCAATGACAGCCGAAGCACTACCTTGCAGACGTGAGCCGCTGGCAACCACTTCTTCCATCACTTGTTCTTCTTGGGCAGATACTGAACCCGCATTAACCAATAGCCCTAACCCTACACAATAGGCGACTTTTTTAAGTTTACGTTGTTTGTTCACCTTAAACTCCTAACTTCAAATCGAAAAATAGGCGCAACAAGGCGCCTATTATTAGAAAAGGTAAAAATGATTAATCTAGCTCAGCCGCGTTAACCGCTGTCTCAACCCATTTGTACCAGCTAGAGCTAGAGTCTTGATCCGATACCGCGCCTATATAGGGGGCTGCATCAAAAAATCCTGCATCAAGAGTGCTCAGATCGTTAGGAGTAATAGTCATATCTGCAGACGCGGTGTCTGTAGCAAAACCATCAGCTGCCAGTACCGAAGAAGTTTCGGCAATACGTTGACTAGATGTACCATCGAACCAATCAGATAGTAATGTAGCGGTTAGCGAAGCAGGCTCACTACCACTATTGAACGTACCGTCTGCGTCGTTAAATTCTGCAGCACAGGCCATAACGGAATTGTTAAAGACGATTTTATCCGCTTGTTTTTCACCGTCACTTGAGAAGGAAATACAGGCAGATTGTAGTGCAGTGGCTTTGGTCACTAGAACGTTATAAAACGATGCATTGAACTTATCGTCGAATTTAAAGGCGATTGATGCATCGCCGTCACGTGCCGACAAACCATCCGTGGTAATAACCGTTACGTTGGCAATAGTTGGGTTAGAAGGTGAAACTTCAGCACTTGACTCTCCCTTAACACCGTCAGATTCAAAGCCACCATTGCCCATAAAGACTTCAGCGCCGTCACGTGTTGTAACTGTGCCGTGTTTAACAAACAGAAATTGAGCCTTACCTTGCCAGCCGGCATCAAAATCGAATGAATCATCTTGAGTGTCAGTAACCACTATGTGTTTAATGGTTGATGCGCCGCCAAAGATTTCTATCCCGTCATCGAAGCCCTGATGAATATGAATGTAGTCAAATTCTGTACCTGAGCCAACCCCATTAAGGGTTAACGAATTTAAATCATCCCCTTCACCACCGACTTTAGGACCAGAGCCCGCATACCAAATCTTAGCCCATTTGATGTTACCGCTAGAGTCTGCATTATCATTACCACCGAAATAGCTGGTAATGCCTTCAGACGGAACGTTACAGGTTACTGCTGCACGTTCAGCATCAGTACACTGGTCGGTAATACCGTTACCGTTAATTATAATACCACCCCAATCAGCATAAAGGGGACCCTTGCCTTCAATATCAAAACGGTCATAGACAAAAGCAGAGGTAAAGGTAACAGGCTTGGAGGATGTGCCTACGGCCTGGATTTTAGCACCACGAGCGATACGGATAATAGCTTCACCAGACTTAAACGCTAAAGTGGCACCTGGGTTTACCGTCATAGTCGGGCCGTTGGTAGGTATAGCGAAATTCGCCGTGGTATCGCCGTCCTCACCAATTTGTAATGCGTCTTCAAACAAGTGAACGCCGCTGTCTGGTAATTCTTCAAACGTAATATTTGTCGTAATAGAAATGTTTTTACTGGCAAAGGAGTCGTTGTATAAACAGTCTTGTCCATCGTATATGCCTTCTACGACGCCAGATGCCCCATCATAACTAGCACACGTTACATCGACACCGGAAGTGGCAGGGTTAGTTACACTGTTATCAACACTGTTATTAACACTGTTATCGTTGACAGTAGGGGTAATATTGATATCACCACCACAACCCGCTAACGATAAAGCAGTGGCAATTGCTGAGGCTTTGAAAAAATTCTTAATTTCCATTGTGTTCTCCGATGTACAAGTAAGTTTTTAGGGCGAATTTATTATTTGCAAAAAGAATACTGCAGGTCGGTGACATTTTTGTTACATAGCGAAACCGTCAAAAAAGTTTAACAAAAATGAAATATTACGAGAGGGGAGTTAAAAGCAGGTATTAAAACAGCCAAGTATTCAGTGAGCACACAGGAGCAGAGCTTAAACCTTACTTGTTATTACCTTGGATAACGTGCTTATAAAAGCGCACCTTTATAAGTCTAGGATCGCTATTCGGGTAAAAAAAGCTAAAAGCGTGCCACCGGGAACATGTAGTGATTGACTTAGCAGAGTGCCCCTGGTTAGCTCTGATAGTATTGTCACTATCAGAGCTAAGGGACCAATTTGGCCGTGTCATCACTGTGCAACACACTAAGCTCAGCAGAAAAGGAAAAGGAAAACTCACTGCCCTGACCAACTTTACTGCGGATCACTAAGCGTGAGTTATGGTGATTGAGCACGTGTTTGACGATAGATAGCCCCAAGCCTGACCCTCCTGTTTTACGGGAGCGGGCCTTGTCCACACGATAAAATCGCTCTGTTAACCTGGCCAAATGTTTTGATTCAATGCCGGAACCATTGTCACGCACCACAAACATGGCTTGTTGATCCAGCATTTTCCATTCTACAGTGATCTCGCCCTTGTCTTGGGTGTAATGAATAGCGTTAAAAATAAGATTAGAAAAAGCGCTGCGTAATTCGGTTTCAATCCCATAGACCTTGAGGTGAGGATCGATATCCATAGTAATCGAATGTTTCTTGGCGGCATTTAAGGTATCCGCTTCCACTTTGATGATGCGCAGCACACGTGGCACGTCCACAATATTTTCAGAAGCCCGCTCATTGCTCGCTTCAATACGTGATAGCACCAGTAACTCTTCAATTAGGCTCTGCATCCGCGCCGACTGAGAGCGCATTTCGCTAAAGGCTTTTTGCAAAAACGCTTCAGGAAGATTTTTTGCCCCAGGCAAGGTTTCAAGATAACCGTTTATGACAGTTAAGGGTGTACGTAACTCGTGTGACACATTAGCGACAAAGTCCTTACGCATTTTCTCGATTTGGGTCAACTTGGTGACATCTCTGATCAAGAGTAACAAGTGCTGATCACCATAGGGCATGATCCTGTACTCAAGTATACGCTGGTCATTTACCGGCGATGGCACTTCAATGGGCTTGTCATATTCCCCCTTATAATAAAATTCGATAAACTGGGGGTGACGAATGAAGTTATAGATGCGCCGACCACTGTCTTCTGGCCATTGCAAGCCCAGTTCGATACGCGCCAGTCGATTACACCAAATTATGGCCGCATTAGCATCCACCACAACGGCAGCATCTGGCAAGGCTTCCGAACCTTCTCTAAAACGCTTGACCAAGCCCCCTAGTTCTTTACGTTTGGCTCGGGTACGTTTTTGCAAGGCATAGATCCCATCATAAATATGCTCCCATACGCCATTAACTTTTGGTGGCGTCATCTTTTTACTATGCCATAACCAATAATTTAAGCGGTACAGATTCCAATAATGTAATGCGAGCAACAATAGCGCCCCGATTGCTATTGCCAGCGTAACATGAGAAAAATACAGACCGAGCAAAATGACTACAATAAAGTAGCTAATCAGTCGGCTAAGGCTTCTAAACCATGAAAAAGGGTAATACATAGCAGCAACTGTTCTCCTTTGCAGCCTGAAATTAACATAATAATAGCCCTGACAGGGAACTAAACCTTAGTGGAAAATCGATAGCCTGAGCCGCGGACGGTCTGGATCATGGTGTCATGGCCAAAACGTGAAATCGCCTTGCGTAACCGTCTTATGTGCACATCTACCGTGCGGTCTTCCACATATACATTGGTTCCCCACACATTATCCAACAATTGCTCCCGGCTATAGACTCGCTCAGCATGGGCCATAAAAAAGTGTAATAATTTAAACTCTGTCGGCCCCATATTCAACGGTTCATCATTGGCAGTTGTACGATGAGATACAGGGTCAAGACGCAATCCTTTAAATTCTATTTGTTCTTCACTGGATGTTGGGGTTACACGGCGGATAACTGCTTTTATCCGCGCCACCAGTTCCTTGGGTGAAAAGGGTTTCGTCACATAGTCATCTGCACCAGAATCAAGCCCCCGTACTTTATCTTCTTCTTCACCGCGGGCAGTAACCATGATGATAGGAATATCCCGGGTAAACTCGTGTTGCTTTAAACGCTTGGCTAACTGTACACCGCTGCCGCCTGGCAACATCCAGTCGAGTAAAATAAGATCCGGGTAAGGTTCAACGACCATTTCCAAAGCCGCGTCGAAATCTTCCGCTTCCAGGGTTTCATAGCCAGCCTGTTCCAGTACAAACTTCAACATCTCTCTGATAGGTGCTTCATCTTCAACCAACAATACTCGTTTGGCCATTTTCTTATTCCTGTGCATGACAAAGTCCGTCATTATTAGTCAGGTGTGTGACACTTTTATTAAAGTTACCATAAAGAATTCATTAACCACCTTAAAAACTGGTAAAAACAGCCTCAGAACCGTATAAATTATGAATTTAGTTTAAAGAACAACTGCTTGTGAATAAGCACTGAGATTATAGGTACAATTATGACGCTTGTTTATTTTGCCTGTTCCGCCTATTCTAGCGCCACGCAACACGTATGGATCCGCTTATGTCCAACATGAAAAACACGTTATCAAGAAAATTATTGACGCGTGTCTTATCGGTTTATTTTGTGTTGACACTGATTGTCACTACGGGGCAAGTATTTACCGAATATTTAAATGCCAAAAGTCATATCGAAGGTGAGTTACAAACCCTAAAGAATACCTTTAGCACCAGTTTAACCCGTGCCATCTGGGAATTAAATATGGCCCAGGCTGAATCAATTGCCACTGGTTTAATGGAATTACCTATAGTTGAAGGGGTACAGATCCGTGATGAAAACGGTCATTACATCTCTAATTTGGGCCGTACCACGGAACAACCCTCTACCCCTATAACCAAAGGCATTATACAAGATCATGATGGCGGAACCTTCGGCTACGGGTTTCCCTTAATTTTCGAATTTTCCGGCCGCACCTCCCTAGTTGGCGACGTAACCCTATATTCCAGTATTCAAATTATCTTCAGCCGTATAGAGGTTGGCATCTTCTTTTTGATCGGTAACGCCATCATCAAAACCGCCTTTCTGGTATTTTTGTTTATGAGTGCTTTTCGCACCATGTTGACCCATCCTCTGAATGAGTTAAGACAGCAAATTACCGACTTCAATATTGATGATCCGGAATCGTCAAAGTTACATTTGCAAGTCGAGGACGATAACGAATTTAAATTATTGGAGAATTCCTATAATAGTTTGGTCGACGGCATGATTGATTTTCAGAGTCGGCTTAAAGGTGCACAAAATGAGCTGCAAAATGCCAACCGCCTGCTGGATGATCAAAATATTTCCTTAGAACAGGAGGTGGCTAAAAAAACCGCAACTCTGAGCAGGATAATGCTGGATTTAGAGCAGCAAAAAGACGAATTAATAGTCAATCAACGGGAGCTTCATCAAGAAAACGAGAACCGCCAATTTATAGAAGACGAATTACGTAAACGTAACTTTGAACTCGCTTCGTCGATGGAAACCCTGCAACAGACTAAAGATCAGCTGGTTGAATCTGAACGCATGGCTTCCCTGGGCGGCCTGGTAGCCGAGATTGCCCATGACGTCAACACCCCTTTGGGTATAGGTGTAACCGCTACCAGTTTCTTACAGGAAAGAGTCAATAATTTACGTAAGTCTCATGAAGAAAAAACATTGACTGGCAGTACCATGAGCTCATTTCTGTCAGAAGCACAGCAAAGCATTTCTTTATTGATTAACAATCTAAACCGGGCATCAAATTTAATTTCAAGTTTCAAACAAGTCGCTGTCGATCAAGCCAGTGAAGCGAAACGGGAAATCAACCTTAAAGAATATTTGCATGAAATCATTCAATCTCTCGCTCCCAGTTTGCAAAAATCCCAACATGTAATCAATATTAGTTGTCCCGATGATATTATTGTCAACTGCGCTCCGGGCATTCTGGCGCAAATTTTTACTAACATGGTAATGAATTCGTTGATCCATGGTTTTGAATATGTGTCCAAGGGAACCATATATCTCAATATCAGTGAAAATGACGGACTTTTAACCCTAGATTACCAAGATAACGGCAAGGGCATCCCTGCTGACTCACTAGCCAAACACTTTGATGCTTTGCACACCACTAAGCGCGGTAGAGGTGGAAGCGGTTTGGGCACCCATGTAATGTGCAACCTGGTCACCCAAACGTTAAAAGGAGACATAGAGGTATTTAGCCAACCAGGCAAAGGGTTGCACTATATTATTACCGTACCGGTCAATTCTTAAATGCTAGCCGTGGCAGTTCACTGCAAAGACTGCTAGGCTAGCCGACTTTTTCCAATCCGATGTTCCCTAATCACCAACTTGTTAACGGATACTATTTTCTATGTGGTTTAAAAATCTGAAGCTGTACAGCCTCACCCAAACGATGGACCTTGCTGAAGAAGACTTGCAAGCCAAGCTAAAAGAATTTCCTTTTCGCCCTTGCGGCAGTCAAGAATTGTCAACCATGGGCTGGTCATCGCCTTTGAATCACGGAGAAAGTTTATACCATGCCGCTAACGGCAAGTTTTGGGTGACGCTCAAGAAACAGGATCGTTTGTTACCTGCTGCCGTCATTAATGCAGAACTGGCAGAAAAAGTGGCCCTGATTGAAGGGGAAACGGGCTCCACTGTGGGCAAAAAAGCCCAGCAGGATCTCAAGCAGGAAATCATTCATCGTTTACTGCCTCAGGCTTTTACCAAAAATAGCTTTACCCATGGCTTTATCTCCACCGCAGATAACCTGATAGTGGTTGATGCCAGTGCAGATGGCAAAGCAGAAGTATTCCTGGCAATGTTACGTAAGGCACTGGGATCATTACCTGTGGTACCTTTAGCCAGGCAATCCGTGCAGGCTGAACTGACAGCTTGGCTAAAAGACGATACCGTACCCGGTGACGTGGTTATTTTAGAGGAAGCAGAACTTCGATCCCTTGAGGAAGATGGCGCGATAGTGCGTTGTAAAAATCAGGAACTGCACAGCGAAGAAATGTTGAATCACCTAGCGGCTGGCAAGGCAGTGCAAAAAATTGCCATCCAATGGGATGAAACCTTCAGTGCTGTGTTACAAGAAGACATGGCAGTTAAACGTTTGAAGTTTACTGATGTGCTAACCGAGCAAAATGATGATATTCCCAAAGACGACAGACTGGCCAAGATGGATGCAGATTTTGCCTTAATGTCAGCAGAAATCGTCAGATTTACCCATCGTCTAATTGAAATATTCTGCTTGCAGCAAGATGAGCCTTAACTTTTAAAAACCCAGCCTGTAGACAATTAATGTCTACAGGCTGGCATCAAAATTGGCTGAGTGTGTTGCTATACAAATATCTGCATGGCACTGTCACGCAGCTCGGTGAACTCATCACAATACAACACGTTGAGGTCACTAAAGAGGCCTTTTTGCACACTTAGGTTCATAACGGCATCTTTTCTAGAGTCAAATTGCCCCGCCAAGGTTACTGCTAATCGCGTAAAGTCCAGGTAGGAAACATTGTCCGTTTGCACAGCCAAATTTCGCCAATTTTCAACGATATTAATAAATTCTGCTTCGAACCCCCATTTATACAAGATACTCGAACCAATTTTGCCCGTCAGCTTATCAATAGCAACATTTAAAAAGGTCGGATTGGCAAACACATCAGGATGACGTTCAGCTTCGGTCAATATCGGCAGTACACCTATATTATGTACTAATGCTGCCAGGGTCATAGTATCCAGGTTGAGGCTGCGATTTTTGGTTTCTTTTATATGCAATTGCATGGCGGCCATAGCATTGGCCACAACTTTGAGGTTATCAGCCCAGATCCGCTCCATATATTGTTTAACAATGTCATTTTGGGGAATAAAAAGCTGCTCCATGGCCAGTGCAGTGGCAATATGTTTTATTTTCCTGAGGCCAATCCGGTTCACGGCTTGAGAAGTTGAGGTTACTTTGACCGCACGTCCCATATAAGCACTATTGGCAATCTTTATCATCCGTACTGATAAAGACGGATCCTGTCCGATGACATCTGCCATTACATTAAGGTTTATATCAGGATCATCCGCTGCTTTGCGAACTTTTAATGCAGTGGCCGGCAAGGTGGGCAACACCAACGTGTCGTTATTAATTTTTTCAACCAAAATAGTAAACAATGCATTTTCTGTAGACATTTTCTGACCTATCTTCCGTAATATATCGCCCCTGCGATAGAATATTTATCCTAGCATATCATTATGGCATGGATACCCAATTTTAGGTCCAGACACATTGATCATTACCGATTTACTATCCACCTTGAGAATGTTAAAAGTCGTTCTCAAAATTGACTATTTAAGGCATAGCTATGTGGCAAAAACATTTACTAGGTGCTATCTGTGCGACAACATTGGTTAGTGGTTGTTCCCTGACGGAGCCTAAAGTGATTACTTCACAACCGCACATCCCACAATACAATGTTATACCCGCAGCAGAAAATCGCCTGCATATCTACCAGGAGGTCGAACTAAACGCTGACCTTTCTTCCTTATCAGGCAATCAGAAAAACATGTTAGGGCTATTAATTGATGCCTCAAAGGTTATGGATTCGCTGTTTTGGCAACAGGCCTTTGGCGAAGATAAAGATGCGTTTATACACAAGATCTCAGCAACAGATCTGCGCCACTTTGCTGAGATTAACTATGGCCCCTGGGATCGTCTCAACGGCGACAAGGCCTTTTTACATGGGGTAAAGAAAAAGCCTTTAGGCGCCCAATTTTATCCACAGGACATGACTAAAGACGAATTTGAACAGGCCGACTTTGCCAATAAAACCGGGTTGTACTCCATGGTAGTAAGAGACAAAAAAGGTCAACTTGCTGCCATTGCTTATTCTGATTATTTTGCCAAGCCTTTGGCTAAAGCAGCTGCATTATTGCGCAAAGCTGCAAAACTGGCAGATGATAAAAGCTTCGCTCATTATCTTGAATTGAGGGCCGACGCACTGTTAAGTAACCAATACCAAGCATCTGACTTTGCGTGGATGGATATGAAATCTAATCCCATTGAATTAGTCATAGGTCCAATTGAAACCTATGAAGACCAGTTATTCGGTTATCGCGCGGCATTTGAAGCTTATGTTCTGCTCAAGGATTTAGCCTGGAGTGAGAAACTCAGCAAATATGCATCTTACTTGCCTGAACTACAACGAGATTTACCTGTAGCTCATATCTACAAAGCCGAAATGCCCGGGAGCAATGCAGACTTAAACGCTTACGACGTTATTTATTATGCCGGCCATTCTAATGCCGGTAGTAAAACCATTGCCATAAATTTGCCCAACGATGAAACCGTACAATTAGAAAAAGGCACGCGACGCCTGCAGCTTAAGAATGCCATGATGGCTAAGTTTGAAAATATCCTGGTGCCCATAGCCAACCAGTTAATAGTGCCTCAGCAGCGTAAAAATATTACTTTTGATGCTTTTTTTGCCAATACTATGTTTCACGAGGTGGCTCATGGGCTGGGTGTCAAGAACACCATAAATGGCAAAGGAACAGTGCGCCAGGCATTGAAAGAGCATGCATCTGCCTTGGAGGAAGGAAAAGCAGATATCCTGGGCTTATATATGATCCGTCAGCTACTGGAAAAAGGTGCTATTACTGAAGGTGCCCTGGAAGACTACTATGTCACGTTTATGGCTGGAATCTTCCGTTCAGTTAGGTTTGGCGCCTCTAGTGCCCACGGTAAAGCCAACATGATCCGTTTTAATTTCTTTGCCGAATATGGGGCGTTTAGTCGTGACGAAAAAGGTTTGTATTTAGTCAACATGGCTAAAATGGGCGAAGCGATTGATGCCTTATCTAAATTGATTTTAACCTTACAAGGTAATGGCGACTATCAAGGCGTAGCTGATTTAGTGGCTGATAAAGGGTTCATAAAACAAAAGTTAACCGCAGACTTACAACGCCTGACTGAGGCCAACATTCCGGTAGATATCACCTTTATCCAAGGTAAGAAGGTATTAGGCTTATAAGTAATTAAGGTAGTGGGATTGACCCGCTACCTTTACTTTGTTGCTTTGATAAATGCAAAATTGGCCTTAAACAAGAGTATACACCATCCCATGGTGCTGCATTGTATCCACAGCACACAGAAAACGAACGTAAACTTAGTACACTGAAACAGACTCTAAAAAACAGGGTGTGCCGCAAGTCATTGCATCGCCTGCTGCGATGCAATGACTTAATTGATGCAAAGGGCAATGGTTCAAGTCAGATGATCTTGTAACTATAGCCAGGTCAAGTGACTGGCTCAGCTATTACCTTAACTATTCTATTTTTATTTTTGAGGTATAAGGTGGCCACCCCATTGGTTTGCCTGCCAGTACATGTAAATGAATATGATAAACCGTTTGACCGCCGTATTCGTTGCAATTCATTACGGTACGGTAACCTTGCTCTGCGACACCGTTTTCCTTGGCAATATGTGCCGCCACCCAAGACAGATGTCCCAATAACTCCCTGTCTTCTAATTGCAGATCGTTGAGGGTAGGAATAGGCTTTTTTGGAATAACCAAAAAATGCACCGGAGCCTGGGGATTAATATCACTAAAGGCCAGGGCGAGTTCGTCTTCATACAAAATATCTGCGGGAATGTCCCGATTGATGATTTTGGTAAAAATAGTATCAGTCAAAATAGTACTCCTTGAAATAACCGGCGATCAGGCAAAAACAAAATACAGCAATACCGCGCCAAGCAATAATCTGTAAATAACAAAAGGCAGCATTCCAATGCGAGATATCCAGGACAAGAACAGGTATATACAGGCATAGGCACTGATAAAAGATAGTACAGCTCCGCACAGTAATGTATTCCAGTCAACCGCATCCGGTGAGCCTAACAGGTCTAACGTGGCTAATAGACCTGCACCAATGATCACAGGAATAGACAATAAAAATGAAAAGCGTGCCGCACTCTCTCTGTCCATCCCTAACATCAGACCCGCCGTCATAGTAATGCCCGAACGAGAGGTCCCGGGTATGAGCGCCAACGCCTGGGCGAATCCAACAAATAATGCGTTTTTCCAGGTCAGCTGATAAACCGTTTTGGTTTGTGTTGCTCGACGATCCGCATACCACAGCAACAAGCCAAACCCGATAGTGGTACAAGCGATAACTAACGCTGAACGGGCATACTCTTCAATAAAGGCTTTGCCGGCGAAGCCAACTATGACCGCAGGGATGGTCGCGATAATGACCCACCAGGCAAGTTTGCTGTCATCGGTTTGATGGCTGCTGAACCCTGCCCCAAACCATGCCACGAGCATGCGAACGATATCGTTGCGAAAATAAATCATAACGGCAAACAGGCTACCCACATGCACGGCAACGTCAAAAGCCAACCCCTGGTTGTCCCAACCAAGTAAAATAGAAGGTAAAATAAGGTGTGCCGAACTGGAGATAGGTAAAAATTCTGTGATCCCCTGAATAATAGCCAGAATAATAATTTCGGTAAGTGTCATTGGGGATCCGCGCTCCAGATAAAGTCAATTGGCCAAAGGTGTTGAGTAGTTTTGTCGTATTTATGCCATAAAGTTTGGTAGGTTTCACCGCTTATGGGATGGGTTACCAGCGGCGCTATCTCTGCCAATGGTTGTAGCACAAAAGCGTTATACATAATTTCACCCCGGGGAAGCTCCACAGGGCTTAATGTTGTAAGCTCGTCGTATAAAAGCAAATCGAGATCCAACGTTCGAGGAGAGAATTTCTTACCCTCATGACTGCGTAAATTATTACGTTCGATTTTTTTGAGAATTTGCACAACGTCCATGACCCCAAGATCAGTTGAAGCCTGCACCACCAGATTATAAAAATTACGGCCCTTAAAACCTATAGACTCGCTTTCATACACAGCCGATAGCCGCATAGAGCCAAACGCCTGATGCATGGCATCCAATCCGGACTTGATATGTTTTTCACGGTTAATATTACTACCGACACTGATAAAAATGCAGTGTAATGACTCACAAGCAACCATTAACACTGTCGCTCGCGAGTTAATTCCACTGCTACATTCTGCGCATTGTCTAGGATATCCGGTTTGCTTAACTTCAATTTTATTTTACCGATGGAAAATTGTGCAAACAATTGCGCAATCATCGCCCCTCCAAGGGCTTCAATCAGCTCAAAGCTGCTATCATTGGCTGTCAACGCCACTGAACTGGCAACCTCTGCATAGTTTATCGTGTCGGCAACTTTATCGGTTGAGGCGGCCAAGCTCAGATCCGTATACAACACTATATCTACAACCAGCCGTTGCTTCGCTTCCCGCTCCCAATCGTATACGCCAATAAGCGAAAATACTTCTAAGCCTTCTATATGAATTTTATCCATGAAAGATCCGCGCTGCTATTCGTTTAAATTTAAGGTAATCTTGTTTGATTGTACCCCGTTTATAGAACACAAGTACATGACATCACTTAGCATTTTAGTTTTTTGCGGCGCATATCTACTTGGCTCTGTGTCAAGTGCGGTATTGATCTGTCGACTATTCGCCCTGCCCGATCCCCGCGCTACCGGCTCGGGTAATCCAGGCGCCACCAACGTATTACGTTTAGGGGGCCGATTTCCAGCGGCATTGGTGCTGATGTTTGATATTTTGAAAGGCACGATCCCAGTCTGGGGCGGGTATTTTTTGGGCTTGGCACCACTCACTCTTGGGCTTGTCGGTCTGGCCGCCTGCCTAGGACACATCTTTCCATTGTATTTTCATTTTCACGGCGGAAAAGGTGTTGCCACCGCCTTTGGTGCTATGTTGCCCCTAGGAACTGAGCTTTCAGGCATGTTAATAGGGTCTTGGTTGGTAATCGTGTTTATTACCGGTTATTCATCGTTAGCTGCAATTATCTCTGTCAGTTTAGCGCCGCTATTCATCTGGTTTATCAAACCAGACTATGCCCTGCCCGTGACTATGCTCTGTGGGCTGATCATTATCCGCCATAAAGACAATATCGTGCGTTTACTGGCAGGTCAGGAAAGCAAAATATGGGACAAAGGTAGAACACGGGAATAACCCTACCTGTCCGCCCATACCCGTGCCCGTACCTAAACTTACTTATCCAGTCATATCATTAATAGATAGGTGCCAGTTCATCCAAAGACCAACGGGGTTTGGCTTTACTGCCCAAAGGCTCAATTTCACCAGCTTTAAGGCGTTGCAATCCTGCGTAAGCAATCATGGCTCCGTTGTCTGTACAAAATTCCAGACGGGGATAAAAAACCTCTCCGCCTATTTTTTTCATCATGACACCAAACTCAACCCGTAATTGCTTGTTAGCACTGACGCCACCGGCAATGACCAGGCGTTTAAGCCCGGTTTGTTTAAGGGCCCTGCGACACTTAATAGCCAGAGTATCGATCACCGCCTCTTGAAATGCATAGGCAATATTGGCCCGAGTTTGGGTACCGTTATCAGATGCACGAATAGTATTGGCAGCAAAAGTCTTTAAACCGCTAAAACTAAAATCTAGCCCGGGACGATCTGTCATCGGTCGGGGAAATTTATAATGCCCTGCTTCGCCTTGTTCGGCCATTTTAGCCAGTAATGGACCGCCGGGATAATCCAGTCCCAGTAACTTGGCGGTTTTATCGAAAGCCTCCCCGGCCGCATCGTCTAGTGATTCACCCAAAATATCGTACTGGCCAATCCCATCCACTCGCACCATCATCGAATGTCCACCGGATACCAGCAAGGCTACAAATGGAAAGCCAGGAGCGGGTTCGTCAAGCATGGGGGCTAAGAGATGCCCTTCCATATGATGCACCCCTACTGCAGGTACGCCCCAGGAAAATGCCAAACTGCGTGCCACGCAAGAGCCGACCAATAACGCACCAACTAAGCCAGGGCCTTTGGTAAAAGCGATACCATCTATATCACTAGGCTCGCAATTAGCCTCTTCTAGTGCCCGTTTTATCAAAGGTACGATTTTGCGCACGTGATCTCGGGATGCCAATTCTGGCACAACCCCACCATAATCAGCATGTAGCTTTACCTGGCTGTACAGTTGATGCGATAATAAGCCTTGGGTTTCGTCATAAACGGCAATGCCGGTCTCGTCGCATGAAGTTTCAATACCAATAACGCGCATAGTAGGTTCGTTGCTCTGAATCAATTAATGGCCCGCATTCTACCCTTACAGCTTGGATTTCTCCATTATTGTGTGGATAATCCAGTAAGTTGTGAAATATTTCCTATATCCGGTCTTTACAATTGCCGCGTAAATGATTAAAATTCCGCACCATTTTTAACCGAGCCGGTTATACATTGTGCTGGCAGACAAAGTATTTTATTTTGAGGTGAGATTTTAATGCCAATCGTTAAAGTTAGAGAAAACGAACCATTTGACGTTGCATTGCGTCGTTTTAAACGTTCATGTGAAAAAGCTGGTGTACTTTCAGAAGTTCGTCGTCGCGAATTTTTTGAAAAACCTACCTGGGAACGTAAGCGTAAGAAAGCTGCTGCCAAGAAACGTCTTTTGAAGAAGTTATCTCGCGAAAACGCGCGTCGCATCAGATTGTACTAATTCTCTCCTGGGGCGTTTGTTAATTAAACGCCCTTTGCAGTTTTATCTTAGGTCCATTTTTAGTTTTTCTTTGAGTCAACTCCATGTCCTTGTTAGATGATTTAAAAAACGCACAAATAGACGCTATGCGTGCCAGAGCAAAATTACGCCTTGGCACTATACGCATGGCCTTAGCAGCAGTTAAGCAACGCGAAATTGATGAGCGCATTGAGCTCACTGATGACGATGTAATTGCTCTGCTTACTAAGATGGTTAAACAGAGAAAAGATGCTGCGAGTCAGTTTGCACAAGCCAATCGTCAAGATTTAGTTGATACCGAACTTGCCGAAATTGTTATTTTGCAAGATTTTTTACCTCAAGCCTTGAGTGATAAACAACTCAACGATTTGATTGACCAAGCTATGGTCGAGACATCTGCATCCAGTATGCAAGATATGGGTAAGGTAATGGCTTGGCTAAAACCTAAAGTTCAAGGTAGAACCGACATGGGTAAATTGAGTGGTCAAATAAAAGCTAAGTTATCAAACTGACTTTAGCTGCTTAATTAACAACACCCAGTAAGAACATTAATAAGCCGCATTGTATTGCGGCTTGTTTGTTTCTGGACACCGGGCATGTTCTCGTTGCACACTAGCGTGTTGTAGTCCCGCCATCCCAGTTTTAATTATAAACGTTTAGGATCTTGCATGAAAGGCCGTATTCCTCGCGAATTTATTGACGATCTGATTGCCCGCACCGATATAGTGGAGCTGGTTGATAGCCGTGTACGTCTGAAAAAAGCAGGCAAGAATTACCAGGCCTGCTGCCCGTTTCACGACGAAAAAAGTCCCTCTTTTACCGTGAGTCAGGACAAGCAATTTTACCATTGCTTCGGTTGCGGGGCTCATGGCAATGTTATTTCTTTTATGATGGAGTATGATCGTCTCGAATTCCCTGAGGCAATCGAAGAATTAGCTCAGTACCACAGCATAGAAGTACCCCGGGAAAAAAATGCAGCCCCTGCCCCAACAGCACAACAAAAGCAGCAAAAAACCAACGATTATGAACTTATGGAGACTGTGGCACGCTTTTTTGCCCAGCAGCTAAAAGTGCACCCTGAAAAGGATACTGCAGTTAGTTACCTGAAAAATCGCGGCCTAAGTGGTGAAATTGTTAAAGCATTTGGTATTGGTTTTGCGCCCCCCGAATGGGATTCAGTGCTGAGCCTTTTCGGACGTACTCCTGAAGCACAGCAACAATTAGTCGATCTTAAACTGGTTAGCGAGAACGATAACAGGCGACGTTTCGACTTTTTCCGTGACCGTATCATGTTTCCAATTCGGGATAAACGGGGCCGAATTATCGGTTTTGGTGGCCGTGTACTCGGTGATGGCACACCCAAATATCTAAACTCGCCGGAAACACGGATATTTCACAAGGGACACGAACTCTATGGCTTTTATCAGGCCAAACAGGCACACCGCAGCCTCAAACGCCTGATGATAGTAGAAGGTTATATGGATGTGGTGGCTCTGGGCCAGTTTGGCATTGATTACGCTGTCGCCTCCCTGGGTACTGCCACCACTGCCGAACATATCCAAATGCTGTTTCGTGCGACGTCCGAAGTCATCTGTTGTTACGACGGTGATCGAGCGGGCAGAGAAGCGGCCTGGCGTGCCCTGGAAAATGCCCTGCCGTATTTAAAAGACGGTGTGGAAATGAAATTCATGTTTTTACCCGATGGGGAAGATCCCGATACCTTAGTCAGACAAATCGGTAAGGACGAATTTGAAAATAAACTGCTCAGCGATGCAGTACCGTTATCCAAATTTTTTTTCGATAACTTGCTTCAGCGTCACCATATAGGCAGTGCCGAGGGCAAGGCTGCGCTTAAAGCCCAAGCCAAGCCTCTAATCGAGCAGATACAGGGTGACAACCAGCGTGCCTTGTTAAGTTCTGAGTTGAGCAACTATATGGGAGAGCAAAACCGTCACAAATTGGAGCTGGACGTAGCCAGGGCTAACCAACATAAAGCCGCAGCTAAAGTGGACTTTACCACGTTAAACAAAAGCAAGATCTCACCAATCAGAATGATGATCCGCTTGCTATTGGACCAGCCTGAAATAGCCCAGCAATGCTTGGCGGCTGACCCTGCACAACTTGGTAACATGCGCATTGCGGGACTTGATTTTCTTAACGAACTTTTCCAATTCTGTATTGCCAAACCTAAAGCAAATACTGCTCAGGTACTTGAAAATTTTCGAGAACACCGCCAAAGTGCGCATTTAGCCAAGTTATTAGAATGGGAATATGCCGAACAAAACCAAGCCAAAGTCTTTACCGACAGCTTTGCTAAATTGCTAGACTGGCATTTACAGAGCCGTATGGATGAGCTTATGTCCAAATCTAGGTTGACAAAATTAAGCTCAGAAGAAAAACAAGAGTTAAACCTACTTGTAAAAGAACAAAAATGACCCAACATATAGCTCTCAGGTAGTGAAGTCTGCTATACTGGCTAATTCGCTATAGCCTCTTACAGGCAAAGTATTTAGCGCTTTGGGTAACGCAAACGTCGTTTCCAAAGAGCATTTTTAATCCAATTCGAGAAGTAGGTATATGGTGCAAAGCAAGCAGTCGCAGATAAAACTCCTCATCGCCAAAGGTAAAGAACAAGGTTACTTGACCTTTGCAGAGGTTAACGATCACCTGCCGCAAGACATAGTTGATTCCGATCAAATCGAAGACATCATTCGCATGATTAATGACATGGGTATTAAGGTGTTTGAAAACGCACCTGATGCCGATGAGTTGTTGATGCAAGAGTCAACCATGGATGAAGAAGTCGCCGAAGCGGCAGCCCAGGCATTAGCGACTGTTGAAAGCGAAATTGGCCGGACCACAGACCCTGTGCGTATGTATATGCGTGAAATGGGCACAGTGGAGCTATTGACCCGAGAGGGTGAAATTGTCATTGCCAAGCGCATTGAAGAAGGGATTAATCAGGTTCAATGTTCGGTAGCTGAGTATCCTGAAGCTATCACTTATTTGCTTGATCAATGGGATCTATATGAGGCGGAAGAAATACGCCTCAGTGATATCATAATCGGTTTTGTTGATCCCAACGAACAAAACGTTGCCCCCACAGCAACCCACGTCGGTTCTGAGTTATCAGAAGATGAGCTTGACGATGAGGACGATGATGGTGACGATGCCGAAGATGAAGAAGAAGAAGACACCGGACCCGATCCTGAAGAAGCCCGTGAAAAATTCACAGCATTACGTGTGCAATATGAAAAAGCCCGTGATGTGATTTCATCTAAAGGTCGCTCCCATAAAAGCGCCCGAAAGGAAATTAATGAGCTCAGTGACGTCTTCAAAGAATTCCGCCTAATCCCCAAGCAATTTGACCGAATGGTCAAAAATATGCGCAGCATGATGAACCGCATTCGCATACAAGAGCGCATTGTGATGAAACACTGCGTGGTCAATGGAAAAATGCCGAAGAAAGACTTTATAAAAGCTTTCGCGGGTAATGAAACCAGCACCGAATGGCTGTTCAAGATATTTAACTCTAACCTTGCCTATGCACCTGAATTAAAGCTACATCAGGAAGAGCTAGAGCGCAGCATCGGCAAGATGAATGCCGTAGAACATGAAACCGGCTTGAATATTGCCGATATTAAAGACATCAATCGTCGCATGTCTATCGGTGAAGCTAAAGCCAGACGCGCCAAAAAAGAAATGGTTGAAGCAAACTTACGTCTGGTTATCTCCATCGCCAAGAAATATACCAACAGAGGGTTGCAGTTCCTGGATTTAATCCAGGAAGGGAATATCGGTTTAATGAAAGCCGTGGATAAATTCGAATACCGTCGTGGTTACAAGTTTTCTACTTATGCCACCTGGTGGATACGTCAGGCTATCACGCGTTCCATTGCCGATCAGGCACGCACCATTCGTATTCCAGTACATATGATAGAAACGATCAATAAACTTAATCGTATTTCTCGTCAAATGCTACAGGAAATGGGCCGCGAGCCAACTCCCGAAGAATTGTCCGAACGCATGTTAATGCCTGAAGACAAGATCCGAAAGGTATTGAAGATTGCTAAAGAACCTATCTCCATGGAAACTCCAATCGGTGATGATGAAGATTCACACCTAGGGGATTTCATAGAAGACGGTACTATTATCCAGCCTCTTGAACACGCTACCGGTGGCAGCTTGAAAAATGCAACCCAGGAAGTACTTGCTGGCTTGACTGCACGGGAAGCCAAGGTATTGAGAATGCGTTTTGGTATTGATATGAATACTGACCATACCCTGGAAGAAGTCGGTAAACAGTTTGATGTGACACGTGAACGTATTCGTCAGATTGAAGCCAAGGCGCTGCGTAAGTTACGTCATCCAAGTCGCTCAGAACAGCTTCGCAGCTTTCTTGACGAATAACACTGACCAGAGTTAACAACTGAATTGAAAAACCGGATACTTATCCGGTTTTTTATTGCCTGATTAACAGTGCCTGTTGTTATTGAAGATTGATCATCATAATGGCTGGCGATAGGGGAATAATACCAATCTGTGTTAGTAAATAACGCTGGGGGAGCATGTAAACGGGCTTAATCAAGGGGGCTTGAATGAAGTGATAATGGTGCGCTTTCGAATTCGAGCAACGCAGAATAAGCCCGTTTAAAATTTTCCCAAAGGGAATACACCGGCCTATTTTACCTGCGTTCTCGCTCTTTGAAAGGAAACGGGCATTCCTGCATAACGAGGCCTTGCTCAAACCGCTGGACGTATTCTAAGTGGGTATTTATTAATACGGATTGGTATAACAACAAAGAATGACATGACTCACTCATTCAAATATATGCTCTATTGCAACCCCCATTATCAATATATACCATTCATTGGCTGGATCGATGAATGGCATTTCTATTATCTTAAATCCAAGCATCTACCTGATGCCTTTTTAGCAAACAATACCACAACCAGGCGCTTCGTCGCCGGGATCACTATGCACCGTTATTGGTTATTATCACCGGCTTAATAGTTATCGCCCTTACGGTAGGGAATTTCTTTATCCAGCTTTTCCAGTTTATGGCTAATTTCTTGTGGTGAGCCTGTGTTTCTCGCTAGCCAATAATAAGCAGTAGGCACGATAAACAAAGTCAAGAAAGCAGACACCAAGACTCCTGCAAAGATAACCATGCCAATTACGGTTCTACTCTCTGCTCCTGCCCCGGTGGCAAGAACCAGTGGGAGTGCACTAAAGACGGTAGTAAAGCCTGTCATGACTATGGGTCGCAGACGCAACGTTGCCGCTTTTTTTAGTGCCTGTTCAAACTCTATACCGGAATCCCGCAACTGATTAGCGAACTCGACAATTAAAATACCATTTTTTGCCGCCAGGCCAATCAACATCACCAGACCGATTTGACTATAGATATTTAAGGTCATCCCGGCGAAGTACAGCCCAATAAAGGCGCCAATCAAAGCTAAAGGCACCGTCAACATAATCACCAGCGGGTGGACCCAACTTTCAAACTGGGCTGCCAGGATCAGATAAACGATAGCCAATGCCATTATAAAGATAAATAGAATGGAATTACCCGACTCCTGATAAAGCTGTGATTCACCTTTGTAGTCAATTTTCACCCTGGCAGGTAATTCTGTCTCAACTATGTTGCGCAAGTAGGCAAGAGCCTGACCGACTGTATAGTCGTCAGCTAGATTTGCGCTAATGGTAATACTGCGCATGCGGTTGTAACGATTAAGGCGGGAGGATGTTGCCCGCTCCTCAACCGTTAGCAGGTTGTCCATGGGAATAAGTTCTCCAGAGCGTTGTGAGCGAACATAAATATTGTCGATGCTTTGCGGGCTACGATAATCTGCCTCCCAACCTTCCATGATCACATCATACTCCTGCCCTTTATCCAGGTAGGTGGATACCCTACGTTGCCCTAACATTGTTTCCAGGGTGGAGCCAATATCACTCACTGATACACCTAGATCTGCGGTGCGTTCGGTGTTGATATTGATTAATAACTGGGGCCAGGTTTCTTTATAATCAGAGTCCAGTCTGACTAGTTTTGGATTTTCCTGAGCAATTTCCAGCACTTTGTTACGCCATTCAACTAGCTCTTCATAGGTATTACCTTGTAATACGAACTGTACCGGTCGTCCCAGACCTCGCCCACCTATGCTGGTGCGCATAATGGCAAACGCGCGGATATCGGGTATGGCCGATAATTTCTCGCTCACTTCATCCATTAAATCAAATGTTGAACGTACCTTCTCCTCGCCAATAGGCGCTCCGACTATAGCGATACCGGCGCTGCCACCAAATCCTGGGGTACGTACCAATACTCTGTTAACTTCACCGGTATCCAAATAAGGTAGCAGTATTTCTTCAACTTTCTTTAAGTTGACACTGTTACTTTCAAAACTTGCTCCTTCAGCTGCCTGAATTTGAATAAAAAAGTTTCCCCGGTCTTCCTTGGGCACAAATTCACTGGGAATAACCTCTGCCAAACGGTACAAACCAGCCAGACTCAAAATAATCAATAGAACCATCAACATTGGTTGGTGTATGGTACGGCCAAGCATAGCGAAATAGTTGTTTTCAATCTTACGGAAACGGGTTTCCACCCAGTGGCCAAAACCTGAACTGCGTTCTGTTTTCTTTAACAGCTTAGAGCTGAGCATAGGCGTGAGCGTTAAAGCGGTGACACTGGAAAACGCCACCGCAGCGGCAATCGCCAGGGCAAATTCGGTAAACAAGCGACCAATATTACCTTGCAGAAACACCAGAGGGACAAATACTGCAATCAACACCAACGTGGTGGCGATGACCGCAAAACCTACTTCCCGGGCACCTCTGTAAGCGGCAAGTAAAGGCGGCTCTCCCATCTCTATACGTCTAGAGATATTTTCCAGCACCACTATCGCGTCATCCACCACCAAACCTATAGCTAAAACCAACGCCAACAGCGTTAATAAGTTGATGGAAAAGCCCAGAGCATACATAACAATAAATGCGGCGATTAGGGATACAGGTACGGTAATGGCCGGGATCAATGTAGCGCGGACACTGCCCAAAAACACATAAATAACCAACACCACCATGCACATGGCAATGGCCAACGTGTTGTAAACTTCGTCGATTGACGCTTCGATGAACACAGAAGAGTCATAACTGGGTACGATAAATATATTATCTGGCAAGGTCTTCTTTATTTCGTCAATGGCATCTTTGGCTGCTCGGGCAACTTCCAAAGTATTGGCTTTTGATTGTTTAGTGATACCCAAACCAATCATGTTGACTCCATTACCACGAAACTCGGTTTCATCATCTTGGGCACCCAGTTCAACTGTCGCCACTTCACCGAGTTTGACCAGATAACCGTCGGCGCCCGCTTTGATTGTTAACTTGGCGAAATCTTGTGGCGACAAATAGCTTCTGGCAACTCTGACTTCAAAGTCGCGCTGCTGAGACTCCACTTCTCCTGCGGGTAGTTCCACATTTTCTGATTTGATCACACGTTCGATATCGGCAACAGTGATTTGCCGGGCAGCCATAGCATTTCTGTCTAACCAAACCTTCATTGCATAAGTTCGCCCTCCCCCTAATCTCACGTTAGCGACGCCTTCTGCCACCGATAATCTATCGACAATATAACGGTCGGCGTAATCGGTTAGCTCCATAACACTCATATTGTCACTGCGTAGGTTATACCAGACGATGACATCCTCATCTGAGTTGGATTTGGATACTTCGGGAGGATCGGCTTGATCTGGCAGGTTATTCAGGGCTCGGCTGACTCGCTCCCGCACATCATTAGAGGCAGCATCGATGTCTCTGGCTAGGCTAAATTCAATGCTTATTGAAGAGCGACCATTGCTGCTGGTAGAAGTGATGTTCTTAATCCCTTCTATGCCACTGATACGATCTTCCAGCAACTGGGTAATACGGGTTTCGATAATGGAGGCGGAAGCACCGGTATAAGTGGTGTTAATAGAAACTATAGGCGGATCAATGTCCGGATATTCCCGCAGAGACATAAAACTGACTGCGACTATGCCAAAGACGATCAACAACAGGTTAACCACCGAAGCAAATACCGGACGTTTGATTGAAATATCTGATAACAACATAAATCTAACCCTTCACATCGGGTGTATTTAGCACCTTGACAGCCGAGCCTTCGCGCAATCGTAAAGAGCCTTCAGTCACTACGCTGTCTCCGGCTTTAATGCCTGACAATATTTGCGCGATACCGGGTTTTCTGAGCCCAACCTGGACTTCTTTACGACTGGCTTTATTGTCATTAATCACAAATACAAACTGTTTATCTTCTATGGGAACCAGAGCGCCTTCAGGCACGACTAAGGTATCTAGTATTCGTTTCTCCAGGTTAATTTGTAATAACATTCCCGGACGAAGCCTGAGATCCTCATTGGCGATGATGGCACGTATCTGAATGGCGCGAGTGACAGGATCCACCCGGGAATTAATACTGGAAATATTGCCTGTGAATACCTCCCCCGGATAAGCAACAGACGTCGCTCTGACTAATTGGCCCTTACCAACGCTAGGCAAGTGTGATTCCGCGATGTTGAAGTCAACTTTAACAATATGTAAATCGTCCAGCGTCGCTATCAGATCGCCTGGCATCACGAGCGCACCAACACTCACCTGGCGAATACCCAATACGCCGGCAAAAGGCGCTCGTAATTCCAACTCATCAAGCTGGGTTTTAGCCACCTCCTGTTGGGCTTTTAACGCCTTCACACGGGCTTGCTGTTCATCCAGTAATTGGGCTGAGGCGGCACTTTTCTGAGCCAGGTTATCTACCCGCTTCAGTTGCCTTTTTGCTTCTTGTAAGTTGATATCAAGCTCGTTTAAACGGGCCCGCTCTTCGCGATCATTTAGTTTGAGCAGCAACTGGCCTTTGGTAACCATGTCGCCATCTTCAAATTCAATACTTTGTACTATGTCAGATTTTTGCGCCGTCAATAGCACCGCTTCATTGGCCGTAGCCGTTCCCAGGGCTTCGACAGTTACTGCAAATTTTTCTAACTGAACCTGATGAGTGACAACAGGCGTAACATTATTTCCTCGTACTTGCTGTTCATCATCTTTAGGTATATACAAATAAACCAGTAAACTGGCGGTAATTATAACGGCCAACAATATAGGAGAAAATTTAAGCCCTTTGGACATGGTTACAGCCTTTTTTAGCGTTCTGTGGGTGAGGATATCAACCTAAAATTTAGGCCAAATGCTCAAGCATACTACGTTAATTTTTAGCATTTAGATTGTATATTTACGCTTTTTTACACTTTACATCTTTGCCGCTAATTAACTGATAAATCAGTTGTTTCACCGCACTTTATTACCCTGTAAAACAGACAAAGAGGTAATATTCAGCTACGTTAGTGACAAGTATTCACCGGTGAAATCCGCTTTCAATTTGATCCACAGGAGTTTGACAGTAAAAAATACCCCATACATCATCGAATTTTATAACGGATATCTAACATTTAAGCGGCATATTGCCCATAAATACAGCTATAATCGCCGAATAACTAGCATTTAACAGAGTGTAAACTATGCCCCTATACACAGCCCCTTTAACCGATCTGCAATTTGTATTACATCACTGGTTGAAATTAGAGCAACACTACCAAAACCTTGGATTGACAGACTTTGATCAAGAACTGGTCAACGAAATTATCAGTCAGGGGGCAAAATTTGCCGAAGGTGTTATCGCACCACTGAACCGTGAAGGTGATGAAAAAAGCTGTAAACTCGCAGAGGGTAAGGTCACCACACCAGAGGGATTTGCCGAAGCATATCAGGAATATATTGCTAATGGCTGGAATGCCATGCTGGGCAATGCGGATTATGATGGACAGGATTTACCTTATACCGTCGCCATACCTGTACACGAAATGCTCAACTCGGCCAACCTAAGCTGGCGCTTAATCTGTATGTTAACCGAAAGCGCGATTTTAGCGGTTAACAAACACGGGAGCGATACGTTAAAAGCAAACTATTTGCGCCAATTAATCTCCGGCGAATGGACTGGCACCATGTGTCTGACCGAACCCCAAGCGGGTACCGACTTGAGTCTGTTATCCACCAAAGCCCAACCCAATGAAGATGGTAGTTTCAATATAACCGGCAACAAGATTTTCATTTCCGGTGGTGATCAAGATTGGTCGAGTAACATCCTGCATTTAGTATTGGCGCGCTTGCCCGATGCACCCCAAGGCGTCAAGGGGATCAGCTTGTTCCTGGTTCCAAAATTATTACTCGATGACAATGGCCAGCCAGGAAAAGCTAACAGCTTGTCCGTTGGCAGCCTGGAAAAAAAGATGGGCATCAAGGCTTGTCCTACCTGTGTGATGAATTTTGATGGCGCCCAAGGCTGGTTGGTAGGCGAGGCGAATAAGGGACTGGCTTGTATGTTTACTATGATGAACGACGCGCGTTTTCAGGTGGGTCTGCAAGGATTAGGTATCGCCGAAGCGTCTTATCAAGGGGCACTGACTTATGCCAGAGAACGTTTACAATCTCGTGCGCCACAAGGCATTCAACAAGCAGAGAGTAAAGCCGATCCTATTATTCACCAACCGGATGTTAGCCGTATGCTGTTAACCCAAAAAGCCTTAACCGAAGGCTGCCGGGCACTGGCTATGCTATATGCCCAGCAAATGGATAGGGAGAAATATGGTAATAGCGAACAACAGCAGGATGCGGCACAGGTTATCGCATTTTTAACCCCCATAGCCAAAGGTTTTATGACAGACATGAGTCTTGAAGTGAGTAACTTGGGGATCCAAATATTTGGCGGCCATGGCTATATTCGCGAATGGGGTATGGAACAATTAGTGCGCGATGCTCGTATCACTATGTTATACGAAGGGACGAATGGCATCCAGGCACTGGATTTAATTTCCCGCAAGTTAGCCAGAGACAAGGGACAGATGTTAGCCAAAACCCATGACATGTTCCACAACATGGTTAACAACATTCAGGACCAAGATTTACAAACCCGCGCCGGGGATATCCTCACCGATTGGTTAGATACCTCAGAAAAAATCAAGGCGCTTTGCCCTACAGATTTGGCTGGGGCAGCCTATGACTATATGCACTATAGCGCTTACAGCTTGCTAGGTGTAATTTGGCTCAGCATGGCCGACAGCGCCCGGCACGTCGATTCTGCCAGTCTGCGAGACGGAAAACGCCATACCTGTGAATTTTTCCTGAAACGGTTATTACCGCGCAAAGAAGGTTTTAAAACTAATCTTTTTAACGGTGCCGATGATCTGCTGACGCTTAACGACGCGCAGTTTGATTACCAATAAAGACAGCAAAATCCCCCTGCTCTGACAGGCATTAACACCCTGTAATTAGTATGGTGTTAATGTCCCCTTTTTTAATAGGTAGAATTAGGGGTGCTTTCAGGGTTTATCTCACCATTTACCTCATCAGGATCCACATCATTGATCAGTAACACCTCTCTAACCGCTTCGATATGCTCCAGCACTTTTTGGTAACCATCACCATATTCATATTTATTGACTTCTATTGCTTTGGGCATATAACTAAAGGCAATCTTTAACGCCTGCAAAGCGTCTTCATTCATTTTTTCGCTCATATTCACCCTCAAATTCAAATAATAAGTGCATAACTTGAATGAGTAAAAAACATTAAGCTAACTATAGGCTAATCGATTTTTATCCGACAAGAGACACAACAGTGACAATCTATTAGCAACGATGCCAGATTTATGTCCTAAATAAAACAGCTATGAGCCAAAAAAGGACACAGTGGGGCGCGGGTTGACTGTCGTAAAGTGGAAAACGAGTTTAAGTATATTCACTCAGATAGATGATAAAGAGTCTCAATGGTCAGTTTGACTTGGCCGCTCCTTATTGCTTGTGCCAACGAGGACTGAATAAAAACACGAATAGCCTATTACGACAGTATTGGCCAAAATTAACAGACTTTAAAAAGGCATCGCAATCAACCGTTCAATATTTGATGGTCAACCTCAATAGTAGACTAACAAAGAAACTAAATTATAAAACGCGAGCAAGATTAATGGCGAGAACCTGGTGTCTATAACCGCTTAGCGATGATGCACTTTAAAGTTGAATCAGCCATATTAAATAGAGATAGGACTGGATAGTTAGCATGAGCCAGGATGTTCGGGTCACAGTGCAAAACAGGGAGGATGATGCACTGCGCGGTGTCAATGCGCAGGCTAAATGTATCTTACATGGTGCTTGATACACGTCTATCTTGAAGTTGCAGCATTGTTAGTTGCAATTTCAACAGCCTTGGGTATAGAAAACTATAACCAAGGCTGTTAATACCTAAACTCGTACTATAGCCAATCTTCTGGCGACAAGTAAGGGCAGTAATAACAAACAAAGTATACCTAGGCTACCACCTTTTTTTGTCACCACTACGACCGGTTCGTCGTCACCTGACTCTTCGGCTGCGTCAAACTGAAAGGTCATGATCACAGGATCATGATCTGACATACGATATTGGTCTGGCGCATAGAAGTTTGTTTGCTGATCATCAGACTGATATTCAACGTTATAATCCAACACTATTGGCTCGTCGGCATTGATATGCCATTCGGTAGTATCAACTACTTTATCCATCATACTGGCGCTGGCTAATGCGTGATCTAAGTAACCTAGCTCACCATTATACGAGTAAGAGTAAGCTTGTGCACCCTGGAACTGTGCAATTAGATTAACAAACCCGCTCTCAGTAATAGTAGTGATAGGATTTTCTTTAGCGTAAGAGTTCAAATCGCCAATAATTAGCTGATGTACATCAACAAAATTCTCTCCTAAATGGCTTACTAAAGCTTGTGCTGCTCGGGTACGGGTAACATTACAGTTACCTTGCCCCGTAGTAGTATCGTCATCTCCTACACCACAACTTGAGCCTTTTGATTTGAAGTGATTAACACTCACCACTATCTGTTCACCATTTTCTACTAAGGCGAATTTCTGTGACATGGCCGGACGATTACGCTCGGTGTTAAACAAGGGACCTTGCTCATCACTGATAGAATTGCTGCTATCTAAGATATCAACCGCACCAGACAAATCTACTACACTGCTTTTATAGAGCAAACCAACCGTTATTTCGTCAGTACCAATTGGTGTATCTGCACTGACAAAGCTATAGGCTTCTTCATTTAAGGCTGCATTCACGGCTGCAGTTAATTGAGCGATAGCGCTGAGGTTATCAAACCCATCGTTTTCAATCTCCATCAACCCCAGAATATCCGCATCCATGGCAACAATGGCCTCCACTGTTTTAGCTAATTGACGATCGTATTCAAAGAGTGTATCTGCACCCCGAGATGTAGGAAATCCATCACCTTGTCCGTCACCATTAAAAAAGTTCAGAACATTCAAACTTGCCACTTTAAGATTGCCTGGTGCTATCTCAGGGGAAGCCGTTCGGGGGTTAGTTGCAGCAAAAGTAGGTGCAACCGTAGGGTTGATTAGATATTTACCAAAATCAAAATCTAACACTCCTGTTACAGAGCTTACCGTATCTCCCCCTCTAAGCGTATTAAGCGCTGATAGATCACCGGCTGGATAGATTACTGGATCTGGGTTTTGCACTTCACTCGCGTCACCCATATATACCACATTTAAGCTATTTTCAGTTTGCAAGGCTTGCGCTTCGCTAGAACCGGGTACAAATATATTTGTGGGGTTGAATAGACGACCATTAGATAAGGCAACTTCACCAAATCGACCCAAGCGATAGGTATCACTGACCGTTAATTCCTGGTTAGTGGTAACCAACATCCCTTCTAACGACTCCGCAGATCCAGCACTGGCAAAAGGAAGGTTAAGAATAGCTGGGGTCGCTGTACCACTGCCACACTCAAGCCAGTTATCAGTTACGTTCATTTGCGTATTGTCATAATCTTCAACTACGTCACCAACCACACGGACAACGCTACCAACGACGGGTAAATCACCACTAAAGGCAATAAATAAGCCTTCAGAAGAAGCAGCATCAGTATCCTGATCTATATCTTCTTCTTGAATGAAGAAGCCGCCAATTGGCGCAAAGGCTGCTGTTACAACGGCTTGGACTATCAACGTTTCACCTGTTACAGGAGAAGCCTCTCCTACGCCCTGGATAGTATGGATAAACGTTGCAGAATCGCCGCAAACACCCACAACTACCTTGTCCCCACTGTCATCGCTGCCGCCAAATTGATGTGAGCCTAATTCGCTGCTTGTATTACTTGGAAAGGCCGCCCACTGAAGATCAGGTAAGAATTCGTCATCGCTGATAGTATCGCCTTCTCCAATGCTACTCAGTCTAACTAATGTTGCATTGGCTGTGCTTACATCATTCGATTCCCATTGACTGCCAGGATCTACACCCACTCGACCAAATGAATCGACTACATCATCTCCTTTAAACAGTACATAGGCATCATCACCATTGTGTGCAATATCACCTGACGTGAGGTCAGCTTTATCCAAAATTTCTTGCATAGCATTAGGATTGGCAACAACGAATACGTCGCCACCTGCAACCGTACCAGTCAAATTAATCGCCGTACCCGATATACCTCCATTTGAAAAACGCTCCAAACGATAGCCTTCATCTGCTAAATCGACTGATATTCCAGACGGATTATACAGTTCAATAGCCTTATTTGAGCTACTACCTTCGATGTATTCTGAGATAAACAAATTACGTGGCCCAACGGTATGCATCCCCAAATCATCAGAAATGTCCACGCCAAGACCTGTCCATTCGATTGCAGGGTCAAAGGCATCGTCAATGGCAATATCACCTGAATAAACCTCAGCATTGCGGATCAATGTATTGTTAGCCGTCAATGAGTCCCCGTTCCCGTAGCTACTACCAGGATCAACACCTACCTGACCAAAGGAGTCGAGCACTGTGTCGTTGGCGGTCAGTACATAATCATCATCACCATTGTGTGAAAGGTCGCCAGATATCTGGTCAGTTTTACCTAGAATGTCAGAGTTTGCCTGATTATTAGCAACAACATAGGTGCCATTGGCTGGAATAATACCGGTCAAATTAATTGGTGTCGGGCTAGTCCCACCATTTGAATAACGACTAAGCACATAATTACCTGCAGCTAAATCAATATCGCTAGCAGTAGGGTTATACAACTCGATAGCTTTGTTATAGCTACTGCCTTCGATGTATTCTGAGATAAAAACAACACCAGAGGTGGTGGTTGGATTATCCGTTCCTGTATCGGCATCGACAACAGTGCATGCCTCAGTTTGATACAGCATTGAAACCCATTCCGGATGATCCACATAAGGATTACGGTTTCCTTGGTATTCGTAAATGGCATCGTTTCGAGCTTGTTCAGAGGCATCTACGGGATCGCCGTTATTCCATTCTATTAAGCGACATAAACGACCTAATTCAGGGATGCCGGTATCGGATAACTTATCCACCAATACCAGATCAGGTGTGCCTTCGCCATAACCTTCATAGCGCGTATCCATATAGAACATCATACGGGCTACATCGCCTTTGATTTCATTGCGTGGTTCAAATGAGTCGCCATCAACGCGATTACTCGGCGCTTCTGCTAATTCAGTGTCGCTGTTATCAAAGTCCAGGTTGCCACGAGACGAATTCACCGATATATCGGTGGGCCTTAAGTGATGAATATCGGTATAGGCTTCTTGGGATTCATTAGGAAAACCATGGCTTTTAGGCCAACTATGTTCACGGTTCCAATTATCCTGATCAGTACTTTGGCTGCCACTGCCATTGCTAAATTTGGCGATTGAGGTGCCTTTGTACCAAAGAATAACATTATCCGCATTACCCGGGTCTTCATCCGTGTGGGTTAACGCTGACCACACTTCTGAGTAACTTAAATTTTTATGGCCCGCGCTAATCGCCTCATTGATGGCGGTCTTGATAGTGCTTGCAGATGAGCCAGCCTCCACTTCTGTCATCGCTCGATCGTAATAAACGTCAGCATCGAAGGTTGTCGCATCCGCGATAGGTGCAAGTTCAGGGCAGTTGAAACAAGGGCCTACTGGCTCAACTGTATCCGGGTCACCATCTGGGTCGGCGTTAACGCCATCAGCAAAGGCTTTCAGGGGAAATGGACTAACAGCAGAAGCATTATCTGTTTCACCATCTAATGCATTAGGACCACTAAAACGCCAGTTGGCTATGGTAAACGTAGCGTCTGGGCCACTACCCACTTCACGGTATGCCCAGCCATCCTGGTATTCCCAAGGTTCACCATTGCCGTCGGTATCAATTTCACCAAATACATCGACTACACTACCGTTACAAAATAACTCTATGGCATCATCGCCATTAATAGAAGCGGCACCAGTCGTGTAAGTAGGTGTAAAGCCAAAAAAGTTGTTAAATTCTGTGCTCTCTGATGCAACATACAGATAGCTGCCCGCAGTTATTGGTCCAGCAGGAAAGGTAAATTCCTGTTCGTCTGTGCCGCCACCATTATTGGCTGAACCAACACCACATGTGGCCAAGTCTGCAATATCCTGGGTGACAAATAACTCGATGCCTTTAGGAACTCCGCCTGTCAGTGGGCCATCAAACACACCCGTAATGACAAGCTCTCCGGCTTGTGCTGCTGGCGCACTTAAAAGCGCCAGCAGTGCTGGGTATTTAATCTTCATAGTTTCTCCTGAAATATTAGGTAAGTGCCAGTGAACTGGCTTGTTATAATTTTATTTAAAAGCAATGTTCTTATACTTCTGTGACATCTGTATTACGGTCAGAAAGGCAGGGCACAACTACTTTTGTCGACGAATAATCCCACAGGCCTGATTATTATTCCAGCAAATCAGACCATTCAGTCTGATTTTTTTCAGTGGGTTATGCCACATAATGAGATATCAGTAGCTTGTTCAGTTACCCAAGACAAAAATAGTGGTCAATATATAAGGCCACGCCACTTTGACAATAAAATAGGGGTAGGGCTGAGCAGTAAGCATAAGCGGGGATGTGTTTAGTGGTATGGCAACACCAGGAGGATGACGCTCTGCGCAGCGTCAATAATTGAATACGCCTCAGATCAGGCATTGACTAAGCAAGGATGGTAGCTAAAACCCAGGTTGTTGATACAGGGGCTCACGCTATAATCTTCTGGCGACAAGTAAGGGCAGTAATAACAAACAAAGTATACCCAGGCTACCGCCGCCGTGAATAACCACCACGTCAGGTTCGATATAAACCGTTTCGTAGTCACTGCTTTCCAGGCTTAACAAGTATAAGTCGTCGTCATCATAACCATCATACACAGCAACTAGATCGTCATTGTAGGCATCATATATCTCGATGAGCACTTCGTAGTCATCGGGGCGAAAACCTGACAGTAACTCGCTTTGCACGGTAAATACATCGTCACTACTTTGTCCATCGACCACAAAGTCAGAGGTAGTATGAAATTCACGGAAGTCGTCACCCAGGCCTAAATATAGTCTGGCGTACACTTTGGCATGCACAAAGTAGGTGTCCACGTCTAAGTCGACACTAAAATGATGAAAGTAACCGTCGTAATCCAGGTCATCATGAAGGAATATATTGGCATCATATACCCAAACATCAGTGCCAGCAGATTTAGCTTGAGGTCTGCTACTGAGTGATTTTCTCATCTGGGGCTGAGCGTTTTTTAACGTGACAGTTGGCCCTAGTTTCTCTGTGGGCTTTACCTGAGAGACAGGGATAGACTGCGGGTTTATAGCCGCCTTTGGCTGCGTTGTCAGTACCTGGTTATATTGCTTGTCCGTGGATTTTACAGACCAGTGGTCATTTGCTATGTTTGCTTCAGCGCCAATAGTGAACACGCATAACAGACAGATAATACCTTTAATATTCATCACACACTCTCCTATTTAGTTAGGCGCAGTGTGTATCTTTAACGATGAATAAAAGCTGAAGATAACCTTAAGGTAAAGTTAACTTCAGACTCACTTTCAACAAGCCCATGGCTGGCAAATAGGCTTATTCTGATTCGATAAAATAGGTACCCCAACCGTCATAATGAATGTTATGTTTGGCTGCAATAGTCAATAACTTCACCGTATCCTGATTGAGCAGCTCAGGCTCTAGCAAACGTTCGACTACCGCATCGAAACAAAAAACCATGCCGCCATCATCTAATACGAGTTCTTCGGCATCCCCTACTTCAAAGCCTGCTTTAAATACATCTACTGCGGCTTTTTCAAGGATCTCAAAGTCTGAACCGGCAAAATGATATTCAATGGTATGGGGTTGTGAACCATCGCTACCATCTTCAATTAGCGCCTCAATCGTTTCTTGATTAAATTCAAACCATTCTGTTTGGGTTTGTTCATCTGTGCTCATGTGTATTCCTATAACCTGTAATTGCTGCAAGTTTATCGCGAGCGCTGGGCAACTTCACTGTCTAATCTTGCAATGTTGGCCTTCATTAACTGATAAAAGTGTTCTGTCCACTCTTTCACTGATTTACTGTCATCGAGCATTACTGGCTCACCTACTTCGATAATTAATGTGCCGTTATCCCATCGGTTCAGCTTGATCTTATTCTCCATATTGCTGGCACATACCGTCACCATGCCCTTGTTTGCAGCTTTTGCGATGCGAAAGGCCCCGGATTTAAATGGCAATAGACCACGTCCGTAACTGCGAGTTCCTTCCGGGAAAAACCACACAGATAAATTTCTCTGGCGCATTTTTAATACCGAATTTTTTAAGGTATCGATAGCTTTACCTGAATTTTTACGGTCGATCATAATATTACCAGACAACCAATAGACTTGACCAAATAAGGGGATCCACTTTAAGCTTTTCTTGCCTACCGTCACTGTGCCTTTTAACGCCGCCGCACAAATTGTCAGAATATCATAACTATTTTGGTGATTAGCAATAAACACAAAAGGCCCCTGATCCTTTGTCTTATCACAGATTCGTACTTCCAGTTTCAAGCCAAGTAACCAGCAGGTGGAACTATAAAGTTTACCTGCTATGTGCACGTTATCTCTATGAAAAGGCCGTCCAATACATATCAAGATAAGTAGAATATTGATAAATATGAAATAAAAGAAAATACAGAATATTCGTAAAAGCGCTAACACATATGATCCTGAAGAATAATTTGGCTGTCGATTATAACCAGTTTTCACCTCAAGGATGTCTGATTAGTGATGATTTTCTCTTATCTAATGTTGAATTACGCTTAAAATCTTTAATTTTTCCATAGAGCAGCCGATAGCTCTAAGTAACAGTGCTGAGAAAACAAAAAACCATTAAGGCAACTCTATTCATGCAAACCTTTACCCATGAAGATCTTGACGATGACATTCTCAACGATTTACTTGAAGAAATTAATGAGTTGTATGAAGCCAGCGAACAAGTTTTAATCGAATTAGAAATAAAACCTCAGGATAATGAGCTGCAACGGTCGTTATTTCGCTCCATCCATACGATAAAAGGTGATTTGGGCTTAGTCAATTTCAGCCCCATGACCCCTCTTTTACAACACGTAGAGGATCTTCTCGATTTATTGCGCAAAGGCCAGATTAACTACACCAGCAATATGAGCGATCTGGTATTGTTGACCATGGACCGAATCAAAATATTTGTAGAAAGTTGCATTAAAAATGGTCACGCTGAATACGACGAAGTATTATTTAATCAACTCGTGGTGCAAATTTCTAAAATTAACCCAGGTAACAACGACCAACACGAAAGGATACTGGCGGAAACGGTGTTATTACTCGATCCTTGCCTGGACAATTCATCCTTATATGATACGCAACAACAAGCAATAGACATTAGACGTCTTGCTGGACTGGCCCAAAGTGGCATCCCCAAAAATCTAAGTATTGAAAAAAATAGTGATATTATATTTTTTAGAGAGCTGATGAAGCCCATAGAGAAGCGTTCTGAATTTTGGAACGGACGGGGTGACAGAATTGCCAAGCTAGCTGCTTATGTGAATAAGTTCGCAGGCTCACCTATTGATGAAGATCAGCTCGCTGTTGCTTGTTACATGCATGACTTTGGTATGGCTTTTATGCCCGTTGAAGTTTTACATAAACAAGGGCCAATGACCGATCCAGAGTTCAACCTGATGCACTCCCATGTATATAAGAGCGCGCGCTTGCTAGAACATTTAAATCATTGGAATGAAGCGAGAAAAATTGTCATCCAACACCATGAACGCATGGATGGCAGTGGTTACCCCTTAGGATTGAAAGAAGCTAATATATGTGATGGTGCGCAATTATTAGGTATTTTGGATACCTTCGATGCCATTACGCACAACCGGGCACATCTAAAACATGTGGTACATTCCAAAAAACGTGCGGTAATTGAAATAAACCGCAACAAAGACGGTCAACTGAGTAATAAATGGTTGAAAAATTTCAACCATTCAATGGCAACTTTACTGACCAGATAAGCAGAAACAGCAGGCTAATACCAATCCCTGTTAGTAAGTGAGCGCTGGGCGAGAATTTAAACGGGCCAAATCAAGGCGCTTGAATGAAGTAATAGTCGTGCTCTTTCGAGTTCGAGCAACGCAGAGTAAGCCCGTTTAAAACACGCTCAAAGGGAATGCACCAGCGACTTTTACTCTGCATTATCGCTATTTGAAAAAAAACGGCCATTCCTTTATATCAACGCCTTGCTCAAAAATCGCTGGACGCATTCCCAGTGCGCATTTATTAATACGGATTGGTATCATACCCACGGGCCTTAAGCTCACTGGAAACTTAGGGAGATTAATTTTACATATTAAGTTCTTTAAGTTTACGGGTCAGAGTATTGCGTCCCCACCCTAGTCTCTTGGCTGCATCCTGCTTATGGCCATGGGTATGAAATAAAGCCCGTTCCAATAAAATACGTTCAAAGCTAAGTTGAGCTTCATCCAGAATATTATTGTGTCCCGCTTGTAGTTGACTATCAGCCCAGTTTGCCAGCAAGAGTCCCCAATCATCATCTTGTGTATTTAGCTCATTAGATAAAGGTTGAGCATGTATTTCTGGGGGTAAATCATGAGGCAGCACTTCCTGACCACTGGCCATGACAGTTAACCATCGGCATACATTTTCCAGTTGCCGAACATTACCAGGCCAAGGTAGTTGACTGAGTATTTTTTTAGTCTCTTTGCTCAGTGATTTCACCTCAACAGCTAATTCAAGGGCCGCTTTTTGCAAAAAGTGTGCGGCCAACAAGGGTATATCTTCACTCCTTTGTGTCAACCGGGGAATATGGATGCGGATCACGTTAAGGCGGTGAAATAGATCTTCACGAAATTTGCCATCTGCTACCCTTTGCTCAAGATTTTGATGGGTGGCCGCAATAATCCTCACATCCACAGACACCGGATTATGACCGCCGACACGATAAAATTGCCCATCGGCTAATACACGCAACAAACGCGTTTGCACATCTAAAGGCATATCCCCTATTTCATCTAGAAATAAGGTACCACCATCAGCCTGCTCAAATCTGCCTTGGCGAGCGTTCTGCGCCCCGGTAAAGGATCCTTTTTCATGGCCAAACAATTCAGACTCGATGAGGTCTGCAGGAATAGCGGCCATGTTGAGGGCGATAAAGGTTTGTTTGGTCCGGGGACTATGACGATGCAAGGCTTGAGCGACAAGCTCTTTGCCCGTACCTGACTGACCATTAATTAGCACACTGATACTCGAACGAGACAAACGGCCAATTGCACGAAACACTTCCTGCATAGCAGGGGCTTCACCAATAATTTCCGTGGCCACAGCTAATAGTGGCAGCGGATGGCTTTTAGATTGTTCCCGCACATGAGTAAGGGCTCTGCGCACTAAGCCAACCGCCTCGTCTATATCAAAGGGTTTGGGCAAATATTCAAAGGCACCATTTTGATAAGCATTCACTGCACTGTCCAAATCAGAATGGGCGGTCATTATAATAACTGGAATATTGGGAAAGCGCTTATGTACTTCTTCAAGTAGGGCCATGCCATCCATTTGTGGCATACGGATATCTGATACGATCACTTCCGGTGGTTGTTCTGCCTGTAACTGCAGAAGTAAATCTTCTGGGTTGTCAAAGCTAAAGCATGGAATACTGGCTGCCTGCAACGCTTTTTGTAAGACCCAACGAATAGAACTATCGTCATCCACTATCCAAACAGGTTCTGCGCTCATTAATTAAGTTCCTTGCGATCTATAGGTATATAAAGAGTAAATTCCGTATGTCCGGGCCAACTTTGAACTTCAATTTTGCCTTTATGGTGATCGATAAGCGTCTGAGCAATAGACAAGCCCAATCCTGTGCCATCTTTTTTGCCCGTTACCATAGGATAAAATAGCGTATCTCTAAGATCGTTTGGAATACCCGGACCATTATCGATAACGGTTATTTTCACCCCCAGAGGGTGACGAATACCGTGTATGGTTAATTGACGTTCAATTCTGGTGACGACCCTGATATCACCTTGAGCGCCAGGCTGGGCTGCTATAGCTTGAATACTATTACGTATAATATTCAAAATCGCTTGCTGGAACATGTCCTGATCGAGTAGGCCATCAGGAATGCTGGGATCATAATCCCGGCTAATCGTTATGCTATGGCTTAAATCGTGCTGTACTAGCGTTAACACCTTCTCGAGAATCTGATGAACGTTATGTCTTTGAAAATTTGGCCGCGAATTAGGTCCCAACAAACGGTCGACCAAATTACGTAAGCGGTCAGACTGTTCAATGATCATACTCGTGAATTCTTTCAACTCAGGGGAAGGTAATCTTTTTTCCAGCAATTGTGCTGCGCCGCGAATGCCACCCAAAGGATTTTTAATTTCATGGGCCAAACCCCTTATCAGTTCACGAGCGGCTTGTTGCTGGGCCCACTGCTGAGACTCCTGGCTGATTTTTTTTTGTTTTTCAATCAAACGCATTTCCAGTAGTAGACTAACGCCTGAAACATCGTGAATATAAGTAACGGTCACATCAGCATGAGTATGGCGCCCGTCAGCAAGGGTGAGTTGCACTTCCCCGTCTGAATAAACTTCACCATGTTGCATGTCTTGTTTAAAACGCATTAAATCCAGACTGGAATGGATGATCAATTGTTCAATAGGGCAATCCACAAGCAAGTTCAGGCTTCGTTCGAACAGCGCTTGGGCCGCATGGTTAGCTTCCCTGACGACAAGTTGCCCGTCTAGCAGTAAAACCGCTGTAGAGAGGTGATCCAACAAGCTTTCTAATTTAGTATTAAAATGCATAAACTCAGTATATCAGGTCGCACCAATCTGGTGCTTTAAATTAATGTCTAATCTCCAATCCATCTCAAGCCTAGCGCTTTATAGCTAGTTTGCCTTAATCAGAACCGAGGCTTTGTGCAGATAAAATACCTGCTGCTCACTAGATGCAAGGATCTTGCCTGAATTATCTATGTACTCTATATAGAATATATACTCTCCTCGTTCTAAATTATCTAATTGAAATATAGGTTTTTTTTGTACTATCTCTCGTTTATTAAGATGCAGTTTAAAACTCCCCCTTGCCACTGACGTCAAGTCGGCACGAATGATCACCCGCCCCATATTATTGCGTATAGTTTGTTCAGGTTTAGGGCTGAGGATTGTTAACTGGTAATCAATTTTAGTTTTTTTTGATTGAGTGGTATTTACAGGCTTAAGCTGTACAGGACTGAGTGGCTCGATTACCAAGTTTGGATTAAGTTCCATAGCCTGGGCACTACCGGATTGGGTATCACTGTAAATGACTTCCCCAGTGGGCGAGACGGTTTTATATACTATGTCTGCATTGACCTGGGCAGACAGTAAAATTATAAGTGCATAAATATGATATTCCATAGCCAGCCTATTGATTATCGATAGTAAGTTATTCTAGCAAGACTGTGGTTAAAAAAAAGCCTGCGTTGAGCAGGCTAGGTATTGAATAACATTTTGATTTAATTATGGCGCCTAAACATAGCGCCACTTCAACCCGCTGTTAAACGCTGTAATACATGTCAAATTCAACTGGATGAACAGAGGTAGCCAACAATTGAACTTCTTCTTGTTTAAGCTTGATATAAGCATCTATAGAATCGTCAGTCATCACTCCACCTATGGTTAAGAAATCACGATCATTATCCAGTGCTTCCAGTGCTTGCTCAAGTGTGGTGGCAACGGTGGGGATTTCCGCAGCTTCTTCAGGAGGCAGATCATACAAATCTTTGTCCATCGGATCACCAGGGTGAATTTTATTTTTAATGCCGTCCAAGCCAGCCATTAACATAGCGGTAAATGCTAAATAAGGGTTAGCAGTTGGATCAGGGAAACGAACTTCAATACGTCGTGCTTTTTCGCTGTTCACAAAAGGTATACGAATCGAAGCTGAACGGTTACGCGCCGAATAAGCCAACATCACAGGTGCTTCAAAACCCGGGACTAAACGCTTATAAGAGTTAGTCGAAGCATTAGCAAACGCATTGATTGCCCGCGCATGTTTGATTGTACCACCGATGTAGTAAAGTGCATCTTCTGATAATCCCGCGTATTTATCACCTGCGAAGATGTTTTTGCCATCTTTGCTGATTGATTGGTGACAATGCATACCTGAACCGTTATCCCCGACTAATGGCTTAGGCATAAAAGTGGCAGTTTGACCGTAAGCGTGAGCAACATTGTGCACAACATACTTATAGATTTGAATTTCATCCGCTTTTTTAACAAGCGTGTTAAACAAACAGGCTATTTCATTTTGTCCGGCTGTGGCCACTTCATGGTGATGAGCTTCAACTGTCAAACCCATTTCTTCCATCACCATACACATTGCAGCGCGTATATCATGTGATGAGTCAACTGGAGGTACTGGAAAATAACCACCTTTTACGCCCGGACGATGCGCCATGTTACCGTCATCGTATTCTCTACCAGAACTCCACTTTGCTTCAGACGAGTTGATTTTAAAGAAAGAGCCAGCCATATCGGTATGAAAACGTACGTCGTCAAAAAGGAAAAACTCGGGTTCTGGACCAAATAAGACCTTGTCACCGATGCCTGTAGACACCAGGTATGCTTCGGCACGAGAGGCAACTGAACGAGGATCTCTATCGTACCCTTGCATAGTAGTGGGCTCTAAAATATCACAGCGAATATTGATTTGAGTTTCTTCTGCGAAAGGGTCAAGCACTAAGGTCTCGGTATCAGGCATGAGTATCATGTCGGATTCGCTTATGCCTTTCCAACCGGAAATTGACGACCCATCAAACATTTTACCGTCTTCGAAGAACTCTTCGGTGATCTGATGAGCAGGAATAGAGATATGCATCTCTTTGCCTTTAGTATCGGTAAAGCGTAAATCAACAAATTTCGCTTCATTTTCTTTTATAAAATTCAAAGCCTTTTCAACTGACATTGCGTCCTCCAGATTAAGCAATAGGGTATTAATAACTAGTAAAGTATTCTGACTTGAGTGAGCAACAAGCGATTATCGTGCCAAGCACAAAATCAGTAGGATCACCCATTCCAGCCGTGTTGTGTAGTGGTAAAGTAATATCCATCAACTTCAACGCACCAAATAAGTGCTTGCAAGTTCCAGTTTGGTGCAGTCACTGAGGTGTCAAGCAATTCGCCCTTCGTAGCGCAATATAATGGTGCAATCCAGGTTTATCTGCTGTAAATACAGATAAACACTAATTGTTGATCGCCAAACGCAGTTTAAAACTGTACAATACGCGCCCTATAAATTCAGTTAAGGTGGTTTATTCCACCCAAGAGTAGAGAAACTATCATGAGTGTATCGCAAACCTCGACCGACCACTTGAGGAACATAGCAATTATTGCCCACGTTGACCACGGAAAAACGACCCTAGTTGACAAACTTCTACAACAGTCCGGTACCCTCGAAAGCAGAGGCGCCGCTGAAGAACGGGTTATGGATTCCAACGATATCGAAAAAGAACGCGGTATTACCATACTTGCTAAAAATACTGCGATCCTCTGGAACGACTACCGCATTAACATAGTCGACACTCCTGGGCACGCCGATTTCGGTGGCGAAGTAGAACGCGTTATGTCGATGGTTGACTCAGTTTTATTGTTAGTTGATGCTCAAGAAGGCCCTATGCCGCAAACTCGCTTTGTTACACAAAAAGCCTTTGCTCAAGGTCTGAAGCCTATAGTAGTACTCAACAAAATTGACAAGCCTGGTGCCCGTCCAGATTGGGTTATCGATCAGGTGTTTGATCTTTTTGACAATCTAGGTGCCACTGATGAACAACTGGATTTCCAGGTTGTTTACGCCTCTGCACTAAATGGTTGGGCTTCTAACGATGCCGACAAAACTAGTGAAGATATGACGCCTTTGTTTGAAACCATCGTTAAGCACGTTCAAGCGCCAAGTGGCCATGTGGATGAGCCTTTCCAGATGCAGATTTCTCAACTCGATTACAACTCTTATGTGGGTGTAATTGGTGTTGGCCGGATATCACGTGGTTCGGCAAAAATTAACCAGGCTGTTACCGTCGTAGGTGCCGATGGCGTAAAACGTAACGCTAAAATAGGCCAGATATTAGGTTATATGGGTCTGGAACGTAATGAAATTGAATTAGGTTCTGTCGGGGACATCGTCGCGGTCACCGGTTTGGGTGAGCTTAAAATTTCTGACACCATTTGTGATCAAAACACGGTTGAAGCCCTGCCACCTTTATCTGTTGACGAACCAACGGTAACGATGACATTCCAGGTAAACAACTCACCATTTTGTGGTAAAGAAGGCAAATACGTGACTTCACGTAATATTCTTGAGCGTTTACAGGATGAATTGATCCATAACGTAGCCTTACGTGTTGATGAAACAACTGATCCGGATAAATTCCGCGTATCGGGTCGTGGTGAGCTGCACCTCGGTATATTGATTGAAAACATGCGCCGTGAAGGTTTCGAGCTGGCCGTATCACGCCCTGAAGTTATTTTACGTGAAGTAGATGGCAAACTTGAAGAACCTTTTGAAACCGTTACCATTGACTGTGAAGAACAACACCAGGGTTCGGTCATGGAGCAAATGGGTTTACGTAAAGGTGAACTAACCAATATGACGCCAGATGGAAAAGGCCGTATCCGTATGGACTTCACCATTCCTAGTCGTGGTTTGATCGGCTTCCAGACTGACTTTTTGACTATGACTTCAGGTTCAGGCTTGCTTTATCATACATTTGATCATTATGGCCCTCATAAAGGTGGCAATATTGGCCAACGTAAAAATGGTGTTTTAATTGCCAACGCCAGCGGTAAAGCTCTTACTAACGCCTTGTTTAACTTACAAGAGCGTGGGCGTATGTTCATCGGTCACGCGACTGAAGTATACGAAGGTATGTTGATTGGTATTCATACCCGTGAAAATGACCTGACAGTTAATGCCCTTAAAGGCAAGCAGTTAACTAACGTTCGCTCTTCAGGAACCGACGAAGCACAAACTTTAGTACCGCCTATCGTTATGTCACTTGAACAAGCTTTAGAATTTATTGACAACGATGAGCTGGTTGAAGTCACACCAAAAAGCATTCGTTTACGTAAGAAACTTCTAACCGAAAACGACCGTAAACGCGCCGGTCGTGGTAAAGAATAGACTTTTAGTTAAGTCACAAAAAACGGCTCTTTTGAGCCGTTTTTTTTACTCTTTTTTCAGTCAACCTAGCGCTGAATAAAAAATCGTTTCCTTATTCCTATCAACAACAATGCTAGAGCAGAAAATCCACTTAAACTACCGCCACCCGAGCTTCCCTGGCTGGTATCAGCACTTTTATTGATCAAAGTATTTGCCGGGGGATTAAGTTCACTATGGGTTAGTGTAGTTTCGTCGGTCACTACTATGTCGGTGATAATAACCAGATGTTCATCAGTCACAGTCACTTCAGCACTAGCATCTGCCTGAGTATAATTACGCAAAGGAGCATTAGTTGCTGCGCCGCCCAGATTAAATCGACTTAACTGTGCAATGGCATCCACCACCTCCATCCCGTTACCCAACACCTGGCCAAAAACCGTAAACCCGCTGTTTTGTGCATCAAGATTGGCACTATTATTGGCGAGGTTGAAAAACCATTGGGATGTGGCGCTGTTGGCATTGCCGGATAATTTAGCCATGGCCAGGGTGCCACGAACATTGGACAGTTCAGGTTCATTTGCTACAGGGATACCCGTCGCTACGCTGTCCAGTGGCACCACGCCGCCATACCAAAAACCGCCAGCTTGCAGCACAAAACCCGGTTCAGAACGATGTACTACATTGTTGGCATAAGCGCCGGATTTTACGTAACTTAAAAAATTGGCCACGGTTTGAGGGGTGACATCATCATATAAATTGACGTTAATATCGCCCATCACAGTTTTGATCTGCACTTCGGTGGCAGTTGCTGATCCAAGGGCCAAACAACAAATACCTGCGGCAACCACAAGAGGTTTGGAAATTATCGACATAATAAGTAAATTAGCTTTTGGTAATTAAAGGTTGCCCCAAGGGTAATCTAAATTGCTAATAAAAAATTAACAATTTGTGATCTATTCCCCTTGTAGTGTTAGATCTAAGGGAGACGGTTATAAAGGTGGCCGCTTAAACGGTGAAATACTTCAAAGCTATATTCAACAAACCTTCAATGTGGATTTTTGGCGAGACGAAATCAATGTCATCTATCTAGGTGATAAAAAGTGCACCATACCGGGTGAGCCCAAAATATTAGATTGCCTGCTTGATTGGGTTCACATACGGGGCAAATGGCTGGCTCACTTTTTTGTGCCATTCGCTGGAATAATTCCCTTGGCTTGGTTCAACTCGCTGGCGGTAATATCAATCAAGAAGAGGCCTGTCGGACTCTTCTTGCCTACATCTACATGATCGGCTACATGATCGGCAAAAAACGCGGGATGTCAGTCGATTTCGATAAAATCAAACCTTAATATCTGCGCCGCACCTATGGCAATGAGTTAAAGTGATCTGTGAGCTGCTTGGTCTCAGTAGTATGGATACCACTCACACCTATATTCACAATGATATGCAGGCGAAGAAAAAGCGGGCCATATTAAAGACTCAATGGGTGCAAAATACCTTTACATCGAGGCAGAGGGGCAAACGTTAATTTTCAGCTCATAATGGGCTCCCGGTGGCCGGTTACCTCGTTTTCCCCCAAGATCATATTGGCTTTTTTCTGAGCACCAATCGCGCAGCCGTTTCGCCTAAGGCTCGCTCTTTTCTTCAATCTTCAACTTCCAGCAGCTTGATTATCTTTTTTACGGCAATATTGGGGCAATTTAGCCTGCGGTTTTATTGAAGACGGCAAATTTATTGGACGACGACTATTGTTCAGCATTCTTTCTATCTCCAGGCACAGCGATGTCTCGATTCTTAGGTTCTTAGGTTCTTAGGTTCTTTTACGCCCGTTATACAAGGTTGACTGAGTAATGCCATTCTCACTCGACCATGTCACAATGCTCATATTCATCGGCGGTATTATCTTTTACCTAACCGTCTCATTACGTTCTGGGAAATAATGTTTCACTTATCATACAGCACCCTCTATTTTTATTGATTGAGTAAGTGAACATTACATAGAGAGATTGTTAAAAATCATCCATTGCTATTGTGTATCATTTTTTGTCTATGCTGATCCAAGTGTGACGGCAACGCTTCACTTTCATCTAACAAGGCCTGGGATGTAAACCGCCTTTCCCACTAATTTATAGGGAATAAATTAGAACAGCTTTAGCTGGTCCGCAGGGTGAACGCCATGGATGGCAGCGAATAAAAGCGGCCTGTGCAACCGTCTTCTTTATTGGCTTCTCGGGCAATGTACTCGTTCAGATTGCACATAAACCAGCTGATGTCGTAGAGCCGTTGCCAGTACTGCTCAACTGTTTTTTCAACGGTAATCCGTTTACTCGGGCTCAACTCCTCTGCCTTAAGATACTTCTGGGTTCACAACGTGCCCTTGTGCAACTTTTGATAGTGTCTTAATACCTCATCTGTATCTTACCATCAGCCACGTTTTTATCGACATGTAACACCACATGGGTAAACTTCAGGCTCCATGCCTTACGCACTTCGGGCCAAATAGAACTGTTGTAAAATGCTCCCGGCATTTTGCTGATTGTTCATTACCGCATAGGCACAAATGTCGATGGCAAATACAGTGGCTAAAAAAAGCACGCGGTCTTTTAACCACCCTCGGCGATGGTCGTAACTTTGACCTGAATACTTATCCTTACCACACAGGAATGAGCGGCGAACACAGCGGTAAAGGCAATGGTAATAATGCGTATCAATTAAACTGACTTGGCTTTTGCGAGGCTGGGGCATAACCTACCTGACTGAAAATAGAATACCCTGTAATTTTAGTTCAATTTAAAAAACAGGGGGAGTTATCATGGATGTCCATGCAAGTTCCCTGGCTGTGATGTAGCTGTCCATTACATTGCTTTGAACATAATAGGTAAAGCGGTGACGGCTATATTTAGCGGTTATGTTGGCAACGAACCATTCAGTAGGCTCGCAGGCAATACCCCCTGCTATACCATTCCTGCTTGATATGTGATCAACTCAGAAAGGCGATGTTAAGTTTGCTTCTGCTTTATCAGTAAAGCGGGAAAATTCAGTCCCCTATTAAGACAATATTATCGATCGCTGAGTGAGTAGATATTAAGGCTGATTGGTATTATGAGCCTGTCTGGGCTATCCGCTAATCGACCGCCTTCAGAGTGACTGCCAAAACCATCAGTTAACGAAGCATGTTCATAGAAAAACCTAGCATTTAGATAGTCTTTATTTTTAATATATCAGGCTGTTAAGTGGTTGGGTTTAACATATTACTGGTAAATAAATGATTTATTAAAGGCCCGCAAAACTGCCCAGATTAGGCTTAGCAGATACATCTAGTTAATAGGATTTGGCCATCTTAGTATGTATTTTATTGCCAACTATTGCGTTTCAATTACGCCGGCATAAGGCCAGTAACAGACGCATGGGTAAAGCCAGCATCATTTATACCCTTCATTCTTAAAGCTGCAGCGTTGTTAGCTGCAACGCCGTTCATTATATTCCCGCACCGCTATGATAAACGGCGCGGAAATAAGTAGCAAAAATCAGGCTAAATCGAAGCGATCAGCGTTCATAACCTTAGTCCATGCTCGTACAAAGTCCTGCACAAACTTTTCCTTGTTGTCGTCCTGTGCATAAACTTCGGCATAGGCACGCAGGATGGAGTTTGATCCGAAAACGAGATCAACCCGTGTCGCTGTCCATTTAACATGATCAGTTTGGCGATCTCGGATTTCATACAGATTATTACCGGTTGGCTTCCACGTATAATTCATGTCAGTGATGTTGACAAAGAAATCGTTGGTCAGCGCCCCTTTGTGCTCGGTGAATACACCGTGCAAGGTGGCATCATGGTTAGTGCCAATAACACGCATACCACCAACCAGGACTGTCATCTCGTGAGCAGTCAGTCCCATTAGTTGTGTCCGGTCTAACATTAGCTCTTCTGCGCTGACAACATAGTCCTGCTTGACCCAGTTGCGGTAGCCGTCATAGCTGGGCTCCAATACCTCAAAAGAATCAATATCAGTCATCTGGTCTGTGGCGTCTCCTCGACCAGGTAAAAAGGGAGCCACAACCTCAAAGCCAGCAGCTTTTGCAGCCTGCTCCACACCAATGTTACCTGCCAAAACGATGACATCCGCTACGCTTACACCACACTTAGCAGCAATTGGCTCAAGAACGGCCAGTACCTTAGCCAGACGAGCAGGCTCGTTGCCTTCCCATTCTCTTTGTGGTGCCAGACAGATGCGTGCCCCATTGGCACCACCGCGCATATCCGAACCACGGAAAGTTCTTGCGCTATCCCAGGCGGTAGTTACCATTTCGCTGATACTCAAATCACTGGCAGAAATTTCATCCTTAACGGCCTGAACATCGTAGTCGTTGCGCCCAGCAGGAACCGGATCTTGCCAGATTAAATTGTCTGCAGGCACCTCAGGGCCAATATAACGCGCCTTTGGTCCCATATCGCGGTGCGTTAGTTTGAACCATGCACGTGCGAAGACCTCAGAGAAATAGTCTTGATCTTTATGGAAACGCTGTGACATCTTCAGATATTCTGGATCCATCTTCATAGCCATATCGGCATCGGTCATGATCGGATTTAAGCGAATCGAGGCGTCTTCCACATCTACCGGCTTGTCTTCTTCCTTAATATTGACCGGTTCCCATTGCCAGGCATCGGCCGGGCTCTTTTTCAGTTCCCACTCATAGTTGAGTAACAGTTGGAAATAGCCGTTGTCCCACTGGGTAGGATGGGTCGTCCATGCGCCTTCAAGGCCACTGGATACGGTATCTCGGCCAATACCATGCTTGTTCTTATTTAACCAACCAAAGCCCTGCTCCTCAACATCCGCGGCTTCTGGTTCCGGACCGAGCAGTGTGGCATCGCCATTACCGTGACATTTCCCCACTGTGTGACCACCAGCAGTGAGAGCCACGGTTTCCTCATCGTTCATAGCCATTCGCTCAAATGTCACGCGCACATCATGGGCCGTCTTAAGTGGATCAGGTTGACCATCCACACCTTCGGGGTTAACGTAAATTAGCCCCATCATCACGGCGGCCAACGGATTTTCCAGATCGCGCTCACCAGAATAGCGGCTGCCTTCGCTGCCGGTGGGAGCGAGCCATTCTTTTTCTGCTCCCCAATACGTATCCTTTTCGGGATGCCAGATATCTTCCCGGCCAAAACCAAATCCAAAGGTTTTCAGACCCATAGATTCATAGGCGATGGTGCCTCCATAGGCTATCAAATCGGCCCAGCTAAGTTTGTTGCCGTACTTTTTCTTGATAGGCCACAGCAGACGGCGTGCCTTGTCTAGGTTGACGTTGTCAGGCCAGGAATTAATGGGGGCAAAGCGCTGGTTACCGGTACCGGCACCCCCTCGTCCGTCAGCGATACGATAAGTACCGGCCGCATGCCAGGACATGCGGATCATCAGCCCACCGTAGTGACCCCAGTCTGCAGGCCACCAGGCCTGGCTGTCAGTCATTAGCGCGAGCATGTCTTTTTTAAGCGCGGCAAAGTCGAGTTTTTTGACTTCGTCCTGATAATTAAAGCCTGCTCCCATGGGATTGGTCTTGCTATCGTGTTGGTGAAGAATGTCGAGATTTAGAGCCTTAGGCCACCATTGCATGTTCGACATATTGGTTTCTGTGGCACCGCCATGCATTACCGGGCATTTTTTTTCAGTCATTGTTATATCGCCTATTTTGTACGGAAGAATTGTTATCAATACAAGGTCATGTTGTATAATCAAGTATTGGCCTTTAGATACTATTTGTGAATCCGTTAATTTCTATTTCAGCAATAGCTTTTTCCTATTAGATTAGATTAGACCTGACAAATTTTCAGCACAACAATGACTAATCGACTCCTGGAGCATTTAGCCAAGCTGCACGTAGTGACGTATATACCCATCCCCCTTGAAGCTGCAGCGTTGTTGGCTGCTCTCACTTTCGACAGCCGCGTTGCACTTAGTAGGTCTAAGCTCATGGGGCTGAGCTCCTTTGCCGCCTAGCTGCAACTTCAAGGATTTTGGGTATAGGATAAAAGGGCCATATCCGAATGAATGATCAGCAATATCCAGCAAACGGTCAATAAAGATTTGGTTTTGCCAAGTGAACGATGTGTTGAAGCCCTTAACCCCCCGGCAAGGAAAGGTTAATGAAACGGATATAAGGCAGGCCAGTGGGATGGCGCTTCGCCGCTAAATCGGCTTAACTCGCCACAGGTCTCTTTATTGTTAAGGGTGATCTTCCTTTACTGACTCATTGGTGAAGGCAGAAAATCTATGGCTCGCATATTCACTATGACACCCAACACATGACTCCAGCAGCTTTGAGTAATAAAAACCCACAAGTTCGGTATGACTTTTATTGCTGACGTGCTCAAGCATTGCTGCATACTGATGGAATTGTTGGTCTTTTAAAATAAATCCTTTCGGGAGTTTTTCATGAAGTTCATGCTTTTGCACAGTGGTGATTTTCTGCTTCAAAATAAAGCTATTGTTAATCTTTGCTGCAATATCAGACACCTCTTGCAGGTTCCCGGAAGCAAAAGCAGGAACGATTTTTTGCATACCATCCTGGATCGACAACATCTCTTGCTTGAGCAGAGCCCTCAACTCAGGTGACAGGCTCTGAACTTCGTTTTGTGCATAACAGTTGAGTGATACGGCTCCAATCAAAGCGACAAGCACAATACCCATTATTTTCTTCATAGTCATAAACCTCATTTTTATTTGGATTGAAGTTAAAGCACTTAAGTTAGACATAGATCCAAAAAAGAAACCAATAAAAATTAATATAGCGGTTTATCATGAAGTTACAGCGTTGTTGGCTGAGATCCAATGGCTTTGATTTAGATGGTGAAAATCAAAAAATTGACCACCGAGGACACAAAAATCACCGAGCAAAAAACGTATTAAATCAGACCCTCTGTGTTCTGGGTGGTTTATACCCGTTTCCCTTGACGCTGCAACGTTGTTGACTGAGCTCCAATGGCTTTGGGTATAGATGGTGAAAATCAAAAAATTGACCACCGAGGGCACAAAGATCACCGAGCAAGAAGCGTATTAAATCAGACTCTCTGTGTTCTGGGTGGTTTATACCCGTTTCCCTTGACGCTGCAACGTTGTTGACTGAGCTCTAATGAATAAGAGGGTCAAGGACAGGTTCACAGTGTGCAGTGGGCGATAGACAAGACCTAATCACGGCACGTTATTGGGGGTGGTGTAAAAGGACTACTATATTTGCTATGGGATGTGTCTCAGCGGGGTGAAATGGCACCTTGGCTTGAACATACAGGGCTGTGTGCTCACCAAAATGCCAGTTATCTATACTTTCTCTGCGGATTAAATACTCACTATAACTATTGGCTGTATTGAGCCTCAAATTCTTCGTTAATTAATAACTCTGGGGGCACCTGCGTATCGCTGCCGGGCTTGTGTAAAATAGCGGTTAATACATATCCCTGGTCTGACGGCAGATGCTCTTTAGTCCATCCCAAAGAAGCCACTTTACTGTCGATCATGGCATCAATTTGAGTGTCGCTATAGGCTACCGACTTAAGTATTTCCCGGGTTGAATGGCCATGGCGTTCGGTAGGGGTAACCGCCCGTATCGAAGCTCTCTGGGGTCTGATTGAGTAGTGGTCGATCTGGGTTAGACAGTGGCCACTGGGATGATCGGGGTAAATTGAAAAGGCGAAACTGCCTAATTCGGTACCCACTTTGCCATCGGCTTTACGACTGTATTGAGCCCGCAAATTTTCAATTGAAAGTGGTTGCGCAGCCGCGATATCGGCTTTAATAAAACGCTTTACCCACTCCTCTGTAGAGGCCTGCTGAAAAGCGGTGGTTAAAAATATTTGAATATCCCCGGTGACTGTTATGCCCTGCAAACCAGGCACCTTTTTCTCTAAGGTTTCAAGCTCTGCTGCACTGGCATCGATAAAAATCCAATCGTCCCAGGTTTTATAAAACTGTGACAGCGCATGCTCACCCATGGTTGCCCGGCCACTTGGCTCATTAAAGGGTTTAAGGCCCACGTAATCAAAGCAGAAAGGCAGTTGTGCTAAGTTCGTCACCGCTGACAAGGATGTGCGCGCTCTTGCTGTCACACCTGTTTTTAGACGGTGATAGAGGGCCACTGCCATAGACAATCCACCAGCGAAACCGCAGTTAACATCCAGGGTGCCAAGGTGAGCATGCTCTTCGGGAGTCTCTGGGCCGCCAAAGCGCGACATAATGCCGCTGTTGGCCTGAATAATATCGTCATAGCCAATATAGTTAGTTTTTACACCCTTCGCCGGGCCACCAAAACAATCCAGACGACAAAACACCACACCGGGGTGAATGGCCTGCAAACTATCATGGTCAAGCCCCAGTGTTCTCATCTGGCGCTCGGGTGCATTAATAACGACCACATCGACTGTGCGCACCAGGCGTTCGAAAGCCTCTCGCCCCTCAGGTTTATTGATATCCAAAAGGCCACTGCGCTTGCCCATATCTGATTGAAAGGCGAACAAAGTACCAATTAACGGATCGTAGCTAGGCACAACCGACTGCAATTTAATAATGTCGGCACCAAAACGCCCCAAAAAGGCTGACGAATGAGGGCCGGCAATCACATTGCTTAAATCCAGGATACGAACGCCGTCCAACCAACCTGTTTTTTCACCACTTCTGGGCTCGGTTATCTGCGGGCGCGTTAATGTCTCAGCTGACCTAAGCTGGTGCAGCATTTCCAGAGCTTCCTTAAAACTAACATCTTGGCGCGCAGAGGGAGACAGCATTAGATGCGCAGACTCTTCCAGCCAGGCAACCGGACCGGGCTGTTTCATCAATCCATACTCAGGATCATTGACTTCAACTATCAGGCCGGCACCTTTACAATGTTCACTGTTCACCCACTCCTTTGTCGTTTTATGAGGGGCGCCGGGGATCTGCCCCTCACCAAAAATCACACCCCACTGGTCTGAGGTTTTGCTGAGAAAAACCAACTTCATTTTTTCAGCGATAATATCTGCCCATTTTTTAGGTAAAGGATAGACACCGATAGACGTTTCCCCATCCCATTGATTGGTAGGCAAATGCAGGTCGCTGATCTCAGGAAGGCCCTGTGCGATAAGCTCTTCATATAGGCCTAGCACCTGCAAGCAGCGTTTGGCATGCGTGCGGTGTGACGGGCAAACACAGTAAAATTTGCGGCCATCGGCACAGTCGTACGAGCGGTAAAAGGGATCAAGATACTCTTGTAAGTCATCGTAACTGACATCAAAGGGAAGATTGTTTGCACGGCGACGCTCTATTTCTACCTCACGCATAGTTTTATAGCGCTGGGGTAAATCGGCAACAACATAGGAGTTGTAAGATAAGCCTTCCATCATCGCGCTAATCACTGGCACTTCAATATTGTCACCATAGCCGCTTTTTTCCCGCCCAAACAGCGCCAGCACCAGAGCGCTGGCACCCAGACATACGGCATAAGAAGAACCCAGCGGCAAGGGTGAGTAGCAGGGGTTGAGCCCCATCAAAGTACGATTAAAGCCCATATCGGTAAACGCACCAGCGGTGGCGGCAACCACAGCTTCAGTGGCTTTCCAGTCACGTCGCAACTGGTCATTACTGGCAAAGCCCGGCATGGACAAACAAATAAGTTCGGGCCGCTGTAAACACAGTTTTTCAAAGTCTACACCCAACTTCTGCATCACCCCAGGACGAAATGAATCGATAAGGATATCGGCACTGTCAATCAGATTTTGCGCCTGGGCCAAACCCTGTGCAGATTTCAGGTCGAGGCGCAGACAGCTTTTATTGCGATTTAATATGGCATTGACCGGGCTTTGCCACTGTGGACCTTGGGGAGGATCGATATGGATCACTGTGGCACCCAAATCTGCCAAGACCATGGCAACTGCCGGTCCGGCTATCTGCTGACCAAAATCAATAACGCGAACACCAGTGAACGGGAGATGAGAGTGTTTGTTCATAATATATCGGATCCTGTTGATGCTATGAGGGCGCTTTAGTGCGATTTCGGGGAGTGTAAGAACGAAGTCTCAATCACGCCATCAATTAAACTTTGGCCTAAGGCATCGTTTTTTTTATTATTATTATTTATAAAAAAACAATACAATCTGTCTCATTATTGGTGGTTTGAATTGCTTTGTTGGCCTAGTCGCTTTGTTGGCGTAGTATCAGGTGCACTTATAAAAATAATAATGAGGAATCGAACTCAATGGCAAGAGCAGCAACACAATCATCAAAACAGGATTTTTGGCAAGATATTCATCCCGTTATGGCCATGGGCTCTGCATTGTTAGTGGTTATTTTTGTTTTATTTACAGTGATTAACCCCAATTATGCGGGCACAGTGTTTAATTCAGCCCGGGACTTTATTGCTACCAATCTGTCCTGGTACTACATAACCCTAATGAACTTCTATCTGATATTTGCCCTCCTGTTGGTGTTTAGCAAATATGGAAAAATACGCCTGGGTGCTAATTCAGACAAACCGGAATTCAGTTATTTTGCCTGGTTTTCCATGTTGTTTGGTGCCGGCATCGGCATCGGTATTTTATTTTGGAGTATTGCTGAACCTATCTATTATTTTCAGAGCAATCCTTTTATTACTGATGCCCAGAGCATGACGGCAGAAGCCGCTCAGGTGGCGATGCGAGTCGCCATTTTTCACTGGGGACTGCACGGTTGGGGGCTGTATGCCGTTCTCGGTATGACATTCGCCTATTTCACTTATCGCAAAGGTCTGCCGCTGTCGATCCGCTCCGCGCTCTACCCGATTTTTGGTGAGCGAATTTATGGCCCCATTGGCCATATCGCAGACCTTTTAGCCGTGCTGGGTACAGTATTTGGCATAGCAACATCACTTGGCCTAGGTGCCCAGCAGATGAATGCGGGCCTGAACTATCTGCTGGGGTTCGAAATATCTACCGCCACTCAGATACTGCTGATTGCCATAATCTCAATAGTGGCCACCGCTTCGGTATTAAGTGGCGTTAACAAAGGTATTCGCATACTCAGTGAGCTCAACATGACTCTGACCCTATTAATTCTGGGGCTGTTTGTGGTGTTTGGCCCGACCCTTTATCTGCTCAGCTCTGTTGGCGCTAACACAGTGGATTATCTGATTAACGCCCCTTCCTTGGGCGTTTGGGTTGCGCCAGCTGAACATACTCAGTGGCAAAGTGACTGGACAATTTTTTACTGGGGCTGGTGGCTTGCCTGGTCGCCCTTTACGGGTATTTTTATCGCCCGTATCTCCCGTGGTAGAACGATCCGTGAATTTATCCTCGGTGTGCTTCTGGTACCCACGGCTCTGACTATTTTGTGGATCACAATTTTTGGCAACAGTGCCATGTATATTGAATTATTTGGTAATGGTGGCGTGACCGCAGCCGTCAATGCGGATACCACCACAGCGCTATTTAAAACTATTGAGCTTCTGGATCTTGGCTATTTACTGACGGGCATTATGGCCACCATCTGCACCTTTATGTTGCTGACCTATTTCGTCACCTCAGCTGATTCGGCAACCCTGGTAATCTGTACCCTTGTGGCCATGGGTAAAAACGATCCCCCAGCTAAATTACGCATTTTCTGGGGCGTGGCCATTGGTGCCGTTGCCGCGGTACTTCTGTATAGCGGAGGATTGCAGGCCTTAAAAACCGCATCCATAGTGGTCGCTCTACCCTTCTCTGTTGTTCTTATTTTTGCCACCTACGGCCTGTGTAAATCACTGTACAACGAAGGTAAAAAAATCGACAACGGTGATCAGACTTTAATCAACCCTTCAACAACCGAAACTGTGGAGTAAACATGTCAACTCAAATCATTCTGCCGCGTATTCTTCAAGTGGGTGGCGGTGCCAGCGATGAAGCAGGCAATATAGTCACCGCGCTTGGCTGTAAGCGCCCCCTTATTGTCACTGACAAAATGATGGTGCAGCTTGGCTATGTCGCCAGGCTGCAAAAGAGCCTTAAGGCCCTGAATATCAGCGCTGATGTATTTGACGATACGGTTCCCGAACCAACCGTTAGCTCTATTGAAGCAGGTGTGGAGCAGGTCAGGCAGGGTAACTATGATTCGATTATTGCCATAGGCGGCGGCAGCCCTATCGATAGCGCCAAAGCCATGAGTATCTTGGGCAAATATGGTGGCGTGATGCGCGACTATAAATTCCCGCGTATTGTGACAGAGCCGGGATTACCGATTATTGCGATTCCGACCACTGCCGGAACAGGCTCCGAAGTCACCCGTGTCACTATTATTACCGATGAAACCAATGACGAAAAAATGCTCTGTGTTGGCATGGGGTTTATGCCAACAGCAGCGCTGGTTGATTACAACCTGACGCTCAGCCTACCACCGCGTACCACTGCAGACACCGGTATCGATGCCTTGACCCACGCCATGGAGGCCTATGTGAGTAAAAAAGCCAGCCTCTATAGTGACACCCAGGCCATCGCCGCAATGAAACTACTCGCCCCTAACCTGCGCCGGGCTTTTCATGATGGCAGCGATAAAGAGGCACGGGAAGCGATGATGCTTGGCTCAACATTAGCAGGCATTGCCTTCTCTAATGCCTCGGTGGCCTTAGTGCATGGCATGAGTCGCCCAATTGGCGCGTTTTACCATGTCCCCCATGGGCTATCGAATGCCATGTTGCTGCCAATGGTCACTGAATACTCTATTCCTGCGACAGTAGAACGCTATGCTGATTGCGCCCGGGCTATGGGCGTTGCCCAAGTAACGGATAGCGATGCCAGTGCCAATCAAAAACTGATTGCCGAGCTCTATGCTATCAATGAAGAGCTTAAGGTCCCCACGCCTGAACAATTTGGTATCTCCCGGGAGCACTTTTTTGGCAACCTTGAAATTATGGCTGAACAGGCCCTGGCTTCTGGTTCACCGGGCAACAATCCCCGGGTACCCAGTGCTGAGGACATTATTGAGATTTATAAAAAACTTTGGTGATACATATCATTCTTTAAGGAAAGACTAATGACAACAGTAGGACATTTTATAAACGGTCAGATGACCACGCTCAGCGAACGCACGCAGGACGTATACAATCCTTCAACGGGTGGCGTGAGCAAACAGGTTGCTTTGGCCTCTAAAGCAACCGTAGAAGAAGCCATTGCAGCGGCGCAAGCAGCCTATCCGGCATGGCGCAATACCCCTCCCATTAAGCGGGCTCGGGTGATGTTTAAATTTAAAGATTTACTTGAGCAACATGCTGACAAAATTTGCCAGATGATTGGCGAAGAGCATGGCAAAATTTCTCATGACGCAGCAGGTGAGCTGCAACGGGGCATTGAAAATGTCGAATACGCCTGTGGTGCGCCTGAGCTGTTAAAAGGTGAGCACAGCAAAAATGTGGCACCCAATATCGACTCCTGGAGTGAGTTTCACCCACTGGGTGTGGTGGCAGGCATTACGCCGTTTAATTTCCCGGCCATGGTGCCGCTGTGGATGTATCCAATGGCGATCGTTTGTGGCAATTGTTTTATTCTCAAGCCCTCAGAACGCGATCCCAGTTCAACCCTGTTTATTGCTTCCTTACTAAAAGAAGCCGGATTGCCCGACGGTGTGATGAATGTCGTCAATGGTGATAAAGAAGCCGTTGATACCCTTTTGCACCATGAACATATCAAGGCGGTGAGCTTTGTGGGTTCAACGCCCATTGCTGAATATATCTACACCACAGCCAGCGCTAATGGCAAACGCTGTCAGGCACTGGGCGGCGCTAAAAATCATGCGATAGTCATGCCCGATGCCGATATGGACAATGCGGTTAACCAACTATTGGGGGCAGCCTTTGGCTCTTCCGGTGAGCGCTGCATGGCGCTTTCTGTTGCTATTGCCGTGGGTGATGCAGCAGGTGATGCCCTGGTTAGCAAGATGCAAAAGGCCATGGCTGCCTTAAAAGTGGGGCCCTTTACCGATAGTAATAATGACTTTGGCCCGGTGATCACCCGCCAACACCAACACAAGGTAATCGGCTATATCGATAGTGCCCAGCAGCAAGGAGCAAACATTGTTGTAGACGGTCGCACCCCCAATGTTGCGGGCCATGAAGATGGCTTCTATATAGGCGGCACTCTGATGGATCGCGTAACACCTGATATGGACAGTTATAAAGCAGAGATTTTTGGCCCTGTACTACAAGTGATCCGGGTGGATACCATGCAGGCTGCAATGGATCTTATCGATGCCCATGAATACGGCAATGGCACCTGTATCTTTACCCGGGATGGTGAAGCTGCGCGGTTTTTCTCTGATAATATCCAGGTGGGCATGGTGGGTATTAATATTCCCCTACCCGTACCCGTGGCCTACCACAGCTTTGGTGGTTGGAAACGCTCATTGTTTGGTGACCTGCACGCCTATGGACCGGATGCGGTTCGTTTTTATACCAAACGCAAAACCATCACCCAACGCTGGCCTTCTGCAGGGGTGCGTGAAGGTGCCATGTTCTCTATGCCAACCATGAGTTAAATTAATGGGTATGGTCATAGAAACTAGCCTTAGAGAAAAAGGATCGGCTGTTACCCGTGTAATGCAGATCATCGAAGCGGTATCTAAGGCTGCGCGACCTTTGTCGCCAGCCGATCTCGCCATTTTCTTGGATATACCCAAACCCAGTATTCATCGTCTTCTCAACCAACTCGAAGACGATAGCTTTGTGCAAACCACCATGCGCGGGTTAATCATACCCGGCGCTCGTATGCATGGTGTCGCCTGGGGGGTGTTACACAGTGAACGATTTAGTGCACCGCGCAAAGCGATCCTTGAGCAGTTAACACAACAGATTGGTGAGACCTGCGGTATCGCCATACCCAAGGGTACTGAAATGGTTTATTACGATCGGGTTCAATCTGACTGGCCACTACAGCTCAATCTTCAGGTGGGCAGTCATACGCCAGCCTGGTGCACTGCCAGCGGTAAACTCTATCTCAGCTCACTGCCTAAACAGCGCCGACAGAAAATTATCAGTCACTTGCCTTTAAGGCAATATGCCCGCAATACTATTGTCGATGCACAAGCCCTCGAAGCCCAGTTGGTCGACATCAAAAACCGTAAAGTCAGTACAGACAACGAAGAGTTTGTTGACGGTATGGTTGGCAGTGCAGTCGGGATTTTAGACAGTCATAATAAACTCTGTGCTTGCCTTTTTATCCACGCACCTGTGCTTAGAAAAAGCTTGGACCAATTAATCGGCTTCAGTGATATTCTCCACGCAGCTGCAGTAGAATTAGGTTCATTAATTGATGGCCCTGAGAGTGCATCGAGCTAAATAGCAGAGATTATTATAATGAAAAAAAGACTTCCGCCATTAAACTGGTTGCGTTCTTTCGAGGCTGCAGCCCGCCTTCTGAACTTTACTCAGGCTGCCGCTGAACTGCACATGACACAGGCCGCGCTGAGTCAGCAAATCAAAGGCCTCGAATCTCAGCTTGGCTGTGCACTGTTTAAACGTTTACCCAGAAGCCTGGAGCTAACCGACTCAGGGCAAGCTTATATACCCGGGGTACGTGAATCTCTCGAAAACCTTGCACTTATCACTGACGAGGTCTTTGGCAAAGAGCGCAGTCGAACCCTTACCGTTAAGGTTAATCTGGTATTTTTTAATACCTGGCTAGCGCCAAGGCTGGCGGACTTCCGTCTAAAGCACCCCGATATCGACCTGCGTTTTACCAGTAACCTGTGGAATTCCCGTGCCGACTTAGAAGCTGATGTTGAAATTACCTATGGCAAAGGCAACTGGAAAGATTTTAATTCACACCGCCTAACCTGGGACCAGCTTATACCGGTTTGCAGCCCTGAATTATTAAATGGTCAGGCCATTCCGGGCTCTGCCAGCAACCTTAATGATTACACCTTGCTCCATGTTGTTGGCTATGAGGAAGGTTGGGGCTATTGGTTAAAGCACTTCGGCCATCACAATATCGACCCCTCACAGGGCATTCATTTTGACTCTCTGGTGACGGCGATGGAAATGGCCGCTCTAGGTCATGGCATTGCCCTAAGCAGAACGTCAGTGGTCAGCCAAATGCTCGACAGTGGCCGTCTTATTGCGCCCTTTGCACAGACAACAGCAACCTCAGAGTCCTTCTTTTTGGCGACGCCATCAAATAAGCCTGTGCAGGCTTATGTGCAAAAATTTAATACCTGGTTGTTAGAACAAGCTGAAGCGGCACGCATTTAAGCGTTAAAGGTTGGGATGGTTAAAGCACGGGCTTTCCAGGTTTCGGCTACTCGCCACACCGTCGCTGTTGGTTTTTTCAAGCGTATTGTTGCCTAAAGATCACATGACGCCTCTTCTTTTGTGTTGTGGCTGACCTGACTTTTCAGGATTTAAAGGAGCGAAAAAGAGCCATTATTCTTACTGTGCTTTTTTGACTACCTTAAGTGTATCAGCATGATGCCGGGCGCCTTGTAACATCAAGGCCTAAAAATGGCGATAAGTTGGCTAAATATCAGCGACTTTCTAGCTCTGGTAAGCGTGACAAAATCACCGTATTGAGCACTAACGAGGTATCTGTTTTACACAAATGTGAAACACACTCTAATATTTCATCAAGCTCGGACATGTTTTTAACACATATCTTAAAAATGAAGGCTTTTTCCCCAGTGACATTAAAACAATCTGTCACCGCTGAACGGCCTTTTAACTCAGCAACAAAGGCTTTTTCCTTGCCCGCAAATACATTGGCATAAACAAACCCTGTAATGGCAAAACCAAGTTCTTCTGCATTAGTTATTAAGGTGTATTGGGCAATAACGCCTTGTTCCTCAAGCTTTTGAATACGCTCTTTAACTGCAGGAGCCGATAAATGAACTTGCCTGGAAAGTTCACTTATCGGCATTCGCGAATTATCGTGTAACTTCTTTATGATGATTTTATTGATAGCATCCATAATATTTCACTTCACTAAAGCCTAAATTTGTAGCCGTAATTATCGCCAGCAGTATTAATAACACCTGGCGCACACAATAAGATAAGTAAATTAAAAACCGATAACCAACACTAATGATATATACCCAAAGCCATTAGGGGTCAGCCAACAACACTGCAGATACAAGGGCGTACGGGTATAAACCACAGAGTACACGAAGAGCAGAGGGATTTATTTTTAAAATAGTAGAATTTTTCTTTCTCAGTGATCCCTGTGTCCTCGGTGGTAATTTTTTTGATTCACACTACATAAAGCCATTAGAGTTGCAGCCAACAACGCCACAGGTTCAGAGCTTAGGCAGGACATCAGGGCAAGGCACAACATGTGTGAAATGGTCTTCTCTTTTCAAGTGTTGTCACGCAGCACTGTTTTCTGCCTAGGCTCGCTGCGGGCGGGTTTAAAATCCGCCACTACTGCGTTATTGGTATTGGACATAAAAAACTATGCCTCAACACAAATGCCTTGTATTTGACGATTTAAATTCCAGCTAATCTCGGCATTTTGAGGTCACTTGAGTATAGTTATGTAGTCGTTTGCTCTGCTAAAAATTCTGATACTTTTGCTAACCCCATTTTCATCGCTTCGGGGTTATTCGCAAAACCGATCCGCACGTATCCTTCCATATCAAGCGCGCTCCCTGGTGTGAACATAACACCTTTAGACTCGAGCAAAGCAACACAAAAATCACGGGATTTCATATGAAGGTTATATTTTAATAACGCCACAGTAGCGGCTTTAGGTTTAACATAGCTGATCAGTGGTTCATTTTGCACCCATTGATCAAGCAGGGCTAAGTTAGTACGGGTGATCAAACGGCTGCGTTGTAAAATAGCCTCACTATTTTCAAGGGCAATACAAGATAGGTAATCGTTAATTAAGCCCACACTTATCGTATTATAATCACGATGAATGCTGACATCTTTGAGCAAACTCGTCGCCCCAACAATCCAGCCTAAACGCAAGCCTGCTAAAGAGAATGACTTTGACATACTTCCTGTACTGATACCTTTTTCGTATAAATCGGCTATTGCGGCTGTAAAACCATCACCTTGTTGATCAATGCCACGATACACTTCATCACATAATAAGTAGGCATCGCATCCTCTGGCTATTTCGACAATTTCCATTAAAAGCGCTTCGTCCATTAATGATCCTGTAGGATTATTTGGATTGTTAATACAAATCAGACTGGTCTTGTTATTCACTAAGGCTTTTAACTCAGCAATATCTGGTAAAAATTGGTTTTCTTCACGCAACTTTAAAATTTTCACATCAGCACCAATACTCTCAGGTATAGAGTAATGCTGTTGATAAGTGGGTAATACCGAAATGACCCGGTCGCCTGGTGATACAATAGTTGAATGGACCAGGGCATTCGCCCCGATGGCCCCATGGGTAATTAATACGTTTTCTTTGTTTTGTTTGGCAAATAATGCTGCAACAAGAGAGCGTAAACGGTCTGAGCCTTCAATAGCGCCATAGCTCATTTTCATTGGCATCAACTCGCCTAATATAGTCTCTTTCTTACCCGATATATCAAGTAGCGCTTCAAAGGTAAGGGATTCCACACATGTTTCAGCTAGATTATAAATACAGTTATTCTCGTATTCATTCATCCACATTTCGACACCAAATTCTTTAATCTTCATTTTTATACACCTTCACGTTCAACTCAGTTAAATGACCTTCAAGCCTGTTTTTGCTTTAATTCCCATACACTGTAAGCAATGGCGACATCTTCTAAACCTAAGCCAATCGAACGGAAAAAGATCGGTTTATCATAGGTAGGAAGTGAACAGCTTTTCGCCATCAGACTCGGTAAATCCCCCGATAATTTGTCCTTTGACCAAATCCCCTGTTCAATGGCGATTTTCATTTCACCTGCGCCGTAAGGTGCCGTGTCTTTATAATCACAATAGACATCGGATATACCCAATAACTCCGGAGGTACTTCATGGGCATTGGCGACATTAGTACTGATAGATGTCACTAGCATGCCAGGCTTTATTGCACTCATTTTCAATACCGGTGTACCGGATGACGTACATAGCATGATGACGTGAGCGCCATCAACTGCCTGCTCAATTGAGTGAGCAAATGAGATTTGCGCATAAATAACCTTAAATGTTTTTTGCCTGGCAATATCGCCCGCTAAAGCAGGGGAAAAAATACGAACAGAGGTCCATTTCCGTAACCCTAACACATGTTTTAAATGTGCCAGGGCCAACTTGCCACTGCCGATAATACACAGAGTATCACTATCAAATTTGGCCAACTCATTAACCGCCAAAGCTGTTACCCCTGCTGTACGCTCTATGGTTAATTCTGCTGAATCACAGCAAAGCAAAGGCTGGCCGGTTCGCTGAGACATAAGATATGTCCAGGCTGTGATGAGCGGTTTACCCGTTGACATTAAATAGGGTGATAACTTCGCACCAAACACATCGAGTTCGTTTATTGCACCAGAGTAAGTAATAAAATCGCCGCCATTATCAGCAAACAGGGCTAGGGTTTGCGGTGGTTGGGTAGACATTTCACGACTTAATGATAAGAAGGTCTTTCTTAGTATTTTCGTAACATCAATTAATGGGATCAATGCCCGAATTTGTTCCACTTGCAGCATTAACGGCGCTACGTTATGGCTGATAGCAGACACTTCATTTGCTAATGTACTCATAGGTTTTTCCCACTTGGATTCAGGTAATCAATGTAGATAAATTATATTGAATTGGGTGTAACGAATATATGGAAATACCATTGAAATAGGGTAGTTCAACCTTAGTTTCAACTGAAATATGAGCTGTAAACCTTAGGATTAATAATTGGGTAGGATCGTGGATCCAAAAAACGTAAAAGCGCACAAATGAGATAAAAGAGGCGTTAAAATATACACATCTCAGTAGCAAGAGCGAGAGCGGCAAATCAATCGCTACAATGGCGATCATTTTACTTGATTTCACATAGCGTTAAGATCCATATAAAACAGCTTTTTGCGATTAATCCGGCGTATAAAAAATAACCTTTGCAATTAACTAGACGATCGGTTTAATATAAGCCAATGATGACATTAGCGACAAAACCAAGACGTGGACGCCCGCCTAAAGTAGCCCGGGAAAACCACGATACCAGAGCAGAGCTTATCCGCAGTGGCTTAGAGCACCTGACCGAGTTTGGTTTTGCTTCATCAGGAATCGAGCCCATTTTAAAAAAAGTGGGGGTGCCTAAAGGCTCATTTTATCATTACTTTGCCAGTAAAGAAGAGTTTGGCGAAACAGTGATTGCTCACTACGATAGCTATTTTTGTGGCAAATTAGACATGCATCTTTTAAATACTGACAACTCCCCAATTGAACGACTCAAGCACTTTGTGGATGACGCAGTAGAAGGGATGGCAAGGCATGATTTTAAGCGCGGTTGTTTGGTGGGCAATTTAGGCCAAGAAATCCAAGGGCTGCCATCAGGTTTTCGTGCTCAGTTAACAGCCATTTTTGTGGGCTGGCAACAACGAATTGAAACCTGCTTAATCGAGGCGCAACAACGGGGTGAAGTGGCCCAAAGTGCAGATTGCAGCCAATTAGCCGAGTTCTTCTGGATTGGATGGGAAGGCGCCGTCAGCCGCGCGAAGTTGGTGCAAAACCCTCAGCCATTACAGCTTTTTATACACTATTATTTACAAGCATTACCTAAGTAAAATTTTTTAACTAATAATAGACGATCGGTCTAAACTGGAGAATATATGTTCAAAGGCATCTTAATTAACAAAGACGAACAAGGTTATCACGCTGCGCTGCAAGACATTGACGATAGCACGCTACCTGAGGGTGATGTCACCGTAAACGTTTTATACAGTACGCTTAATTACAAAGATGGCCTTGCCATAACCGGCAAAGCCCCTGTTGTTCGATCTTTTCCTATGATCCCGGGTATCGATTTGGTGGGCATAGTCGAGCAAAGCCAGAGCAGTCAATTCAAGGTTGGCGATATGGTTATCCAAAATGGCTTTGGTGTGGGTGAAACCCACTGCGGCGGATTAGCCCAAAAAGCACGCTTAAAAAGCGAATGGCTTATCCCTTTACCCGCGGCGTTTACGGCAAAACAATCCATGATCATCGGTACCGCTGGTTATACAGCCATGTTATGCGTGATTGCCCTTGAGAAAAACGGTGTTACGCCTGACAAAGGTGAAATACTGGTCACTGGCGCCAATGGTGGTGTAGGCAGCTTTGCGATTACCATACTGGCTAAACTGGGTTACACAGTCGTTGCCTCAACAGGACGAATGGAAGAAGCCGATTATTTAAAGTCCCTCGGTGCCAGTGAAGTCATTCACCGGGATACCTTATCAAGTCCAGGTAAGCCCTTAGCCAAAGAACGCTGGGCGGGGGCTGTAGATTCGGTTGGTAGTCATACCCTGGTTAATGTATGTGCCAGCACAAAATATGGCGGTACAGTAGCTGCCTGTGGTTTAGCCCAGGGCATGGATTTCCCCGCATCGGTTGCGCCCTTTATTTTACGGGGTCTGACCCTGGCCGGCATCGACAGTGTTATGCGCCCTATCGCCGACAGAAAAGAAGCATGGCAACGCTTGGGCGATATTCTTGAGCCCAGTGTATTTGATGACATCGCCAAAGAAATCAAACTCGATACAGTAGTCGAAACCGCCAGCGAGCTATTAGCGGGCAAAGTACGCGGCCGTATCGTGGTTGATGTACAGGCAGGCTAGGCAACCGATTTTGCCTGCTAGCAGGTAAATGCAATCTGATTTTAAAATGCCCAATTTGATTGGGCATTTTTTTGAGTATTGTTCTGGACTTTAACCAAAGCATCAATAAGAAGAAATTTAGCGAAACCCCGGGTTATACCAATCTGTATTAATAAGTGCCCACTCAGAATACGTCCAGCTGTTTGAGTAAGGCCTTGTTATGCAGGAGTGGCCGCTCCCTTTCCCTTTCAAAGAGCGAGATCGCCGGACAACGCTTCACAGGAAAAAAAAGCCACTGTTTAAGCGACTTATATTATTAAATAACTGTTTTTTTTATTACCTCTGTTTTGCACGAAATAGTAGCATTGAGAATAACAGCAATGAAATCCAGCCCATTGAGCCTCCGCTGTTTCTTAACTTAGTGACGGATACCGTTTTTATCGGGTCATTAGTTATCAAAACCTCCGATATGACATCGACTGAATCCGTTCCATCGTCAACGGTAAGTTTAAACTCAAGGGTTGTATCTGCCGTAACAGCCCCAGGAGTAAAGTTTAAAGTAGCGGTATCGGCTCCCTGCAATACTGCCACAGGGCCACTTAGCTGGGTCCATGAGTAATTTAATATGTCTGCGTTCCTGTCTGTGGCTGTGGCTATTAATGAACCTGATGCTGATTCAGAAATGCGAGTCACGCCAGTGATATTCACCCTGGGAAGGGCATTTTCGCAGGCAAAAGCGTCACCCGCCACCACCTCAGAGAATATTGACGTGACAATATTCTTGAATTTAACATTGTCAATTACCCAGCCCAAGCTACTTACGCCACCATCAGTCACTATTCTAAAACGGAATTTTATAAGGTTACCGTTAAGTGCTGTGCCAAAATTTATTCTCTCGATATTACCCGCTGACGTTTCCAGGTCTCCATTTAACCCGGTAAATGTTTCTCTACCGGGTAGTTTAGCGTATAAATCAGCACTATAACCAACATCAAATTCACCACCCACACTAGTAACATCAACCCAATTCCCGCCGTTTAGGCTGACTTCAACCACGCCACCATCGTACTGTTCTTCTAACCAATAAACATGCCAGAAGCTAATTTCAAAGTCCCCACCATAACCAATTTGTACGGCATCACTTTCAAATGCGACATCAGATTCAAAATCATTATTATTTAAAAACATGGTCTGCTGACCCAGGTCAATACCGGGGTTCAGCGATGCAAAGAACGCCGTATTAAGGGTGTCAGTACTTAAGGTACCTTTAGCCAACTCCCCCCCTATCACTATGTTTTCGGTCCAGTTATTAAAAATCGCCAGGGTCTCCATATTATCAACGGCTTGATTACCAACCAGTTCACGTTTTTTGAAATCCAGATTGACTGTTGTAGAAAAACGTAATTCATCCGCTTCAACAATCTCATCATCCACTACTAGTTCATCGAAGGTGACTTTTAATGCCAACGTATCGGCCGTGTTAGCATCATTTAATGTGATTTTAATGGGCACACTGGTTGTGCTGTTAAACGGTGCTAGATCATCAAAGGTGATTAAGCCTTCATTTTCCAGTGTGACATCATGAGCACTGATCACTTCAATTAATGCGCTCACGCCACTTAGTCTTTCGCTACCTTGATTACTGATTGATACACTTAGCGTACCTGTTTCATCCTTATCAAGTATGGCGTCTTTTGAGCAAAACCCCACTGAGGCATCATCGTAATCAGCATTTAAGGTGACGTTACTGCTACTGTATGTGGCAAGCTTGGTGTTAAATGATTCAACCACACCCACGTTATCGTCACTAAAACGAGTAGGAGAGACCGCGCCTAAGCCTAAACCACGCTTTGCAAAGGCTGCCAATACACGTTCAAAATCGGCAACATCTGTTGCATAAACACTTGACAAAATGGCATCTCTGGCTTCGGTGAATGTGGGGGCTATAGGAGTCATTTTGTAACCGGCAATTAAATAGTTTGCCATGCGATCTTGGGCCGTTGCGAAACCGTGGGCATTAATGAGGGATACATACACTTCCCACAAGCTAGTTGCCCATATTTCACCCGCAGCATGAGGTGAATTTCCATTAGTGGGTGGCAACCCAGGAGGCTCAGACCCACTCTCAATATGTTTAAACGTAAGGGGGTTGATTTCCATGTTAGTCGAGTATGGCATCCGACGAAAACCAGAGTTAAAGTTTACAACATAAGTGGTATCGGCATAAGGCATTTGAAATTGTTCATTGCCGGGGATGGTTGAATCTGATTCAAGGGCTAAAAACATTAACGAATGAAAATCCCCCCAACCTTCACCCATCGCCCCACCCTGAAAGTTACCTAACCCATTGGCATTCCCAACCAGACGGTTAGAAATATAATGCCCCCATTCGTGGGCGATAACACCGTTGTCAAAACTTGAATCCTTTAAGAGGTAGTTACTAAACATCTCGACAGTAACAACCTGGTTAGCATCCAGTAAGGCATAAATAATGGCGCCATCGGCAAAATTTAACCCCATACTAGGGATCATATTGTTGCCTCCTGACCCTCCCATACCAGCAGGTGTGCCATCATCTATATTATTCACAATCAAAACGGCAATCGCACCGTTTTTTCCTGCGCGCTGAACTTTCTCTTTAAATGAGCATTCGCCTCGGTCAATAATCACTATTTTACCGGCTAAATCAGCCTTATTTAGAAGACCGTCACACCCATCATTCACAGGCGCCCTCTTATCTATAATTCTAATAACATCGGCTGATATAGCTGAATATTGTGCAAGACCAAATTCGGCTAACCAACTCGATTGTAATAGGCCTATGGAAGTGTGAGAGGTAACCGTCGCCCCAAAATCAACTCCAACCAACGCATCTTTGCTATTAAACAAGTATTGTTGCATTCGAGGCCTGCCACCATCAGCGGGAGTAGTCATATTGGCATTGTTTTTACCGGAATAATCTTGCGCTTGCACCTCTAGTGGATCGCCCTCCACTCCGCCCCGTCCGTAATTTGACAGCTGCGCATTTCCTGACGCTTCGTCAAAACCGTAGTTGTAAAAAAAATCATGTAAAAAGTTGGTCATATAAAAAAGATTAACGATTGCCGCTTTACGATTATTAAAACTGTTCTCGGTTTCCTCTGGGCGCAATATATAGTCAAAGGTATGGTTAGAGGTGACATCAGCAGTGAAATCACCGTCGGTGAAGCCATCTGGCGCTACCACATCGGCATAAGAAAATACGTTATTGCCCGAAGTGGTGGTGGCATCTTCCGCCAACCAGGGATCCTGCGTGCTAATCTTGTCAAAAAAAGCAAGTGTGACAAGGGGGGCCTCTAAAATAACAGTGGTATCGACTTCCTGGTCAAACGTTGGTTGCACATCACCATGTGGCCCTTCCATAGGATAACCATCAGCATGGGCATAAACGCGATAAGTAAATTCGCTATTATTTGCACTTAAGCTATTTTTTAACAGAATTTTATTACTGTCTGTATCGATGACGTATGAATAGGATCCGCTGTCAACACTATCTGCATTTGCAAGACTGACTTCCACATAAAAAGCACTTTTAAAACCGTCATTCCCGTCAAACAACACTCGTTTGGCACGGGGATTAACCGCCATAACTTTAATGCCGTCTAGACTACTTGCGTTAAAAACCTCATATTTCCCGTCACGTTTGCTAAAAGACAGTGCAATATCGACAGAGTCGTCTAAATCTTTAAAAGCGCTCCTGATAGCCTGCTCTGCCGAGCCCGATTTTACAAAAAGAGAAAGATCCCGTTGATTAGGTTTTGACTGTGCAAAATATCCCGACGAGGCAACCAGATTTAATTCTCTGTCCATGATCACATTGTATTCGCGATTAAAGACTTCAACACCATTGATTTGTTGCTTGTATTTAGCAACCTGAGCACCACGATTGGTATCATGGAAACTTGACAAAACCGCAGTATTAAAATCAGTTTTTTCTGTGCCAAGACCCGTCAACTTAGTCAGGTAACTAGCTGCGCTGTATTTAGCCTGTTGTTTTTTTGCCATACCTGATAAATTTGGCTTGGCGTATTGCGTATCGCCCCATAAAAAAGTCGCCTTGCCCAATTGCGTATCATAATGATTTTTCATACCTGATTTCGTCGTTTTTGACGCGAGTGCCTGCTGTTTTGCGGCGTCAAAACTTTTACTCTTGTTGGCAATGTAGGACGGATTCAAAGATTTAACGTTTGGTGAGGTAATACTGCTAGTTGCATATAAGGTTGATGGTATTAATACAATACCTACTGCAACAAAAAGTAATGCATTGGGAAATTTAATCATTAACTTTACCTTACTGCTTTTTTCTATTCAAATTGGCATTGATTACGGCCTTAATATCTCAGCAAAAATCATCTTCCACTTAACTTCCACCGGACAATTTTTTAGGAATAGGCATATTTAAAGAGTCGATTTTTACTCCCTACTCCGCTATTATATTAACCAATAGGTACCCGTTTCATATTAGCCAATAGTATAATTATCCCCCGCTAAACAGCGCCGAACTCAAAAAAACGCAAAATAATGTTAAACAACTCACACTTTAAGCGCTCAATACGATCCTAGGCCATATCGACATATTTGTGGCTTAATAAGATACAGGATTTGAATATCACGACTCGCTGAAAGGCATATACTGTTAGCCGCCCAAGGTGTGTTGAGTAGCAAAAAGTTGAATAAGTCTGCCGGTTTAGTGTTACTTATCCGTCAACCAATGCTACTAAGTTATCATTCCCATACACGTTGGTATAAATATAATACATAAAGTCCCTAGGTAGACCTCATGGCCTTAACATTGTCGATGAGACTGCACGGCATCAACTCTAGCTGGCTAAGAAATTTGCTAACCTTTGTTTCAAGGACGCTGAAGATATTGTAGGGCACGGTAAAAGGGACGGTAGTCTGTGAATCAGAGATTGAGGTGAAAACCAACCTTTACTGACTCAATGAAACATCACAGGGATGGCAACTTTTTCTACGAAAAAATAATTACCCAATAAAATTTAAGATGGTACGACATGAAAGCTTATTTACTGATGACAATTTTATTATATTCAACAGGATGTTCAGTCGTTGAAAAAAAATATGACAACATAGCCGTGCAAAAAAATTATCGTGAAATTAACGATGAAAATACATCAATAGTTGCCACTAATGCAGCGTTAACACAAACCAGCAACATCTCAAAAAACCATCTTAATCGATTAGACAAGCAGAGTTTGAACATTAATGGGGTGAAAATGAGAGTCGCTAAAATACCCCTTGGTATGGGAAGTAGCGTTTTTAATACCCAAATAAACTCTTGGGGGGTAATAAAAGGCAGTATGACCGTTGTTATGTATGTTAAAGATAGCGTCCATCAGCTTAATAAGGGCGCTATCTTCAATCTGAAAAAGATAGCTAAAAACACTTATCAATTTTCACCCACAGACAATACTGTTGATTTATATGAGCTTTATAAAAACTTACTAAATAACGCTTTAGTAAAAGTCGTAGAGCTGGATATTTTTTATGACGGGGCTGTTGCGGTACAAGATATGTGACGGATTGCCTGCTAGCTATTGGCAGGAAAAGTGCGTGGCCGTGTTGTGGTTGATGTTCAGGCAGATTAGGCAAGCAATTTCGCCTGATAGTAAGTGAATCCAATGTCATTTAACAAGAACGCTCAATTAAATTAGGCGTTCTTTTGAGCGTTTCCTGGTTTTGCCCATTAGTTTTTTGTCACCGCCACAGCAACAGTTATTAAAGGCGCCGGTTATTTATCCTGGTGTCAGCGCTGCCACAGGATATGCTCGTCTTCCAGTGGCACAGCCACGCCTTCGTGTTGCGGGATAAGACGAGCTGTATAGTCGGTTGCCGGGCGGCTGGTAGGCACCTCGCCATGATAGGCATAACCGTTTAGAGCCCCTACTAGTTGACGCACACATTTCATTTCGATTCGATGTGCATCGCCGCCGTCAATGCCGTTGGCATAGAGTTCGACCCGCACAGCCGCCGGTGCAATATTATCCAGATAGACTTGCACTTCAAAGATATAGTGCTCTCCAGCGGTTTCCTGCTTCACTTGCCCAAAGCGCAACGCACCCCATTGTTGCTTGAGCATGTGGCGCCAATTAACCAGCTCCACACCCATGGCACCTTTATCAGCAGCCCGGGCAAGATAAGACGAGGCCAATGGAAGATAGTGTTGCTCAGTGTATTCACATACCGCGCGGTTAGTAGAAAAACGTGGCGTTAATTGTGCCATGCTTTCTCTCATTCTCGCTACCCAGGCGATGGGCACACCTTGCTCATCCCGGGTATAGAATTCAGGGATCACCTCATTCTCAAGCAGGTCATAGAGCGCTTGTGCTTCGCCAGTATCCCATGCAGGATCGTGATCATGTTCCTGCCCATCCCCCAACGCCCAGCCGACTTGCGGCGTGTAGGCCTCAGCCCACCAACCATCTAACTCAGACAGGTTTATGCCACCATTGACCAGCACCTTCATACCGCTGGTGCCACAGGCTTCCCAGGGACGGCGCGGCGTATTGAGCCACACATCCACTCCCTGCACCATGTGCCCGGTCAAATGCATGTCATAGTCACTGAGGAATATAACATGGTGCCGCACTTCGGGCCGCTGGATAAACTGCATCCATTGGTGGATCAGCGCCCGACCGGTCTGATCCGCAGGATGCGCCTTGCCTGCAATGATAAGCTGTACTGGCTGTTGTGGGTTAGTTAACAGGCGTACCAGTCGCTCGGGGTCGTGCAACAACAGATTCGGTCTTTTATAACTGGCAAAACGGCGGGCAAAACCCAACGTCAATGTATTGCAAGCGAAGAAGTACTGGGTACTGTGGACCGCTTCGCTTGACGCGCCTGAGGCGGCTAGTTGCAGAGATAATCGTTCACGTACGTAGTCCACAAACGTACTGCTGGCGGCAGTGCGAAATTGCCACAGTCTGGTATCGGATATGGAGCGAAAATCTTGTTCCAGGGTTTCTATTGTGCCCAACCAGCGATCCTTGCCACAGATTTCTGTCCACAAATCATCGGCTTCTGCCGAGTCCCAGGTCGGCATATGCACGCCGTTGGTGACGTGACTGACCGGCACTTCTTCTGTAGGCCACTGGGGAAATAACGGCTCAAACAGGTGCCGACTTACCCTCCTATGCAATTCACTGACGCCATTGACCGCCCCGCTACCACGGATCGCAAGATAAGCCATATTGAAAACTTCGCTATCATCATTAGGATCTTGGCGCCCCAGGGCCAGCAAATCATGAAGTGTGATCCCCAATCTCTGCTCTGCATAACCCTTAAGGTATTGTTCGATAAGGGCTGGCGTGAAGCGATCAAAACCGGCATCCACTGCAGTGTGGGTGGTGAATAAATTACCTGCCCGTGTTATGGCCAGCGCTACCTCGAAGGTTTGACCACTGTCTTGCATAAAGCTCCGTGCACGTTCCAGCACGGCAAAAGCCGCATGCCCTTCATTGAGATGGCAAACTTCTGGTTGAATGTCCAGTGCCCTAAGCAAGCGCCAGCCACCGATACCGAGCAGCAATTCCTGTTTCAGCCGTAACTCTGGCCCACCGCCATATAGCTCGCTGGTTATACCGCGATGGACAGGGTAATTTGCGGCGTCATTGCTATCGAGCAAATACAGTTTCACCCGGCCAACTTGTACCTGCCAAGCACGCAACCAGACTGAGTAACCTGGCAGGGCGATCTCCAGACGTAACCATTCACCGTTTTCTTTTCGCAAAGGTGTGATCGGTAACTGTCCGGGATCGTTATAAGGAAACAGAGCCTGTTGCATGCCCTCTTTATCAATCACCTGGCGAAAGTACCCCTGCTGGTAGAGCAGTCCAATGCCGATCACCGGCACACCCAGATCGCTGGCGGCCTTGAGTTGATCGCCGGCCACATTACCCAATCCACCGGAGTAGATAGGTAACGCCTCGCTCAACATAAATTCCATGGAGAAATAAGCCACGCACTTTAGCGGCGATTGGGGGTGAGTTTGCTGAAACCAGGCCGGTTTTTCAGCAGTATCACGTCTGACCTGTATCAGATCATCCAGTTTTTTCCGAAAAACAGGATCATCTAAAAACGCCTGAAGTTTTTCTCTTGATACGGTCTGTAAAACAACCCAGGGGTTTTGAGTGAGCTCCCAAAGTACAGGGTCCAGCTTTCGCCAGACCTGGTCGCTGGCATGATTCCAGGATGAGCGCATATCCAGTGCCAGCTCAGCCAGTGAATCAAAACCTTCAAGGTCTGTGGATACAGGCCGCTGCTTCGAGTGAAGAATATCTGCAGGTTCGCTCATCGGATTTGTCCTTAAATAAAGCCAATATGTCATTGCAGACTCTGTGCGAGTCAAGAATAAAGATTAGCTTATTATTGATATCTAGGGCTGAATTCCAAACATAAAGTTATGGGTTATTAAACGGCCCTGATATTAATTATAATAAGTAAAAAACAAATGTGCCTGGATACACGTTTTATAAGCGACTGATAAAAATTTGTTGTTGGCAAGTGTACCGCTTGCCGAAATCCGTGTAACCCAATTCTATGGTACTTAGCAGAACAATCTACCTAATTGAAACCTGCCCCTTTTTATTTTTTGCTCGAAAAATAGAAATTCTTTCTGATGGAGGATGATCAGTGTCTTTGTATGTTCTCTGGAGTATTGGGAAACTGCTGGCTAGCCTTTAGCTGCTTTTTATTTCAGTCTCAACAATCACTACTTCTGTGTTGCCAATGTTTTTAACATTGTGAGTGGTTGCAGGTAAAAAAAGTGTGTCACCATCAGAGACATCAATAAATGTTGATTGATTTTTATTATCTTCCGGCACTAATTCTAGCTTTCCTCCTTTAACAAAATAGACAACTCTGTTTGGATGTATATGAGTATGTACGCCTGAATCAGTTCCTACTGGATAGGTTAAACGAACAACTTCAACTGCTGAATTATCTAGCAGTATTTCTCTTTGACCTCCCTTTTCACCCGCCAAGCTGACGGTCGATACCACGAGCAGTATAATAGGTATAATTAAAAGTTTCACTTTCCCTCCTTGATTTATTCTCTGTCGAACTGCAATTGACAGCTGACAGTGTATTAGTTTTATTGTTTTAATAATTAACACAGTCCTAATAGAAGAAGGAATGCTATGTACCTTACATACTAATTTTTGCTGCTCTTTGTGGTCATTTGAAACTGAAAATAGTTATATAAATCATCTAAGTCGGAGTCAGATAGATCCTTATGATCCGGCATGATGGTATAACGGTACTGGGATGAATGTCTGATTATCTCTTTGATCATATACTTCGAGCGATAAGCTACGATGCTTTGAGGAGCGTTTAGATCAGGTCCGACTTTGCCTCCCATACGATCCATAGAGTGGCAGTGTAAACAACGTGCTCGAAACATCGAAAAACCCCGATAAGCCGAAGAGTTCACTTTAGCACCTGTTGGAAAAACTGTGGGGTATTGGTCTTCAAACCGTAAAAGGTTGATCTGAATAACTTGCCAGGGCCAAGGGTAGCCGTTAATCGGTGTTTGATCTTCCCCTGTCCATACAAGAAAAAACGGACCAGGATCCACCTTCTTCTTCCCGACAGGCTCCCAGCCATTGGTAACGCCTGCATCCCTAAAGGCTAAAAAACCACCGTCTTCATTGAATTTTATGGATTCACTAACCGCTTCATAACCATCAAGAGCGATAAAGGCGATATCTAAATATTTTTCAGAAGTCCATTGTGTGTGATAAACAAAATTAAGAATATCCCTAATGGAAAATGCCTCATATTTCTTTTCTTTTCCTGCTATAGAATTGAATACATTAATTTCATGAGATTTTATCTTGTCTTTAAGTTGTGCTAATGAAATCTTATTCACCAACTTGCCACTTGCACGAAACTCCAGTACAGAATCTCCTCCCAGGACCGGGGTGATAAAAAACAAAGTAAATAGGATAATGACTAATCTAAAAAATATTAGCGAAATATTCATCAATATTGTCCTGTCAAAAAAAGGAAAACGGATTTAATGTCATGTATAACAGATCATGCTCTATAAGGTAAATAATTACCACTAAAAACTGATGCAGAAGCTACAACTATGAGACTGTGCACGATCTTGTAAAACCACCTCTATCAGTATGTTTAGCTATTGCCATAAGGCCCCTTAAGTGGTGAGTGATAGTTGGCTAAAATGTGCAGTACAGTAAAAACAACCGTCTGTATGCTTTCCGTTTTCCGGTCTTGGTGTAGGCATTTACCCCACGGCGAGATCACGAACACTTTTTGAGCGGAAACTGGTTGTAAAACAGGTCAAACTTGTACAAGGAGCTATCGATTATGTCTGCTCGTAAATTTTGCAGTTCACTGTTTAATTCGAATGTTCAAAAAAAAACACTCATGCTCTTGTCGTGGTATTTACCTTGACTGTTTGGCCTTTGCATGACGTAAAGCCTTACGTTCTTGTTTATTCGGAATGTTTTCTCTGCCAGATAAGATAACCTTTAAATCTTCATACGCCTGTTTCCACTGAGATGTATTTTTAAACTCAATCACACTATGTTTTGTCGGTTGGTATTGATCTGACAATTCAAGGGATTCTTCACATTTTAGTAAAGCACTTCTTCGAGTCATCAAAGTACCCGTATGCATTTTTTCAAGGTCAGCTTTTGATATGACATCCAATTTTTTCGACACTCACCACTCCCCCTGTGTCAGAATAGTTGTCATTTCGATTAGTCGATCAGATGACAAAAAACAGATAACTTTAGTCTAATATACACCCTAAATAATAAAAGATATTATATCAAATTAGTAAGTGAATGAGATTTTAAAAACGCCGCTGTTATATTGGTATTTTTTATAACCTTATTTAGCTGAAAACATTCTCAGACTTGTCTTATATCCATTAATTTATTTTCACTTCTAAAAATTATTTTATAATCAAATAATAAATACAAGTTGAGGTAAGAGAGTTAAAAAATGTAGGGTTAAATATTTTATTTAATTTCACTGGATAAATTAATTATTAACAGTTATTTATCATATTAAGTATTACGATTTATATAAAAAATTTACTCTTTTGGTCTTGTATAACAGCTATTTTTAGCCCTGAAAAAAATCATAAACTATGATCGTGAGGAATATTCATGAGTTCTGATAATGTAGCAGTGAGCAGCAAACAGATCGGCGGAGAAGTCCCCATGGTTGCTAATGAAATTACTGAATATTGTATGTATAGCGGTTTATTTGGCGCTCTGGATTCGGCCAGGGTAAGTGCAATAAGTGATAAACTCACAACACTAGCAGACACTTCAGAGGTGAATTGCGCAATCATAGATTTAGCCAATGTTGAGGCCATTGATTCATCAATAGCAGGCCAACTTATCAGAATCGCCCAGATCTTAAAAATGGTTGGTGTTACGAGCATTTTTTGTGGTATCTCGGGAGAGCTGGCTAAAACTATGGTTATGGCTGGCGTTGATATCGGCGGATTTCTTGTTGTACGCGATTTAAAAGCAGCACTTATTCAGAGTTTCAGAATATCCGGCTACCGACTAGTTCGCCAAAAAGAACACGCTGAAGTAATCGCCCTTGACTCAACGGTCTGATGGCTGACTTATGCCTTATAGAAGCCGTACAACAACCGTCAATAATTGAGATGCAAAACGAGACCGTTGTGCATGCTACTGTCATGAGTGCAAAAATCGCCCATCGCAAGCTAACGTTTATATCTATGGTTGTTACTGAAATAGTGAATTATACCAGCAGCCATGCCTGCCGTGGCGATATTATCATTGATGTTACCGAAAATAATCAGGACATAGCCCTTAAGATTGAAGACCGGGGTACAAGGATTAGCAACCTTAGCTTGGTGATAGGAAATGGCTTTAGCATGATAAAGAACCTGGGGCTGAGTGCAGTCAGGCAGCCACTCAAAGGGTTTTCAGTAAAAATTCTTGACCGTACGACATCAGTTACAACAGCAACTTACCTTTTCGTTTCGCGACAATTAAAGGGCTGACTAGTATGCACAACATAGACACCGTCCACTTAATGAAATACCTCACGGGTATCGTAGGAAATTCACCGTTTGGTATCATTACCTTATCGGTGGATCAGGAGGTTGGCATTATCAATGCTGATGCCGTTTACTTGCTCGGGCACGGACCCGGTAAACCTGCAAACTTTATCGATATTCACTTCACCCAGGTATTTAGCAAGTCACCTGAACTACTTGAAGCCTATGAAAAGATTATAATACAAGGAGGGGAATTAAATCATAGCTTAGCGGGTATCACCTCAGGCGAATTCATAATCAACATCCAGATCCGCCGACTGTTTAACGGCACTCTGGTTATCCTCGAAGATGTGACCAAGCAACACAAACTCGAATCGCGTCTGCGTCATCAAGCGTCACATGACAGCCTAACTGAATTGGCCAATCGCCAGGAGTTTGAGAAACGTCTAGGCGACTACATCATCAAGAGCAGTGTGCACAACATGCCAGGGGCAGTAATTTTTATCGACCTTGACCGGTTCAAGACCGTTAACGATACTGCAGGCCATGCCGCAGGAGATGAGTTGCTACAGTGTATCTCCAATATTCTCCATGACAATGTCCGCGACCGAGATCTGGTTGCACGGATAGGTGGAGATGAATTTGCTATATTGTTGGAAGACTGCCCACTAAAAATGGCGACAAAGATAGCTGAGACTATGCGCTATAATTTAGAGCGGTTTGTCTTTCACTACGGCGATTATGCATTCAATATCGGTCTCTCAGCGGGTATCGTAGCCATTGACGGTCATGATGACAAGCTCAGTACAATCATCAATGCCGCTGATAATGCATGCCAGATAGCAAAGAATGAAGGGCGCAATCGCGTACATACCGTGATGCCCGGCGAGGGAGAGTATGAGGAACACAAACGGGGCATTGGTTGGACGCTCAAAATCAAAAAGGCACTGGTAGACAGTTCTTTTGTGCTTTATACCCAGGAAATCTCTGCCATCAGCAGGTCATTAGACAGGAGATACTTTGAAGTACTCATCAGGTTGCGAGACGCCGACGGCAGCATAGTCAATCCTGATCTCTTTATCCCGACTGCCGAGCGTTATGATCTGATGCCCCAAATCGATCGCTGGGTACTGGAAACCAGCTTCGCTTCAATCAACCCGGAATATTGCTATGCCATCAATCTCTCCGGCCAATCGGTAACAGATGAAGGCCTTGGTGATTTTATTGTTGAGTTACAGCAAAAGTACAAAATCAATCCCGGGCGCATTACACTAGAGATCACCGAGACCGCAGCGATACGTAATATCAAGCAATGCAGCCAACTGATCAACCGACTTACGGAGATGGGCTTCAAGTTCTCTCTCGATGATTTTGGAGCCGGACTGTCTTCCTTTTCCTACCTAAAAAATATCCCCGTCAGCTATTTGAAGATAGATGGCTCTTTTGTAAGGGACATCACCACTGATCCAACATCCTACGCCATTGTAAAAGCCATCAATGAAGTGGGCCATGCAATGAACCTAAAGACCATTGCCGAATACGTTGAAAATGAAGGCATACTGCATAAATTACAAGAACTCGGAGTGGATTACGCACAGGGTTACCATTTGCATAAACCCGAAGCGCTCAGCCCCCTAAGAGGCAAAGAAAATATTTTTTCACTACCTATAAGCCCTATTTCACCGGTATTGGTAGCCGCTAATACGGACCGGTTACCCGCTGATTAATTACCATACCCGCATATTACAACCTGGTGGCAATTCAGTGCTCAGCTCACCACCGAGAATATCAGGTTCTATAAGCAAGCCACGCTTAGCAGGCGTTGCATTGGGTACGGTCTTGTTTTGAGGCAGAATCTGATGTGGATAAAAAAACACACAACAAATTGAAAAGCATGACCGTCGATTTGATAGGACTATCGCTCTAGAGTTCCAACCAAGTTTTTCCGCCTAGGAAACAAACAAAGC
>Ga0307489_10000005_pt1 | contig 112759 bp, 89 predicted proteins | sample SB12metaG_FD_202247 | JGI IMG/M metagenome (GOLD analysis project Ga0307489, IMG submission 202247) | Sea-ice brine microbial communities from Beaufort Sea near Barrow, Alaska, United States - SB 1.2 | ecosystem: Environmental > Aquatic > Marine > Coastal | place: USA: Alaska | collected... | reverse complement strand
CGTTACGTGTTGGACCTGAATCAGCCGGCGCTAAGCCTGGACCTGCAGCCTATATGAAAGGCGGCACTGAACCTACAGTGTGTGATGCGAATGTTGTATTAGGTTATTTGCCCTCTAATGTGCAACTCGGTGGCGCAATGGCGATAGATAAAGATGCGGCAGTGGCGGCAGTTAAGAAAGTCGCTGATGCGATGGGTTTAACTATAGAAGAAGCCGCAGAAGGTATTATCAAAATTGTTAACGAAGCCATGTTTGGTGCGTTACGATTGGTATCTGTAGAGCAAGGATTTGATCCAAGAGATTTTGCTCTCGTTGGTTTTGGTGGCGCGGGACCACTACATGCCAATGCACTGGGAATTTTGACTCAGGCTTGGCCTACTATTATTCCTCCGGGTCCTGGGGTGTTATGTGCTTATGGTGATGCGACTACTGTGGTGCGTGATGAAGCATCAAAAACCTTCGTTAAACTCCTTAAAAATGCCTCTGCAGTAGAGCTAGAAACAGTATTAGATGAGTTAAAACATAAAGCCAGTGCCACCTTGATCACTGATGGAATCGCGTTATGCGATCAAGAAGTGACGTATCAGGCAGACTTACGATATACCGGCCAAGCGTTTCAATTATCTATTGAATTTACGTTAGCTGAATTACACGCTCAGGGTGTAGAAGTACTTAAATCTCAGTTCGACAAAGAACATACACAGCTCTTTACGTTTGCCCTAGAAGAAGGCCATGAGATTGTTATGGTGCGCGCTATCGCTACCGCCAGCAGCGGAGAGTTACCCACCATACCAAAAGGCAGTGCGGTTAATACGCTAGCTGAATGTAAGTTGACAGATAGTCAGATTTATTTCGAAGGACAATATCACCCTACACCTATTTACGATCGAAATAAGATGCAAACTGATTTGCATATCCCGGGACCAGCTATTGTGAGTGAAATGGACTCCACCACCGTTATTTTACCTGGTTATCACGCGAAGGTTGATGCTGTCGGTAATCTTCTTATTAATCCAGCGAAGTAATTGGAGATGACAATGAATAATAAAATTTTACAAACTAATACGTCACCTTTGAAAAGAGTCGAGGTGGACACCGTTACGGTAGACATTATTGAAAACGCCCTGAGTAATGCGCGAGAAGAGATGGATGCTGTATTGTTTAGAACCGCCATGAGCCCTGGCATTCGAGAGCAAGGTGATTGTTTTCCGATGATTGCCAATAAAGACGGCAAGATGGTAGTGGGTCAGTTTGGCTCATTTATTCATGGGTTTTTAGAAGCATACACAGGGCAGTTAGAAGAAGGGGACGTCATACTAACGAACGACCCTTATATGACCAATGCTGCTGTATCCCATCTGCCAGATTGGATTGTGCTCGTGCCTATTTTTAAAGAAGGCCGGCATATCGCTTGGTCTGCCATGTTTGGTCATATGTCAGATAATGGCGGTATGGTGCCTGGCTCTATCCCCATTAAAGCAGAAAGTATCTTCCAGGAAGGGATCCGTATTCCTCCCACTAAGTTATATAAAAAAGGTGTATTACAAAGCGATCTTCTAGATTTGATTTTGCACAATGTGCGCACCCCACAATGGAATAGATTTGATTTAAATGCCTTGGTTGCTGCTTGTAATACCGCGGCTAAAAGATGTGTCGAATTCTCCAAACGATTTGGTGATGATATATTTTATTCCACCATGGAAATCATGCTGGAGCGTAACCATGTGGCAATGGAAGCCATTATTAATATGTTGGTGCCAGAAGAGCCACGTACGTTTGTGGACTATGTCTGTGATGATGGCGTTGGCATGGGTCCTTATAAAATACAGTGTAAAATGTGGCGAGAAGGTAATCGCGCGATATTTGATTTTGAAGGTACCGATCCTCAAGCCAATAGCTCGATTAACTTTTACCTGAATGAAGACATGTTTAAGATGTTTTTTGGTTCATTTACGATCAATCTGGTGGATCCACAAATTGTGTTTAACGATGGTTTTTACGATCTAGTGGATGTACATATACCCGCCGGTAGCTTGCTCAAACCCAATTTCCCCGCTGCGCTGTCAGGGCGGACACATGCATTAGGTCGTATTTTTGATGTGATGGGTGGACTGTTAGGACAAGGTGCCCCAGAAGCCATGAATGCGGCTGGCTTTTCTGATTCACCTCACTTGTTTTATTCAGGTTACGATGACAAAGGCGAGTGGTTCCAATTGTTCCAAATTGGTTTTGGAGGCATACCAGGTCGCCCAGTGGGTGATGGACCGGATGGGCACTCTTTGTGGCCAGGATTTACGAATGTTCCCAACGAATTTATCGAAGCCTACTTCCCATTACGGGTAGAAAAGTACGAGACCATTACTGACTCTGGTGGCGCCGGTAAGCATCGTGGTGGTAATGGATTATCGGTCGCTTATCGTTTTCTTAACGATGGCAATATCGCCATTCACGATGAAAGATGGTTGACTTACCCTTGGGGTGTAAACGGTGGTACACCAGGACAAAGGTCCACTAAAATATTAAAACGTGCAGATGGTACACAACAAATATTGCCCGCTAAATGTGATGGCGTTGAAGTCAAAAAAGGTGACCTGTTGTACTTCAACACGTGGGGCGGCGGTGGCTGGGGAGACCCATTCTTGCGCGATTGCAATAGTGTACTTGACGACGTAAATCGTGGATTAGTCTCTATTGAGGGAGCAAAACGTTATGGTGTGGTGCTAGTTGATGGTGGGATTGATCAACAACAAACCACTGCATTACGTGTGTCGTTAACTGAGAAGCGTGGTGCTACACAGTTATTTGATTTTGGTGGCACGATTGAAGAAATCAAAGCTAGATGCCTCGAGGAAACGGGTTTGCCTGCACCACAAACGCCTATTTTTGTGAAGTCTCGAGCCTAAACTGAAGTGAGATAAGGTGACTATGTCAAATACACCACAGGATCGTGATTTAGCCATTGGCACATTAAGTCTGGGCGTATGCCCAGCACTTATTGTGGTTGATTTGTCTAATGGGTTTAGCGATCCCGCTAGCCCACTTGGGGGAGATTTTGACAGTCAAATCTCACACATAAATGGGTTGTTAGATACTTTCAGAGCTAAAAAACTGCCCGTTTATTTTACTTCAGTGGTATATCACGATGAGACCACTGCCAGTGTGTTTCGTCGACGTTTACCTGATTTAGATATTCTTCACACGTCCAGTGAGTGGGTGAAAATCAACAGTAAAATCAATAAAAAAACCGATGAACTGATCATTGAAAAACAATGGCCAAGCGCCTTTTTTAAGACGCAATTAGCATCACAGTTAGAAAAAAACGCAGTGGACTCAATCGTGGTTGTCGGTTTAACAACCAGTGGCTGTGTTCGGGCTACGGTGGTGGATGGCCTTCAACATAACTACCCCGTTTTTGTGGTGCCTGAAGCATGTGGTGATAGAAACTTAAGTGCCCATTACGCCAGTCTGCATGATATGCATGCCAAATATGCGGTGGTGATCCCTGCTAAAGACTTATGTGCTCATGTTTTAGCTTTGTGACCGAGGCTTTAGCATAGCAACACACCATAATACGCATTTGCACTAAGGTTTAGATTGTCTTGTTCAATCCCTGACAGGGTAACAAGACATAGCCTCACATCAGGCTGATTGACTAAACGGGTTAAGATATCTAGTAGTGGAACTCATCAACTCAATGTAACAAAAAATCATAAAATACTATTAAATGCTCCAGGTATTGAGGGGGGGATTGCTGTATTTATTTGGTTAACGGCGAATCGAATTTGTCTCTAATGAACCTGTTTGTCCCGTCCATAGCAATATTTTCCCCTACGCTATGGTGGAACTCGACATTAAACACCACCATCTGCATAGCGAAAAAATGATGAAAAAATCACTTATGAGCAGCATCATCACCTCAAGCATACTTTTAGCTGGCAACACATAAACAAGCTAGCAATATTGACTCGGTAATTAAAAGCAAATGAGGCACAGTATGTGAAGCCATAAAAGTGACAACTCAAGCAAAGTCAAGGTTGCAGCAAGAGGCCGCGGTATGGGTATCTAACATATTGCCACCTGTTTGGCGTTGAGCAAGTCGTGGTTATTCGTGCCTCAAGCAAAGCCAGTATTGGTTTAGGTTATGCACTGGCTGATGGTCAAAATGCGCCTAAAAGCCTTGGCATGACATCTAGCCGTAACCTAGAAATTCTCAGCAATTTAAGCACTTATGACAACACAATGATGGTATGAAAATCTGTCAGAGATTGTCGCATCTAAGTCAACAGTGATATTGGATAGGTCTGGACATGGAGATGTATTAGCTAGATTACATAAACACCTTGGCGACAATACTAATTTTTGTTCAGTTGTTGCTTTTACCTATTGGCAAGAGGGTGACATGGGCCCTGATTTTATTCAGCAACGCAGTGAGTTTTTTGCCCATAGTTATATCCAAAAGCGACTCAAAGAGTGGGCAGCTGAAGTGTTCGAACAAAAAAATGGTCTTTATGCAGTCCACTATTCTCAGCAGTGTCAGCGGGTTTAAGGTGCTGAAGCCGGATTAATCGTTGAAATGTGATGAATAGGTAACACCATAAGTTAATCAGCGTCCGCCAGATAAACCTCAATGTTACCTGCTGTGATATTGGTGAGTTCGGTTTTAAACGTGCTCAGTTGCTTCTCGCAATGGCAATGCGTAGGATCACTTGCTGAGCATAATTCGGTTCCATATCCTCAATGTCATAACGTTCTAGTCATCGAGATATGCTGCCATCATGGGTATAGTCGTAGATTAATAGCAAGGTGGTCCGTGCAACCTTAAGCTTCATAGGTAAGACTGTTAGCACCCGCGACACCGCATCAGAATAGGCCCGTTGTAACCCGCCAGTGCCAAGCTTGGTGCCACCAAAGTAGCGAACGATGGCCACCACAATGTCACCGTACCCACTGTATTCGAGTACTTTCAACATAGGCATGCCTGCCGTTCCACTGGGTTCGCCGCCATCACTCATAGAACGAATAGTGGTATTGGGTGCACCTGCTATATAAGCCCAACACACATGATTAGCGTGAGGGTGTTGTTTACGTAAAGCTCGGATAAAATCGTCGGCTTCCTGGCGATTGAAGGCCGGCGCAGCAAAGGTCAAAAATTTGCTACGCTTAACGTCTAGCTCCATCTGGCATTCTTTTGCTGGGATCTTATAGCTTGGCAACGTCAAAATATTAGGCCCACATCACTAAAATAGCGGCCACAGCGATAAGCAATAACCCCATTACTTCATGCTTGTGCACTTTGTTTTTTAGCCAAATTGTAGCGACCAGCATGGTTAATAACACTTCAACTTGGCCCAATGTTTTTACATAGGCGACATGATGTAATGACACCGCACTAAACCAACAAATAGTACCCAAACAACTGATGATGCTAGTGGCTAAGGTCATCTTTGCGTTATTTCTCAATGCGACAAAAGTACTTTTGTGTTTTACCAAGATATAACTTACAAGTAAGGTCGTTTGCATGCATAACACCCATAACAACACCCAGGCCGCGTTATGCGGAAATGGTACATTTAGCAAATGACTCGCCTCCCTGACAAATAATGATGTCAGGGCAAAACAAGTGCCACACGCCAAACCTATCATCACCGTTTTAAAGCTTAACTGACCTTTTCTGCCACCACCGGACAAAACAAATATCGCCGCTGCACCAAGCAAAATACCTATCCAGCCAAACCAACTCAATTGACTGCCAAAGAATAGAGTCCCTAATACTGCGGCTACCAAAGCTTCACTTTTAGCCAAGCCAGCACCCACGGTAAAGTTTTTTTGTTTAAATAACATAACCATTAAAGAAGTAGCAGAAATTTGCATCACAGAGGCGAGTAAAACAATGAATACAAATTTAAGAGTGAACTGAGGAATGGATTGAGTTGAAAAGCTATACAGCACAACTAAGTATGTCAGCGCCAGAGGTGGTGCAAATAAAAAACGCGCCAAGGTCACACCAGAGGTGCTCATATTAGCACTGAGCTTACTCTGCAAAGCATTACGACATGTCTGCAATATCACAGCAGCCAATGTAAAAAAAACCCAGCTCACAAACATTCCTTATCGTTCAAAAAGCCAATAATACACTACAAACGGGCTAATAGATTATCACCTGTTTACATACCCTACCTGCTGACCCCGCAGATTGGGGCTGAGCTCCTTTTCTGTCTGGGCGCAACACCAATAGCGTTGGGTATATGATGGTGTTAGTGTTCTTCTTTCATGATCAACAAGGGGCGCGCTTCAGGTGGGGTAATATCTGAGTGCACTTCCAACGCTTGTAAAATCGCGCCGGAAACAGCGTCATGGGAATTAGCTTGATCTTTTAAGGTACGTGTTTGTGCTAAATCGATATCAGAGCTCTCGCCAATCCAGGCAATAATGGGTACCCGGGTTTGTTCCTGGGGCGCAAACGTATAGGGCATACCGTGCAGATAAAGGTTGTTTTCCCCCAATGATTCCCCGTGATCACTGATATACAGCATGGATGTTTCGTAGCCGGGAGTATTGCGTTTTAACAAGGCGATGACTTCAGATAAAAAATAGTCGGTGTATAAAATGCTGTTGTCGTAAGCATTAATGATTTCTTCATCAGTGCAATTAGCTAGTTCACCGGTATGACACCCCGGGGTGAATTTCTCAAATGCGCCAGGATAACGTTCACTATAGGCCGGACCATGGCTGCCCATTTGGTGTAGCACGATTAATATATCGTTTTGCTGGCCGTCTATATATTCCTGTAAGCCACTTAACATGCCTACATCCCGGCACTCAGGATCACATACCGAGTTATTGTCGGCAGTTTTAAAACTCTCGTACGTCAGCCGATCGGCTACCCCTTTAGAATTAGAATTATTGTCCCGCCACAGCACACTGATGCCGGCTTTGGCTACTATATCTAATACGTTCTCTTTGTATTTAGCCTCACCTACCTCAAAGTCATCTCGCCCCAATAGGGAAAACATACAGGGCACAGAAATCGCGGTAGCCGTACCGCATGAACTGATATTACTGAAACTGACAAGATTTTGTTCCTGTTCCAATAATGGGTTCGTTTTCCTTGGGTAGCCATTTAACGAAAAATGATCCGCTCTGGCCGTTTCGCCCACAACCACTATCACTAATTCCCGGTGAAAATCCGTTTCTGGTACGGCCGCGTAAGATGACATAGATATAAAGTCGTGTTGGGCTGTGGAACTAAACTGTTGCCCGCCAAACTTGATAACAGAATACAGAGGGTGAAGGGGATTGGCGTAATAACGCAGGACTTTGTGCTGGCGAAAGAAGCTTGCATACTCACCGCTGGTAGAAAACAGGCTGACGGTCATCAGTATGAAAATCGCCACTAAGGTCAAAGCTGAATGTTTTGCCCGGATAAGTCTATTTGCCCATTTTGGATGTTTGTCTATGGGGATCCACCACACCAGTATTACAGGCATGATACCCATCAAAATGACCCGTAATACTAACCCCCAAGACAGTAAGTTCATGGCTTCAGCACTATCGGTTTCAAGCATATTGCGGATCATTTCAATGTCAAACAGGGTGCCAAATTGGTCGGTGAAATACCCTGCTGAGGCGGCAACCAAAAATAGAATAGATAAAGCCAATCGTAGGGGCATTAACCAGCTGAGCATAAAGCTTAACACTGTGATTAGGCAAAATAATAATATGCCTAACGATAATATAAATCCGGCGTTTTCACTCCAGGGGTAAACGGCAAGCACCTTGTTAAAAAAAGTGTGGTTAGCGGTTAGGGTGATAAATAACGCCACCAGTAAAATAAGCAGATGTGGCGAAATAATAAATTTGTCTCGCAAAGCGTTTGTCTGGTTCATGGGTGTCACAGTAATCTCAACAAGTAATACAGGCTTAATGGCCGCCTGAGGGGCGAAAGAGCAGCAGTCAAATGTGACCCTCTTAAGTTTTTGATAAATCAGCTTAACTGCCCAAGATTAAGGCAGACTTAACGTAATGAACGGGTTGTACGAAATGACAAATATTTACCCGGTTTGGCTTATTAAAAAAGTAATGTCAGCAGGCATAATCAAGCCGCACTTTGCGGTTGTGGTGGGGGAAGTGGCTCTGGGTGTAGGCTGTGTAAATCAAAAAAACAATTTACCACCGAGGGCACAGAGGTCACTGAGAATGAAAAATCATTCTCGCTTAATCGTTACTCTATGGTCTCTGTGCGCTCTGTGGTTTTATGTGTGGCAATCAAAAAACAATTTATCACCAAGGTCACTGAGAATGAAAAAATCATTCTATCTTAAAACATTACTCCCTCTGTGCTTTAAATACGGGCCATAATCCCCACATCTAGCTACTTAACTACTTCGTCATCGGTGAGCGCATTATTTCCTGGGCTGTCATAGATAACGTCGTGATAGCCCAAGGAAAAATGTGAAACCCATTAAAACCTCAGAACTTATGCGCTGGTTGTTTGGCCAGTTAAGACCTTATAAGGTCAAAGTCGCGTGTGCCATAGTCGCGTTGATCATCGGTGCCCTGGCCTGGCTGCTCCTTGGACAAGGCGTCAAAGAGGTCGTGGACCAGGGTTTTGTGGCCAATAATGCCGATAAGCTCAATCAAATGGTGTTGGTGGTGATGGGCATCGCCCTGGTTGGCAGTGTGGCGGCCTATTTTCGCTTTTATCTGATGATTTGGTTAGGTGAGCGAGTCAGTGCAGATATTCGCAAGAAGGTGTATTCTCACTTGCTAACCCTGCCACCGGCATTTTTCGAAAAGACCCGCACAGGTGAGGTGATATCCCGTTTTACCAGTGATACTACTGTGTTGCAGTCAGTGGTGGGCATGGGCCTGTCTATGGCGCTTAGAGCGAGTATTACGTTTATCGGCTCCCTACTGCTGATGTTATTTACCAGCCCAATGCTGACCCTGTATGTGTTAATAGCCGTACCTATAGTATTATTACCTATTCGCATTTTTGGCAGTAAAGTACGCCTGTATGCCCGTAAAAGTCAGGATCGTGTGGCAGACCTAGGTGCCTATGTAGACGAATCACTCCATGAAATTCACACCGTTCAAGCCTATTCACACGAGCAGAGCGATCGCACCATGTTTTTTGGCCGGGTTGAGGACGTGATGCAAGCGGCTAAAAAACGCATTAAATATCGCGCCCTGCTGATTGCCTGCATCATGGGGATCAGCATCAGTGCCATTACTATTGTCGCCTGGTTAGGGGCCCAGCAAGTATTAGCCAATACACTGACCGCAGGGGAGCTTACCGCTTTTATGTTTTACGCTGTGATGGCGGGCGGCAGTGTGGCGACCATAAGCGAGGTGATAGGTGAAATTCAAAAGGCCGCCGGGGCCAGTGAACGTCTGATGGAGCTGCTACATACCCAAAGTACTATTGTGCCTGCTCTTGCCCCGGTTGAGATGGCTGCAAAGGTAACTGGTCGCTTGCGCATTGAGCATGTGCAATTTACTTACCCTGAAGGGGAAGGCATGGCAGTATTACAAGATATTAATCTGGATATTCAGCCCGGTGAGCGCATCGCCCTGGTGGGCCCAAGCGGCGCAGGTAAATCCAGTTTGTTCCAGTTATTGCTGCGTTTTTATGACACTCAGGCAGGACGTATTACTTTGGATGATATCAATATCAGGGATCTTTCCCAGGATAGTTTGCGTCAGCAATTTGCGCTGGTCCCCCAGGATTCGGTGATCTTTGCTGCCAGTGTCACAAGTAATATAAAATACGGCAGGGAGGATGCCAGCGATGCCGACGTGCAAGCTGCGGCTAAAGCGGCCAGAGCAGATAAGTTTATTGATGCCTTACCTGAGGGATACAATACTAATCTGGGGGAGCGGGGTGTACGTTTGTCCGGCGGGCAAAAGCAGCGTATTTCCATTGCCCGGGCTATTTTGGCTGACCGGCCTATATTACTACTTGATGAAGCCACCAGTTCGTTAGATGCCACTAACGAGCAATTTGTTAAGCAGGCGCTGGAAGAATTAATGCAGGGTAAGACGACCTTGATCATTGCCCATCGCCTGGCAACGGTCATCAATGCCGATCGTATAGTGGTGATGGATCAGGGGCGAATTATCGCCATAGGCAAACATCCGGATTTGTTACAAACAAGTGCTTTGTACCGGGAGTTTGCCGAACTGCAATTGGTTGGTTAACATCCCGTTGTCATGTTCTGGATAGGGTCAGTCAATCGTACCACGGGGCTATATACCCAAAAATCATTGGCGTAGCGGCTGCAAGGGAGGCGGGTATAAATAGATGTAATTCGATGTTTTTGGGGTGTAAAATTATCCCAGATATACTATGAAGAGGACAATATGCAAATAGCGCAAATTGGCGAAGCAATTTTACGTACCCCGGCGAAAGCCGTCGATGGGAGTGAATTTCACCAACCCCAGTTTATACAATTTATTGCCGACCTGCTGGCCACCATGTTAACGGCCAATGGTATAGGAATAGCCGCGCCGCAAGTGTTTGACGGCCGGGCTGTGATGATTATCGCCTCTCGGCCCAGCCCCCGTTACCCACAGGCCCCCCAAATGGCGCCTTTAGTGTTGGTTAATCCACGGATATTAACTTGCAGTGAAAACACCGTATGGCAATGGGAAGGCTGCTTATCGGTACCTGGCTTGCGTGGTAACATTGAGCGACCGGAATGGGTTGAGGTGCATTATCAAGACGGCGATGGTCAGTCCCATACCCACAGGTTTGAGGGGTTTGTGGCGCGTATTTTCCAGCATGAACATGATCATCTGGTGGGTAAAACCTGGCTTGATCATATCGATTCAACCGAGAACGTGATGGCCGAAAGTGTTTGGCAGCGAGAAATTGCTAACGCAGACGGATAAATGATAAACAGAACAGATTATTTATGGCCTACAGCCGATAATAATTAGTATTTTTGTTCTGTTGGTTTAGCATGATGGCATATTCATCGTAAAGGAAGTGATTTGGTGTTCATACGTTTTTTCTCTTTGGGCTTTCCGGTAGCAGGGATGTTCTCCCTGCTGACTAGCCTTTCAGTCATTGCTCAGGAGCCGGTCATCTCGTCTTCCAAGGCATCTGGGCCTGCAGCCTCATTCCAGCAATGTATCAGTGAGTTGCAGGACAGGGCTTTATTATCCGGGGTGTCACAAAATGTGGTAACCGAGGTGCTGGGCAAAGCCCGGTATCGTGAAAAAATCATTTCCCTGGATCGTAATCAACCTGAATTTGTGCAGACCTTCACCGATTACTTTACTAAAAGGGTGACTCCCTGGCGTCTGCAAAAAGGTCAGCAGATGTTGGCTAAACATCGGGATTTTCTCGCCAAATTAACCCGGCAATATGGTGTGCCAGGCACATATCTGTTAGCTTTTTGGGGGCTGGAAACTAATTTTGGTTCTTATAAAGGCACATCACCGGTGATTGATTCTTTGGCTACTTTGGCCTGCGACCAAAGACGCAGCGGCTATTTTTCCAGCGAGTTAATACAGGCGCTGTTACTACTGGAGCGTGAAACCCTGCAGGTCAACGATATGGTGGGTTCCTGGGCGGGTGCCATGGGGCAGACGCAATTTATGCCATCGGCCTATATGAAATATGCCCAGGATGGGGATCATGATGGGCAGATTAATTTATGGAGCAGTGAACAAGATGCCCTGGCTTCAGCAGCCAACTTCTTGCAACATCTTGGCTGGCAAAGTGGTTACAAGTGGGGCAGGGAGGTGTCACTGCCTGAAGGCTTTGATTATCAATTGGCCGGCAAAGACAATTCCCAAAGTCTGTCTTTTTGGGCACGCCAGGGTATAACCCAAACTGACGGCAGTGCCCTTGGTGCCGGTGAGTTACAGGGGGCATTGTTGATCCCGGCTGGCCATCAGGGGCCCGTTTTTTTAGCCTATCAAAATTTTGATGTGATACTAGGATGGAATAACTCTGAATATTATGCCATCGCTGTGGGCCACCTGGCGGACCGGATAGCAGGTAAAAACCCTTTGTCCAAAGATTTGCCCGTACTGCCAAATTATACGTCGAGTGAGATGCAGCAACTGCAAAAAAAACTCAACGAATTAGGCTTTGATGTAGGCAAGACTGATGGTATTTTAGGGCCTGATACGCGAAAGGGTGTGAGGGGGTATCAATTATCCCAGGGAATGATCGCTGACGGTTATCCCGCTCAAAAAGTATTCGAAGCGATATTAATGAAGCCTGCACAGCAGACTAACGACAGCCAGTAGGGCTATTTATCAATAAGCCCCTTTAGCGCGCAATCCGTTTTTGCAAGGATGTGGCTTGCCTGTCTCTTGTGGTAAAGCGCGAGCAATTAATTGAGCAAATTGCACCCAAAAAAATCTGGTTATCTTTAGTCGCCCGGTAGTTTACTTATGTTTAGTTAATGGAATAGCATGACATTTATACGCACTATTTTTTTTATAACATCGTTAACCCTGATAATGTTGTGCCCTGGTTTGGCACAATCTAAACGTCATTTATTGCTGGCCGTGGAAGATAGTTGGCCACCCTATTCTGATATAAATGGTAACGGCATATCCAAGGATATCGTTAGCCAGGCACTGAGTAACGCAGGCTATACCGTTGAGTTTATAACCGTGCCCTATGCCCGGGCATTGTTAATGACCGAAAATGGGCAAGTAGACGGCAGTTTTAATGTGACCAGACAACCGGCCACTGAGCGTCGCTTTGACTTTGGTAAAGAAAAATTGCTCAGCGCTACGGCCTCTTATTTCTATCCGAAAAAATCAGCGCTGGCCATACATTCACCTTCACAGATCCCCAAAGGCACAACTATTGCGCTGATAATTGGTTATGAATATGGCCAACAGTATGAGCATATTCGCCAAGACCTGGTGGAAGTAAGGGTATCAAACCAAAAGCAGATCATCGGTTTGCTCAAACGAAATCTGGTTGATATGGCTATTATGTTTGATGACGTTGCCATTTATAATTTAGTACAGATGGGCATGTTACCAAAGGAGCTGAAAAAGGGGCACATCAATCATATCAGTGACATTTATGTCGCTTTTAGTAAAAATAGAGGTGATCTGAGTGAGGTAATAAAGGACTTTGATCAACAGTTAAGGCGGGATACCCCTAAAGAATTGCTGCGAGCAACCTTTATTTCTCCTGATAAATAGCGCGATGTTATTCATTGTGTCCGGTATGTGCCCGGAGCGATAATACCAAGCCAGTGACACCAACCCTAGCTGCCACGTAACCGCGATCAACATCAAAAGATAGAATCCGTCAATATAGCTAATAGGGTCACTTTATTAAAAACAGCCGACAGCGGGTGGAATGCAGCCCGGGACCCCGGTGTATATCCCTGATTTGGGAGGTGTTTTTTATGAATCTGGAACAATACACATTAACCCACCGGCTATTGAAACATTGTCAGCGTCCGAATACAAATTCTTAATATTCGCTGAGGGCTATACTGTTTGCCGTAACAAACTGCTATACTCTTGCCGATTTTTTAAGCAGCTTATACTTTCTAGTTATTGGAGTTACATGTCCGCCACATCTCAATCTGCCTCGTCTGCAGTGAATATTCAGCCAGCCGAGAGGGCCAAAACAGTGCCTAACAGAGCAAAGCCGGTTGCCCGTATGAAAGCCGATCGCGGGCTTTTTTCTTACCCTAAATATTGGGCCGAGTGTTACGGACCCGCGCCATTTTTGCCTATGTCACGCAAAGAGATGGATATTCTTGGTTGGGACAGTTGTGACATCATCATAGTCACCGGTGATGCTTATGTGGATCATCCCAGCTTTGGTATGGCCGTGATTGGCCGGGTACTGGAATCCCAAGGGTTTCGGGTAGGGATCATTTCCCAACCGGACTGGCAAAGCAAGACCGACTTTATGCAACTCGGTGAGCCAAATTTATTTTTTGGGGTTACGGCCGGCAATATGGACTCGATGATCAACCGTTATACGGCGGAGCGCAAGTTACGTCACGATGACGCCTACACCGCGAACAATGAAGGGGGGAAACGCCCAGATCGCGCCGTCACTGTTTACACCCAGCGTTGTAAAGAAGCTTACAAAAAACCGGTTGTTATTGGCGGAATTGAAGCCAGCTTGCGCCGTATTGCCCATTATGATTATTGGTCAGATAAAGTGCGTCGTTCGGTACTTTTTGATTCTAAAGCGGATATGCTGATGTTTGGTAATGCCGAACGCCCGCTGCTGGAGATGGCCCATCGCTTTGCTGCCGGTGAAACCATCGAGCAAATGCAAGATATTCGCGGCACAGCCGTTATTCGTAAAGAGCCGTTACCCGATTGGCAAGGTGTAGACTCAACCCATTTAGATACGATTGGAAAAATTGAACCTGTTATCAGTCCTTATGAAACTATTGCAGACAAATGTGCTGTATCTTCTGAAGCTGAAAGACAAGCCGCAATCGAAGAGCAAAAAGCCCAGCCGGTGGTGGTGCAGCCTTTTACCTCGAAAACTCAAAGACGCAAACCCTGGGATAAAACCTATGTGTTATTGCCCCCTTATGATGTAGTGCGCGCCGAGAAAACTCATTACGCTCACACTTCACGTATCTTGCATAAAGAAACTAACCCGGGTTGTGCCCGTGCCCTTGTTCAGCGCCACGGTGATAGAATAATTTGGATCAACCCACCTGCTTATCCACTTGAAACCGAAGAAATGGATGGGGTGTTCGATTTACCTTACGCACGAGTGCCTCACCCGAGTTACGGCAAAGCCAAAATACCCGCTTATGACATGATCAAAACCTCGGTCAACATCATGCGTGGCTGCTTTGGTGGTTGTACCTTCTGCTCGATTACCGAACACGAAGGACGGGTTATTCAAAGTCGTTCAGAAGAATCGATTATTCGCGAAATAGAACAAATTCGTGACAAAGTACCGGGGTTTACAGGTGTAATCTCGGACTTGGGGGGCCCCACCGCCAATATGTATAAGTTGCGCTGTAAAAGTCCTAAGGCTGAACAAGCTTGTCGGCGTTTGTCTTGTGTGTGGCCAGAAATATGTGGGCACCTGGATACGGATCAAACCCCCACCGTGGAGCTGTACCGTAAGGCCCGTAAGGTGGAAGGGGTGAAAAAAGTCCTCATCGCCTCAGGGGTGCGTTACGATTTAGCTATTGAAGATCCCAATTATGTCCGTGAGTTGGTGACCCATCATGTGGGTGGCTATTTAAAAATCGCCCCGGAGCATACGGAAAAAGCGCCCCTGGATAAAATGATGAAGTCGAGCATGGGCACGTACGACAAATTTAAGGAAATGTTCGACAAGTACACCAAAGAAGCGGGTAAAGACCAGTACCTCATTCCGTATTTTATCTCTGCCCATCCAGGTACAGAAGATGTGGACATGCTGAATTTAGCCATGTGGCTCAAAGAGCGTAATTTTAAACTGGATCAGGTGCAGAATTTTTATCCGTCACCTATGGCCAATGCCACCACTATGTATCATACGGGGAAAAATCCCATACATAAGGTGAACCATAAAAGTGAAGAGGTGACGATCCCCAAAGGTGAAATTCACCGCCGTTTGCATCGGGCATTTTTGCGTTACCACGATCCTGCCAACTGGCCATTACTGCGTAAGACGTTAATTGGTATGGGTAAAGCTCATCTGATCGGTAATAGCGCGAAGTGTTTAGTGCCAGCAGAAGGGCGCAATGAACTTAACGGTCGGGATCATAAGGAATTCGCCAAACGCTCGGCGAATAAGGCCTTGGCTAAAGGCAAGGGTGGCACGTCGGCGACAGCTCACAAAGCCCAACAAGGTTTAACGCGCTTTAGTGACAACCAACCCCACAATAAAGCGGCGGGCACTGAAGCCCCTAACCGCAAAAAAGCCAGGACCAACAGCAAACAGCCACGGTAAACGTGGCTTTTTAATCTGCTACTGGCCAAGACATCGCATTATGTTGTCTCTGGTCGTTTAACAGTGTGCTGATGTTATTCTCTGGGAGGGGATTTACGTAGCTTCATAAAAACCCAGCCGCCAGCAAAGCCAGCCGCACATTGGGCCAGGATGCCAAAGGGTGTTCTGGCGCCGGCAATTAGGGTGATATGCATTATCGGCTGCATCGCTAACAACATCACCAGCATAGCCAATGCCCCGCCCAGAGGATAAACCCAAGGGGTGGTATGGGGGCGATACTTTCTGATTGCGCCCATCACGGCAAATGCCAGTAATAAACCCAACGCAATAGCAGGCCCATAACTTTGCCGTAACCCGAGCAAATCATCGAGGGTCATACTGACACGGCTGGCCATATCGATTTGCACCCCGACTTTGGCCAGCTCAAACAATACAAATTGGCTGTGTGCCAGGCTCGCCAAAATAAAACTGACTAATACCGCCAGTAAAAAATGGCGGGTAAGGTGTAAAAATCTCTTCATTGTACATTCTTGTGGTTGTGATAAATTCTGCTGCACTTTACCCTTGAATCCGTCCGCCAGGCAATCACTGTTGGCTTGCCTGTTATCAAACTGACCCCGTTTACTCAGAGCCCCTATGAAAATTATAAACACCTTTATTGCTTCCCTGATCCTTGTCAGCCTGATGCCTCTGGTCGCTCAGGCTGAGGTGGGATCTGACAAACAGCCCATCCGGGTATTTCCACCTTATACAATAGAGACCCTGGCAACGGGCCTTGATTATCCCTGGTCATTGGCCTTTTTACCTGATGGTGATGTGCTGGTTACCGAGCGGGTGGGACATTTACGGCGGGTGCACAATGGCCAGGTGTCACCGCCCATTAGCGGCTTACCAGAGGATATTTATGTGTTCAGCCAAGGTGGGTTGCTGGATGTTGCCCTGCATCCTGATTACCGTGAAAATCAGTGGCTGTATTTGAGTTATGCCAGCGGTACGGATAAACATAACGCCTTAAAATTGATGCGGGCCAAATTGCAAAATGGCGCATTAACCCAGCAGCAGCTGTTATTTACCCTAAGCCCGGATAAAGATACCCCGGTGCATTTTGGTGGACGTATGACATTTTTACCGGACAATACCCTGTTGCTAACCACAGGCGACGGGTTTGATTATCGGGAACATGCCCAGCGTTTTGATAGCCAGATGGGTAAAATAATTCGCCTCGCTGATGATGGCCAGGCGCCCACAGACAATCCATTTTTCAATTTAGCGGATACGGCTAAAACCCCTAAAGAGCTGACACAATACATCTTCACTTTAGGTCATCGTAATAGCCAGGCCATTCTCTATGATCCGGTTACCGAGATGATTTTTGCTCACGAACATGGCCCCCAAGGAGGGGATGAGGTCAATATTATCCGCCCAGGGGGAAATTATGGCTGGCCGGTGATCACCCAGGGTATAGATTATTCTGGGGCACGCATTAGCCCCTTTACTGCCTATCCCGATATGTTGCAACCCCTAGTCGACTGGACGCCGTCGATCGCACCTTCAGGTATGGCCATGCACGAGGGCGGTATGTTTGGCGCAATAAAGGGAGATTTACTGGTGTCATCATTGAAGTTTAAGCAGGTTTACTGGTTGCAAATGCAGGGCAAACAGGTCGTCGGCCAGGGCGAGCTGTTTGCTGAAATAGGACAACGTTTGCGCGATATTCGTGTGCATAAAGACGGATCTATCTATTTATTAACCGACAGTCCCCGGGGCAGCCTGTTACGCATTCGCCCAGTTTCGGGGAAGAAAGGCGAATAACAGCTATTTTTGTACATTTTAACAAAACGTTAACCACTATTTTTTGTAAGAATAATGGTTATGGTCAAACAATCTAATTTGTAAATTTTAATTTGCGGCCTTAGGCCTTATACTGTGCGGGTTTCATTTCTATACTCCATTACACGCCGTGATTTCGGAGTCAATCAAGAGGTCCTAATTGTGCTAGAAGCTTATCGTAAACATGTTGATGAACGTGCTGTTGAAGGTATTCCGCCCAAAGCCCTAAACGCTGAGCAAGTTGCCGGTTTAGTCGAGTTGTTAAAAGCGCCCCCTGCTGGCGAAGGCGAATTTTTACTTGGGTTGCTATCTGAGCGGGTTCCCCCCGGTGTAGATGAAGCCGCTTATGTTAAAGCTGGCTTTTTGAGCGCCATTATTAATGACGAAGCAACATCACCGCTGATCAGTAAAGATGCCGCTATCCAATTGTTAGGCAACATGCACGGTGGTTATAACATAGTCACTTTGATAGAAGCCTTAGATAACAACGATCTGGCGGAATTAGCTGCTGAAGAGCTTAAACACACTTTGTTGATGTTTGATGCTTTCCATGACGTTGAAGAAAAAGCCCGTGCCGGTAATGCATTTGCCCAAGACGTGCTTGAATCCTGGGCTGATGCCGAATGGTTTACCGCGCGCCCGGATATGCCAGAAAAAATCACCTATTCGGTATTTAAGGTCACCAGCGAAAGCAATACTGATGATATATCCCCGGCGCCTGATGCCTGGTCTCGCCCAGATATTCCGTTACATGCCAAAGCCATGTTCAAGATGACCCGTGATGGTTTAACGCCGCAAAAACACGGTGAAATTGGCCCCCTAGCGCAAATCAAAGAAATTAAAGCCAAGGGTCATCCCGTTGCTTTTGTCGGTGATGTAGTCGGTACTGGCTCATCACGTAAATCAGCCACTAACTCTGTGCTGTGGTTTTTCGGTGAAGACCTGCCAGGCGTACCTAATAAACGTGGCGGCGGTATTTGTATCGGCGGTAACGTGGCCCCTATCTTCTTTAATACTATGGAAGATGCCGGCGCACTGGTATTTGAAGCCAACGTAGATAAATTAAATATGGGCGATGTCATCGACATTTTCCCATTAGCAGGCAAAATTAAGAACGCCGAAACCGGTGAATTGTTGTCTGAATTTGCTTATAAATCTGACGTATTACTGGATGAAGTCAGAGCGGGTGGCAGGATCAACCTGATCATCGGCCGTGGTTTGACTGACAAAGCCAGGGAATCATTGGGTTTAGGTGCGTCGGATTTGTTCCGTATGCCTGTTCAACCTGTGGATACGGGTAAAGGTTATACTCTGGCACAAAAAATGGTTGGTAGAGCTTGTGGTGTGCAGGGGATTCGTCCTGGCACATACTGCGAGCCCAAAATGACCACTGTTGGCTCACAAGATACGACCGGGCCTATGACCCGTGATGAGCTGAAAGATTTAGCCTGTTTAGGCTTTTCTGCTGATTTGACTATGCAGTCTTTCTGTCACACGGCGGCGTATCCTAAGCCTATTGATATCGATACCCAGCATACTCTGCCAGATTTCATCAAGAACCGTGGTGGCGTATCTTTACGCCCTGGAGATGGCATTATCCATTCGTGGTTAAACCGCATGTTGTTGCCTGATACCGTTGGTACTGGTGGCGATTCTCACACCCGTTTCCCCATGGGTATTTCATTCCCGGCCGGTTCTGGTTTGGTCGCCTTTGCTGCCGCCACCGGTGTGATGCCGCTGGATATGCCTGAATCGGTATTGGTGCGCTTTAAAGGTAAGATGCAACCTGGTGTTACCTTACGTGACCTGGTGCATTCCATTCCTTTATATGGCATCAAAGAGGGTCTGTTAACCGTAGCGAAAAAGGGCAAAGTTAACGCTTTCTCTGGTCGCATACTGGAAATCGAAGGGCTGGATGATTTGACCGTTGAACAGGCATTTGAATTATCCGATGCCTCAGCTGAACGTTCAGCGGCCGGTTGTACCATTAAAATGTCACAAAACTCTATCGCTGAATATATTACGTCTAACATTACCATGTTACGTTGGATGATCAATGAAGGTTACGGCGATCCTCGTACTCTTGAGCGCCGCGCACGTAAGATGGAAGAATGGTTGGCCAAGCCCGAGTTGATGGCAGCCGACAAAGACGCCGAATATGTGGAAACGCTGGAAATCGATTTGGCAGACATCAAAGAGCCCATCTTATGTTGCCCTAACGATCCCGACGATGCTAAAACCTTGTCTGATGTGGCGGGGACTAAAATCGATGAAGTATTTATCGGTTCTTGTATGACCAACATTGGCCATTTCCGTGCCGCAGGTAAATTGCTGGAGCAATTTGAAGGAACCTTACCCACGCGTTTATGGATGTCGCCACCGACCAAGATGGATCAAGCCCAGCTGGTGGAAGAAGGCTATTACAATATTTACGACCGTGCTGGCGTACGTACTGAAATGTCAGGCTGTTCATTGTGTATGGGTAACCAGGCGCGGGTAGAGCCGGGGGCAACGGTGTTGTCTACCTCAACCCGTAACTTCCCTAACCGCTTAGGCGATGGTGCTAACGTCTACTTGTGTTCAGCAGAGCTTGCCTCTGTTGGCGCTATAATCGGTCGGATCCCGAAGATGGACGAGTATATGCAATACGCCAGCAAGATAGAGTCTATGCATGGCGATGTCTTCCGTTATTTGAATTTCGATCGTATGGACGAATTTAAAAAAGCCGAAGAAGCCGCTAAAGCTAATATTATCCCGACCTTAAACGTCGCATAATATCTGAGCAGTAAAATAAACCGGGTGAGTCTGTTGGCTTACCCGGTTTTTTTATGTCCCGGTTTTGCTTGTAAAGATCAAATTCATGAGCATTTCTGGCTGTTTTACCTGAAAACGATACACTTGTTTTAGTTTTACTCATTTGGGGAAATAAAATAAGCATAATTGCTTTATGAACTTTGCTGGTTTCAGTTAACACGCCCATAGCTTGTGCAAGTGATTCAGCCAGACAAATAACAGCTCATGAGATAGCAAATGCGGCCGATACTAAAATAGGTTACAACTCAAGCCAGTGTTTTACGGTCGACAGGCGTGTCAAGGTGGGGATTATCAGGAGTGGCAAACCAGCGATGGGGTTGATAGCTGTTTCTGTAAGATATAATAACTAACTTAATTGGATAATGTATGTTTAAACGCCCAACAAAATTACTACTTTTGCTCTTGTTGTTCACTGTGTTATGTAACGCCAGACAAGCCTTAGCCACAGATAGCCTCACCGCCGCCCAGATAAGGGAAACGCCTTTAGTAGGTATTATAATTAACGACAAGACAGTGCAAGTCGAATATGCAGCGACGTTTGCCCAGCGAAGCATGGGCTTGATGCACCGCCAATCGTTGTGTCAGCAATGTGGCATGTTATTTAAATTCTCCAATGCAAAAATGGCCAGTATGTGGATGAAAAACACACTTATTCCATTGGATGTGGCCTTTATACGCAGTGATGGGGTGATAACCGACATCAGAGCGTTACAACCCCATAATTTGACGTCTGTAGGGTCTTCTGAAGAAGTCTTATTTGCGCTGGAAATGAACCAGGGCTGGTTTAAAACCCATGGCATCGCAGTGGGCGATACCGTGCAAATTCAGCCCTGAGTCTGGCCTGACGTAGGGCATAATTCATAGGTGAATTAAGGGTTAATTATTAATCGGAGAGAATTGTGATTTTGAGACTATTTATATACTGCCTTTGTAGTGCTATCTATAGTAGTTGCTGCAGTGCACAGACCATAAAGTTGCAGAGCAATTCAACCGATCAAACCTTGCCTGCAAAAGTGATTCGAGAGGTCATGAATGAATTAGGTATGAGTTATAGCTACCCCTATGAAAATGACTTCGATATTACCCAGAAGCGTTTGAGCAGTGATCTCCAATCTGGTGATATCGATATTATTTGGATCATGACATCCAAAGAGATTGAAACCAGTTTACAAGCTATTTATGTCCCCATTTACCGAGGGACATTGGGCATGCGTCTGGCTATTGTTAAGCGTGAAAATAAAAATATATTTGCCAATGTCCATAGCCTGGATGATTTAAAGCAATTCAGTGCAGGGCAGGGAAAAAGTTGGGCGGATACCTTTATTCTGGAAGCGAACGACTTATCTGTGGCTAAACCCCTCAAATTCTCTAATCTATTTTATATGCTGGAAGGAAACAGATTTGATTATTTCCCCCGTGGGTTCTTTGAACCCTGGAGTGAAGTAGAGCGTTTTAGCACCCTCGATCTGGTGGTTGAACCGCATATATTGCTCCGTTATACCTCACCTATGTATTTTTTTACCCATAAAGACAATGATGCGCTGGTCGCTAAAATACATGCCAAATTACTGGAAAAAATTGCCGATGGAAGTTATCAAAAACTTTTTTTTGCGGATAAGCGGATCAGTGACGGGCTGAGTCAAGGCCAACTGGACAAACGCATTATTATTGATTTGAAAAATCCATTTTTGACGGTTAAGACCCCGCTCAAAAACAAAGTACTTTGGTACGATCCTAGCCGCGGACAATAAAATGAAATCACTTTCCCAGAAAATTATACTGTCATTAGTTGTATCAACATTAGTTGTATTGTGTGTTGTTACACTCAGTAGTTACTTGTTTCAACGCACCAGTGAACTAAATGATTGGGAAAATACAAAACAAGCATTGAGCAGACAGATGCAGGTCATTTTTCAAGAGCCGGTTTACGCCTACGATAAAGTGCTGGTACAGAATATTGTCGATGCTTATTTAAGCGATAAGCAAATTAGCCGAATTCAAGTGTTCGATCAACGAAATCAAACCCTTGGGGAGGGTGGCATGGTCGACGTATCTGATTATGATGAAGATCAAAGCAATATTGTGCTGAACTGGAGCGACAACAAAACGATAGGCAGTGTAAAGGTTAATTTTAGCCGTCAATCCCTTATCAGCCGTTTAAACACAAGCGTAATCGAAGCGATTATCGCCGGAGGGATAACCTTACTTTTGTTGGCCGTAGTGGCAATAATAGTGCTTAATTTTTTAGTCAACAAACCTTTGGCGTTAATGAATAAACTGATGAGAGAAATTGCTGAAGGAGGAGGGGATTTAACCCAACGGATTCACTACTCTTCCGGTGACGAACTAGGCCAACTTGCCGCTAATTTCAATAGTTTTATCGCATCTCTGCAGACGATAGTAGCCGATATGGCTAGCTCAATAAAAGGGTTAGAAGCAGTTTCAAAGCAAGTAGAAAAGTCCAGTCATAGCTCTAATGAAGAAGCCGCGATGCAAAAAAATCAGACAAGTAGGGCCTTACAAAGTCTTGAATCACTTAATCAGGCCAGTCGAAATATAGCGGGAAATGCTGACAAAACGTCTTCTGACACACAGGCTGCTTTGCAAATTTCCACCCAATGCAGTCATGATATGGCACAAAACCATGAACAAGTTGTTTTATTGGTAAATGAACTGGAATGCATGGCAAATATTGTCAGCGAATTGCGCGAGTCGAGTGACGCTATTGGTAGTGTATTAGATGTCATAAAAAGTATTGCCGAGCAAACTAATTTACTGGCATTAAATGCTGCAATTGAAGCTGCACGTGCAGGGGAATCAGGGCGCGGTTTTGCCGTAGTAGCCGATGAAGTTAGAGCTCTGGCGTCTAAGACTCATCAATCTACCGCAGAAATTGAAAGCATTATTGAAAAATTGCAACAACATGCAGGTAAGGCCTTTACCGCCACCAATACCAGTAAAAATAGAGTGAATGAGGTCATGCTGGCGACCGACAAAGCCAAGGCATCTTTGGACGATGTGACCTTGCGTATGACTCAAATTGGTAACCTTAATAGCCAGGTTTTTGCAGCATCTAACAATCAAATAAGTATCAGTGATAATGTAAGAAAAAGTATGCAGATTCTCTATGCCGGAGCCGAACAACTTGCCAAAGAATCTGCAGGTTTAACCAATACTGTGGATGAACTTGCCAACGTTGAGCTGGCCTTGATTAAGAAAATAGATGCGTTTACATACTAGAAAGTTAACATGCCTATGCAGATTATTCAGGGCTAGGTGTACACTCTATGGTGTGACACAAACTATGGTGTGACACAAAAATAATTTACCACCGAGGTCACAGCGCTCACAGAGTAAGCACATCTACCACGATTAAAAATTATAAACTCTGTTCTCTTTGTACCCTGTGTGGTCGCAATCACACAGATTGCCACTAGCCCAGCCTGAGGCAAATGCAGAGCCATGAAAGTTAATGTCGATTGTATCGGTGATGTAAATTAGACCCCTGAATAATGATTTACATCACCGATACACCTTGTATTATGACGACAAAATAGTACACAACGCCTAAGACAATCTCTGATGATAACAAGTACAGATCTGTACTGCATATAACCTATTCCAAAAAGTAGTCATAGCCAAGGCAAAATATACTTTATCTGCGGGCAAAAGCTGGTAGCTTATGAATACAGTTTTGTATTTATTCTTAGTAGGAAAAATAGTGAGTGATTCGATTTTAAATGTCGCCAAATTTGGTGGTACTAGTTTGGCCAATTATGCGGCCATGTTAAATTGTGCCAAAGTGGTGACCGCTAATCCCAATACCAAAGTGGTGGTGGTGAGTGCCTCTGCCGGGATCACGAATATCTTGGTGGAGTTGGCCCATAAAGCCTTGACTAAAGAACAGATCAGTCAGTTTATAATACAAATTGAAGCTATCGAGTTTGCTATCCTCAAAGATTTAGGGGAGCCCGAACAGGTTGCCAATAAACTTAATGAATTGCTCGACTCACTTAAACAATTAGCCTTACACGAAGAAATACTCCATCGTCCGGATCTTAAAGATAATTTGTTATCTCACGGTGAGAGAATGGCATCGTTGTTATTCGCCGAAGTGCTCTCTCAACAAGGTTTAAGGGCTGATAACTTCGATGTGCGCAAAGTCATGTTGACCGATAACCAGTTTGGCGAGGCAGTGCCGCAACTTGAGGCTATTAAGCAACGTGCCCAGGCATTGATGACACCTGATATGCAACATAGTGTGTTAGTCACTCAGGGCTTTATCGGTGCGGATGAGGATGGCAATACTACTACCCTTGGACGAGGTGGTTCAGATTTTACCGCTGCGTTATTAGCCGAAGCCCTGGATGCGCAAAGTTGTGAAATATGGACCGATGTCATAGGTGTGTACACCACAGACCCAAGAATTACCGCCAGCGCCAGACCTTTACCTGAATTGAGTTTTGAAGAAGCCGCTGAAATGGCCACATTTGGTGCTAAGGTTTTGCATCCTGCGACTATGGAGCCGGCATTGCGGCAAAATATAAAGGTGTTTGTTGGCTCGAGTAAAGAGCCGGAAAAAGGCGGAACCTGGATCGTCAGAGATTGTCAGTATGAGCCGTCCTACCGGGCGATCACCCGGCGCAAGGAGCAGGTGATGGTCACGGTAAAAACACCTAAAATGATGCATGCCCAGGGTTTTTTGCAAAACGTATTTACCATCATCGCTAAACACAATCTTAGTGTTGATTTGGTGACGACTTCTGAGATCTGCGTATCTTTTACCCTGGACAACCCGCCAAACTCTGTACTTGAAAGGCTGAATCGGGAAACGATAGATGAGTTGAGCCAAATTTGTGATGTGCAATTGGAGAAAGACTACGATCTGGTGACAGTAGTGGGTAATAATATGCATAGTGCGGCGGGGGTCTCGAGTAAGATATTTGCTGCGGTCGCCGATTTTAACTTGCGCATGATTTGTTTTGGCGCCAACCCCCATAATATGTCTATGCTGGTCAGTGAAAAGGATAGTACGGCAGTTGTTATAGCACTGCATCGTCATTTGTTTGAAACCAGTACCTGCTAATCTAGCTTATTAACGAGGCTGAAATGTTTTGTGAAAATTGAACGGTTGTTATGACGAGCAAATTACCAAACACTCAGCCACGTCCCTCGGCGTTTACAACGCATAAACCACAGAGCGTACAGAGTACACTGGGGCATAATGCTTAAGTGAGAATGATTTTTCTTTTTCAGTGCCCTCGGTGGTAATTTTTTGATTGGCAACGCCTTACCCTAAGCTAGGGGGTTGGCAGCTCACAGCGCTGCAGCTTCAAGTGACAATGGTATAAACAGATGACTAGGGGGCTTAGACTTTAAATTGCTGTATCGAGCTTTGTAGCTCTTCTGCCAATTTGGCGACCTCATGACTCGATTCTGAGGTTTGATGAGCGCCGACAGACGTTTCCTCAGCTATATTGACAATATTTTCCAGTTTTTCGCTTATCTCTAACGAGACAATATTTTGTTCTTTAGCTGATTGGGCAATCTGCGAACTTACATCACGCGCCTTGTGCACTGCGTCGGTAATTAAATGCAGGGCTTGGGTGGCTTTTTCAGTTTGTGCCACACAAACCGATGTTTGTTCTTTACCCTGGACCATCACTGCAACCGCCTTTTCGGCACCGGCTTGCAGTACTTCAATCATGGCGTTGATTTCCTGGGTGGATTTTTGCGTTCTGCTGGCCAGGGTTCTTACCTCATCGGCCACGACTGCAAATCCCCGGCCCTGTTCCCCGGCTCTGGCCGCTTCTATGGCAGCATTGAGCGCCAGTAGATTGGTTTGGTCGGCCACACCACGGATCACGTCCAGGATACTGCCTATGCTGGCACTATCCTGATGTAGCTTGTTGATAACATCGGCTGCCTCTTCAACGTCTCTGGCCAAGACTTCAATGGTGCGTTTATTTTCTTCAGAAATGGCTTTGACTTTTTCAGCCTCCTGGTCAGCATGCCGAATTTCCCTTAGGGTATCTTCTGCACTTTGACTGACCAAAATTGAGGTGCTGTGCATTTGTGTCGTGGCGGTGGCAACCTGGGCGATTTGTGATTTTTGTTCCTGGAGCGAGTTTGTTGTTTGTAAGGTAACCGCTGAGGTTTCTTCTGACGCTGCGGCTAATTGGGTTGCCCGAGAACTGATCCCTGAAATTAAGGTCTTTAAACTATCGATGAGGTTATTACAGTTTTTGGCCAACACACCAAACTCATTATCTGATGAATCATCCAGTCTGCGGGTAAGATCACCCGATGATACAATATTGAGCATTTCGTTTACCTTACGTAGGGGGCCAAGAATAGCTTGTACGGCAAAATAAGCGATAATACTGGAAATAAGCACAGAAATAATGACCATCAATTTGGTTTTAAAATTACCTGAACTAATCGCGCTTTCGACCAATTCTTTGGCTGCGCGAGCCTTTTTGTCGGCAAGGATTAAAAGCGTATTGAGCTTTTGTGTGGCGTGTTTGATATTACCCTCGGATGCGACATATTTTTCAGTTGCCAGCTCCTGTTTATATAGCTTGGTAATGTGGGTTTGCAGTAATCCGGTCGAGGAGGTGGCAACATTTGTTACCGTTGCTGTCATTTGATAAATCTCGTTCAGCATATCGTTACTATCGCGATTACCGGCAGTATCTTGCATGTCACCGACAATTTCTCTTATCTGCTCTATGACTATATCAACTTCATTACCTATGGTATTAGCACGGACCAAATTCTGGGTTTTGATATACTCGGTACCGACATTGATCAAGGTCATCAACCTAGTTTCCAGGGTGTTGGCTATTTCAGCAGCTTTGGTAAGCTGGGGAGTACTTTGTACATCAGCCATATCAGCGAAATCCAGAATAAGGGTTGAAGTGTCATCAGCGTTGTTTTCTATTGAATTGAGTTGCTCAAGAGCTTTATTGCGAAATGAAAGGTCGGATTTTCGGTTGGCAAACATAGACAATACATTATTTTTATAATCATCATAAATAGCGTCGACTTCAGCCAGCAAATCGTTAAGCCCAGCTTCTCGATTCAGCACAATCTTTAGGGTATTTAACTCCTGTTCGAAATTACCCTGACTGGTTGTCAGTGCACTAAGTTTGGTGCTTAAAGCCTCAAGATTGGTTTCGTAATAAGCCTCGGTTGTGATGCGGCCCATATTTAAAAATGAAACTTTCAGTTGACTGCTGCCACTGACCGTAGGCAGGGCTAAATTGCTTACTTCTTCAGTTGCATTGTCAATACTGTCCAGGGTAGTAAGGGAAAAAATACCCATGACGATAAGCAGCGAAGTAATAACAGCAAAGCCACCTACTATGCGCATAGCAACGGTTATTTTCATCTGAAGTCTCCAATTTAATACTTTCAATATGCGGCTAATAGTCCGGCATAGGTAAGGTCAAGGGCTCAAAAACTGAGCCTGGTTTTATGTATTGTTTGTTATTTAATGGGCACTGTTGGGTATTCATACACTAAATTAAATATCAAAAAATATAGTAGATCACCCTTTTTAGTCTCTTTTGTACTATCGACAGTTCAGCAGGTTACATTAGCTAACATGATGAAAAAAATAATTTATTATGGGCAAGGTCTGGCAGGGGATTTTTTCGTATTTTTTTGAGCGAAGAACAGTCATTTGACCACAGATTACGACTGTTATTTTATACTCCTTTTTGTGAAGTAATAGTGGTGCTCTTTTCGAGTTCGATCAACGCAGAGTAAGCCCGTTTAAACCCCGCCCAAAGTGAATGCACCAATGATTTTAGCTCCGCGTTTTCGCTATATGAAAGGAAGCGGCCATTCCTGCAACGACGCCTTACTTAAAAAAACTGGACGCATTCTGAGTGGGTACTTATGAATACGGATGGGTATAATAGCCTGTCTGTTGACGTTCTTGCTCATCCCTTTTTTAATATTGACGCTGTTCGTCAAACAACAAAAGTCAGCTATTTATTATTAGATGCGCTGTTTTTAAGGGGCGAGCAGTTATCGCGGGCCCAGCCAGAGCTGGGAATAGATTAAAAAATTTGCTACTGCCAGACTGGAGAGTCCTAAAAATAAGGTTTATTTGAGAATGAAATTCTTATCTGTCATTCCGCACCTAAAGTCGATATTTTAAATTCTGAGTCTATTTTCATTCAAAACACAGTCAGTTTTTACTGAGCGTTGCCAAAAAAATATTAATCGAGTGTTTTTAGAACTAAGTTTGTACAAAAAATGATTTTTTCAAGTGCGGAATGACAGTTATACACGATACCAGTGGACGTTTCATATCCCGGATTGAGCCCGCGCTATTTCAAATGGGGGTTATTGACGACTTGAATGAGTATCAACCTCGATGGCCTGAATGTGGTTGCCATGGTGACTATTCCATGGAAGTAAAGGTTTACAGTTATGGTAACTGACTACTGTAATACCATATTAAAGCCGGTCTGCAAGACCGTGATCATTGAATAAGCATTTACCCTCTTGCCAGTCAATCAGCGCTAATGAGATGCTATGCTAACGATTTGTCCGCTAGACAGGTTGTATAGGGTCATACTTCCACCCCATACGTAACCGGTATCCAGGCCGATAAATCGGGCGGAGTGGGTAGCGCCTTTTAAGGCTGCCCAGTGCCCAAATAGTACCTTTTGCTGCGGCAGTAATTTTTTATTGAGTACAGTAAACCATGGGGTTAATGTTTGCGGCGCTTTTTGTGGCGACAAGTTACAGCTAAATTCCAGATGATTGTTTTTTTCAATAAAGCGCATACGTGTCAAGGCATTGATGATAAACCGCCAGCGCGGCATCCCTTGCAAATCTTTTGTCCAACGGGTGGGTGTATTCCCGTACATATTGGCAATAAGTGCCTGCCAATTTTCACCCCGTAGTTGCTCGCAGACTTCAAGACTTAAGTCCATGGCTTTTTGCATTGACCAGCGGGGGTAAAGACCTGCGTGGGCAAGTAAAGTGTCCTGATTAATACTCAGCGCCAGGGGCTTTGTCCGTAACCAGTGAATAAATTTGGGAAAATCGGGAGACGTTACCAGATCATCGAGTTTATCTTCAGGTTTAGCGCTCTTAAAGCCACAGTAGATAGCCAGCAAATGTAAGTCATGATTACCCAGCACAGTCTCAAAACTGTCACCTAAATCGTATAAATAATGCAAGGTTTGCAATGATTCCGGGCCTCTGGCAACCATATCCCCTACAGACCAGAGTTTATCTACTTGGGGATCAAAATCGACCATGGCGAGTAATTTTTTCAGGCCGCTAAGGCAGCCTTGTATGTCACCCACCACATAGTCAGTCATGTAATCTCGCCGATATGCGACCGGCACTCATCATCATCAGCCCGCTGTGGTTTTGTAGGGAGTCAGTCATATTTGGCATTAAGGCTTTAGTTGATTAAGTTCGGCACAGCCAAACGAAAAATATCAATGGGTGCCTTAAATAACTTCCCGAATTTGTCTTGCATCTCGTAATAACCTTGCATGGACCCTACTGGTGTATCCAGCACCGCACCACTGGTATATTGAAAGCTAATCCCAGGAGAGATGACGGGTTGTTCCCCTACTACTCCCGGGCCTTTAACTTCGGTTTCTTTACCATTGCCATCGGTAATTAACCAATAACGGTTGATTAATTGCATGTCAGTATCGCCTTGATTGGTGATGCTGACTTTATAGGCAAATGCGAATTTTGGTTCTTCTTCTATTAGATGCTCTGTAAGGTAGCGAGTCTGTACATCAATTTTGATGATCTCGGTAACAGGGGTCAATTCATTCATTTATTCTTCCCTAGCCTCAACAGCAAGATCCGCTAAGCGGCCAAATTGCGCCAAGGACAAATTTTCTGCACGTAAATTAGGATCGATATCCAGCGATTTTATCTGCACGTCACTTAAACTATCTTTTAAGCTGTTGCGAATAGTTTTGCGTCTTTGGTTAAATGCCTGGGCACATATTTTATGCAACACTCCTTCATTGATCACCGTCACCGGTTTTTGTTTGTGCGGCATAAGCCTGACGATGGCTGAATCGACTTTAGGAGGCGGATTGAAGGCTTCCGGCGGCACTTCAAGTACAGGAATGATATGGCAATGATACTGTGCCATAACAGACAGCCGTCCATAATTTTTGTTCCCTGGGCTGGCGGCCAAACGGTTAACTACTTCTTTTTGCAACATAAAATGCATGTCTTGCACTTTGTGGGCAAAAGAAAATAAATGGAACATTAAAGGTGTTGAAATATTGTAGGGTAAATTTCCAAATACCCTGAGGGCCTGTCCTTCACTAAAAAGTGTACTAAAATCAAACTTCAGTGCATCGCTTTCGATGATGGTCAATTTACTGGACATAAAGGGATGGGTGCGCAATCGCGCCGCTAAATCACGATCCAGTTCTACCACAGTTAATTTATCAAGTATTTCACAAACTGGCTCAGTTAGGGCACCTAACCCCGGGCCGATTTCAACTACGTTTTCACCTTTTTGTGGATTAATGGCAGTGACAATTTGATCGATAACATAGTCGTCATGGAGAAAGTTCTGACCGAAGCGTTTACGGGCCGTATGGCCAAGATATTGTTTACTCATTATTTTATTTTTGCCAACGAAATGGCTTCCTTAATGGCGAGTGCGAAACTACTTGTGTCGGCTCGGCCGGTACCAGCTAAATCCAGGGCAGTGCCATGGTCAACTGAGGTGCGAATAAAAGGTAAGCCGAGGGTTATATTTACCGCCTTACCAAAACCTTTGTATTTAAGTACGGGTAAGCCCTGATCGTGATACATAGCTAACACCGCATCGGCCTGGCCCAAGTACTTGGGGTTAAACATGGTATCTGCAGGTAAGGGCCCCGTGAGCCTGATATTTTGGGCACGCAATTTGTTCAGCGCAGGAATGATGGTATCAATCTCTTCACGTCCAAGATGTCCGTCTTCACCTGCATGGGGATTGAGTCCACAGACAAATATATGGGGGTGTTTGATAGCAAATTTGCTGCGCAGATCCGCATTCACTATATGAATTACCTTGCTGAGCAGTTCCTGGGTAATAGCTTTGGATACGTCAGCCAGAGGAATGTGCGTGGTGGCTAACACCACACGCAAGCCTTCGGTGGCCAGCATCATCACCACATCACTGTTATTGGCTTGCTGGGCAAAAAATTCAGTATGGCCGCTAAAGGGAATACCCCCTTGATTGATGATGCCTTTATGCACCGGGCCGGTGACAATAGCATCAAACTCGCCATCAATATTTTTTTGGCAGGCTTGGCGCAGGGTTTCAACGACATAAGCGCTATTTTCGCTGTTTAACGTGCCCGGTTCTACCGGCGAATTAATCGCAATATCAACCCAATAGAGTTGCCCAGGGCCTTGCAGTGGCTGGTCTGTATTGTGATATTCCAATAACTGCAGTGGCAAGTTTAACAATTTAGCCCGGGCTTTAAGCATGTCACCGTTGGCGAACACCACCATTTGTGCCGGCCAGGCTTGTTGCGCCAATGCCACAATCAAGTCTGGACCGATACCGGCAGGTTCACCCACAGTAATGGCAAGTTTAAGGCTCATTATTATCTAGCTTTTGTCTTTTTGGGCGAGTACTTCAATATAAGCACTGTCACGCATTTCTTTGAGCCAGGCTTCTGTTTCTTCGCCAAACTTACGCTGGAACAATAACTGATAAGCTTTGTCTTCTTTGCGTTTTTGGGTGGCATCTTCAATGCGTTTGCCGGTCAGTTGTATCAGGTGCCAGCCATGTTGTCGTGAACGCACAGGTTGACTAATTTCGTCAATTTCCAACTTGGCCAGGGCGTCTTTAAAAGCGGGCACGTAGGTATTTGGGTCAGCCCATCCAAGATTTCCACCGCGCAAAGCTGAGCCAGGATCCGCAGAGTGCTGTTTGGCCAGCTCGGCGAAATCGGCTTCACCCGCCAGGAGCTGTTTTCTAAAATCACGTAACATTTGCTCGGCTTTTTCATCACTTAAAATGACCGAGGGCTTGATCAATATATGCCTGGATTTTAATTCAGCCACTTCGATCCGTTCGATACCTCGGGTATCCAGGATTTTTAATATATGGAAACCTGCACCACTGCGGATGGGGCCAATCAGGACATCTTTAACCTGGCTCTGTACGGCTTCGGCGAACAAGGTCGGCATGGAGTTGATGTTCATCCAACCCAGGTCACCTCCTTCCAATGCTTTGGAGCCCGATGATGATGCGGTGGCAATTTTTGCGAATTCTGAGCCATTATTCAACAGCTCAATAACCTTTTTCGCAGTTTCCCGGGCCTTGCTCACATCTTCGTCTGTTGGCTCGGGGGGGAAAGCAATCAGGATATGCCCTAAGTGGAACTCTGCCTGTTGGCCATCTTGTTCATCAATTAATGTTACCAGATTGCTTATTTCCTGGGGGGTGATGTATACGCGGCGACGCACATTGGCCCGACGCACTTCACCGGTGATCAGTTCATTGCGCACTTGTTCACGGTACACTTCGTAGCTCACGCCGTCAGCTGCGAGTTTGTCCCGTAATTGGGCCAGGGATATGCCGTCCTCCTGGGCAATATTGCCTATGGTTTGCTCTAGCTGGGGATCGCTGATCTGAATACCCATACGCTGTGCGGTCTGATTTTGCAGGCTGTCGAGGATTAGGCGCTCAATAGCTTGAGTACGCAAAGCCCTATCCGATGGCAGGGTCTGGTTATTGATAGCGGCATTACGTTTAACGGTTAGCACCAGCTCTTCTATCTGGCTTTCTAACACCACGCCCTGGTCTACAATAACCGCCACGCTGTCCAGTTTTTGTGGCTTTCCTATGGCGGTAAAGGTCACTGACATAAGAGCCAAAAAGGTAAAAGTTACTACTGATAATTTCATATATATGGTTACTTGTTAGTTTAAATGACACACGAAGTGTCTGGGTTATGTAAATATTGTCGTAACGGTTAATCTACCAGATAAGGCTGGCGATAACCGAATAATCCTTCTCTTAACATCTCAGAACCGGAGCTGTTGCCGCTCATGCCTTTAAACAAGAACTGCAGTGCTATGCCCGAATCAAATTCGTCTGTACTTTGTACTCCGTTTTCATCGAAGCGGCTAGTTAAGTGACGCTGGGCGACAATACGCAAAGCCCAACAACAGGATTCATATTGTACGCCTGTGTAACTTTCAATGGTGCGATGACGGTCAATGTCTCTATACCAGCGTCCCACCCACTGCCAGTTTGGCGTAATAGGCCAACTGGCGGTCAAACCAAGCTGGCTGATTTTTTCTCCCGATAAGTCTCTGACATAGCGATGACTCATCTGTAGCATTTTATCCCTTGCCAGCTGGTATTCAAGGGCCAAACTACTTCTTTCAAGCTGATTGGTCTGGGTCGAAACCTGTATTTCAGTGTGGGCGAACCACTTGCTGTCAATGCGCCAATCGAGTTCCCCTGCCAGAGCTGAACGGTCGCCCTGTTTACTTGCTGCTGCCACTTTGTTGTCTTTAAGATAGAAAATCTGACCCAGACTAAGCTTGAATTGTTCCCTGTTGTTTTGATCTATTATGCGCGACGTGATCCCAAGGGTAACTTGATTGTTATCACTGATCCTGTCCAGACCAGTAAATTCCTGGCCTCGAAACAGGCCAGAAAAATTGTTAAACAAGCGAGTGGTATCATACAGGCCAATATTAGACTGGTCTTGATAACTGGTATAAAGGTACTGTACTTTTGGCTCAAGTGTTTGGGTCACATCCTGGTTAAACCAGCTCGATTGACGTTCAAATACCAGCGCCCCGAATAATTTTGCCTGCCCCAGGGTGCGGGTCACTTCTTTGTCCAGTGAGCTATTGTTATTGTCCTGCTGGCGATAATAGGTATGCAACAGGGACGTTTCAGCTAAAAACTCTCCCCAAGTATTGGCATAAGGGAAACTTAATGTGGGCGCGAGATGTGCTCGGGTGGCAGTAGGGCTCGCGGCGGCGTTGTTGTCAAAATGCGCCAACTCCGAGTGCAAATCAAACACCAGGGGGCCTATCAGGTCGCTTTGATAATCAAGTTTCATTTCCGGCAGGGCGCGATAGCTGTCCTGTTGTTCCCCGAGTATTTCAAAATCTTTTACCTGCATACTGAAATTGAGATCCTGTGAGTAGTAATGTACGGCCAGGGTCTTAAATAAATGGGTATCAGCCTGATTGTAATAATCTGAGCCGAGATCGGCTATGTAGTTATCATCACTTAGGCCGTTAAAATCGATCTTAAGTTGCCAATTTTCGGATAATGCCCCAGCGTGGATAAAACGGTAAAAGTAGCGGGCATCGCCAGAGGTGGTCTGCGAATCATCGGACAAATATTCCAGGTTTAGCTGGCCGTTGCTCTGCATGGTCAAATAACGGAATTCGGTTTTTAGCTGTAGCCCGCGATTGGACATTAATCTGGGAGTAATCGTTGCGTCGTAATTATCCGCCAGATTGATATAGTAGGGTTGTTCATAGCTCACGCCGGTGCTGCTGCTGCTGCCAGGTTTGGGCATCAGCAAGCCGCTCTGGCGCTCGTCCGTTACCGGGAAGGAATAGTAAGGCAAGTAAAATACCGGTATATCTTGTACGTAGAAAAAAGCATTGTGCGCCACGCCTCGGGAACTGTCCGGACGCACCTGGATGCTATCAGCCCGCATTAACCAATCTTCATCACCAGTGGGACAAGTGGAAAATGTCACACCGCCTAGTTTGATGCCTTCTTGTTCATCGATTAACAGCTGCTTAGCCAGGCCGCGGGCATTGAACTGGGTAAATTGGTAGGCAGTGTCAGCTATTTCCAGGCGGTTAGTCTGGGTATTGAGTACAATTTCCTGGCTGGTAACACTCAGTTGTGGATTCTGATACTTTACATCACCTATTGCTGTGAGCTGCTGGGTATTACGATCAATTTTGGCGCTATCAGCCTTAATGTGTGAATTGTCCCTGGTAATTTCAACTTTGCCTTGAAATTCCGCTAAAGTATCCTGTTGAATCGACGCTATCTTGGAGATAACTTTGATCTGTCCGTTTGGCAGTTTTTTCTCTACCTGGAATGTATTTACTGGGGTAGAGCATAATTCCTGGGCAGCGGTAAACCCACTTGGGACAAGAAAAAATAACAGGTTTAGAGGTTGTTTGATTTTCATACGCTAAGGTAAAGATGCAGCCTAATAATAGTTGATGTCATGGTAATTAAGCTCCAATTTTAAGGGTTTCACGGAGATTTACCAGCGGACTTGCAAAAAAAGACTTATTTCGCCATTCTTGACTATTCAAATGCATATTGTATGAGGCCCTAAGTGAGTAAATTGGCACAGAGACAAACACAATTGCTGGATTGGATTAATCATTCTACGCCTTTTTTGTGTCAACAACTGGAGATGGTATACGGAGATGCCAGTTTTCGTCGTTATTTTCGTTTTACATACCAGAAGCAGTCGATCATAGCGGTTGATGCCCCTCCAAAGTCTGAAAACAGCCAACAATTTATTTTAGTTGCCGAACTTTATGCTAAACACGGCTTATCAGTGCCCCAGGTACTGGCCCATGATAAACGTCAGGGGTTTTACTGTTTGCAGGATTTCGGTGATCGTTTGTTCGGTGCAGCCCTTGACCAGACAAGTTGCCAGCATTTATATCCTCAAGCATTGGGGTTGTTGCCAAGTATACAATTATGCACCCGCACATCACAGGCTAATTTGCCTGAGTATGATGACAACTTATTAACGGCAGAGTTCGACATTTTCACCCATTGGCTTCTCAATGTACACCTGCAGTTGACGTTGTCAGCGCAAGAACAGCTGATTGTTGCACAGACTTTTTCCTGTTTACGGGCTAATTTTTTTGCTCAGCCCCAAGTAGGAGTGCACAGAGATTTCCATTCCAGAAATTTAATGTTGTTGGATGATGGTAAAATAGGGGTCATTGATTTTCAAGATGCGGTGCGGGGGCCTATCACCTATGACGCCGTGTCCTTGTTACGTGATTGTTACCAGCGCTGGCCATCTGCCTGGGTAGATAAATGGTTTGCCCACTGGCATACACAATATTATGGGCAATATTCTTTTGGGCAGTTCAAGCGCTGGTTTGACCTTACCGGTTTGCAGCGCCATATTAAGGCCAGTGGTATCTTTGCTCGTCTTTATCATAGGGACGGCAAAGGGCACTATTTAGACGATATTCCCCGTACCCTGGTGTATCTGTGTGAAATAGGCGAGCAGTACAGTGAATGCCAGGCTTTTGCACGGCTAATTACCCATAAGATCATACCGCGATTGACTGAGGTGCAAGAAAAGATGGAAAGTCAAAACAGTGAACCGCAGCAAACAGACACGGCTGAACTAACCCCACATCATACTATTGATGGTGACGTTTTTCGTGGCCATTAAAACGGCGATGATCCTGGCGGCAGGGCGAGGTGAACGCATGCGTCCTTTGACTGACGAGGTGCCCAAACCCCTGCTAAAAATTAATGGTAGGCCACTGATCGAATATCATATCCAAGCTCTTGAAAAGTCAGGGTTCAGCCGCATTATCATCAACCATGCTTGGTTAGGACATAAAATAGTTGATTATCTTGGAGATGGTCATCGTTTTGGTGTGCAGATCATTTACTCACCGGAGGCTACTGCCTTGGAAACCGCTGGTGGCATTATTAATGCCTTACCACTGCTATGTCCCGGTGTAGATAACTCAACCTTTGCAGTGGTCAATGCTGATATTTTCTGTGACTATGATTACAGGATGTTACCCACCGATTTAGGAAATGACCTGGCTCACCTGGTGTTGGTTAATAATCCTCCTCATAATCCCGCTGGCGACTTCGCCATTGAATCTGGTCGTTTGGGGCAACAAAGCGCACAACAGTTTACCTTCAGCGGTATTGGTTTATATCACCGGGATTTATTTACTTCTTACCAACCCGGTCGTCTACGTTTGGCCGTGGTATTGCATGATGCAATCACACGTGAGCGAGTCAGGGGGGAAGTCTACTCTGGGCAGTGGACTGATATTGGTACCCCACAACGCCTGGCACAATTGAATATAATGGAGTGAGTCGCACACTATGATAGGTAAAATTTTAGGGACTATTTTTGGTTTTATGTTTGGACGTATTCCCGGAGCAATCCTGGGTTTTATAGTCGGACATATGTTTGATAAAGGATATAGCCGGGACTTCAATCAAATGGGAGGCTTTAGCGGTTTTTTTACCAGCCAGGATGATTTTAAAAAACAGGCGGTTTTTTTCCATGCCCTGTTTTCAGTGATGGGACATGTTGCCAAGGCTGATGGAGTGGTAAGCGACATCGAGATCAAAATGGCCAGCACCCTTATGGATCAAATGGGGCTGAAAGAGGATGCTCGTAAAGAAGCCCAACAAGCGTTTCGCGAAGGCAAAGAAGCCGATTTTGCACTAACAGAAATATTGCTTGAATTTAAGGCGTCATGCGATAGTCGACGTGACATTATGCAGGTATTTTTAGAGATCCTGATCCAGGCGGCTTATATCGACGGCAGGTTGGTAAAAGCCGAGCAAAAAGTACTGGAAGACGTCGCCCGGCATTTAGGGTTTAAGCAGAATGAACTGCTCTATCTGCTTTCGGTGTTTGAAGCCGAAATGCGTTTTCGCCAGGGGCGGGGACAGCAACAAGGTGGCTCACGCCAACGCAGCCAATCGACTTATTCGGCACAACAGTCACTGGCTGATGCCTACCAAATCCTTGGCGTGAACAAAAACGACGACGATAAAGGCGTAAAAAAAGCGTATCGCAAATTAATGAGTGAGCATCATCCCGATAAATTGGTGTCCAAAGGCTTGCCCAAACAAGCATTGGAGATGGCAAAAGCCAAGGCTCAGGATATTCAGGCTGCATACGAGATGATCAAAGAAAAACGCGGCATGCGTTAACCCACTGGGGATAATCGCCGCACCCGGTATCCCCCAGCTTTTTAAGTTACCAGGCTTTTTAGCTGTTACCACCAACCTCAACATGGAGTGGTATTTTGCTCGCGGCTAAATTGATCTGGTGCTGAATTCCCACGCCCCAAGTTTCCGAGGATCTTACCAATTAGACGTAAATCGTTGTTTTAAATGATATAAATTTCACTATTGCTGTCATAAAAATACATTCTAAATGTCCTTTAAACGTCATAAAAAATCAATCAATGTGTCACAGCATTCAGTCATATTGTTGCGGTCTTCACTACTTACTTGGACCACAATAATGAACCCAAAAACACTAAGCCGTCTTGCGTTGTGTGTTGCCTTTGCCCTTGGCAACCAGGCGATAAGTACCAGCGCTTTGGCACAACAAGCCCCCGATGATAAAGCAATAGAAGCCATAACAGTCGTCGGTAAAAGTGTTTCTTACGCCAATACCCAAACCTCAGATGAGATGGCCAAGCAGCAAAGTACCCTAACCAGTGTCTTGGCTGTGATTGACAACCTTCCCGGTGTTCTTATCAATGAAGGGGATACCTTTGGCTCAGATGACTGGTCAACAACGGTATCCATTCGCGGTTTTCAGCTGAGTCTGGACGAACAGCAGATCGGTATTACTATCGATGGGATTTCCAATGGCAATTCTAACTATGGCGGAGGCGCAAAAGCCAACCGTTATATAGATACAGAAAACTTAGGGACAGTTGAAGTCTCACAGGGTACGGGCGATATCGCTTCACGCTCTAATGAAGCCTTGGGAGGAACGTTAAACTTTACCACTATGGATCCGGGCGTTGCCGAGCGCATGACAATCAGTGCGTCAGGTGGCAGTTTTGATGCGCAAAAATACTTTGTACGTTATGAAACGGGTGAAATTGCCAAAGACACCTATGCCTGGTTCAGCGCCTCAAGCAGTGAAAATACCGATTGGGTCAATCAAGCTGCCGAAAATAAACGTGATCATCTGGCGGCTAAATTTATGACAGTGCTGGGTAATGTTGATATTAAAGGTTATGCCTCCTGGGATGATGCCCACGAAGATAACTATCAACGGGTAAGCCTGGCTCAGTTTGCACAGAATCCGGAATCTGACGGTTTAACCAGCGAATGGACCGGCATTCCTTATGTGGATCAAGTGTACCGCAAAGGTTGGTCTACCTTACGTGAAAATCTGTTTGGCTATCTGCAGGCAGAATATAAAACTGATAATTTGGATGTATCAGGTAATATTTACTACCACAATAACGAAGGCCGTGGCGATTGGGTTCCCCAGTATATGGTAGACGTTCAGGCTGACGGTGATGGCCAACCTCACTCAGAGCTGGTATCAGGTAATACCGTCTATGGTGGCAGCGCATTGGGGCAATTGTTTTTTGTCAATAAAGCCGGCGAAGCTCTTAACCCAATAGCCGATTGCCAAAGCTCAATTACCTTTCCTTATGGCGGTGCGGGGCCCCAGTATGATCCCGGCTGCTATGAACAAGGTGCCGTCCCCGTGGGTTCATATCGCCACACCAATTATAAAAAAGAGCGGTTTGGTTTTGATGCGGATTTTGCCTGGTTTACGCAAATACAGGGAATGGATAATACCCTGCGCGGTGGTGTGTGGTATGAAGACTACAACCGTCAAGAATCCCGTGATTGGGCCAAAATCATTGACTCTCGCAGCAGTTATGAATTTGATCACACCCCTTACTGGGTACAGTACGATAGGGAATTCCCGGTGGAAACCTTGATGGTGTACGCCCAAGACGAGCTGGATATGGGCTGGGCGACTGTGAGTCTGGGTGCCAAGCAATTCTTTGTGGACTTAGAGCGTCAGGATAATTTTGATAACACTAATACCGCTAAAGTTAACTCAGATTCCGATACCTTGTTATCGGCTGGGATAGTGGTGCCCATGCCCGTCGATGGCCTGGAGTTATTTGCCGGTTATGCCGATAACTTCGCCGCCATTAAAGATGGGGTACTTGAACGCGATTCATCCACATTGACCTCTGTTAAACCTGAAACCGCACAAAATATCGACCTCGGTTTGCGCTTTGTATCCCGGGACATCAATGCCAGCTTGACTTACTACACCATTAAATTTGATGACCGCCTGACGTTTATTGCGCCTGATTCACCTGAGGGTATTAATTACCTCATTGGCACTAACGGTAGTTATGTCAATGTGGGTGGGGTTGAATCATCAGGATTGGAGGCATCTTTGTCCGTTAACGTGAGCGATTCATTATCCATTTATGGTTCATATACTTATAACAATTCAGAGTATACCGAGGGTTCGATTGAATTCCCTGCAGGGAATACCGTATTTGGTTCACCTGAAAATATGGCTGTAGTGTCAGCGGATTGGACCCGTGGTAACTACTTCATGGGTGCTTCTACCAAATGGGTTGATGATCGCTTTATCGATGCGGCCAATACCCAAGTCGCTCCAGCGTATATAGTAACGGATTTATATGCCGGTGTGAGTATCGATAAGCCAGTACAAGGTATGGATTCACTGGAACTGCGTTTTACTGTCAACAATACCTTTGACGAAAGCTATTTGGGTGGCATAGCCGGTCAATCGGCGTGGATAGGTGCACCACGTACTGCGGCATTTAATGCAACGGCTCGATTCTAACCTCAGTTAGTTAGCCGTAATATTTGCCATAAGGCGAGCGTCAGCTCGCCTTTTTATTTGACCTTATTGAGGATTAAACATGATGAAGCGGATTGATTTTACCAAGGGTAAAATACAATGGACCTTGCTACTGATCTTGCTGTGCAGCACACCGGCATACAGTGCTGATAATTTACTGATGGTCAGTATTGACGGCTTGCGCTGGCAAGAGCTGTACCGTGGTTACCAGGAATCGTTAGTGCAACATAGCGATTTTTCCCAACAGGCGGCAGGTCTGGAGCAAGATTTTGGTGGTGACAATGCTCAACAAAAGCGGGAAAAACTGATGCCGTTTATATGGGATACCCTGGCAAAAAAGGGGGTGTTATTCGGTAACCGCGACCAGCAATCTGCGATGCAGGTGTCCAATAACTGGTGGTTTTCGTATCCGGGCTACAATGAAATTTTAACCGGTCATGCTGACCCCCGTATCGATTCAAATGAGCCTGTGGCCAACCCCAATGTGAGTTTTTTGGAATGGTTGCATAATCAAACTGCGTTTAAAGGCAAGGTCGCTGCATTTGGCAGTTGGGATGTATTTCCGGCTATTGTGAATGCCAAGCGCAGTGAGTTACCGGTCAATGCGGGTTTTATGCCAGCAGATTGGCCGAATTTATCGGCCAAGAGCCAATGGCTAAATGCCCTGCAAGGCGATGTGCCTAGCCCTTGGCACAATGTACGTCTGGATGCTTTTACGGTGGGCTTAGCCCAGGAATACGTTCAGGCAACGCAGCCTAAAGTGTTATACGTGGCTTTTGGTGAAACCGATGATTTTGGCCACGATGGTGATTATCCAGCTTATTTACGGGCGGCCCATCGTACCGATAAATTTATCAGCAGGTTATGGCAACAACTCCAGTCTATGGATCAATATCGCGATAATACCAATCTTATTATTACTGTCGATCACGGTCGGGGAAATGACGATGAAACTTGGCAGCACCATGCTAGCCCTAAAGCGACACAAGGTTACCTCAAGGATTTAGGTAAACACCCACAAGGCATCATTGGTTCTAATGAAATATGGATGGCAGCCATGGGGCCTGATGTTAAACCTGCTGGTGAAGCAAGCAACACCCCATTATATGAGCTGAACCAAATCGCCGCCACAGCACTGGAGCTGCTTGGGCAGTCCCCTGAGGCGTTTGCCAAAGACACACAAAGTGAAATTGGCCAGGCGGTGCCGATAATGAATAAGGACTAATGAATAAGGACAACCAGTCATATTAGGGCGTTAATTACTTAATTAGCCTAAGTATGTCTTTGAACTCGGGTGCCTGGCAAGTACCCAACAGTTCATACAAGCACATCTCCGCAGTCGTCAGCTGTGCTCCGTTTAGTACCAATTTGGTTATGGCTATTTCTTTATTGAACGCTGTGCGCGAAGATATGCAGTCGCATACCAGCTCAACCTCATATCCAAGGCGCAGTAAACCCAAGGTGCTCTGGTAAACACAAACATGGGCTTCCAGGCCACAGACTAACCATTGACTTACGCCTGATTGCTGCAGCGCTTGGATAAACGCCGGGCTATCACAGCCATCGAAAGTATATTTACTTATGCCTTTATTCCCAGCCAAAGCGTCAAAGATCACAGGTGTGGTGCGCCCTAGTTTTTCAGGATTTTGCTCCAAACATACAATGGGTAAATTAAGTGCCTGGGCGCCTTTAATTAACTTAACGGTGTTTGTCAGCAGTAATTCACTTTCGTGCACGATATTAGCTAATGTTCCCTGGATATCGACCACTAACAGACCCACTTGTTCTTTTTTTAGCATTGTATTCCCTTAACCGCGGATAGTTTAGTAACTTGAAGCCAACCTGAGATCTCATTAATGTTGTGAACGGGTTTGACACCCATAAATCCAGTCTTTTAATACCGTTAAAAACACCGCTAAATTTAAGCCCGGCCTGTGCGGCCCGGTAATACATAGCCAATTTAACGATTGAGCTGCAAATACCCTTTTAATTTTCCTTTTACAAAAAAATTAAACAGGCTTACTCTGAGCAACCAGTTCATGCCCATTTTTCTGGTGTATAAGTAAAAACGCTCTTTTATTCTTTCGAACAAATCATTACGTGTCGCAAGCTTTACGTCCCCTATAGTAGCATCGCCCAAGGCCAGGTTATCTAACCTTTGTTGTACTTCTGTGGTGTCTAATTCGCTGATATTCAGGGGTAAGTGTATCGCGCCTAAGTCTGGATCATTTTTTGTGCGAATAATATGGTTGAGCACCTTCACGGCATTTAACCGCCCCCGTAAATAATCATACTCTCTGTAGCGTTTGTCGAGAAAACCCAGAAATGACATTAATTCTTCGCTCGCCAGCTCTTTGTCCTGCGCCGTGATGGTGTATACCCGCATGATGTCCCGTGTCCCCAGGTTGGCTGCTTTTTCCAGCAAGGCGATGCTGTAAAGCCAGGCCTCTTTTTTGACAGCTGGCAGGTTGTCAAAATCTGGGTAATCCTCTTTATACTGTCTGGTGAGCCTGGTTATAGCTTGCTCAAGGGGTTGTGCACCTTGAATTTGAGGCGGTTCAATAACATCCGTTTTACCGTTTTGTATCTTATCAGGCGTTTGAAGAGCGTAAATAGCCTGACACAATTCTTTAGCTACCTTGGCCATGTTAGCGACGGCCTCATCGGGAGCATCCTGTATATAGTCAACCAATTCCACCGCACGTTTATCCAATAACGCCACATCCTTATTTACTTTATCCGTCATTATCCAGTCTTGAAACCTGGCCTGGGTGAAAAGCGCGCCAGCCATTTTAAGGGCCGCGTGTTGCATCAAAGTCCCGGGAGAGGACGCATCAAAAGTCTCATCCATGGTGGACACTTTTTTGTGTGGCGAAATATAAAAGTAAAAGCGTTTGCTGTAATCCAGGGGATCTTTGTCTATGGTTGTGACCAATTCTCTGGCCATACCCAAGGGATAATTATTAAATGCGCCGCCATCCATAAAGGAGAACTTGCCACCGGGTAAACGTTGGGAAAAATCCTCGGCACCGCGACCTTTATAATCGGGTTCTGCCCATTTTCTGACCATACTCAGGGGTGAAAATACAAAGGGAAAGGCACCGCAACAGCGTGCTGCCGTGGCGATCCGTTGCCAGGTGGCTTGCACGTCGGTTTCAGGTCCTAGTTCCATCGTAACTCTGTCTTGATGTCGGGTTTCAACAAATTTACCGTCTTGTAGCCCATGATGGGTTTCCTCGAAAATATTTCGCGCATAATCCACACCATTAAGATTTGACATGGCCAAGCCTAGTTTAATGGTTTGAGCGCTGGCTAAATGCCGTGAGGGCTTAGGGGGAGCACTATCGTACCTGTTGAGCATATGTTTATTGGCAATAGAGGCAACAAAACCGCTGGAGAAAATAGAGGTATTGGGATTATCGCCTTCGTGGGGGGTAAGCAAGCCGTCTATATCTACCGATTCTACCCAGGCCTGATAACCAACATTGGTTCGGGGGTTTTCTAAGGCTTGTGATTCATACAACAGCTTTTGCGCCACCAATGCGGCTGTCATGCCGCCTGCGCTGGCACCCGTCAGTACATCAATTTTAATCTGCCGATCATCAGAATTTTGGCTATTATGCAGCTTAATGGCATTGATGATTTCGTACATAGTGCCAGCTTCGTACGAGCCTAATGAAACGGCTCCAGAGATAGCGATGGCGACTTTATATGTCATAAAAAACGTCCCTTTTATAGTTGAGTGGCGTGATACCTATGGGCTGGTTTTAACAAATAGCCTGGCAAAGTTTTTGCGCCCAGTGGCTATTTGTTAAGGTAGGATAAAAAATGGGTTAATGAAAATTAAATCCTTTGCTTGTATTAGCTCCAAACCTATCGATGAGGTGGCGCAACATATCATTCAAAACCGTTAAAACTGACAGGTGATATTGGCCCGTGACGTGACCTGAAAACCTATTTTTCCCAGTTGTCATATTATCCGGATGAATGGTTTTTTTTGTTTATGCGTAGTTTAAGCATAAAGCGATTTGGGTATATCAAACCCCTTTAATACCAATCCATGTTAGTCAGTGATCGTTGAGCGAGAATTTGAACGGGTTGAATCAAGTCGCTTGAATGCAGTCCTGGTGGTGCTCTTTGGAGTTCGAACAACGCAGATTTAGCCCGTTTAACACTGGCCTAAAGGGAATGCACCAGCGACTTTAGCGCGGCATTTTCGCTATTTGAAAGGAAACGGCCACTCCTGCATTTGGCCGTGTTACCCGTAAAATGGGCCTGGCACGAAAAGTACATTATTAAGCCCTTATCCAGGGTATCTATTGTGAGCGATGAAGATACCACGTTGACAAAAAGTGACCATGTGATGACAGTTAAGGTGTTAATCACGGTTTTGCCAAGTGAACGATTGGTCAAAGAGCTAAAGTAGTATAAGAAAAGGGTGAAAAGAGGGACGGGTGGTCAGCTTGCGGGATGGCTGAAAGCCAGATCAATCTGGTTTATTTTGCATCTGATTCTTTTTATTAATTATTGATATCGACCAGGTTAGGTTCAACGTTGTGGATGCCGTACTGTTGTTTTAATTTATTGGTAAAGAAATGGTTTGCGCTAACCAACGATTAAACTGCTCAATAATAAGCGGATATTTCAAAGACGATAATTGGTATGAGAAAACCTGCCTGGTGGTATTTTGGCTGACAACTAATTTCTCCTGTAGATTCAATTCTTTTAGATGATAGTTTGCCACGGCAAGATCAATATCCAGCCCATCAACGATATTGTGCGTCAACTGATTGACCAACACTCTGGGGCTCGAGTCTTCTATGATTTTCACCTTACCTTGCTTTATCTGCTCAAGCCATTGTGTTGGCATAAAGCCCGTAATGGTGCCAATATTTCTAAAAAAATCTTGTTTTTCATGCTGGTTCTTACGCAAAATAACGGTGCCAGCAGTCATGCGCACTATATCATTACTAAAATGTATGTCTAAGTGGCGCGGATCCTAAGCCTGCTGCCAGCGCTTGTTGTCAGGAAATTTGAAGTCGATATCTTCTTCGAACAACTATTTGGAAAACTGATTGATGGGTAAGGGCAGGTAAGTGATTTTATGGCCGCTGTCGTCAGCAAATTTATCGAGCAAGTCTTTACTAAATGAAGGACGTTGAGTTTTGCAATCATAATAGGGGTAATAGTGAATATCCTCTACGCCTATAATTAATTCAGCGCCATTAGAGCAATAACTAACAGCAAGAAAAAATACCGTATAAAACCTAACCAAAATCCTCTTACCCATTTTTGATCATTATCAATGCCAGTTAATTCTACTACCGGCTAATCATGACATAAAAGGGTTGATAAAAAGGGGGGGAGGCAGTTGCAAACTAGATGTGGTTTTTGGCCTATCTTGAAGGACATTTTTGCTGTTGGTTTATTGCTATAACAAAGAAGCCTATTTTACCTGGTGTAGAATATTACTCGGAGTAATTCGAGGTTTCCGTTTCTGCTTAGCACTAGAAAAAGCTACTTGCTGCGACCCTGCCGTTATAGTGAACCCAAGCCCTAAGGGCTTGCTTATCCGGCTTACTACAGTGGCTCGAGTTACCCATGTATTGGGTTTGAAAATAACAGCACATTGTTAGGGCTCACTTATTTTCCAAAGCCAAGCAAACAAGTGAAGACCGCTATTGTGTTTATCGTTATTTATCAAGAATGGCCGAGAAAACCCCGTGATCAGAGCGAAGTGAAGTGGCGGGGTAATTCACGCAAATACCAGGTTGTCCCTCAGTGACTAAGCGATACCCGTCAAGGGGCCCCTCATCAGCTGCAACAACGCCTGAAAAACCATCAGTTGCACAGCTAAGCATTCGTGTTTATTGTTCATTTACACCCTGATGTGGAAAAAGGAGAAGGTTATATTTCCCAATATATTTTTCAATAACAGCAAAATGGGTTTGCAGGAATTTGACAACAATGTCAAAAAAATCGCGGCTGTATTGCTCTCAAAAGGTATAAAATCCGGCGATGTCATTGCTATATTACTGCGTAATGATGTCAGGCAGTTCGAGTTAATTGAAGCTTGCAGATATTTGGAGATCACTTTCGTACCCCTAAATTGGCATAGCACGGGTTCAGAGCTGCAACATATTCTGACAGACTCCGGCGCCTCAGTATTAATTGCCCATGCTGATCTTGCCAGTGCTGCTATGAGAGAGTTGACTCGTCAGCTAAGCATACTGGTTTACCCTACGCCCGATAATATTCTTGCCAGTTACGACATTCAAAAACCAGACCAAACCTTACCAGACAAGCGCTGTGAGGACATGACACTATTACTTGAAAATGCGAAGCCAATCACAACGTTAATAAAGCCTTTTAGAGGCATGTTTTCCTATACATCAGGCAGCACCGGGCGTCCTAAAGGCATTCGGCGACACGTTAATCAGTCTCAGCCCGATCTCTATCGTGTCTATGAAGGGCTGGCCCGCACGCTGATGAGGTTAGAAAAAGGCGATCGTTACTACATCACAGCGCCGACTTATCACAGCGCACCCAACACCTTGTCATTATGCTGCTTCGCAGCCAGAGACGTGGATATTTACATTGAAGCTAAATTTGCAGCTGAGAAGTTCTTAGCCGATATAGAGTGTTACCAAATTACCCATACCTACATCGTTCCCACTATGATGATACGTTTGTTGAAATTACCCAGGGAGGTAAAAGAAAAGTACAATATTTCTTCTTTGAAATTTGCCATTTCATCAGGCTCTGCCTGGCCGGCTGACGTCAAGCAGTCCATGATAGACTGGTTTGGACCTGTTTTTTATGAGTCATATGGCGCCAGTGAAATAGGCTTTATGACGTTGATTTCATCAGACGAAGCGCTCAACAAACCGGGCTCGGTGGGTAAAGTCTTGCCTGGAGGTTCGATTAAAATAGTAGACGATGACAAAAACGAGCTTGCTGTAGGTGAATCCGGGTTAATTTATGTTTACCTACCCATGTTTGGCGATTTTGCTTATACAAATTCTGCTGGCAACGGATCAGACGAGCGCTACCAGGGCCATGCTACGGTTGGCGATATTGGATATCTTGATACAGACGGGTATCTGTATATTAATGATCGTAAGAAAGACATGATCATTTCTGGGGGCGCGAATATATTTCCAGCTGAAATTGAAGCGGCTATGTTTGAAATGCCACAGATATTGGACTGTGCTGTCTTTGGTATTCCCGACCAAGAGTTTGGCGAAAAAGTCGTTGCTGCAGTAACCTGTCAAGTGGGGCAGTCGCTAAATTTGGACCAGGTGCATGACTTTCTTGAAGGAAAAATATCACACTTTAAATATCCCAGACAACTGGACTTGCATGAACAATTGCCCCGTGAAGATAGCGGCAAGGTATTTAAACAGCGACTTAAAGCGCGCTATCATTCTCTGCCCACTTAATCCTAATCATTTACATGCCTGGTGTTTTGCGAGCTAGGTTTTTCATCGCTTCCAGCCACCCAAAAATACCTGTCTAGTGGATGGTGCAAAGCCCGTTAAATCGGCTTAATTTATTGCTGGCCTTTTTTATTTTTGCTATCGATGATGGTGAATATTCGATATTCTATTCATAATATCGTCAGTGTTGGCTAGGTGAGGAAAACTTAAGGTTCCAGATGAAATTTTTATGCGGTTTAATGTTGTTGTTATCAGCCTGCTCTGCCCAGGCATATTCCTACACAAAGGAATTTAGCGAGGCCGAATTGCAGAATAGGGTCAGTGCCATGATGCCACTTACCCGTACCAAATATTTTGTTACTCTGACCTTTACCGAGCCCAAAGTGCATTTGCTTGAAGATTCTAACGAGCTGGGGTTAGGCGCGAACATTCACGCTAGTGCCCTGGGGGCGTTTAACGGCAAAGGCAGCACTTATATCACCGGCAGTATTTCCTATAACCAGGAAGAGGGAGCGTTTTACTTTCAAAACCCGCAGCTGGTCGAGCTCAAATTAAATGGTGTAGCCAAAAAGCAGCAAACTGAAATTCAAAAGCTGGCTCAATCCACCATCGCTGCTTTACTTGCCTCCAAACCTATCTATATTCTTAATGATAACGATTTAAAACAAAAGTTGGCTAAATCAACCCTGGAGTCAATCACAGTGACAAAGGGTAAGTTGGTGGTGAGCCTATCTGTTTTTTAAGTATGCCCGGGTAAAGGGTCTAGCCAATGACCGGCTACTTATCTTCTGGCACATCAACCACTTCTTTAATCTCGCGGATTTTATCTTCTAATTCGTTAATTTTTTTTGCAATATCGTGTTGTGCGTTTTCACCCACGGTTGATAAACGTTCTTTGAGGTCTTGTACCTCAGCCAGCATCTGGATTTTATCGGTGGCATTTTGTTGGGCTTGTTCGGCTTTATCAAATATCACGTCTTCGGCCGTGGTATGACTCGTCTGGGGAGGTAATTGAGCCGACCGTGCTATTTTTTTCTGTACATCGTTCCCTGCGTGCTGGCTAACAAAGGTGGGAGACATTATTTCGATATCGTTGTTATGCAGGCAATCCAATACATGACGATGCAAATTTGACCGGGTTGTCAGCAGGTTTTTTACATCAACCAGCAGCCCACTCACTTTGTAACTCACGGAAAAATCACCTAATTCGATCACATATACAAAAGGCTCCTCCAGCCCGGTATCTTTGGCTGCCTGGAGTAATAGTTCATCGATACGGCTATGGTGAATATCATAACCCAGAGATAAGGTAACAGACACTATAGTGCCGGACCTGCGTATGACACTGACCGGTTTGTTGATCAATAAATTATTTGGAATGGCGATTAATTCTCGGGTTTGGGTTTGAATTTCACAATCAAATAACCCTAATTCTGTGACTCGGCCAAAGTAGTCATCAAAGCTAATAAAATCCCCGGTGCGAAAGGGTTGAGTAAAGCGCATCATGGCGCCGGCCACTAAATTACTAAAAATAGTGGTAGATGAAAAAGCCAATAAGCCGGATAACACTAAGCCAATCAAACTCAGGATCTGCAATTCCAGGCTTTCTTTTAACGGTAGGGTGATCACCACAGTAATCAAACCCACTAACATCAGCATTAACATAGCAAGCTGGCGAGCGAAAATATTTTCATTGCCGGTATGTTTGAGTTTGTTAAATAACAGTACCCGGGCCAACCAAGTCAGCAGAGCAAAAATGATCAGAGTCACGACTACCGGCAGCCAGTTACTGATAAAATTTTCATTTACAGTCATATTTATTCCAATGTTGTGCGCATTTACATTCATTTTGTGATGCTAGATGCTTATTGCCCTTGGCCTATCAAGCGACTGTTTATGGATTCAGAGTAGGCTTTGTCCATTGTAAATGTAGTGCAAAATGGCGATTTGGCCGTTATATAACTGTGTTTCTTGAGGCTGCAGCGTTGTTGGCTACTTTTACTCAGCCCTATCCACCCGCGTTGCACTAAGTACGGCTAAGCTCATGGATTTGAGTTCCTTTGTCGCCTAACGATCACTCCAATGGTTTTGGTATATAACTGTGTCTTCCAGCTGACCTGTTTTCTCGGTGGTGAGAATTTTTTTGCCACCCAACTGCCGGTATAACCCAATGAATTTTGCACGCATTGACTATTGACATACGGTATTCCATATATATGATATTCCATATATTAATTTTGGAGCAGGCAAGTGATCACCCCCATTGCTTTTTATAAATGTTTGGCTGATGACACGCGCCTTAAATCGTTATTACTTGTCTACCTTGAAGACGAATTATGTGTATGCGATTTGATTACCGCTTTACAGATGAGTCAGCCAAAAGTATCCCGACACCTCGCGGCGTTGCGTAAATGTCAGTTGCTGGTGGACGAACGTCGTGGCAAATGGGTGTATTACACCCTTAATCCCCAATTGCCCCAATGGGCTGTGGATGTGCTGGCGACCACCGCCCATAACACCGAGCAATACTTAAGTGCTTGTTTACATAATCTCAATAGCGCCAAAAAAAATGAAAGTTGTTGCTGAGCCAGTGCTTCACAACGTCTGATATATTCATCCTGGAGTAAAAATGCTGAAAATTCTGTATGTATGTACCCATAACCGCTGTCGCAGCATTTTATCTGAAGCGATAACCAATCATTTGGCTGCGGGTAAAATAGTGGCCAAAAGTGCGGGCAGCCAGCCCGTGGGAGAGGTGCACCCGTTGTCGATTAAATACCTAAATGAAGGGGGGATAGCCAGCAATGACTTACGCAGTCAATCCTGGGATGAATTTGCAGATTTTGCACCAGATCTGGTGATCACTGTGTGTGATGCCGCTGCCGCAGAAACCTGCCCGCTGTGGTTTGGTAACGGTGCCAAAGTACATTGGGCTTTGCAGGATCCGTCAAAAATGTCGGGCAGTGAAGCGCAGATAGCCGATGCCTTTGGCGCCACTATTGATGAAATCACCCGGCGGGTACAAGCTTTGCTGGCATTGGATATTGACACCACCAATCAGGCTGACTTAAGCATTGCGCTGCGCGCATTAGGGGCTAAATAATGACTGACAAAAAAATTGATACCATGGAATTACCCGCAAATGTTGCCCCTGAGCATTTTAAGCTCCCTGGTAGTAATGATTTAACGCTCGAGGGAGCCGGGGGGCCACCACGCATATTGTTATTATATGGTTCGCTGCGTGAGCGTTCATTTAGTCGCCTGGTAGTAGAAGAGAGTGCCCGTTTGCTGCACGCTATGGGGGCACAGACTCGGATTTTTAACCCCAGTGGTTTGCCCTTGCCAGATGATTGCGATCCCTCACACCCTAAAGTGGTGGAGTTGCGGGAATTGATGATGTGGTCACAAGGCCAGGTGTGGTGCTCGCCTGAGCGTCACGGTGCGATGACCGGCATAATGAAAAGTCAAATCGACTGGGTACCGTTATCCCTGGGCGGTGTGCGCCCCACTCAGGGTAAAACCCTGGCTGTGATGCAAGTCTGTGGGGGCTCCCAGTCGTTTAATGCGGTCAATCAGATGCGCATACTGGGCCGCTGGATGCGCATGTTAACCATTCCTAACCAATCTTCAGTGGCGAAAGCCTTTATGGAGTTTGACGACAATGACCAGATGAAACCCTCTTCCTATTACAACCGCATCGTAGATGTACTGGAAGAGTTGGTGAAGTTTACGTTATTAACTAGAGACAATGCAGATTATCTGGTTGATCGCTATTCTGAGCGGGTGGAAACCGCAGAGCAGGTTAGTGAACGGGTCAATAAACGCTCAATTTAAGTACTGAACGGGTAACAATAGTAATTTTTTAAAGGAGACAAGTATGGGATTTTTTGAGCGTTATCTGTCACTTTGGGTGGCCTTGAGTATTGCCTTGGGTGTGTTTTTGGGCAGTGTGCAACCCGCTGCATTTGCCGTTATCGCTGGGTGGGAATATGGCCATGTAAACTTGGTGGTTGCTGTGCTTATTTGGTTGATGATTTACCCTATAATGATCCAAATCGACTTTTCATCGATAAAAGATGTGGGCAGAAAACCCAAAGGCATAATACTGACCTTGATCATCAACTGGTTAGTGAAGCCTTTTACCATGGCCGCCTTAGGCTGGTTGTTTTTTAAAGGCTTTTTTGCCGATTGGGTCGACCCTCAAACTGCTAACGAATACATTGCTGGAATGATCCTGCTTGGGGTGGCCCCTTGTACCGCTATGGTGTTTGTGTGGAGCCAGCTGACCAAGGGAGATGCCAACTATACCCTGGTACAGGTGTCGATTAACGATATCATTATGATCTTTGCCTTTGCGCCTATTACCGCGTTTTTGCTGGGTATGAGTGATATTCAGGTGCCCTGGCAAACTCTGCTTATTTCGGTGCTGTTATATGTAGTATTACCGCTGGTGGCCGGTGTACTGACACGAGGCGCACTTGAGCGCCGGGATAAGGCCAGCCATGGTGCCATAAAACATGCAGGTGTCAGCCATTTTGTTGAGCGCCTCAAGCCATTGTCAATCGTGGGTTTGTTGGCCACAGTGGTGTTGTTGTTTGCCTTTCAGGCACAAATGATTTTAGATAAACCGCAAATGATACTGCTGATCGCCATTCCACTATTGATACAGACTTACGGTATTTTTGCGCTCACCTATTTTCTGGCCAGGCGTTTACGCCTACCCCATAACGTGGCGGCGCCAGCCAGTATGATTGGCTCATCGAATTTTTTTGAATTAGCGGTAGCGGTAGCAATATCTCTATTTGGACTGCACTCCGCAGCGGCTCTGGCCACCGTAGTGGGAGTATTGGTAGAGGTGCCTGTCATGTTATCCCTGGTTTACTTCGCTAACCACACTCGTCATTGGTTTCGCGAAAGCTAAGTTGTACGAGGTAAGTGTGCCAATGGCAGATAACAAGGGGTAATGTTTGATTTAACCCCAGCAAAATTGCCACAGGTGACAATTTTGCTGGGGTTTTCTTACAGGAGGCTATTATACCAATCCGTATTAATAAGTACCCACTGAGAATACGTCCAGCGGTTTGAGCAAGGCGCCGTTATGCAGGAATAACCATTTCCTTTCAAAGAGCGATATCGCAGATAAAATACGCTGGTGTATTCCCTTTGGGCGAGTTTTAAATGGGCTTACTCTGCGTTGCCCGAATTCGAAAGAGCACCACTATTACTTCATTCAAGCGCCTTGATTAAGCCCATTTAAATTTTCGCCCAGCGTCATTTGCTAACACGGATTGGTATTAGTCGTTGCTATGCAAGCTGGCGTTAAGCCCACCCCATTTAGATGAATCGGCCACTAGGGCTTCTACTGCACCGCTTTGACTGTTGCGACGGTATAGTAAACCGGACTGGCCAGATAACTGGCGAGCCGCGACCACCTGACCATCAGGGGTTTTGACCTTAGTGCCAGCAGTCAGATATAATCCCGCTTCCACTATGCAGTCATCTCCAAGAGAGATACCGATACCGGCATTGGCACCCAGCAAACTGCGCTCGCCTATGGAATTGACCGTTTTACCCCCGCCAGACAGCGTGCCCATAATCGAGGCACCGGCGCCCACATCGGAATTTTTACCCACTATCACTCCGGGGGTTACTCTGCCTTCAACCATGGAGTCTCCCAGGGTACCGGCGTTGAAGTTCACAAAACCTTCATGCATCACAGTCGTGCCAGGGGCTAAATGCGCGCCCAGTCTTACCCTATCTGCATCACCAATACGGACACCTTCGGGTACCACATAATCTGTCATACGGGGGAACTTATCGATAGAGGTGATCCTCAGGTGATGATGTTCGCTGGCAATAGCAGCACGTAATTCGTCTACTTTGCCGGGCAATACTGGTCCGGCTGACGTCCAGGCCACATTGGTTAATAAACCAAAGATGCCGTCCAGGTTGATGCCATTTGGCTTGACCGTACCTTCGGACAACAAGTGTAAACGCAAGTATGCGTCTTCAATGGTTTGCGGTGCACCATCGATGTCTATTTCGATTTCCACAAAATCACTTTTTAATATTCCAACTTTTTGCGCCACACAGCTGCGCGCCAGCTGGGTATTTGCCCGTGGAAACCACACATCCAACGTTTTACCGCTGGCGGCATCGATATAACGATGACCAATACGTTTTACAGTCATTTATTTTTCCTGAATGATTAAAAATTAGCAGCTAGCTGAATTATGTCTTGAATTGACGACCTTGACAGCCACGTTTTGCTTATAGTTTACAATTTTTACGTATAGATGAATTTCACAAAATAGGATGACAGCGGTCTGTCAACCTATCCGGCGGGCCAGATTATGGCTCACAAACTCAGAGATAACTCATTTTTAACTGTTTCTTTATCAGCCACGTTTTGCACAACGGCGAAATTAATTAATGACAATTCTACCCCGCGATTTTCTGCGTTGGCCGCATTGGGCGCAAAGGAGCATAGAGATAAAATTTCGGTGAAATTATCCTGTTGCCAAAAATAACAGCGATTGAAACCGGTATATAAAATAGTTCGTTCGCTCTCATCTTTGTCAAATCGGGCACTGCGGGAAATATTTAAATTATTAAAATACTCAATCACTAACTTGGCTACCCCTGGATTAGGTTGCAGGTTGTGGATAAAAGTACGCAAGGGTATAGGATACTCAGGGTGTTTAGCGATTTGGCTGATTTCGCTTAGGTGCAGGGGTTCCCCGTATTTTTTTAACGCCGATTGCAGCACATTCTCTAAAATTGGCCCTATTGGCAAGTAGGTACTCTCAATTTTATAGGTGCTGTCGATACGGGTAATAAAACCACTGAATTTATTAAAGTGTAATTCAAGCAGCTGTTCGAGTCGGGAGTTCTGGTAAGGTTGGTAAAAACTTAGCCTGACCTTGTCACTGCGGCTGCTAGCGGCAATATGATGTAACTTGGCACCTTGATCATACAGCTTAATCGCCTGGGCCAGAACGTTGTCGCCTATGTGCACACCTTTAATGTCCTGTTGTGACTGGCTATGTTGCCCCCCCCCGAGTGAGACGTTTTTATCGAAACGCTTGAGCCCGGTTTCTTGTTCCAGAGGATGGAGAGCCTCTGCTAAGACAAAAGCCGATGATAAGGCGGTAAAGCAAGTGCATAACAAGATGAGTGTTGATTTTTTTATGGTCATCATTTTCCTATTTGGCGTGCAGCTATAACTATATTACTGTGCCAGCATAACATTAGTTCACCTTTGCCAAAAATCTGAGTTGCGCAAATATAGCTGATAACCGCTTTTCCTTAACACTGCAGGGTTGTTGGCTGCTCTCACCCGAATCGGTAACCGAAATTGTACTTAGTCAGTCTAAGCTTCTGTGGCTGAGTTTCTTTGGGGCCTAACCGCCGCTTCAATGGACTTGGGTATTAACCCGCTAGGTTGTGTGCAAACTTGATTACGAAAAGATAAGTAAAGAACCCATTTAGCGCGAAAAATCACCTGAAAAGTCTAAAGATTGATGGTTAAACTGCACGATACCCTTGATCTTGTGTATAAGCGCCATTAATCTAGGGATATAATGTTGCACTTGGGTATATACCCAACAAAAACCTGGCAAATCTGCCAACCGATAATCAGTCACTTATAAGGCATAACGTTGATTAACCCTAGTTACCCCCCGCGGCTATTCCATGCACTGGCTAACTGCTGTATAACGGCGCCATGAAAATTCCAAAACGAATCCAACCTTTAGTTGATGACGGTTTAATAGACGAAGTACTTTACCAATTAATGAGTGGTAAAGAAGCGACCGTCTATGCCGTGCGCTGTGGCAACGAAGTACGTTGTGCAAAAGTATATAAAGAAGCGATGAAGCGTAGCTTTAAAAAAGCGGCCCAGTATCAGGAAGGTCGCAAGGTACGCAATACCCGCCGAGCCCGAGCTATGGAAAAAGGCTCCAAGTTCGGTCGCAAGCAGCAAGAAGATGCCTGGCAAAATACCGAGGTTGAAGCACTCTTCACCCTGGCCAAAGCCGGGGTACGGGTACCTGAAGCCTATGGCTGTTACGACGGTGTATTGCTGATGGAGCTTATTACCGATGATGAGGGAGATGTGGCTCCGCGCCTGAATGACGTGCAGATGTCGCCTGAACAGGCGCTGGAAGATCACGCGCTGGTCATGACTTACGTTATGCGTATGTTGTGTGCAGGTCTGGTACACGGAGATCTGTCCGAATTTAACGTGCTGGTTGACGCCTACGGTCCGGTGATCATCGATTTGCCTCAGGTGGTTGATGCTGCGGGTAACAATAATGCTTTTAAAATGCTGAAACGTGATGTAGGCAATATGACCGAATATTACGCCCAGTACGCCCCACAACTCCGTGAAACCCATTATGCCGAAGAAATGTGGGCATTGTATGAAGTAGGGGAACTGGACCCGAACACCGAGTTAACGGGAGAGTTCGTCTTTAGTAAAGAAGCCGCAGACGTCGATACGGTATTGGAAGAAATCAAAGCCGCCTTTGCCGAAGAACAAGAGCGCCGAGAACGCATTAAAGATGCCGACGACGAGGAATAATACCAGGGATGGGTTTGATTTATTTCAATACCATTCTGGGGTGCCTACCTAAACGACTAATACCGCTAAGGCCTGTTTGGGCGTTAGCGGTATATGCTTTGTCACTGATTCAATTTACTGTAAATACAGTCTGGCGTTTTTTTGGTCGAGGCGAAATTCAAATTCCCGTAAAAAATTCATCCCCAGCAGTCCATCCGCATGTTTCATTTCACCCATGGGCAATACCATTACGGTGATGTTCTCCACTATGGCGTGATTGATCTGCAGCGAGGCGAACTGGTACATGGGTGCCAATACCTGGCCGCCGGCCGTGTTGACGGTGAATTGGCCGATGAATTTTATTTTGTATTGGTTACTGAGTTGGCTAAATACCTGACGGGAAATAGCCGTGGTGGTGGCTCCGGTATCGAGTAATAAATTGAGGTTGTTGCCGCTTAGCTGCACCTGAACCACATATTGGTCGCCATGTTGCATCAGGCTTACCACATTCTCTGCGATATATTTTGTCTCCTGTGCTGTTTGTTGGGTATAGGCCGGTGCGATATCGTCATGCTTAATGATGGCTCTGATAGCCATGGCATCGGGATCGTTATAATCCAGGGCCGCCAGGGTGTTTTCCATCAAACTTGCTTGCTGTTGTTCCCCATATGCCTGACTTAGGGCCAGAATAAATTTTCTATTGGTGGGGGCAACCTGCAATAATGGCTCGACAAAGACAGCTAAAATGTCCCAGGAATAGGATTTTTTAAGTTGGGTTATCGTATTGTCTGCCAGACCATCAATGGTAAGAGTCACTTGTTGACGTTGTGTCTTGCTCAGAGGCAAATTTAGCAAAGTATAGTAATGCAGTATGGCGTCACTGAGTAAACTGGTCTTTGCCACCAGATCCCCTTCGAGGATTAAAAAGTCCAGATCCTGAGGATACCGTTTTAAATAGTCTTGTAAAAAAAGAGTAACTCGCTGATATTGGCCGTCTTGCAGCCATTGACGGTTTTGTTGCAGCCAGGTTGTGCGCAGCTTTGCGCTTGGCTTGTGCCCGTCAGGGGGATAATGTGCTGCTGATGGTCCGACAACAGGCTCAGAAGCTGCAGGGGTTAGCGCGTCACGGACCGAGGTTGTACTTGTACCCGACTGTGCCTCTATCGCCGGTTGGCGTAGCCTTTCAGTTGGCTGCACAAATAGGTTATTGGCCGGTTGCAACAACAAATAGAGATTTAGCCCCAGGGAGAGGGCCAATCCCCCCCAAAGCCATGTACGCATACTCATAAACCTTTACTGCTTATTGCCAGGCCGTAAGTGCTGGTAAAAATATCAGGCATAGGTTTAGGTCGGCCACTTGATAGCGCGATACAGATAAAATCGGTACGAGCCTTAAGCATATTGACACCATCAGACTGACGAATAAACTGAAAATGACGAGTTAGTTTGAATTTATTATCGCAGGTGACTATCCAGGTCGCGCATAGCAGTGTGTCGCCTAACAAGGCTGGCGCCATATAATCGATCTCATGACGGCTGATGGCCATACCCCGGTCCAGGGCCTGATACTGCTCAATACTCAGGCCCAGGGCATTGGAATGAGCCCAGGACGTCCGTTCGAGTTGACTGACATAAGCGACATTATTGGCGTGATTGTAATGGTCGATATTCGCTTTGGTAATTTTCCACGGGATAACAAAAGGGTCGGGCTGTAGCCATTGGTATGGCTCACTCGTCAAGTTCATCTTTTAAGCCTCCAGAGCCAGGGTGATACCGGTATATCCGGTAATGGATTGGTTGATGCGGGATCAAACAGGGCATTCATCAGTTGTTGTTCACTGTGGATGATGGGTAATATAAAGTTATCGGCCTTACCCAGGCGCTTAAAAGCATTATATCCATGGTGTAAAAATTGATGCAGTACCTGCAGACCGCCTTTTTCTGCAGGTCCGAGAGATAACATCAATAAGGTGGAAATCCCTTTCATTGCAACTGCCAACTGATGTGACTGAGTAAATCAGGCATACTATTTTACCAGGCGAATTTCCCCAAATACGTCAGCATCGATATAGCCACGATTTTTATCACCGTTGATGGCCTCTACTTCATGAGACCCCATAAAATGTTCCCGTTCGGGGCTGTTATCGTTATCACAATAAGCCAGCATAAAACCCATTTTGTCTCCGCTTTTAAGGGGCAATGGTGCTTTGGGCGCCGCATCTGTGTAATTATTGGGAAAGCGCTTAATGGCCACTTCCCATAGCAGAGTATTGGGTTTATCCAATTGGCGTTTCCAGTTACTGACCAGATGGTCGTTATACAGGTGAGCTTTTTTATCATCGCCAATGTCGGCCGCCTGATTATCCAAGGCTATATGGTAAGCCAAAGCCGTATGATTAAATTGATGAATACCCCCTGAAGCATCGCCATCGACAAAAATTTCCAGCGCATCATCATCCCAATATTTAACCAGGGGATCGGCGGTTTGATCCATCAGCCGATCATCGGTAATTTCTGCCTGTAAATACAGATATTGTGCATCCCACAACAGTCGGTAGCGGCCACTGAAATCCTCGCTGGAAGGTATCGTGCCAGCCATGGAATAGGGCATGGGATGCCATTTTTCTTCTTGCCACACTGAGTCTTGTTGACCGTCTATAACGGGTGGAACAGAAGTGAATGAGACATCAAAAGCCAGGGTTGTAAAGCTGCATAATGCAGTTGCCAGCAGTAAAGGTTTTCTTAACATAAGGGGTCATTCCTGATCAATTTGTTATAGCTTGGCGTAAAGCTCAGGTGAAAACAATAGGCTTGTTAGTTCTTGAATTTATAGTCCCGGTTTAGGTAGAATGCCGCTCCTAATGAATACATCATCTTCCTTATCCCCGTCAGTCTGTCGACAGCATCGTTATCAAGATGTTATGGCATTGTTCGACGCCACCTTTAGCGAGGTACACAACACTCGGTTGATTAAAGGCGGGCATGAGCCTGAGTACTTGCCTGGCACCAGCGAAGTACCTTATCACCAGGTTATTTTCGCTCACGGCTATTTTGCCAGTGCCCTGCACGAAATTGCCCATTGGTGCATCGCGGGGGAACAGCGCCGTCTGTTAGTGGATTACGGTTACTGGTATTGCCCTGATGGTCGCGACAGCACTCAACAAACACAGTTTGAACAGGTTGAAATTAAACCCCAAGCCATAGAATGGGCCTTTTGTGTGGCGGCCAATAAAGCTTTCAGGGTCAGTACTGACAATCTAAATGGGGCGCAGCCGGATACGCTGGCATTCACCCTCAACGTGCAGCGTCAGGCTTTGGCTTACCTGGCACTGGGGTTTCCCCCCCGTGCGCAATTATTTATCTCAGCCCTGCAAGGCTTTTATGCCAGTGACAAACTTTGCAGCCATGATTTTAGCCTGCCTGGTACTCTAACCAGTCCTACACCTGACACCTATTGCGAGAATATATGACTGCACTGACGTCTGCCCATAACCCCCTGTTTCGTCTGGGCCTGATCATCAACCCTTACGCCGGGATAGGCGGAGCGTTGGCCTTAAAAGGCAGTGACGGCGTACAGGTACGTACCCAAGCCCTGGCCATGGGAGCTAAAAAGCAGGCTAATGAACGGACACGGCTGGCTTTGCTGGAATTGCTGCCTTTTAAAGCGCGTATTCATATTTATACCGCCCAAGGCGAGATGGGAGCCGACTTGGCCCAGGCATTAGGGTTTAACTATACGGTTATCTATGACCCACCCGAAGCGCAAAGTGAAGGGCTGGATAGCGAAAACTGCGCCGCCCAGTTAGCGAAAATTGCCGTGGATTTGTTATTGTTCGCCGGTGGTGATGGCACCGCCCGAAATATTTGCCACAAGATTGGCCAGTCTATACCTGTACTTGGCGTACCGGCAGGCTGCAAAATACACTCAGGTGTTTACGCCATTACTCCTCAGGCAGCGGGCAGGGTAGCGGCTATGTTGGTGCAAGGGCAGATCGTCAGCCTCAATGAAGGTGAAGTGATGGACATCGATGAAGACTTGTTCAGACAAGGTCGGGTTAATGCCAAACATTATGGTGATATGCGCGTGCCCAGTGAATTGCGTTATATGCAAGCGGTGAAAATGGGGGGGAAAGAATCAGATGAAATGGTGCTGGCGGATATTGCCGCCCATGTTATTGAGCTGATGGAACTCCACCCACAACGCCTGTTCGTTATGGGGTCAGGGTCAACGGTGGATTTTATTATGCAGGAACTTGGGCTGGCCAATACCCTGTTAGGAGTGGACGTGGTGCAGGGGGGCGAATTACGGGCCACGGATGTGACCGCGACACAACTGGTCGAACATTTACGGGGCGCCCAGGCAACCCTGGTGCTGACTTTGATTGGTGGCCAGGGACATATCTTTGGCCGGGGAAATCAGCAGCTTAGCCCACGAGTATTACGTACCATCGGCCGGCAAAATTTTATGCTGGTGGCGACCAAAAGCAAATTACAAGCCCTGGGACACAAACCTTTAATTGCCGACACCGGGGATGTGTTGCTCGATGCCCAGCTAGCCGGGCTAATACCGGTGATCACCGGTTACCATGATCAAGTTTTGTATCCCATCGCTAAATTCGAATAAAATATTAACGTTAAAGTGACTCAGATTATGCCAAATTCAGTGAATTCCCCTGCCGTCAAACAGACATTTGACTACTTTGTTGACGCTATTCAAACCGAACTGGACAAGGTGGTTCAACATGGAAGCGATCAGCAACTTTTTATTGCCAGCTATTTAACCGGGCATTTTTCGTTGCTGCACAGTCAGGGTAAAAGCAACGATGATTATAGCTTGCAAGCGGCAGACGATTATATGGTCAGCAGTTTGAACATGGCCTTTGCCAACAAAGAATTGGCCGAGGCCGATCAGCAACAGGTACTGGCGTTATGGCAGCAGCTTTTTCGCCAATATGCTTAGTGACGATATAGTTGTATATGCCCCTCTCCCTTGAAGCTGCAGCGTTGTTGGTGACTATCACCCCCCCCTAACTTAATACGTCTAAGCTCATGGGGCTGAGTTCCTTTGCCGCCTACCTGCAACTCCAATGGTTTTGGGTATAGCAGCCCGATTACCCTGGGCCAGCATGGTGGTGCTTAAACAGCTGGCATTAGGGCTGAGGTACGATTGGGCTTCAATACTGATGCTAGTGAGGAACATATAGGGTTCAACTCAACTCAAAAACACCTGGCAGCCATCGATAAACCCTTGACCTGTGCCCACTGCGTTGCTTATGGCGTCAAATTCTTGCAAGGTTATCTGCGTCCCGGTTTGACCTAGTACGAAAGTGAAGGTGCCAAAACCATTGGTCAGATACCGATTGCCGGAGATGTTTATTGCTGGGGATTGTGGGTCTGTTCTGGGCTGCTGTTGTGCTTCTTGCTGCGTATTTTTTACCCGCTGGCGGCTAGCCTGGCGCAAGGCAGCGATTTGTTGCTGGTGTTGATCTTCGTCCAGCAGCATTTTTTTAGCCGGCTGCGCGCTTTGTTCGGTAGCTTGTTTGAAGCCGTCAGTGGCTATGTGCCAACCGGTAATGGCTGCTATCAGTGAGGCTAACCCGGTAAGCGGGCTTGGCAAGGTACTAAAAAACGACTTGGGGCTGTCACTGGTGCTTGAGTCTCAACATTTCTAACTAGCTTAATTACAATCAAGTTATCTTAAAGTGCCCGTTTCCAAGCTTCCACAGTGGTGCCATCGGTATGACACCAGGGGGATATTTTGTATTCGCTATCTCGGCCTAAGGCTGACGGCGGATCAACTCCTGGATCAAGAAACGATTGGGATTCAGAGCATTGAGTAACGTGTTACCCAGTGGCAATGGCTGGTTGGCGATTTGACTGGCTAACAGCTCGGCCATTAATGGCGCGGTTGTCAGCCCTCTGGAACCCAAGGCGTTGAGCATAAACAGATTAGGTAAATCCTGTGCCTGTGGATAATGAGCCCGTGGCAAGGCTTTGTATAAATCGGCATATTGGCTATTTTGTGCCTCAATGTTGGCTACTGCACCCACCAGGGGTAAATGATCCGGACTGCCACAGCGGATGGCGGCGCGTCCCTTAGCGGTGCCTTGAATATCGCTAGCCCAGTCACACTTTATCAATGCCTGGGACAGCATGTTCAGGTTAGTGGTTTGTTCATCCAACCGGTATTCACAGCTGGTGTCAGCTTTTACATAGCTGGAGCCTAAAGCATGGTACCCCTGATAACCTGGGGTTAAATAGCCTTTGTGGCACAATACTGTGCTCAAACCTTGCAGTGGTTTTTGGGCTGCAATGGCTTCCACCTGGCCTCGTACCAGACGTAAGGGTAGGTCAGCTAAGGGGGCAATATTAGTGCTTTGGGCACCGGTGGCCAGCACCACTATATCAGCCGGGGACTGAGTACCATCTTGCCACTGTAACTGCCATCCTTGGTCGGTTTGGCTCAGGGACGTGAGTTGTTTATCCGTTTGCACCTCACAAGGGCCGAGTTTAGCGGCCGCAGCTATCAGGGCTGTGACTAGCTCAGGCGGGTTGATCCAGCCGCCCAAAGGCATAAATAGCCCACTGTAGGGCAAGTCAAGGTTACTCAGGCTGGTAGCCTGGAGGGGCGACACAGGGTGAATTAAGCCCTTAGGCCAAACGTTATTCTCAACCAATTTGCTATAGCGCGCTTCGGCTTTGTTATTAAACGCCACTTGCAATACGCCGCACCACTGGTGGGCGAAGTGATGGCCAGCATGCAATAATTCCTGATATGTTTTCGCGCCGTAAACAAAACTTAGTGCGTTGATTTGGCTGAATATATTGGCCTCGGCGTTAAGCTGCGGATAAAAGCCCCCCTGAGGGTTACCTGAGGCTCCTTGGGATAAAGCCGACTCCTGGCAATAGACCTTGACCTGATACCCTCGCTTCGCCAGGGCATAAGCGCAATTGGCACCGGCCAGACCGCCCCCTATGATAGCAACGCTTGCCCCCTTTTTGCTTGGCGCTGTATCAGCTATAGGTTGATGCCCCCCGCGATGAAAATATCCGGCTTGTTGTTTGTCTTGCCGGGTATCTTTGATATGGCCCGCCAGCATGTCCCGTTTACGCCCATGGCCCGGGCGTTTTTGCACGGTAAATCCGGCCCCGCGCAAGCCCCGTTTGACAAAGCCTGCGGCGGTAAACGTGGCAAAGGTGCAGCCTGGCGTAGCGAGCCTGACCATTTGGATAAATAATGGCAGTGACCACATTTGTGGATTTTTACTGGGAGAAAAACCGTCCAAAAACCAGGCATCCACCAGGCCTTCCTTTGAAGCGCAAAGTTGGGGCAAGGTATCATGTACATCACCCAGCCACAGATCGAGAATGACCTTACCTTGCAAAAATGATAGCCGGTGACAACCGGATAAGGGCAGAGGATATTGTCGAATAAGTTCTTCACTGTAGGCGCTAAATTCACTAAAGTGCAACAAAGCTCGGCTAAGGTCTGTGCTGTGTAAAGGGTGTTTTTCCGTGGAGATAAAGTGCAAGGTAAAATCGCTACTCGCCTTACTTTGGCAAAATTGTGCAAATGCCTGCAAAGTCACCAAAAAATTTAGCCCTGTGCCAAAGCCGGTTTCGGCGATGACAAATTGTTTTTTTTGCCAATTTTCCCACCGTTGTGGCAATTGGTTGTTGGCCAAAAACACATAACGGGTCTCGGCCACACCTTGTGCATTAGAAAAATAAACGTCATCAAAATCGGTGGCAAAAGGGGCACCATCGGCGTTAAACTGAATATCTGCGGTTTTTATGCTCAATCTGTCTCTCTCAAAGTGCGCTGGGGCTAGTGTTCAAAACCGCGATAGTTTAAGGTAACAGGCTACACATACCAAACAGTGTTGTTATTTTTTACTTGGGTATATATTTATTTACAGTTCAGTGATCTGTTGGTTGAATTTTGTTCAACAAAGAGCAGACCACTTTATTCACTAAAATCGTTACCATAGCGGCAATTTAATACGTAGCAATTTATTGCTTGAAGGGTTCATTATGAGAAGAGCGGTTATCACCGGGCTAGGCATAGTTTCTAGTATTGGTAACAATAAAAATGAAGTTACCCAGGCCCTTAGAGAAGGTAAGTCTGGCATAACGTTTTCTGAGCAATTTGAACAAGCTGGCATGCGCAGCCATGTTTGGGGCAAAGTCGATATAGATTTAAAAGAACATATTGATCGCAAAACCATGCGTTTTATGGGTGATGCCGCAGGTTTTGCTTATGTTGCCATGCAACAGGCCATTGATGATTCAGGTTTAAGCGAAAATATGGTGTCTAACCTGCGTACCGGTATTATTGCCGGTTCAGGGGGGGCATCGTCCCAGCATCAGGTCGATGCTGTGGATATTTTGCGTGCCAAAGGTGTGAAACGGGTAGGCCCTTATATGGTTACCCGCTGCATGGGCAGCACCGTTTCTGCCTGTCTGGCAACACCTTTTAAGATAAAAGGGGTGAATTATTCAATCAGTTCGGCCTGTTCAACCAGTGCCCACTGTATTGGTAATGCCCTTGAGCAAATTCAGCTGAACAAACAGGATATTGTTTTTGCCGGCGGTGGCGAAGAATTGCACTGGACTTTATTCATGGAATTTGACGCCATGGGTGCCTTGTCGACCAAATATAATGATGACCCAACCAAAGCGTCACGCACCTATGATGCCAATCGTGATGGTTTCGTAGGCGCAGGTGGCGGTGGCATGGTCGTGGTTGAAGAGCTTGAACATGCGCTGGCACGTGGTGCTAAAATTTACGGTGAAATCGTTGGCTACGGCGCCACTTCTGACGGGGCCGATATGGTTGCTCCTTCCGGTGAAGGCGCGGTGCGTTGTATGCAACAAGCCATGCAAGGCCTGGACGTCCCTATTGATTATATCAATACTCATGGCACCTCTACCCCAGTGGGAGATGTTAAAGAGTTGTGGGCGGTACGGGAAGTGTTTGGCGATAAAACACCGCCACTGAGCGCCACCAAGGCGATGACTGGTCACGCTCTGGGTGCTGCTGGTGTTCACGAAACTATATATAGCCTGTTAATGATGGAAAACGACTTTATTGCGCCATCCATTAACATCGAAACCCTGGATGAAGCCGCCAAGGGCATGGATGTGGTGACCGAAACCCGCGACGCTAAACTCAATACTGTGATGTCTAACAGTTTTGGTTTTGGCGGCACTAACGCAACCCTCGTTATTCAGCGTTATACCAGCTAGACGTCAGGTTTTGCTTTAATCGATTAAAAAGCCCGCTTTAGCGGGCTTTTTTGCGGCTTGCGTGATGTGTTTTGAAATCGTAAAGGGAGGCTGCACGGCTACAGACGTTAAATTTGTTAATGTTATCGCGCTGGGCAAAGTGATTATTTTGAGCAACAAGGCTTATCGCTTGCTGTACATCGGCTGCAACCCCCGGGCTATTTTTGCCCCAAGCTTTACGTTCAAACCTGCCGTTTAGCATGTGGCTGCAATCCATCTGCACATCCAGTATCTAAAGGTGTTGGCCTCGGATATTTAATGGCCCTTGACCATAACCATGATTGGCCAAAACCTTAAGGATTTTTTTGCGGACAGGCCATATTGCGGATCCTATTTAGCCGACTTTATATTCGTGATCATATAACAGTCATAAATTGTCCCCAGCTTTAGAATCTCAACGCAAAGGGTGGTTTTTTTAGCAGCCTAAATCCATTTTAGCTCGATCATCATTTACTGGAAAACAGTTGCCAGAAGGTAAACTGCTAGGAACATATCGACTTAAATTGGGGTCGTATAGTGCGGTTTCTAAAAACGTTGCGAGGTGATCAATCTCTTCATCAGTTAAGCCCAATGAGACAAAGCGGGGGTCCAAGACACTCGCTAGCAAGACTTTTTGTGATACCGCAGTATTTTTATATGCCACGACGTCACGTATTGAATTGAAAGACGCACCATGTCCAAACACATTGGTGTCAGCAAGGTTGTATAGTTGTGGTACTTTGAACTTGTAATTATCTGCCTTTTCACCCGTAAACCCACCACGTCCGCGACTACTTTCATCATCAACCGTACCTGTTATCTGTGGGTTGTTAGGATCAAAATCCGCAAATCCAACAGCGAAGAACATTTTTTCTTCGGTTGCCCTTACTTCGGAGCTTAGTCCCGGTCCTGTATGGCAATTTACACAACCAGCTTTTCCAAAGAAAAGTGTAGCACCGGTAATTTCATCACTGTTCATTGCATCTTCCTCACCTTTTAACCACATCTGAAAAGGAGATTCGGTGGCTAAAATAGTACGTTCAAATGCGGCGATAGCTTTACCAGCATCCTCTGTTGCATCTTCGGTTCCCTGAGGAAAGGCAGCATCAAACATTGCTATGTATTCAACGTTAGTTTGTACAATAGAATTACCACTGGTTTTCATTCGATGCACCCCTGTACCTGCAATAGCCTGAACCTCAATACCTGACAACTGGCGTGAATTTTCAGCTTTTAGTGTGCCTTGGGTAGCGAGAATTTCGTCAGCAAGACCCGCATTAACAATGCCATCTACGGCATTACCAAATTGACCATTCCACAACATAACGTCTTGGAATGCCACGTTCAGCACGGCTGGGGACGCCGCTGGCTGAACATCTGGAATTAATTGAGGGTCAGCAGAGGCTTTATCAAAACCTGCAGCAAAGATACGATTTTCGCCTTTTAGTCCAAAGCCTTCACCACCTTCAGCTATACCTTGGGGCACACCTGACTTGAATCCTGCCGCGGCATGGTGGCAACTGGCACAAGACCAGGTACCGGCAAGATCGTCATTTACTCCTTCAGTTGCCAGGGCTGTTTCATGATAAAGCATTTGACCCAGCGCAACTTTTTCCGGGGTAAGTGGGTTACTGGGATCCTGTGGAATATTATCTAAATCAGCGCTATCAGGTAGGATAAAGGCTGATATACCTAATCCACCTGATACTGTGGTCATTGTGTCTTTCAATATTTCCGATGGGGTAGGTTTCAACGTCAATGTATCGACTATTTCCACCACATTATCGTTATCATTACCGCATCCATATAGTGCGCATATCATACAAATTAATGTAACTTTTCTCACTATCATTTTAATGACCTTTTCTTTGGTGGCATTTTTTATCTTCGTTGTCTTTGTAACTGGCCTGACTCAACCCGCAGACACACAACAGCGGTCATCGTTAATGGATCAATTTAGCCTCTGGACAACCAACTCAATATTCACCGCAGGTACCAGCAAACCTTAGGTAGGATGTTGTCAACGCACCAAACTCTGCGATAAAAAAAACTGGCAGGTAAGGTCTCATGTTGGTACAAAAGGGTAAATTGCTTGGGGAAAGTGCGCTATTGAGTTGCCCATAAAGGCGTACTTGGAGCTTGCAGATATCATGTGGATCTGCCTAGTAAATTTGCACACCTAGTCGACGTCTCTTCGCGCGGTTCATAGCGATGTCTGCATGTTTGAATAAAGTATCAATGTCTGCGCCATGCTGTGGATAAAGGGCAATACCTATACTTGCACCCACTTCAAATTGGTTATTGACTAAAGAAACTGCCTGGTTGCAGCGAGATAAAATTTGTTCAGACAAAACTAAAATAGCCTCTTTTTCTGCTCCCTCTATCCACACCACAAATTCTTCTTCTGCGTATACCAGAACATGCTTCTCGTCCAATAATTGCTGAATTTGTTCAGCCAGGCCAGATAAAAACGGGTCGCCTATGGCATGGCCAAAGGTATCACTTACATTTTTACATTTATTAAGATTGATCATCATAAACGCACCATTTATGGCGTTTTTGTTGTCATCAGTGACCGTTCTTGTGTGGGATAGAAAAGGTGCGAAATATTCTAGTAGGAAAGTTCTGTTTTTTAAGCCCGTTAGAGGATCATATATGGCCAGATAATTAAGTTTTTGGTTATTATCCTCAAATCGTTTCGTCATGACGACAGAAATAACCAACGCAACGCAAACGGCCAGCAAAAAAAGTAGGAAAACAGTGGTAGCAAGTCTATTGACAAAATATTCAAGGGTTTTATTCAGGTGACCTATTTTGCGTATCATTAATACCGAAAGACCACTGTGGACATCATTGTGATAACGCCAAGATAGCTTTTCCTGTTCTGAACTAAGTTTACCACTTGCCGTAAATTCACCTGCTGAATCGAGCAATTTTTTACTGATTAAAGTAGTGGCAGAATGAGAACGAATGTCGTGTATCGTATTGCCAACCCAGACCTGTAAGGCAACTAATTCCGGGTCAAAGAACCGAAAAAATTGATTGTGTTTTATGGTCTGTTTGATTTGGTCACTGTCCCCTTCAGACAAGGGAAGTTCTTTTAATTCGTTAAAAAACGATCTTAATTGGTCATTTGAAGTCTGTAGTTCAACAGACTCGCCAAGATCGCTGGCAAGTCGATATGCAACCATTTTAAAAATAATCGCTAGCGCTATAGCGATGATGATTGACCCGAACAACAAATGAGGACGAAGGTTACTATTTGTGTTTAAACGATTTTGGCTGAACAGCATAAAATAATGTTGGCAGGTTAAATGTTATAGGAGAAGATAATAACTGGCCTGTAAACCGGCCACCAACCAATCAACACAGAAACTATATTTAATCCGGTAAAAAATAAAAAGACAGATTGCAGGAAAATATTGCCAACCTGTGTCGCGCCCAAAAGACCAGAAATAACGAATACCATGCCAATCACACTTTTAATAATAGGGTCTGTGGTACATAAATTAACTGTTGGCATATGCATGTGAACACTTAAAATAAACTTAAAAAAACCATACCGGAATTTTGCACTTGGAGTTGGTACCGGTCAATTAGACATAAGTATATAAAAAATTGCGATAGTTTACGTTTCGCTTACAAGGCTAAAAAAAACAGTAAAAAAATAATTGCCGTATAGTTGAAACTGAACTTCGGCAACCCTGTATTGGTTATCAATCAGGACCAATACCATTGCTCCTTGCCAGACATTCCTGAAGGGCGGTGCTAAATTTGCTTATGCTTTATCAGTAGAGCGGGAAAATTAACCTCCCCGTTTAAGCAAATATTATCGATCGCTGAGTGAGTATATATTGAGGTGGATTGATTTAAATCGCACACTGGAAAAGCATCGCAGATGAGGTTTAGATTATCTAGCTAAAATGGGTCAGTTATTGCAGCACAAAAAAGGTGGATAGCAGCTAGGTTGCTTTGCTGCTATCGTTTTCCCTGGAACATTATTTTTATGCTGACTGTATTGATAATTGTTGCGTTTGCGCCTGTAAAAATACCAAGTTTAAACCTTGGCGTTACTCTTCAGGCCGAAAATTCGTTCAAGGCAGCCAAGGCTTGTTGTGCTTTGTTGCTTGGCACAAAAATATGGTCATGATAATAGGCTGCGACCACGTTGGCACTGATACCGTATTGGGTTAACTTATCGGCTACTGCTGCGGTAAGACCAACGGCCTCTAAACTGGAATGAACGGTCAGGGTGATTTGCCTGAATGTGATTTCAAATGGAATGTCAGCGTTCCGAGCTACATCGGCTAACAGGATCAATGTTAACCCCTCTGATTCTTTAAAAAAGCCCAGGGGATCAAGATGAGCATAATCCGCTACCTTACCCGTCACGGTACAAAACGCGTATTCATTTTTTTGCAGTTGGGGCAACATTGATTTAAGTAATACATCTAATTCGACTATTGCGCTCATTACTTATGTATCCTGTGTTGACTGTGTCTACAAAGCGAATTTTAGCTGAATAAAATGCCGTTGTGACCCCCCACACCATGACAGGGTTAAAAATCAGTCAAACTTTGGGGCACGTTTTTCGCCAAAAGCCTTCACAGACGCTTTAAATTCTTCCGAGACTAATTGCCCTGCGAATATCACCCCTTTGCGTGGTACCAGCCCTACATGGGTAAAATGGACGGGAAAGCGCACTTGTAAAAGCCTAGACCATATCGCAATGTGGTATTATATGCTCATTAGTTAATGGCTCAAGGGGTCACTGACAGTTCGCCCAGACAATAACCTGTCTTGAGATATTTAGTTGTTATTGAAACAAACAGAACAAGGAATAATCATGAATTTTGACATTAGTATTGAAGATATTCGCAAACCCTTGCCAGTTTTTAGCAAAGACGAAGCGATACTCAAAGCTCGTTTGGCAGAAGATGCCTGGAACAATAGGGATCCTCTGAAAATTGCTACTGCTTATAGCCTTGATAGTCGTTGGCGAAATCGCGACACCTTTTTAATTGGCCGTGACGAAATCGTCGCTTTTCTTACCGCAAAATGGCAAAAAGAACAGGATTATCGATTAATTAAAGAATTATGGGCCTATGAGGGGAACCGAATTGCCGTGCGTTTTGTATATGAATGGCATGATACTCGGGGAAATTGGTTCCGCAGCCATGGCAACGAGAACTGGCAATTTAATGGTAAAGGTTTGATGACCGAGCGCCATGCCAGTATTAATGATGAGGCTATTAGTGAAGCAGAGCGTCAGTTCCTATGGCCACTGGGCAGACGGCCGGATGATCATCCTGGTTTGACTGCATTGGGTATGTAATCTCATTAAATTCTGGATGTACTCGTATATCTTTAAGCAACGTTGTTGGCTGCTTTCACGGCGACCGCCAACCCCAAGCACTCAGCACGTCTAAGCTTATGGGGCTGAGCTATTTTACCACCTAACCGGCACGCCAACAGCTTTGAGTATAAGTCTATCTGCATCCACAAAAATCAGATTTTATAGAGACTTCCCTAAAGCGTAGCCACCTTTTAAATGGCCAATGTGACTAAAACCCAATCTGGCCATTGCTTGGGCGACAACCAAAGAACGACTGCCACTGCGGCATAGCAATACCCAAGGTTGCTCCCGGTCTTGCATATGTTCACCAATAAATTGCACCAGGCGGGTTATAGGGACATTCAGATCCGCTGAAACACTATGTTGCAAGGCGTATTCATGAGGCTCGCGAATATCGATGAGTTTTACCGTGCTGTTATTGGTGAGGATTCGCTTAAGAGAATCATCATCGTATTCCTGTATTGCGGAACAACTCTTAGGTGCCAGATAGGCACCACACATAATTTCACTGGCGTTTTGGTCATCCAAATGATTATCCAGTTGCTGCTTTAACACACAAAAATCAGCTTCGCTCAGGTCGCCAGATAGCACCTGCTCCAATAATTTATTCCGCTGAGACTCACTTGACAAGGTGGTGGTAAATTCATTGTGATAATCATGACTTGGGCATATAAGGGTATGATCACTAAGTAATTGGTTTAAAGTTTGAATGCTGTGATAAAGCTTAGGAGCACTGCTGCTATGGAAATTTGTTCGTCCGAGGCTACCCATCAACAAGGTGTCACCACAAAATCCGTAAAGGGCTTTGTCACAGATGTTGTCACCGTTATTTAATGAACAGCTCAGTATATAACTTACGCTGTCGTCTGTATGTCCTGGAGTTGGCACTTGAATCAACCAGTGTTTACCCAGTATGAGGTAGGGTAGACTTTTATTTTCCTCGGACAGTTGTAAGGGTGATGTTATTGGCCAGCCCAAATCATCACTGACCTGGTTAGGTAAAAAACGTTCGGTTAGCAAATCACGGCCTGTTGTATGATCGCCGTGGCCATGGGTATCCAATATGGCCATGGGTTGCAGTTTCTGGCACCTAAGCAAGGTAGTAATACGTTCAACAAGCTCAGGCAGAGGGTCTATTATCACTGCCGTTTTATGGTCATCGTCGACATATATCCAGCAACAACTGCCAGCCGATTTAAGCTGAACGAGTCCATTAACTTTCAGTCTGCTTTGCACAGTATCAGCACTGAGTACCAGACAACTGCCACTTAAGGCTTGCGCGGCTAATTCGATACGATCACAGGCTTGCTGTACTTGTTCTGCGGTCATGGCTGGCCCGAAGGACAGTCTGATGGCCGACTCACTTTGCCAGCGGGGCAAACCCATTGCGTCCAGCACGAAACTTCTGCTCACCTTAGAACCGCAGGCCGAACCTGAGCTGACCCGCATACCCGCGGCATCAAACAGATCCATTATTTCTTTACTGCTAAAGCCAGGAATAGCAAAGTTGATGGTGGTGGCAACGCAATTGGCGAAGTCATGGTTAAATACTAAAGTAGGAAAGGCCTTGGTCAGCGCGGTAACAAGTTGGTCCCGATAAGTAAAAAGCTCGGCCTGGCTAGCAAAACACTCGATGGCTTGATTGTTTAGCATCTGGAAAATAACCTGCAAGGCCGCAAGGCCGGGCAGATTCTCTGTGCCTGAACGTAAGCCACCTTCCTGGCCTCCGCCTGCAATAAAGGGGGTAAATGGCGTATTGTGGCGAATGTAAACAAAGCCTATACCCTTGGGTCCATAGAGTTTATGCCCGCTAAAGGGGGCATAGTCGATACTGGTGGTTGCCAGGTTTAATGGCATCTTGCCCAGCGCCTGCACACAATCCACCATCCAAAAAATATCTGCATTGCTTTCGCGGATACATTGTTCCAGTGTCTTTAGGTCTTGATACACGCCCGTTTCATTATTAACCGCCATAGTGCATATCATGAGGGCATTTGCTGCCTCACGACTAATAAAATCAAGATCGAGATTACCCTTTTTATCAACGGGTATCGCTTTTATTTCTGCGTGGATCCCGAGGATTTCATTCCAGTGTTTGAGAGATTCAGGAACCGCTTTGTGTTCAGTTGCGCCATAGAGCAAGCTGTAAGTCTTGTTTGGTTGCAGATTTCCTTTGGCGGCTATCAGCGCAGATAATATAGCTGTCTGTATGCCTTCGGTGGCACCGCTGGTAAATATAACGGTACTATCACCGACCTCCAGATATTTTTTTATACTGATGCGGGTTTGCTCCATCACATCTTTTGCCTTCAGACCAGTGATATGGCCACTACTTGGGTTGCCATATAAATCTTCCATCGCACTAAGCGCTGCCTTTGCAGCAGCTGGCAATACAGGTGTGGTTGCATTGGCGTCCAGATAAATTGGCGACAGTTCACAAGGGTGGGTCATGGAGGCTCCTATGAGATTTAAATTTAGTATAACTAATAACTAAAAGTAATAATAACATCTTGTGAGTCAGTAGCAATGAGCTTTTAAAGTGAAGTGTCTGGTGTATAAACGATTGACCAATAACCGGTATTTATCAGACCTGTCGTCGCATTAAAATATTTACAACCGCAGGTGGATAAAATGAATAAGCAACAAAGTGTGCAAGTGCTAGGGTAGTTTTTGCGGAGGGCTGCTAACATTGGCACTGATATAGAATCTGCGAGGGAGAATAGCATTTGTATCAGCCATGGGGTTAAGCCAATAAGCAGTGGCTGCGGATTATATAAAGGCATCACGGCTATTGTATTGACAATTTCAACGACCAGACAATGGCATCGTTAGAGGTGAGTTGACAATAAATTGCATGAGGCATTTATTGCGACTTTAGCTGGCTCTGACCGGGGGAATGCCACAGACAGCATGATCACAAGACAACGAAAAAATGTGTTTTACCGGCCACAGTAAATAATGTGGCTGAACACAGAAAGTTAATGTGGGCTATCTGATCACGACAGGGTGACAAGGCTTCATTGATTTAAACAACATTACCTTTAATCCTAATACTTTTTAGCCCCCAATAAACTCTCAATAGCACTGCGGACTTCCTGCCCTGCTGCATTTGGATCGCTTTCTAACAGTTTTTCAACTTTTATCAGCTGACTAGCTACATCCATACTCATCTCTTTTTTAAGGCTTTTTAACTCACTTACTTGTGCGGTCTGGTTTGCTTGATTAATGGCCGACTGATCACCTTTAACAAGCGATTCAGCAGACTCAACTAAACGTTGCAGAATTTTATACACCATATTAGCTGAGAACCCACCTAACAAAGCCAGCGCGGGTTTGCCCATATCAGCGGTCGCTGTGGTATCGCCAGCGACCGCTTCAGGAAATAGCATGTTAAATAGGAGTTCTGAAATAAACACCCCTGCTATGACGCCAAGTAATATCGATGCCCAATAGGTAGAGTCATATCTAGGATCGTAAGTTGCTTTTGAAACAAAATTATTCAAAGAGTGTAATGAGGTAAAACATGCGCCTAATCCGGCGCAGCAGATTAAATAAGAGAGAATTGCCACTGCAGTCCAACTGCTACTGCCTAAAATACCATTATTCAAATTTGTTTCATTAATAATTTTCATTTGCCCTATGGTAATAAAGGCTAACAAAAAGAACAGGGAAGTAACCATTATGTGACGAACAATGGGAACTGCACCTAAGAAGCGTAAAACGTTAGCACTTTTTTTTTCAGTACGAATTAGCACCACCGATTGAGGAGTGGCTGGTGCAATAATCCGATTAAGTTGTTGATGGATAATGGCTAATTCACCTATATCTTCACGACTATAATTTGTCTCATTAGTGATCACATAAAGATTTTTTATTAGTTGCGGAGGTACCTCTAAACCATTGGTTAATGCATATTCACACATTAATTCACATTCATTTGTTAACTGACTACAACGGCCATTATTTTTGATCTTTTTATCATTTACAGGTGATGGACTCTGCTGATCCGTAGGATTTTTTGCTTTGTTATTAATAGTCACTAATGTATTTTCAGTTGCATCTATCATAGTGTTCCTTTATTGCAAAAATTCGAATTTAAAGAATCCAGATGGTCAGATTATAATAAATAGCATTTGTTTTAAAATCGTAAATTGACAGACACGTATAAAAAGTCCTGTAACAGAAATTAAAATAAAACATAGTACACTTTATTACGGCGTTATTGAGCAAATGAAAACGGCTAGCAACTCTCACTCTTCAATCAGGTGATTGGGAGTATAGGTGAAATAAACGCATTTTTTTATAAAGTTTACCGTAAAAAATATGTCTGTCTTCATCTAATCAATCGTAATACCGATACTCAAATCCATTTGGCAGTCAGACGGAAAAAAACTTCTTAGCACTGAGGGTACAGAGAAAGACGGGTTAGTGTAAAAACTGGCCTTAGACTCAAAACCATTTAAATGACAGTTAGGGGTAAAAAATAACTTCTCACCACAGGGGGCACAGAGAAATGCTGTCGAGCGCTTGTTCAGTTATCAGAAGAACGTTTTCTGCCTTGTGATACTGTTTTGTAAATTTGGCTTTGCCACTGATTTTATGTGTGAGAGTTTTTGCTAAAAACCATCATAGAACATGTTTTTCACCGGTCATAAACGAACAATGGCAAACCTGCGGGAAAAGGTAATAAGATCATTGACAACAATTAAAATAAATATACCCGTATCTCTTGAAGCTGTAACGTTGTTGGCTGCTCTCCTCACCCCAATCAAGCTCATGGGCTAAGTTGTTTTGCCGCCTAGCTGCACTTTAATGACTTTGGGTATATGGTTCTGTGTATTGCCCTTTTCCCGCGGACTTGGTTTATTAGCTGACACAGAGGATTAGTAATGACAGCGACAGGAAATAACTGTAATCGCGCTGTCGTCAATTGCGTAAACCAACCTGTTTGTATCGTCAATTCTACGGGACCAGAAACCAGATAAGTTTTCCTTTAAAGGCTCCGGCTTACCAATGCCATCGAACGAACAGCGTTTGACGTTGGCAATCAATTTATTGATTCTTTGAAGTGTTTTCTTATCTTGTGTCTGCCAATATAAATAGCTGTTCCAAGCTTCACCAGTCCATGAGAGCACCTGGTTACTCATTGAGTAATTTTCGTTGAGTGGTTTTCCCCTCTCTATATTGGGTAATAGATCTATTCAGGTGCTCTGCGTTTGCAGGCGAGCGGAGCAAATGGACTGTTTCCATTAAGCTATTGTAATAATCTAATGACATGACAACGGCATCTTCAGAATCACGGCGTGTAATCACAGTAGTATCTGCGTCATTAATCACGCCATTCAAAACTGCCTTTAAACCATTTCTAGCTTCGGTAAAAGAAACAATTTTCATATATGACCTCAACATGTACAGGTTAGTGCACAGGTGTATATGATAGACAGATACATGTACCGAAAGTTGTGCAAGTGTACATTTAGCAGCAAACGCTTAACATATGGGGATTTTAGGAGCGCCTTTCAGCGAGTGAAATTCCCGCGATGATGTTTTTATTATAAGCCACTATATACAATCCAACCCTAACGCACATCCTAATATTAGAACGCCAAAAGGCTAGGCAGCCACAATTAGCCCTGACGCTGCAAACGTAAAAAAAACTCTTAAGCCCAAAAGCGTATTTCGCGAATAATAAATCATCATTAAACCGCAGATAAGTGGAGTGCCAAAGATTAAGACTATAAAAATAATAAACGTATGAAATTCATTATCCTGCGAAACATCTAAAAAATAACTGCCGAAAGATAACGCAGCCAATAGAAAGAGCAATACCCAAGAATAGGCTTTCAAGGCACGGTTACCCCAATAACTCTGAAACATGTAACCCGCCGTAATGAGTGTCAGACTAATAAAAAAGATATTTAGGTACACATTCAAAGTTGGGTCTTTCCTTGTGGCTTATAACAATTTAGTTAATGAAAAAATGGCGTACTTAAACACTCCAAAATGTCTAGCATTATTCAGAGTGTATTTTTACAGATCCTCCATGCCCATCTTTTAAATAGGTTCTTTCCACTTTGTACAAAACAGCTTAGGGAAATTATCCAAAATGTCGCCGATCTTCTGTTATTGCACAAAAGCCAAGAAACTGTAAGTACAATCAGTGGTGTCGGTGGAGTCGAGATATCTATTATTTACCCTATATTGGTAGAATATAAGGTAAGAGTGTTGGCACTTTTAAAACCTGGGAAACCTAGTATAAATAACCATGAAAATTCATTACCTACCCATTTACCTTTTACTGGTGGCTTTGCCGGTTTCTTATTATTTGGGTTATACGCCTTTATTGTTGGGGCTGATTTATGTGCTGCTTAGTCTGGTGACCTATATTGCTTATGCTAAAGATAAGGCTGCAGCGCGAAAGGATGAGTGGCGGGTGCCTGAGAAAACCTTACAGCTACTGGCACTTTTTGGTGGCTGGCCCGGGGCCATTGTAGCCCAGCAGCATTTGCGGCATAAAACTAAAAAAGTCAGTTTTCGCCTGGTGTTTTACATCACCCTAGTGGCTAATGTGGCGGCTTTTGCCGGGTTGCATAGCCAGCAGGGGGCGAGCATTTTACGCACTGCGCTTAATACAGCCGAGCAAGGGCTTATTAGCCTGTTAGGTAAAAGCAATATCACTAATGTGTTATTTTTGATCGAGATTCGTTCGTCGATTTGAGCCCGTTAATAACATCAGCTAGTTAGTGCACCACAACGGTAGAAATTGAGTAGGCAAGTTCGTTTTTTTGTAACCCTGACAGCCGGTTTTATGATACTGCGTTATTGACCTGCTAGCCCGTAACGAATGTTAACTCTCACTCATCGTGCTTAAACCTGCCCGATCCAAAATGGTCAATTGGCCATATTGCACTCTGATCAGGTTGTCTTGTTGTAACGCCTGTAACAGCTTATTCACTGTCTGGCGTGAGCTGTGCAGCATCAGGGCCAGCGATCCCTGGGAAATACTTAAGCTTATACTGGTGCTGGTCAGTGTCTGGCTTTCCAGGCCTTCGACCAACAACAGTATGCGCCGACATAATTGACCTTTTAGTGACAGGCTGCCGGTTTCATCGATGAGCGAAAAGGTGGCACGTATACGTTGGCATAACAAACGCATGAAATGGGGGTACAACTCAGGGTGCTGGTTGAGCAAACGGCTAAAATCCTGGTTGGTTATTTTAAGCAATTCACTGGGCTGTTCACCATGGGCATCATGGGTGCGGGGCAGGCCGTCAAATAACGAGATTTCACCAAACCAGCTGCCGGGTTGCAGCCAGGTCAGCACTAACTCTTTACCTTCAAGAGTAACGTTGCTAACGCGAATTTTACCGGATAAGACACAATACAGACCATCGGCTTGATCATTTTTGCGATGCAATAGCTGGCCACTGTCGAGCTTTTTTATTTTGCCCAGGGGCAGCAACTGTTCAATTACGCTTTCTGGCAGCGACTCAAACCAGTGGCTCTGACGTAATATGGGGCGGATCATTTCAAGTTGCATGGAAAATTAACAGGTTAATTGTCGCTTAGGCGACAGTTTGTATGGAGCGACTAGATTAAGTTGTTAACCTTGATTTAACAATGAAAAAATTAGCTATGCACAATTCAGTTAAACAAAAGGTTAGCAGTGAAGAATGGCAAACCCGGATCGATCTGGCTGCGTGTTACCGCATGGTGGCGCATTACGGTTGGGATGATCTGGTTTTTACCCATATTTCTGCCCGCGTGCCCGGGCCTGAACACCATTTTTTGATTAATCCCTATGGTTTGTTATTTGAAGAAGTCACAGCCTCTAGTCTGGTCAAAATTGACTTACAGGGTAACAAGGTGATGCCCTGTGAATTCGATATTAACCCAGCAGGTTTTGTGATCCACAGCGCAGTACACGAGGCCAGAGAGGACGCCAAATGTGTGATGCACTTGCATACCACAGCCGGGATCGCCGTCTCCATATTAAAAGATGGCCTCTTGCCCTTGAGCCAGCAATCCCTGTTTGCTTTGTCGTCTCTGTCATACCATGATTATGAAGGTGTGGCACTTAATCCCGATGAGAGAACCCGCCTGGTAGCCGATCTTGGGACCACTAATTTTATGATCTTGCGTAACCACGGTTTACTAACCTGCGCCGATTCTATTGCGGATGCTTTTTTGTTTATGTTTTTGTTGCAGCGCTCTTGCGAAATTCAGTTGCAGGCTCAGGCTAGTGGCCAGCCATTAACGGTGATCCCTGAACAAATATTAGCGGGCATTCAGGCTCAGGCAAAACAGGTGACCCGCTCAGCTGGGGGAAGTTTAGCCTGGCCAGCAATTCTACGAAAACTCACCCGCACTAACCCAGGTTACGATCAATAATGAGCGTTTTTCCAAGCTTTGATCAATATCAGAAAAGTGCCAGCTACATTGAGCATAGTGGATACAATATTGCGTATTGGACGGTACAAGATCACAGTGCGTGCGCAAAAGATGCACCTTGGATCCTGATGATCCATGGATTTCCCAGTGCGGCTTGGGATTGGCACTACCAGTGGCAAGTTTTGCGTAAAGACTATCGGCTATTGAGCTTAGATTTACTGGGTTTTGGGCTGTCTGATAAGCCTTACAAACATCAGTACAGCTTGCTTGAGCAAGCCGATATAGTTGAGGCGTTATTGGCACAGCAGGGCGTGAGTCAATGTCATATTTTGGCCCATGATTATGGCGATTCTGTGGCACAAGAGCTATTGGCGCGCCATTTTCAGCAACAAACTAAAGTCGACATTCAAAGCATTTGTTATTTAAATGGCGGTTTGTTTGCGGATCACCATAGACCTTTATTTACCCAAAAATTGCTTAAAAGTGCCCTTGGTCCTCTGGTGTGCAGGTTTATGCGTCAGAGCAGTTTGCAGCGTAGTTTAAGTGAAATTTTTGGTCAAAACAGTCAGCCTGATCCGTTTCACGTTGAGGTTTTGTATTCGTTGTTACAGCATAAGCAGGGTAAGCGGGTGTTACCAGGCTTATTGAGTTACTTAGATGAACGTCAGGTGCAGGCACATCGCTGGGTAACGGTTATGCAAAATAGCGCAGTGGCCCAGTGTTTTATTAATGGGGTGCATGATCCTATTTCTGGTCAACACATGCTGACCAGATTCGAGCAGCTTTTACCTCAGGCAACGACCCACGCTTTGAATGTGGGTCATTACCCGCAATTAGAGGCGCCACAGCAAGTTACCAAACTGTATCAAGGGTTTGTCGGGCAATTTCCCTAACCATGTATTCTTTACCTATCAAGCCTCTTAAACTTGCCGTCTTTATTTAGGTCATAAAACAGGATAAATGGACCACTGTTAATGTGAAAAGTGGTTAGATTCTCACCCATAGCAGTTAAAAATCCCCACTAAGACGTTTCGGTTGTCCATTGCCCGTGGCATAATTGCGTACTTTTTTAAGGCGCTGGCGCATAGCCTTAGCCGCTTAGTTCACGGTGATCCCAGTTAAAATCTATTACGAGGACAGTTTGCCTTACGCCGCCGAATTTTTTGCGGAACTGGGCCAATGTCAAGTGTTTTCTCATCGCACGGTGAATGCTGATTTGGTGGCTGATGCGGATATTCTGCTGGTGCGTTCTACCACCAAGGTGGATGGCAAATTACTGCAACTCAATCAAGATATTCAGTATGTGGCTACAGCCACAGCCGGCACGAATCATCTGGATAAAAGCTATCTGCATGGACGGCAACTGGACTTTGCCTCTGCAGCCGGGTGCAATGCCACAGCTGTAGCCGAGTATGTATTAAGTGCTATTGTAGTGATGGCCCAGCACCTCGATTGGCAATTAGCGAATAAAACCGTGGGTATAGTGGGGGCAGGGCATGTGGGCACGACTTTGGCCAACAAACTGACGGCCTTGGGCATACGCTATAAATTATGTGATCCACCGCTGCAAGAACAGGGTGATCCCCGAGACTGGGTATCAATGGAAGATATCATGCAATGCGATGTTATCAGCCTGCATGTGCCTCTTATTCAAGAAATACCTCATGTCACCCTGCATATGTTTGATTCCGAGCGTTTGGCGCAGTTACGGGATGATCAACTATTAATCAATGCCTGTCGCGGAGAAGTGGTCGACAACCAGGCCTTATTAGACTGTTTTGAAAACGGCCGTAAACTAAACGTGGTCATGGATGTATGGGAAAATGAGCCCCATATTAATCTTGCTTTGGTGCCTTATATTGCTCTGGCTACTGCTCATATAGCGGGGCATACCATAGAGGGTAAAGCCCGGGGCACGGAAATGCTTTATCAGCAGGTATGCAAGCGTTTACACAAGCCGGTGGAAAAATCCCTGACTGACTTTTTGCCTCCTGCACAGCCTGACCGTATCGATATTCCCCAGGGGTTATCCGGTCAGGCACTGTTTACCCACCTGATCCTCAGCGTGTATGATATCAGCCAGGATTCAAAGCATTTTAAAGACAGTGTCCATCTGCCAGATCAATTTGGATATATCCGAAAAAACTATTCTATTCGAAGAGAATTTGCGGCACTTAAGGTAAATGCTGGAAATTCGGCTGCAACGGAGGCAATCTACGCTTTGGGTTTTGCCCGTAAATAAGGTGCTGTAAACCGATTGACTACAACGGTATGACAGTGTCAAAAATTATTTTTTAACAAATCTATATAGGAGTTACGTTTAATGTCTCGGTCTTTTGATGTCGCCGTGTTGGGTGCTACAGGTTTAGTAGGGCAACACATGATAGAAATTCTTGAACAAAGGGGATTTCCGGTCAACAAACTCTATCCACTGGCCAGCTCACGCTCGGCAGGTGGAAAGGTGACTTTTAAGGGCGAAGAAATTACCGTACTCGACGCCGATGATTTTGACTGGAGTTTGGTGCAACTGGGTTTCTTTTCTGCCGGTGGCAGTGTGTCAGCAAAATATGCTCCCATTGCTGCTGAGGCAGGTTGCGTGGTTATCGATAATACTTCGGAATATCGTTACGACCCGGAGATCCCCTTGGTTGTGCCTGAAGTTAATGCCCATGCATTAGCTGATTTCCGTAACCGTAATATTATTGCTAACCCCAACTGCTCGACTATTCAGATGATGGTGGCGTTAAAACCCATTCATGATGCAGTGGGAATCGAGCGTATCAATGTTGCCACTTATCAGTCGGTATCAGGTTCAGGTAAAGAGGCAATGGACGAACTGGCTGCGCAAACTGCCGCCATGCTCAGTGGCCGTGACGTGAAAATCGAAGCCTTTAGCCGCCAGATCGCCTTTAACGTTATTCCACAAATCGATGTGTTTATGGATAATGATTACACCAAAGAAGAAATGAAAATGGTCTGGGAAACACAGAAAATACTAGGTGACGAGACTATTCGGGTAAACGCTACTGCTGTGCGAGTTCCGGTATTTTTCGGCCACGGTGAAGCCATTCATATTGAAACCCGTCAGCCCTTAGATGCCGAGGATGCCAAAGCATTACTGGCCGCCGCTCCGGGGATCATTTTGAAATCCCAGCGGGAAGAATTTCCGACTCAGGTGGGTGATGCTAGTGGTAAGGACGAGGTATTTGTTGGTCGTGTACGTAACGATATCAGTCACCCTAATGGTCTTAACCTATGGGTTGTATCGGACAACGTGCGTAAAGGTGCAGCAACCAACAGTGTGCAAATTGCCGAAGTCCTGATCCGCGATTATATGTAAAAGCCACAACCTGACATCAATAGGGACCGGGTGCTAGCCGCAGGTCCCTCATTTTTTTTAAACCTCAGCCGATACCTATACCCAAGTGACTTCAAGATGCACAGTTCAGCGGGAATTCAAATCGTCAAATACCAGGCATTTGTATTGAGGCATAGCTCTCCTATGTCCAATACAAATAACGCAGTAGTGGGGGCAACTCCGTTGTGGATATGAAACCTGCCCGAAGGGAGCTTAAGCAGAAACCCAGTGCGGCGTTACAACATTTGGAAAGGGGACGCCATTCCCTACATGTTGTGCCTTGCCCTGAATTGAAGCCTAAGCTTTGAACCAGCATTTTGAGATCACTTGGGTATTTACAACACAAGTTCAGTATTTTTTGCCCATAGAATAAATTGCCAGGGCACATAGCATGTGTATTACGTTAATTTGAGGTCATTTTCCCTTCTAGATCATCGGTATTTTCTGGTTTATAGTATCTATGCGTTTAGGCAATGTCATTTAAGCTGGAAAGCATTTTTCCACATAGTGGCAAGTTTATTGCTGTCAAACTTTAAATCCGTCTATTGATTAGCAAGGGACGTTACGTTTAAGCCTACTATTGAATGTGACGACAATAATAATTAGAAATGGTAAATAGCCAACAAATACGGCACTTATCGCAATTTTTGAGGCATAGAACGGAAAATGAATTTGCGAAAGCTAGTAATATTGCTTATAGCGAGTCTCAGTTTTAACTTAACTGCGGGTGCCTTTGCTGCTGATTTCCAGCAAGTTCTCATTAAAGGGCCCAAAGATGTCGACAATCAATACTCGGGTGTCACCTACGGCCCCATAAAGGCCAGTGATACTTTGTGGGCCATTGCCACTAAATACCAAACGAATAGCAACGCCTCCATATACCAAGTCATGCAAGCTATATTTGAGCTTAATCCTGCTTCGTTCGAACAAAATAATATTAATTTACTCGTCAAGGGAACCATTTTACGTTTGCCTTCACAGCGCTATATTTCTTGGGTAAATGAAAAAAAAGGCAGGGATAACGTTGCTGTGGACGAGCAAATTCTGCAAAGCGACGCACAGGGGCAAACACTGGTACGCAAAGACGCTAGATCACAGGACAAGCTTGCCAGTAAAACAGATTTGGACGAAACCAAGGCGATCTTGGAACAAAAAATGGGTGCGATAGATGAGGAACAAAATCGCCAGTTTCAGGCAATACGGCAGCAATTTTCCGAGTCTATTGTCGGTGTGCAAAGCATACTCACTGAAAATCAGAAAATGTTTGAACGCCTGGACTCCGTTAATAAAGATTTAGCATCGATGCGCAGTCAGGAAGTGCTCAAAGAGCAGCAGATGATACAAATGGGCCAAAGTATCGAGGAATTACTGAATAAATCCCGCAGGGAAGAGCAAACCGCACTCCTTGCTAAGCAGAGCTCCATTTTTGCCTGGTTGAGTAAACCATCCATCCTGATAATCGGCTCAATTCTGCCCAGTTTATTACTGTTAGGTGGCCTGGCTTATTGGTTAATCAAGAGAAAATCTAAAAATGAAATGGACCTGGATTTACTGGCCAATAAAGATGAACCAGTTGATACCCATGTAGCCACTGAAATGGATGATTTGTCCGATGCCTTAAGTGAAGAACTCGATGAACAGCCGTTGTTCGACAATGATATAACCCAGGCTGATGTGCTTGGCGAAGAGTTGCAAGCATCCCTGAACGATACCGAGGATGAATTTGATGATTTGGGTGATGATATGTTGGTACCCGATATTGACGGTGCGGTTGAAAATTTAGATTGGGATTTTGAAGAGGGTAGCGATGTTATAGATCAGGACGATTTGGATAATCTGTTTGAGGAAGAAGATGATCTCTTGTCGCAAATTGATGATGTGATGGATAACGTTGATTTATTTAATGGCGAAGAGATGCCCAGCGAAGCTGATAACGCAAAAGTGAAAGAAAAACCAAGTTCAGCTGTTGATAACAGTACAGAGGAACTGACCCCTACCGATAGTCTGGCTGAACCTGCGGAGCCAAGTCAAGAGGTGGAAGGAATCATTGTCAAAGTGGAAGATCAAGAAGATAAAATCGAAGTCAGTATTGATGAGTTATTAGTTCAACCTGGACCTGAGTTACCCGATGGCACAGACATTTTAAGTACCAAATTCATCGATGAAGAAATATTGCAGCAACTGGACAAACAAATTAACTCTCAAAGTGAAGAGCTGGACAATATTATTAGCACCTTGATTGATGAACTCGAACAAGTCGAGTCAATGCAGGATATGTTGCCTGATGAAGAATCGGAAAGCTTTAGCGGTGAAACCCAAGATGGTCTTCAGCAACCGGATAAACCCACGGAAAGTCCCAGTGATATTTTTATCGGAAGTGAAGGTATTGATGAGATAAACGATGATTTTTCTGACAACAAGGTAGTTGATGACTCACTTGCTGCAGACGCAGGCCAAGACGGCATTAAGGGTGAGAAATCACAAACAAATACAGTCCCCTTAGCCGATAAAAAATTGTCACAAGAACGTCCAGCAGTAGCAGATGAACAGTCAACAAGCACCGACCAATACAGCAGTGATGGGACTTCAGTACAAGTTGATCCATTGGCCTCTGTTGCGGCAGATGCCGATAAACGAGATAACTCGCCCACAGATCAAGGCGCTGAGGCCGAAGATGAGTTACTACCAGTCGAAGATAAAGGTGCAGGGGAACACCTGGAACAAGACGAGCGGGACAGTGACACTCAAACAATGACTGCACAGCAGGACAAAATTTCCGAGGCGCAGCCCCAACAAACTGCCAGCCAGGTTGTTGCCGACGCAGATGAAGTTGATACTCTAACAGAGGGGTTGGTAGCTCCAGCAGCAATGTTTGATGTCGAGGTTAACAGTACTGAAGATGAGTTGCTGGCACAGGCTCTCACAGAAGCAGAGCCTGATGTACCTGGCATCGATGAGCAAGACCACCTTGCTAATCAAACTGCTATGGCGACTGAAGAGGAAGGATTAGGTGATGACCTGGTCGAGGACACAAATAGCCACAATCAGGTAACAAACGAGCGGGATAACAAAGCTCAAGACGAAGAAGCCGGCATCGATGCACAAAGTGATAAAGTAGAAACAGACGAACAGCTTGATAGTTCCCTGGTGAGAGAAATTCAGGTTGACGAAACCGATAACGACGAGCAGATCGATACTGCCTTAACTGGCGATACTCAGGTCGAAGATGCAGATACTGAAAGCCAGGCTAACAAAGCTGATACCAATGATATCGATGTTCAGGATCACACCGATAGTGAACAACACCCTGAATTGTTGTCACTCAAACAAAATGACTGTGGGGCGATAGAACTCGAACAAGAGGATGAAATAGAATCGTGTGATCAGCTTGATATGGCGCTCGCCGATTTTGCTAACGATGAAGCCAATGAGCCGCTCGTTGAGTCAGAGCAAGAGGCTAAAAATGTCCCTGAGCAAGCAGACCGATCGATATCAACGTTACCCGATTTAGATGATATTGGCTCTTTTTCCGATTTTGATGACGAGGAGCTGGAAAAAGCCTTACAAGGATTTGAATGGGACGAGGAACCCAACGCGCCATCTACACCTTTTGAATCGCCAGAACAGAATCATGAGTTGGATGATGTGCCTGGCCTCGGCGATTGGCTCAATGAAGCCGATGAAGATGATAAAGCACTTCTGGCAGAGCTGGAAAACGCCAACTTTGATGACTTGCTGAAAAATATAGATGATGATGATGCACAAGAAGATCTTGATCCAGCAGTAGATATTGAGGCTTTACTTAGCGACAACGATGGTAATGGTAATGATGCCAATACCGAAGAAAATGATGGCGATTTTTTGGATGTGGAGACCTTGTTAAATGAAAGCCTTGATACCCAAGCCAATTCCCTAAGTGATAAAGATTTTGATCTCAAACTTGCCTTTGGTAAGTTCAGTAGTACTACTGATGATGTGGATACAGTAGACGTAGATTCAGATAGCGGCTTGGGTGCTAAATTAGATTTGGCCCATGCCTATATTGAAATTGGTGAAATTGAATCTGCTAAGGAGTTGTTAACAGAAATTATCGAACATGGGCACCCCCTGCATTCAGAAGAAGCTAAGCTAGTCTTGGGTAACTTGTAAGCAAGACAATATGCTCCGATAGGGTACTATTTACCTATTGTTAAGTTCCATGATCATTTTGTAAAATACAAAGAAACGGCAACCTGGTTGCCGTTTCTTCAATAAATAACATGCCTATGTAGATTATTCAGGTCTGGCTATACACTCTATGGTGTGACAAAAAGATAATTTACCACCGAGGTCACAGAGTCAAATGCACAAGCATGATAAATAATGTGACTTAAAAGAAAGTGTAAACTATCGTCACTGCCGTTTGGGTATCAAGTTTTTCAGTACCTTCATCCACATTAGAGTTGTGGTCGAAGGTCATGGATAGTTTCATGGATAAGGATCCATTGATTTTGGCTGATACCGAGGTTTCAGATTTAGATTTAATGTTATCTTTGCCCACTTCACTGCTCATTATTTGTTTAAATAATGCGGTTTCAGAAATCTTCCAGTTAAACCCTAGTGCACCGCGGAGGATAAAATTATTGGCATCTTCACCACTGGTGATTTTGGCAAAAGAATAACCCGGTCCGACACTGTATTCGAACTTAGTCGTTTCATTATCCCACAACTTTTGACTCCAACCCGCAGCGACAGTGGACTGATAATCGAAACTACTGAATCTGTCATCTTCATAAGATGCAAAGCCAAATAGCCGGTGATCAGGATTGGCTAGTTTGTAGTTAGCTTGGCCGGATAAAAAATATTTTTGCGCGGTGGTCTGTGAAATGGTTGTACCGTCGCCTAAAGTGACATCATCTTTTTTGTATAAGGCTTCAACCAAAAAATCGTTACTCCACTGTTCTAGCTCCTGTTGGGCTGCCAGTTTGGCTTTAATAGAAGTCGTTTCTGTATTGCCTGTGGTAGCAATGAAACCGAATTCACCATCCATTGTAAAAGGTTTGATGCTTTCCCCTGCGGGGGTTTGAGCCAGAGTATGGCCAGTATAAAAAAGCGCAGCGCAAATAAGCGTTTTTTTCATCGAATTTTCCTTTGTAATCGTTTGAATTTTTAAATATAAGAGGTAAATATTTTGATGACCCGGGGCCTAAAAAAATTGATAGACCAATGTGACAGACGTTTCTGTATCCAGAGACTCCTGACCTGCCGGGGCGTGACTGTTGTGCTCCATAACGAAGGATAACTTCATCGCCAGCGAGCCAAATATCTTGGTGGATAATGATGTTTCAGATTTGGTAATAGTATAAGCAGGATCCGATTCGGTGATAAGAAATTGACTGATCTGAGCAGATTTTGAAACTTTCAAGGTAAACTCAAGGGCGGCCCGCAATATCAATCCCTGTAGATCATCATTTTCCTCTTTGTTTACGGCTTCAGCCAGGATGTAGCCTGGACCCACACTATATTTAAGTTCGCTGAATGAGTCGCGCCACAGCTGTTCACTCCAACCACTGGCAACGATAGCTTGATAATCGTAAATATCAAATCTGTCATTCTCATATTCAGCGTACAGAAAAATCCGCTCATCGGGGGAAGCAAGCTTGTAATCTACCTGGGTCGAAATAAAGTTTTTCTGGGTGGTAGTGACATTGTTGGAAATGCCATCTTTAGCTTCTTCGGTGGTGTGATAGCGCAGGCGAGCGATGGTCTGATAGCTCCATTGTTGAAATTCCTGGCTGATATTAAATTTGCCGTTAATATTATCACTATCTGTGTTTCCCTGAGTAAATAACATACCAAGCTCGCCGGTGGCAGAAATATCGCCGATTGGGTCTTGAGGTATGGCACCTTGTGTATCAGTCATATACAACGAACGCATAAAATTCAGCTGGGCGTGGCACGGAAAGGTAAAAATCAGCAGCAGAATATATCGGCTCATGAGTACTCATATTTGACAGGTAAGTAAATTTAAAAGAATAACAATTATATAGAGTTACCCGCGGCAATGCATCACCGGATACTGCTGTTTATAGGATCAATTTTATGTATATACCCAAAGCCATTGGCTTTGCAGCTAAGCGGTCAAGGAAATCAGTCCCATGAGCTTAGACCGACTAAGTGATTGGGATGACTGAGAGAAACCAACAATGCTGCAACCTCAAGAGCGATGGTTATAGGTTAGCGTTTGGGTTGAAATATGTCCAATAAGTTACTGGCTTCCATATAGGCAAACCTAATCGCATCCTCAACGTCTATTTCTTCTAGTCCTGCGGTGTGTAATGCATTTGGATTGATTAATTGATTTATTTGATATTTTTCATTCTCAACCATCGACATGGCAGCTCGCAGGGCAATATAGGTTAGTCCGTTCTCGCGGGTTGTTAAGGCTTTTTCTTCGTTATGGGCAAAAAGTAAGGGTTGATATAAATTGCTCGGTAGCTGCCATTGGCGCATTAACTCAGCTGAACAATCTGTGTAAGTAAAACCCAGTACCTGGGTTTGCATGATCCAAGGCGGGGTTTTAGTTGTGTAAGCGTTGCATCTTGTTGCCAGGTTGGGTGCCTGTACCGCAACAAGAAGTTCCCCCAGGTTATGCAATAATCCAATCAGGAAAAATCGTCCGCTGCCTCTTATTTGGGCAAGTTTAGCCAAATTTTTAGCCACCAAGCTGGCATAGATACTTTGCAGCCAAAAACGTTTTAGGTCGATAACGTCAGTACTGAAATGTCCAAATGCAGATAAGGCAGTTTCAGCCATAATTACATTGTACAAGGCCTCACCACCGATGATTTTCACTGCTTTATCAATAGAGTCGATTTGTGATTCAAAACGAAAGAGTGCGCTATTCGCTAATTTGAGAAGTTTGGATGTCAGAGCAGGATCAGTGGCGACCGCCGCGCCAATCTCTTTAGCCCCAACCAGATCATTGTCGAGCATACGGCGAATTTTTATGCCTATGTGGGGTAAAGTGAACGATTGATTAGAACGGGCAGCAAACTTTTTGGCACTTAGCACTCATTACACTCAAAGATCTATTATTAACAACCATAAATTATAAATGAGTGAAAATTAGAAAAAAGAATTTTTTTTGTCCTTAGGGATGAAAAGTAATACCTTATTTTAGCAACTACTGACAGACTTGCAGCGGCCCAGCTAGTGTCAGCTGTTGGTGAATTTCACTCTTTATCCCCGCCACTTATTGCCTTTAAAATAGTTATTGAAATGGCAGCTGATGTGCTGGCTTGTTCTCACTTTGGTATTACCAGAGGCTGCCATCAATGGCGAACCAGGGTCAAAAATATACGTTTATCCCGATGGCCTACGTAACAGTAATCACCACAGCTGATTTGCACAATAGGGGAAGGCGCTTGTTTTTAATGTTATGAAAAATTATATTTTATGCTATACGTATTCCACGGCAAGATCATGAACGTTTTTCGAACAAAAATAACATTATTTGACGAGCTGATGCCGCTGTGATCTTATACTCCTTTTTGGGAGCCCGACCATGACAATTGACGTGTGCTCCCAACACTTCGCTGATGTAAAAAGACCCTCACCAAAGCGCGAAAATAAACTACCGGCTTTACGATGTCTTGTTCTTATCTATTTGCGCCATCATCACCGGTTGCAGCGCTGGGAGGATATTGAAGACTTCGGTAAAGCCAGACCTGGCTAAAGGGTTTGGGATTATTTAAAGGAGGATTGCCCGTTCACGATACGATAGCCCGTCTTGTTTCAAGGATAGATTCCAGTGCATTGCAATCGACCTTTATTCGCTGGATTCAAGAGGTGGTGAAGCTCAGCGAAGGAGAAGTGGTCGCGGTGGATGGCAAGCGCATACGCAGCTCATATAATCGTTACGACCGCTAATCTGCCATTCACATGGTCAGTGCCTTTGCCACGGCTAATGTCGTGGTTATAGTGCAGACGAAGACAGACGCCAAGTCGAATGAAATCACAGCCATTGCCGATTGACTTAATCTGCTGGCAACATAAAACAACCAAGACCATGATAGATAAAGGGGCAGACTACCTGATTGTGTCAAGGGCAATCAGCAGCGGTTGTACGATAGCATCAAACACGCATTCGCCTGTGCGAGTAAAACCTCTACCCTGCCTATGGAAAAAGGACATGGCGGTATTGAAGCCCGTGAATATCATGTGCTGGATGGAGGCGATATCGCCAAGGCATTCTCTGATTGGGCGGCTTAATGATCATTGGTATGGCGATAAATTACCAGCATTATGGTCAAAAAGAGTCATTAGCGTATCGGTATTACATTAGCTCTGCCCTGCTGACGCCAGAGCAATTTGGTAAAGCAGCACGAGGTCACTGTAGTATCAAAAGTAAGTTGCACTGGGTTCTGGATACAGCGATGCGTGAAGATAACGGCCAGATATACCGTGGTGATGGCGCAGAGAATATCGCTCGGCTAAGGCATATTGGGGTTAATCTGATAAAAGTTGATACGAGCAGAAAAGCCAGTGTTAGACGTAAACAGCCCATGGCTGAAATGGATGCTGATTGTCTCGAGGCTATATTTTTAGCGGGGTATGAGTTAGTTGAGTGATAATCAGGCATTCACGATTTTGCCGTGATACGTATTCTCTTTATCTTCTGCGTAGAATTCACAAAAATATAATTAGACATCAGTTGTTCGCTGCTTACGATAATATTTTCTGACGATGGACATTGTTATTTTTAAATTAAGAAAATAAATTTATTTTAGTGCTTTAATTTTTAATACTCAAAGAAAATGAGTCAACGTAATTCCTATTCTAATACAAAATAACATTAAAAATTAACTTAATGTTATACTGATAGTGTTAAATTTACTTGGCAGTAATTTGGTATGACGATGTACAAAAAAATACTTAAAAAAAAGTACAAAAACCTAATTTTTTTACCCTGTATACTATTTTCTCTTTTAAGCACGGGTATATTGAATGGCTGTGGTGGCACCGATAGCAGCTCTACAGCGGATACTTCTTCACCTACCCAGCAAGTACAAACTCCTGAGATTAAAGATTTTTATTTTACTATTGCAAATAATCCAGGTTTGTTTCGTGACATTCAGTTGCAAATAACTGGCGATACAATCATCGGCAGAGTTCCTACGAATGTTTCCATTAATACTTTAATCGCAACCTTTACACATAGCGCAAGTGAAGTAACAGTCAATAGTGTCATACAAACGAGTAATAAGACGGCCAACGACTTTACCCAAATTCAAACCTATACGGTAAAAACAAATGATGGAAAAAGCCAATCTTTTAGTGTCGATTTAACTAAGTTCACAGGGTTACCCATTATACGTTTAACCATTGAGGGCGGTGCCTCTATTACCTCAAAAGATGGCTATGTTAATGGCGAAGTCTGGATTGATGGTGGTCGAAATTATGTAGAGCTAGTGACTGTTCCAATGGAAATAAGAGGGCGAGGAAACTCGACTTGGCAACATCCTAAAAAACCGTACCAGATGAAACTAGAGAACAAGTCAGAATTTTTAGGCATGCCCAGAGATAAGAAATGGCTTTTCCTGGCCGAATATTCTGATAAAACGATGCTTCGCAATACCATTGCATTTGAAATGGGGCATATGAGTAATTTGTCTTGGACGCCTCAAAGCGCTTTCTCAGAAGTCTATTTAAATAACGATTATATTGGCACCTATAATATTACTCAAAAGGTAGAAGAAAGTAACAATCGCTTGCCACTGGGTGATGACGGGTTTTTATTAGAAATTGATCAATTCGACAGGTTAGACCCAGACGATGTGTATTTTAATACAGATCGATTTCTGATTAATGTAAAGGAACCTGGTATTGATTGGGGTAGTTCAGAATTAGATGAAATTAGTACGATTATCAAAGATTTTGAACAGACTCTATTTTCCAGTGATTTTAAACGTGAAGATATAGGTTACAGAAAGCACATAGACGTTGAGAGTTTTATTGACTGGTATTTAATTAGTGAAATCACCAAAAATGTCGATTCAAAATTTTATTCTAGTATTTACTTACACGTACCTCCCGGGGAAAAAATAAAGATGGGCCCCTTATGGGACTTTGATTTATCTTTTGGTAATGTAGATTATGCTGATAGTCGCTATCCAGAAGGGTATTGGGTAAAGGAACATCAGTGGTATGATAGATTATTCCAAGACCCTGCCTTTGTTAGTCAAGTACAAGCACGCTTTTCCTTTTTTAAACAGAATCAAAATGTCATCTTAAATAAAATTGATCAATACGCTCAACAATTGCAATGGGCTCAGCAAGAAAATGACGATCGCTGGCAAACCCTTGGTATTTATGTGTGGCCAAATTCTGTAGTTTACGATACTTACGAAGAAGAGGTTCAGCACATGAAAAGTTGGTTTATTACTCGGATGAATTGGTTAGATGATGCATTAAATTCTCTATAGATTTAGCTGAATGGCGTTTTAACAAAAGGCCTAAAATAATTAAATAGACAGCCGTAATAATGCGGATTTTTTTCAGTCCGTAAAAAAGTCTCAAGTCTTTTTTGACAAATCTGGTGAAATGTAACGCCGTTGGGCATATTCCCCTGTGTCAGGATTGTTGTCACCCCTAAAAATGGTATGAGTGTCTGTATAAAGGGACTAAGCATATTGATAATGCAATATGATAAAATATTATTGGCGTGACTAACCCATAAGTAAGTGTATATATCAATCTAACACTAACCTTTTTCTTGATCTTTGTGATGGTAGGATTTACTCTCAAACTTAATTAAAGGATTGATTAAGGTTATAAAATGAAGATGACATTAACGAAAATGCTTGTAACGGGTTTGACTACTTTTACACTTCTGATAGCAACTCCGTTAACGGCGGGTAATCTGTTAACAAATGGCGGCTTCGAAACAGGTGACTTTACGGATTGGATTGTGGGACAGCCCACCAATGTGGTAGCTACACCAGGAGTTGGGGCAAATCAAGGTAGCTTTGCTGCTGAACTCAAGGGGACGGATGAGGCGCAAGTCGGTGTGTACACCATTCGCCAGAGTTTCCTGGCTAATCCCGGCGATGAATTTTCTTTTTCTGGATTTATGCTTAGCGAAAATGGAATACCGGGCGATGGCTTCGGCATTTTAAAAATCATTTTCCGAGATGCTCAGGGCGTTGACCTTGAACCCGAGTCTGCGAGTGTCGGGTTCCTAAATGACACGGGATTTCCCGGCATAGAAGGCATGCCTTCTTTGAATTTGAACAGCGATGCGAACAGCTGGATATATACAGAAAGTCAAGGAATAGCTCCCGCGGGAACCACCGAAGTTCAGTTTATAGCTCTGAATGTCGACGTAAATAATGGCGTCACTGGGACAACTCCAATCTGGTTTGATGATATTGAGGTCGCGATTTTTCCGAGTGACTATACGGAGTTACAGATTGTCAAAGCAGAGGCACTGGTGGAGGCTCTGAATCTCAGTCAAGTCACAACTGAAGGTAACCAGAACGCCTTCGGTAATTTCCTTGCCAAGGCTATCAGAGAACTCAAAAAAGGTCATCCGGATAAAGCTCTGAAAAAGATCGAGCAGGCCATTGGCAAAACTGACGGTTGCTTTAACAATGGTAGTCCAGATGGTAAAGGTAAGAGTCATGACTGGATAACAGATTGCTATGTTCAGGCAGAACTATACCAGCGACTCACTGTTGCAAGGGACCATCTGCAGGAATAATTGTCCATATGACTTTTTGCTAGCACCCTTTATCAATCGCCGACGTCAACGTCGGCGATTTTTTAAGAGGTGGGAAGTGGCGATGGTAGCAAGGTGCTGTATGCCCACTTGACCTAGGGTCTGAGTTTGCCACTTTTCACCTTCAATGCTGCTGTCTCAGTCTTAAGAATCTCGGGTTACAAGCCAGACGAATATGGTAAAACCACACTTTACATCAACGGTTTCTTTTAAGTAGACCTATTCCCAGGCGGGTGGGGGGACTGAATATCCAGGCAAATACTGGCCAATCTATTTGGTCTGTTGGTTTTACAACACCTCACAAGGAGCTTGGCTATGTCCATCTCGCTATTCGCAATAGGACACTTTGGTATCGGATTTTCTCGTAAGCGCCAATTTTAATATCTTGTAACCTTTGGGCAGCCCATCGCTGCCAATGTTTTACATAATGATCCGAAATAAAGGCCATTTCATTTGAAGTGATTCTTTTTTTTTCAGTTGCTCATAAAGCCAGACGATATGTGAAATGTGTTTTTCCCTAATTTTCTATGTTGTACCAATCCCTATTAATAAGTACCTACTCAGAATACGTCCAGCGGTTTGAGCAAGGCGCCGTTATGCAGGAATAGCCATTTCCTTTTAAAGAGCGATATCGCAGATAAAATACGCTGGTGCATTCCCTTTGGGCGAGTTGTAAATGGGCTTACTCTGTGTTGCCCGAATTCGAAAGAGCACCACTATTACTTCATTCAAGCGCCTTGATTAAGCCCATTTAAATATTCGCCCAGCGTCATTTACTAACACGGATTGGTATTACTGCCAGATGTTGATCAATAAATTGGTAACCAAGGAAGTCAAAAAAGGGTCGGGAACCATTTTGCACCGTATTAGCTGGTGGAAAGGGGGGAAATGCAGGATGCCTGGGATAAATCTTCCCAGGTTCTTACCGATGAATGTCTTATCCGGTGCATGTTATACGTTTAAACCACTGAACTGTTGGTTGACTATCATCACCGCTTTGCGTAAGTGCCAGCGGATCTTCGCTAATATGTTGATGTCATCCATGTAACGGCTATGAAAATAGCGAGGCTCATCTTTTATTTGCTCATCTATACCCAAAGCAATTGCAGTTAGGCGACAAAGGAACTCAGCCCCATGAGCCTAGGTTTACTAAGTGATTGGGCAGAGTAATAGCAACGGTGCAGATTCAAGGGAGACGGGTATCAGTGTAATCAGGCAGAGCCGAATGCAGGCAACTAACAGTGGTTGGGGTGAAAAGTCGTTTTTAGTTAAAGTATTTACATCGATAACCTTTAACTTAATAATGACTGTACTTGGAACTGAATTGCCTTTTAAGTTTGATTAGGTTTTATGGCTTTAAAATGTGGAATTCATGGCGAGTCATCAATGGTAAACCACAGCAGGCTGTTATTGTTACAGCAGCTTACCTTGTTGTGGCATGTTTTTATTTTCAACCGTAGTCGACTTACGCTTTTGTTTTTGTGCGGCGCGTTTCTTACGCAAGGCACAGGCTTTGACTATTTTGCTTTTAACTGAAGTATCGAGCTTTGTCCAATGCAGGCGCTCATCACGGGAACGAAAACAGCCTAGGCAATATCCGGTAAGACCTGATTGGCAGACGCCTATGCAGGGACTTTCAATTTCGAAAATCTCAAGCTGTTGCACTATCTCGCTCCTTGGTAATTCAATAGCTTAAGTTTACGCTGGCGGACGAAAATTTGGTATAGGCCGGACAAAGAATGAATAATCCTGTCTGGTAGTCTTTCTAAAACGAGAAGGGGCTTTATTCTCCAGTTGGATAAAGTAAAAAACGACCAAGTTCAGAGATAAACTGGGTCGTTTGATGGTTAGCGGGTCAGGAACACCAGCTGCTGGCTTACCAAATTTGTACTCTATCTTCAGGTTTGAGATACATAGCATCGCCTTGTTTAACATCGAAGGCCTGATAAAAGGCATCCACATTACCCACTATGCCGTTGACCCTGAATTCACCAGGAGAGTGAGGATCACTGAGCAATTGTGCCCTTTGGCTGTCTTCACGCATTTTGCTGCGCCAAACCTGGGCATAGCCCATAAAGAAACGCTGATCACCGGTTAAACCATCAATCACCGGGGCGGGTTTACCGTCTAATGACATACGATAGGCTTTATACCCTATGGTTACGCCCGCCAGATCACCGATGTTTTCACCCAAGGTCAGTTCACCGTTTACGTTCTGACCTTCGATAGGTTCAAATTGGTTGAACTGAGCCACCAACTTTTTGCCCAAGATATCAAAGGCTGCCCGATCCTGATCTGTCCACCAACTACGTAAATTACCCATGCCGTCGTATTTTGAACCCTGATCATCAAAGCCGTGTCCAATTTCATGGCCTATCACCGCACCGATTGCGCCATAGTTCACTGCATCATCTGCGGTCATATCAAAAAATGGTGGTTGCAGTATCCCCGCAGGAAATACAATTTCGTTGCGCACCGGGCTGTAATAGGCATTAATAGTTTGTGGTGTCATGCCCCAATCAGCCTTATCCACGGGCTGACCAATTTTGTTAACCTGGTAATCGTGGTCGAACTTGTTGAAGCGTATATAGTTACCTATCAAATCATCGGCTTTAATGGTTAAGTTACTATAGTCACGCCATTTTTCTGGATAGCCAATTTTTGGTGTGAACTGAGCTAATTTTTCCTGAGCCGCGGCTTTTGTTTGCGTGCTCATCCAATTAAGCTGTTCGATACTTTGGCCATAGGCCTTGGTCAGGTTTTTAACCAGAACATCCATTTTCGCTTTGGCCTGGGGAGTAAAGTGACGTTCAACATACTGTTGACCCAACACCTCGCCTAATACGCCACTGGTTGATGCAACCGCCCGTTTCCAGCGGGGTTGTTGCTCAGGGATCCCATTTAAAGTAGTGGAATGAAAGGCAAAGTGTAAATCCACTAATTGCTGGTCTAATTTAGGGGCATAGGCATCGAGCAGGTTGTAAGTCAGGAAATTTTTCCATACCTTGATGTCATGGTTAGTAAATATTTCCCCTACGGTTTCGAAGTAGGGCATATTACGAACTATCACTTCTGACACTTCCCCTACACCACTGGCATCAGCGTAAGCTTGCCAGTCAAAGCTGGCCATCAAGTCTTTTACCTGGGCAACAGAGCGCTTATTATAGTTTTTCTCGGCATCACGACTTTCTACTCGGGAAAGATGTTTGGAAGCAATATCGGTTTCAAGTTTCAGTAACTGGCTAGCGGCTTGCTCAGGATTTTTGTTACTCGCCAACGCCAAGATATCAGCCATATACTTTTCGGTGGCAAGACGAAAATTAACAAATTTTTCGTCTTGCTTAGAATAGTAATCTCTATCGGGCAGGGTTAACCCACCTTGTATCAGGTACAAACCAACCATTTCTGGGTTTTTTGCATCTGCAGAAGTATAAAAATTAAAGGGGCCGCCCACACCCATAGTGTAAAGTTCACCAAATTTAGCGGCCACTTGTTGCATGTTTTCAATGTTGGCAATGTCGTCAAGCTGGGTTTGCAGCGGTGCCAATGCCAGTTGATTAGCCTGCTCTTGATTCATGTAGCTGTTGTACATGTCACCAAGTTTTTGGGTATTGCTACCTTGCTCGGCCGAGGCGTCAGCCGCTTCTTGGATTAAAGTTTTTAAATTTTCCTGGGTATCGTCATATAAAGCGTTAAACACGCCATAACGAGACTTATCAGCAGGAATTTCGGTGGTTTTTAACCAGTTACCATTGACGTGGCGAAACAAGTCGTCCTGGGCGCGAACGCTTTCATCAACAGCATTTAAATCTATCCCCGATAACAAAGGGATCTTTTTTTCTGCGACTGTAGTGGTTTCTGTTTTTTGGGCTGGGCTGCATGCGCCAAGTCCCATGGCTAACAAAACACCCATAGCCGCCAGGGATAGTTTTTTCATATAGTTCCTTGTGAATTGATGAAATACAATAATGCCTAATATACTTAAGTAACCTCAAAATACAGAGAACAGCAGGAATTAAAATTGTCAAATACCAGGCATTTTTTTGTACCATAGCTTTCCTGTGTCCAATACAAATAACGCAGTAGAGAGAAATTTGAACCCCGCCCGCAGGGAGCTTAGGCAGGCAGGCCTAAGCTCTGAATCTGGATTTTGAAGTGACCTGCGTATATATCCTTAGGCAGGTATGTTCTTACTTTTGTTATATAAAACGTTAATTAATCGGCAGTTTAATGACTCGTCATGGCAAGTGCAAAGTGAACTGAATATTAAATGTAAGTATTCTTAACATGGTTAGGCAAGCTATTGAAATGTTCAAGGAGGATTTTTAGGTGAAGCTTAGGTATAAGGCGTAATAATAATGACCATTAAGGCTATTGGAACGTCCGCAGGGCGGTCTTTAGGTGAATCACAGGGGGGGTGGTGTAATAAAAAAGGGCCGTAAAGGCCCTTTTCAAACAGTGACAACTACTTATTTTTTCTTGGCTTTTGGATTAGGTAAATCCGTGATGCTGCCTTCGTACATTTCAGCGGCCAAACCAATAGATTCATTGAGTGTGGGGTGAGCATGAATAGTCAAAGCGATATCTTCTGCATCAGCCCCCATTTCAATGGCCAGACCGATTTCACCGAGCATTTCGCCCGCGTTGGTACCCACTATGGCACCACCGATGATGCGATGAGTGTCTTTATCAAAGATCAGTTTGGTCATACCATCTGTGGCGGCACAAGCGATAGCCCGGCCAGATGCTGCCCAAGGGAAACTGGACGTTTCATACTTGATGCCTTGTTCCTTGGCTTCTTTTTCTGTCAGGCCAACCCAAGCCATTTCTGGCTCAGTGTAAGCAACAGAAGGTATACATTTGGGATCGAAATAGTGCTTCATACCAGCGACGACTTCAGCTGCAACATGGCCTTCATGTGCCGCTTTATGGGCCAACATAGGCTGGCCAATAAGATCACCTATGGCAAAAATGTTACTGACATTAGTACGCAGTTGTTTGTCTACATTGATAAAGCCTTGCTCAGTGATGGTGACACCGGCTTTGTCTGCATCGACTATTTTACCATTGGGGCGACGGCCAACAGCGACCAATACTTTGTCATATCTAACGGCCTCGGCGGGTGCCTGTTTACCTTCAAAGGTGACATATAAGCCATCTTTTTTGGCTTCAACCGCGGTAACTTTGGTTTCCAGCATGATGTTGAATTTGTTTTTAACGGTTTTGTGATAGACCTTAACAATATCTTTATCTGCTGCAGGCACCAATTGGTCAAGAAATTCAACCACGTCAATTTTTGTACCCAGAGCGTTATATACTGTGCCCATTTCCAAGCCAATAATGCCACCGCCTAATACCAGCATTTTTTCTGGAATGTCAGCCATTTCCAATGCGCCGGTGGAATCGATTACCCGAGGGTCGTCTTTAGGAATAAAAGGCAGGTTTACCGGCTCAGAGCCCCCAGCGATAATAGCGTTGTCAAAGGTAATCGTGGTTTTACCGTCTTTGCCTTCGACTTCCAGGGTATTGCTGCCAGTGAATTTACCAAAGCCTTGCACGTGTTTTACTTTGCGCATTTTGGCCATGCCAGTTAAGCCTTTAGTCAACTGACCGACTACATCGTCTTTCCATTGGCGAATTTTGTCTAAATCGATTGTTGGCTCACCAAAGCTAACGCCATGGGCTGACAAGGATTTGGCTTCTTCTATGACTTTTGCCACATGTAGTAACGCTTTTGAAGGGATACAGCCAACATTTAAACACACACCACCTAAGGTATCGCGTGCGTCTACTATTACTGTTTCAATACCTAAGTCGGCCGCACGAAATGCTGCAGAATAGCCGCCAGGGCCTGCACCAAGTACTACCAACTGAGTTTTAATTTCACTCATTTTGACCTCAATCTATTGTTATTCTTTCAAATCCTGGGAAATTCTACCTAGGCAAAGACTGGTTAGCAAAGAAAAGGCGATAATCATTTTTAATGGGTATCGCCTGATAATAGATTACAGCAACATTTGACGCAAATCGCCTAATACATTGCTCAGATGAACCGCAAATCTAGCTGCCACCGCACCATCTATGACCCGATGATCGTAAGACAGCGATAAAGGCAAGATCAGTCTGGGTTCAAAGTCCTTGCCATTCCATTTGGGTTTCATTTCACTTTTTGATACACCTAATATGGCAACATCTGGTGCATTTACAATAGGCGTAAAGGCCGTACCACCAATACCACCGAGGCTTGAAATGGTAAAGCAGCTGCCTTGCATATCGGCGGCTTTGAGCTTTCCATCTCGTGCTTTGATGCTGATTTCCATCAACTCGGCAGACAGGGCGTAAATACCTTTTTTATCTACATCCCGTACCACAGGCACCACTAACCCATTAGGCGTTTCAACGGCAATACCGACATGAAAATATTTTTTCATGATCAGGCTTTCGCCTGATTCGGACAACGAGGAGTTAAATACCGGATAGGCCTGCAGTGCATCGGCCACAGCTTTTATCATAAATACCAGGGGAGTGATTTTGAAACCGAGTTTCTTCTTCTCTGCCACCACGTTTTGGGCCTTGCGAAAGGCTTCAAGGTCGGTGATATCTGCATCTTCAAACTGGGTAACATGGGGGATCGTCACCCAATTACGGTGCAGGGTGGGGCCAGATATTTTCTGGATCCGGGTGAGTGGCACTTCTTCCACTTCGCCAAATTTACTGAAATCAACTTTAGGGGGCGCCAATACTTGCAAGCCTCCTGAGCCATTGCCCACCGACGAACCGGCATTCATTTTAGGACGTGATAATTCATATTTCACATAAGACTGCACGTCTTCTTTGAGCACCCGATTTTTGGGGCCGCTACCTTTAACCAGGCTTAAATCGACACCAAATTCCCGGGCAACCCGGCGCACTGAAGGTGAGGCGTGTACCTTACCCGCTTTACCCCGTTCACCGGCAGAAGGGTGATGAGGCACTGGCGCGGATTTGGGCGCATTACCGCCAGGCGCAACCTGCGTTTCTGGCTCAGCAGCGGCTTTTGGAACATCTGTTTTTTCAGCCGCTACAACAGGTGTTGCTTTGGGCGCAGAGCCTGCGACTTCCAGCAATAATACCAGTGCGCCCTGGGAGACTTTATCCCCTACCTTAATTTTAAGCTCTTTGATAATACCGGCCTGGGGAGCCGGCACATCCATGGTGGCCTTGTCGGTCTCTAACGTAATCAGGCCAGCTTCTTCTTCGATGCTGTCCCCTACGCTAACCAGTATTTCAATCACTTCTACATCTGTGTCACCACCAATATCCGGCACTGTCACTTCTATGATTTGCGGCTCACCGGCAGCTTCTCGCTCTGCTTCAGGCGCAGATTCTGTGGTTGGGGCCGATTTCTCTGCGGGGGCCGGCACTTCTTCTGGCGCTTTTTCAGGAGCAGCTTCGACTGTGGCTTCGCTCGCACCATCACTGCTGGTCATTTTCATGATCAGTTTGTCCTGGCCGACTTTGTCACCCACAGCAACCAATATTTCGCTGATGGTGCCACCAAAGGGAGCGGGAATATCCATACTGGCCTTGTCACTTTCCACTGTGATCAATGAAGTTTCAGCTTCAACTACATCGCCGACAGCTACACATACTTCAATGACTTCGACTTCGTCGCCACCTACATCGGGTACCAATACATCTTTATTATCTGACATTTTGATTTAATCCTCTAAGCGTAAAGTGGGTTGATTTTATTTACGTCAATACCAAACTCGGCAATGGCATCAAGCAACACTTTTTTCTCCAGATCACCGGCTTTCACCAGCTCACGTAACGCTGCCACCGCAATAAACTTAGCGTCCACTTCGAAATGGTGACGCAAATTTTCGCGGCTATCTGAGCGACCAAAACCATCAGTACCCAGCACTTTATATTGGCCTGGTACAAAGGCACGCACCTGATCGACATAACTTTTTATGTAATCAGTGGCTGCTATGGTTGGACCGTCAAAGCCGTTATTGAGCACAGTCGTGATATAGGGCACACGATCATCCTGAGCAGGATTGAGCATGTTAAAGTGCTCACAATCTACGCCATCCCGGCCCAGTTCGTTAAATGACGTGACGCTGTATACTTCAGATGCAACAGAGAACTTGTCTTTGAGCAGGGTAGCGGCTTTGCGCACTTGCTCCAAAATAGTGCCAGAACCGAGTAACTTCACTTTTTTCTTGCTGTTGGCTGTACCGTGTTTCTCAAGTAAATAAATACCTTTAACTATGCCCTCTTCAACACCTTCAGGCAGGGCAGGTTGCACGTAGTTTTCATTCATAACAGTCAGGTAATAGAATACGTTTTCCTGTTCTTCGAACATGCGGCGCATACCATCTTGCACGATAACGGCAATTTCATAACCATAGGTGGGATCATAAGATACGCAGTTAGGAATGAGCGCCGCCTGCACATGACTGTGGCCATCCTGGTGCTGTAAACCTTCACCGTTAAGTGTAGTTCGACCGGCTGTACCACCAACCAGGAATCCACGTGTCTGGCTGTCACCCGCTGCCCATGCCATATCCCCAACACGTTGGAAACCAAACATAGAGTAGTAGATGTATACCGGGATCATGGGTAAATCGTTGGTTGAATAAGAGGTACCTGCGGCAACAAAAGATGCCATGGCACCTAGCTCGTTGATGCCTTCTTGCAGTACCTGACCTTTTTCGTCTTCCCGGTAGTAAGCCACCTGGTCTTTATCTTGAGGTACATACTTTTGCCCGCCGTTGGAGTAAATACCCACCTGACGGAACAAGCCTTCCATACCGAAGGTACGTGCTTCATCAGGGATAATAGGCACCACCCGTGAACCGACTTTCTTATCTTTGAGCATGACCGTAAGCACGCGTACAAAGGCCATAGTGGTGGATATTTCCCTATCCCCAGAACCTTTGGTAATGGCTTCAAACGCTTTAAGCGGTGGAGCAGGTAAATCTTCAGAGCTTTTTGCCAGGCGTACCGGCATATAACCGTGTAATGTTTCACGACGGGCCCGCAGATACTTCATTTCTTCGCTGTCTTCGTCGAATTTATAATATGGCAAGTCTGCTATGTCTTTATCCGCAACCGGGATGTTAAAACGGTCACGGTATTGACGTACTGATTCAACATCCATTTTTTTGACGTTGTGGGCGATGTTTTTACCTTCGCCAGCTGCACCCATGCCGTAACCTTTAACGGTTTTGGCCAAGATAACCTGTGGGCGACCTTTGGTTTCAGTGGCGCGCTTATAGGCCGCGTACACTTTAACCGGATCGTGACCGCCACGATTAAGACGCCAAATGTCATCGTCTGACATGTTGGACACCATTTCTTTAAGCTCAGGATACTTACCAAAGAAATTCTCGCGGGTGTAAGCACCGCCGTTGGCTTTATAGTTTTGATACTCACCGTCAACCGTTTCGTTCATCACATCCAATAGTTTACCGGATGAATCGCGAGCCAATAGCGGATCCCAGTAGCGACCCCAAATGACTTTTAATACTTCCCAGCCCGCGCCGCGGAAGGTACCTTCCAGCTCCTGAATAATTTTACCATTACCCCGTACCGGACCGTCCAAACGTTGTAAGTTACAGTTAATAACGAACGTAAGATTGTCCAGACCTTCCCGTGAAGCTAGACCAATGGCGCCAAGGCTCTCGGGCTCATCTACTTCGCCATCCCCCATAAAGCACCAAACACGCTGCTCAGAACAATCTTTCAAGCCGCGGCTGGTGAGATATTTAAGGAAGCGAGCCAGGTAAATAGCCTGCATGGGTCCCAGACCCATGGAAACAGTGGGGAATTGCCAAAAATCAGGCATTAATTTAGGGTGCGGGTAAGAAGAAATACCCTTACCATCTACTTCCTGACGGAAACCGTCTAGTTGATCGGCACTCAAACGCCCTTCAATAAAAGCGCGGGAGTAAATACCCGGGGACACGTGGCCCTGTACAAACAGGTAATCGCCGCCGTCTTTGTCATTAGGTGCGCGGAAAAAATGGTTAAAACCTACATCGTATAACATCGCTGAAGAGGCGAAACTGGAGATATGTCCGCCCAGGTCCAGGTCTTTTTTAGAGCCACGAAGTACCATCATCATGGCATTCCAGCGGATCGCATTACGGATCTTGGCTTCAATCGTTTGATCACCGGGCATAGTCGGCTCTTGGCCTGCCGGTATAGTATTGATATATGCCGTCGTTGAGTCGTAAGGCAAGTGAGCACCGCTGCGCCGCGCTTTTTCAATCAAGCTTTCAAGCAAGTAATGGGCCCGATCAATGCCTTCTTCTTCCAGCACTGCGTCTAGGGCGTCTAACCATTCTTGAGTTTCTTGTGGATCCACATCCGGATGCATCATATCAGCCATAGTGCTCTCTTATATATTAAGGTGTTATTAAATTCACTCAACAGACAACAAAACGTTGTTGACTCAACCTGTTAGTGGTTGGAGTAAGTTAGGGTGTAAATACTAGGGTAAAAAATGTTTACTCTTTCACTTCTATTCTGCGTAGTGCTCTTTGCATGCGCAAGTCCTGTCGATTGATATTCAATAAAGTTTCTTCTATGTAGGCAAGGTGTTCATTACTTGCCTGGCGAGCCAATTCCGGATCCCGTTTGAGTATGGCCTGCACTATGTTTCGCCGTTGCTCGTTGATCACTGTTTGTGCCTTGGGATGCGCCGCAAGCACCTCTAGGTTACGCTGAATATTATCTTTTAATAATGCCTGTAGGTTTCGCATAACGTGCAGTAAGACAACATTGTGGGTGGCAAGCGCCATGGCCAGATAGAATTCTACCAAAGCAGAAGCTTCAGTTCCGTGGTCATTACCAAGAGGATCATGGGGCAGATTATCCAGTGCACTTAACAGGGCATCATAATCACTTTGTTGCCCACGCAGGGCGGCATAATATGCCGCCATACCTTCAAGGGCATGACGAAATTCCAGCAAATCAAATTGGGTCTCGGGACGGGTGGTAAGTAACGCCATTAACGGATCGGTAACCAGGGCATTGATGCGCTGGCGCACGAAAGTACCGCCGCCTTGTTTACGTTCCACCAGGCCTTTTACTTCAAGCTTTTGAATGGCTTCCCGTATTGAGGGCCTGGAAACGGCAAACTTCAGGGCAAATTCCCGCTCAGAAGGGAGTTTTTGTCCAGCTAAAAAAGTGCCATCTATTAACAAGGATTCGAGTTTTTCCATGATCTTGTCAGACAACTTTTTGCTACGTACTTGTTGCATGTATAGCTGGTATCCCTGTCATATAAAAAATACGTAGCGCGCGAAGCGTTATGTACCAAGTGGCTATTGGTAAGACCAATTAGCCCATTAGCTTAGAACAGTATCGCCTATGGGTAAATGCTAATTTACTGAAAATGGTCATATGACAGTGTATAATAATCCCTACACCCTCGGTAAATAAAGGGATAGCTTAATATTTCCAATCTGGTCTGATGAGTTAGCTTAGCCAGCCTGTCAGGGTTAATCCTGAGATTACAACCATCAAAAACATAATATTTCGCTTAGCCAGACGCACCAAAGTGCAGGGTTCTTCAGTGCAATTTAGCGCATCTGGCTCAATTTCTTCTGCGGCGGTACAGACCTCCATCAACAGTGTTTTAGCCGGCACAGCAGGTAGCAATAAATGGTTCAGCCAGATAGGAAAAGCACGGGAAAAATGGCCCACCAGTAAAAAGCCCAAGGCGGTGATGCGCACGGGCAAGCTATCCAAAATATGCATGATCTTATCTATGCACGGCGACTGGGCGCAAAACTTGTTTTGCAGGCCGCGGGCAATCACATATAACAGCGCACCGGCGGCACCAAAGGCGACAAAAAAAAGGATGACGGCGGCATAATGCTGGTAGTTTTGCCAGACCAGGTTTTGTCCCAAAGTCTGCATTTCTTCTTCTGGCCCGGTTATCTGTTCAGCATATAAATAAGAGGCTTCAATATCGCCCCGATCCGCAGCTTGTAGGAAATGTTTATAGCTTGCTCTCACATTTGGACAGCCCACACATACCATAAGGATAGCGGTACTGAGCACAAAGCCCAATACGCCGCCCAAAAACCAGTGTAAGGCAATAAACAAGATTAAAGCAGGCAGCAGGATCACCATACTTAGCAGCCAGGAGGGGGACGATGGGCTTAACCATTGTCGTTTACTGAGTAACGCCAGGTATTTTCCCACATAAAATTCGGCTTGCCAGTAGCGTGACTTAGTGGTGATGCGTTCAATAAAAAGCACCAACAACAGGCTGATTAATGTCATTTCTATTCCTTGTAACCTGATTTCAATTGTTTGGATTAAGGCAGTAGCTAATGATCACAGCCACATCACTTAGTATAATGCCAGCATTTGTCTATAGCGCGTCCAGTGAAAACTCACCCCGGGGTCAGACTTGCGGCCAGGGGCAATATCATTGTGGCCTACTATACGTGACGGGTTTATTTTAGGGTAAGCCTCCATGATAGCCCGGCTTACTTGCGCCAAAACCTGATACTGTCTGGCAGTATACAAGATATGGTCAGCACCTTCTAATTCAATGCCAATAGAAAAATCGTTGCACTGGCTACGTCCTTGAAAGCTTGAAACACCTGCGTGCCAGGCCCGTTGATTAAAAGGCACAAATTGCACCACTTCGCCGCTGCGTTTAATCAGGCAATGGGCCGAGACACGCATAGTATGAATTTGCGCAAAATAAGGGTGTTGCTCAGGATCCAGTTTGCCACTAAAAAACGCTTCTACATAATGACCGTCAAATTGATTGGGTGGCAAGGATATATTATGGATAACCAATAACGAGATATCGCTGGCAGTGGGGCGCAGATCGCAATGCGTGGTCGCCACCAGTCGGGCCGTATTAAGTAGGTGATCAATCACCCCGGTTTTATTTGGCAACACAGATCCCCTGTTAAAATGTGACTCAGTTGCTATTATTAAGCCTAAGCCAATCAATGTCGAACTGAAAATGTTGAAAAATATGCCGGGCAAAGATAAGTCTGAACACAGTCAAGGCAATATAGGTAAAGGGATGTTTTTTTTGGCCTGGGCGGCAGGCCTGGGCTTGTTAACGTTATTGTTTGACGATCAATTGGCCAGGCAGTTTAACCCCAACCCTCAACCGCTTAGTCGTCAGGCGCAGGGGATCACAGAGGTTAAATTGCAGCAAAATCGCTCCGGACATTATGTGGCCAGTGGGCTGATTAATAGTCAGCCGGTGGTTTTTTTGCTCGACACCGGTGCCACAGAGGTATCCGTTCCTTTTGCATTGGCTGGGGAACTGAATTTACTTCCCGGCAGAACCGCCTGGGTGCAAACTGCAAATGGTCGGGTGCAGGTCGCGCAAACGACTATTGAGCACTTACAAATTGGGGGCATAGCACTGCATAATGTTAGGGCACACCTCAATTATGCCACAGGCAGTAGCGAAATTTTGCTAGGAATGAGTGCCTTAAAGCAATTAGAATTCACCCAGCAAAAGGATATATTGATCCTGCGTAGCCTATAAAACGTGTTTATCTTTCTTTTAATTTTTCATCAATCAAAGAGTTGCCATGTTACAACAACATATTAGCCAAGCCGTCAATCTTGCCCTCAACGAAGACCTGGGTGGCCTCGAGGTGGACCAGGGGGATATCACCGCCAACCTTATACCTGAACAACAGCAGATTAGCGTTAATATTATTACCCGTGAGGATTGTGTTTTGGCCGGACAGGCCTGGGTGAATGAAACCTTTGCCCAACTGGACTCGCAGATCGGTATTAACTGGTTTTACCAGGATGGGGATCAGGTTAAAGCCAACGACATACTGTGCCATATCAGTGGCAACGCCAGATTGATCCTTACGGGTGAGCGTACCGCCCTTAATTTTTTGCAAGCCCTGTCTGGCACGGCCACAGTCGTGGCCGACTATGTCAGTGCTTTAGGGGACAGCAAGACTCAGTTGCTTGATACCCGCAAAACCCTTCCCGGTATGCGTATGGCGCAAAAATATGCGGTCACCTGTGGCGGTGGCAAAAACCACAGGATAGGACTGTTTGACGCCTATTTAATTAAAGAAAACCATATTGCGGCTTGTGGCTCTATTGCCAATGCCATAGCCAAAGCCCGGGAAATGCATCCCCAGCTGCCGGTGGAAGTCGAAGTGGAAACCCTGGCTGAGCTGGCGCAGGCACTGGCCGCCAAAGCGGATATTATTATGCTGGATAACTTTAGTCTGGCGGATACCCAACAGGCGGTCAGCTTGACTAAAGGGCAAAGCAAACTGGAGGTATCAGGTAATATAACTAAAGCCAGGGTGGCTGAACTGGCTAAGGTTGGGGTAGACTATATTTCCTGCGGGGCCCTGACCAAACACATAAGGGCAATAGACTTATCGCTGCGGGTATCGCAATAGTGCTAAAGTTCAAGTAACCTATTGCCGACACCTAGGTATATCTGTACATACTTGTCAGTTGGGTCAGTCGTTCTATACTAAGTTGGAATTTACAGCACGCCATCTGAAATTGGCCCCACTTTGTTAAACCATACGTAAGCACATAATGTGCCGGAGAGTTACCATGAACATGATTAAAATGAACAACACAGCAACAACCAAACAAGGCGGCTTCACCCTTATCGAATTAATGATAGTGGTGGCCATAATCGGTATTTTGGCTATGATCGCTTTACCGGCTTATCAAACTTATACTGCTAAAGCGGGTTTCAGTGAAGTGGTGTCTGCCGCCAGCCCGGCTAAAACCGCCGTAGAGATTTGTGCACAAACCGGCATACCAGCTGATTGTTCGAGCATAGATTCTTTAACTGGTTGGTCTGCGGCTGATTCAGTTGTTAGTGTAGAAATTACTGGTACCCCAGCATCAGAAGGCGTAAATGCTGAATACGTAGTGACAGTCGTTCCTACCGATGCAGCTGTCACTGGTGGAATCGCAGGTGTGGTCACTGCAGATGATTATGTAATGACAGGTACAGTTAACGCTGGTGCGGTAACATGGGTAGCTTCAGGCGGTTGTAAAGGTAAAAACTTGTGTTAATCAGTGAATAACACCTTGTAATATTTTTGCAAAAAGCCCGGATTTATCCGGGCTTTTTTTTCCTTTATTTTAACCGGCAGGTGGATAATCCTTATGGCTAATACCCCTATTACCTTTGTATATAACGGCGTCAATAAACGCGGGCAAAATGTGAAAGGGGAGATCAGCGCCCTGTCTATGCTCGAAGCGAAAAACCTGTTGCGTCGCCAGGGCGTGTCAGCCAAGCGGATCAAAAAATCACCCACCCCTTTATTTGGTTTAGGGGCCAAAAAAATAGTCCCCAATGATATCTCGGTGATGTCCAGGCAAATTGCCACTATGTTAGGGGCAGGGGTTTCTTTGGTGCAGACCATAGATATGATTGGCCGAGGGCACTCTAATGCCAATATGCGTAAAATGCTCAAGGAAATTGGCAATGAAATTAAAGCCGGTAATCCTATGTCCAGTGCCTTGCGCAAGCACCCCAGACAGTTTGATGAATTGTATTGCGATCTGGTGGAAACCGGTGAGCAATCCGGTGCCCTGGAAACCATTTACGATCGTATCGCTATCTATAAAGAAAAAGCCGAAGCGCTAAAATCGAAAATCAAAAAAGCCATGTTTTATCCCCTGGCGGTAATAGTGGTAGCTTTTATTGTCACCACCATTTTATTGATTTTTGTGGTGCCGCAATTTGAAGAAATATTCAGCAGTTTTGGCGCAGAATTACCGGCTTTTACCCAATTTGTATTGGGGATTTCGCGATTTTTACAAAATAATGGCATCTTTGTTGGTGCCGGATTGGTTGGCTTTGCTATGTTTTTTAAGAAAATGCATCAAACATCCAAGGCATTTCGTGATTCCATCGACGCTAAAATACTTAAAATTCCGGTAATAGGCGGCATTCTTAAAAAAGCCGCCGTGGCCCGTTTTAGTCGCACCCTGGCCACGACCTTTGCCGCCGGGGTGCCTTTGATCAGTGCCCTGGACTCAGCGGCGGGCGCCTCAGGCAATGCTATATTCAGGGATGCGATACTATTTATTAAAAAAGAAGTGGCCGGGGGGATCCAGATGAATGCTGCCATGGGCTCCACCGGCGTTTTTCCGGAAATGGTCACTCAGATGATCGCCATTGGTGAAGAGGCCGGGGCGGTAGATGATATGCTCAGTAAAATTGCCACCATTTACGAAGCGGAAGTAGACGATATGGTGGATGGTCTGACTAGCTTGCTCGAACCTATGATTATGGCGGTACTGGGGGTGGTCATCGGCGGCTTGATCGTGGCTATGTACTTGCCTATTTTCGAAATGGGTAATGTGGTTTAAACACAATTAAATGGCTCAGTTCTAGTGTCAGGCTGATATTTCTGGCAAGCTAGGTATTCATTTACATTACAGTATAAGCCCCGTTATGGATGCAATTTTTCAGCTAATGGCTGACTCACCGGTATTTTTTCTGTCAATTGTGTTTATCGTTAGTTTGATGGTGGGCAGTTTCTTAAATGTGGTGATCTATCGTTTGCCCATAATGATGGAGCGCGCCTGGCAAGCGGAGTACCTGAGTTATTTCTCTTCTGTGGCTAGGGAAGCTGAACCTGAGGCTGAAGCTAAACCCTTTAACCTGATTAAACCGGATTCAACTTGCCCCCAATGCCAGCATAAAATTCGTGCCTGGGAAAATATTCCGCTGCTAAGCTGGTTGTACCTTAAGGGCAAATGTAGCCAGTGTAAAAAATCTATTTCTATGCGTTATCCTTTGGTTGAACTGACCACGGGCCTGGCTTCGTTATGGGTGGCCTGGCATTTTGGCTATTCGGTTAGCGCCTTTTGGGCTGTACTGTTTACCTGGTTATTGATCGCCCTGATCTTTATCGATATAGACAAGATGCTGTTACCGGATCAATTAACCCTGCCTTTGTTATGGTTAGGCTTATTATTTAGCTTAAGTAATCCTGTGGTTTCCAGCGGTGATGCGATTATTGGTGGTGCTGCAGGTTATCTGAGTTTATGGTCCTTGTATTGGGTGTTTAAATTGTTAACGGGTAAGGAGGGCATGGGCTATGGCGATTTTAAATTACTGGCGGCCCTGGGTGCCTGGGTTGGATGGCAATATTTACCTATTGTGATCCTATTGTCATCATTTGTAGGCGCGGTGATAGGGATCACTATGCTTACCGTACAAGGTAAGGATAAGGGACAAGCCATTCCTTTTGGCCCTTACCTGGCCATAGCAGGCTGGATAACCTTGTTATACGGTGACTGGATTGCCGGCCAGTATTGGCAGTGGGCGGGATTATGAGTGAATTTGTGGTGGGCTTGAGTGGCGGTATTGGCAGTGGTAAAACTACCGTTAGTAATATGTTTGCCAAATTGGGGGTTGCGATCATCGACGCTGACGTTA